>Ga0265293_10001374_pt1 | contig 53004 bp, 46 predicted proteins | sample Munlanlewell138R_FD_192505 | JGI IMG/M metagenome (GOLD analysis project Ga0265293, IMG submission 192505) | Leachate microbial communities from a municipal landfill in Southern Ontario, Canada - Leachate well 138R | ecosystem: Engineered > Solid waste > Landfill > Unclassified | place: Canada... | reverse complement strand
CAACAGACAAGCCAAGGGTTTTCAATATTTCTTCTACAAAAGTACGGTTTTTTGGGATCACTCTGTGCCGCAACCAAGCTAAAACGCCTTCGTCTGTACGCTGTAAGTCCAAAGGAAGAAGTTGCTCATTTTTTTCATCAATAGAAATAATCCGGGCTACCAGACTGACGCCGCGTTCTTCTAAAGTGAACTCTAGCAACGACAGATCATATAGCCGAAGCTCATAAAGGTTTTCCATTGTAGCTGATTCCTCCTTTTCAAGCGGGATCAAGTCCAGCTCCATATGCAGTGCCGCAGAAACCTTTGCCTGAAAGGCGTACTTTTAACTCATTCATAAATCCTTTACTCGGTCTTATCTGGATCCGGAATTATAAGCTTCTGCCCCACAAAAATATTATCACTCGTCAGCTCGTTTGCTTTTTTTATGTCTTCGACCTTATCCATTAAATTACTATTATAAAACTTCCCGGCAATACCAAAAAGTGTGTCACCGTCAACAACCGTATAAGTAGTCGTACCACTTGTGGGAGTCGGTTGTACGGTAGGCGTAGGAGTCGGAATCGGAGTTGCTGAAGGTTCAGTGCTTGTCGGAGTAACGTCTGGTGAGGCTTCCGGCTCTTGTGTACTTACGGGAGTAGGCGATGGATCAACTATATTAGATGGATCATCTCCTCTGTATTTTATCTCCCAGATTTTATACGCAGTAAGTATTATTCCTGCTATAATTACGAGAACTGTTGTAACAGAAATAAGGGTACTTAATGCCTTTTGCTTGTTAAAATGATACTTGCGTCTTTTAGTCGTTCTTTTTCTGTCCATATATTCCTCTTCTATTCCTTCAGTTATTATATCATCAGTTTGGTCATTATCTACATATACTCCTATATCGTCCGCGCCCTCATCTTCTATTGCAATAACCATGGAAGTAGTGTTATGTTCGCCACCACTTTGCATAGCTTCGCTGACAATCATGTTTGAAGTAAACCATGTATCTCTATCAGACGAAAGAATTTCATTAATTTTATTCTCTTCAACCAATGCACCAAGATCATTACCAGCTAGTAGGATTATATCACCTTTCTTTATCTCTATAACTTCTGAACAGCTTATTCCATCCTCATCACCGACAGCTTTACTCTGCTGCCTTGAGACTAATTCTGCTTGTTCTTCGGTTAAAATGCCAAGTCTTCTAAGTCTCATAGCTTTTTCAAAATCTGTAGTAAGACGCTTTAAATTGCCTTTCCTATGTAGAAAAACCTGGCTGTCTCCTGTACTTACAGCTATTGCTTTTCCTCCTGCAATCAAAAAACCGCAAAAGCTATAATTTTTGTTTGAAGGACTCCCCAAAGAATCAACAGCGCTTTTTATACACTTTTTTAGCTTAAAGAGACTACTTCCAATGTCAGACTCCATGTTTTCATAAATGCTTTCAAGTTCTTCAGTTATTGTCGAATTTTGTCTATCAAGTTCATCAAATACGGCAAAAATATGCGCATCGTCCTCATTCTCGATAGAAACTTGAATGTTATCCATCTCGTAATCGAACTTGTACCGACCATTAATAAAAAAGTTAGCACTATTGTAAGCATTTAGCCTGCCAGTACATGAAACAACTGAAGCATTTATACTAATAAGATTACCCATGAGATTACCCCTCTTTTATTAGTATTGCACTTTACGGATACTACCAATCCAAAGTCTTATTTGACGGCATGATTTTCTATAAAGTGACAATTACATAATATCACAGTGCCCATAACTATTCAATACTTCCTTTTTATGCAATGCAGTGTTACTTATAAGAGGTTTCTGTTCAGACTTTCTATAACTTGAGATATAACTTCAGATGTTGCTACCCATACTGTTCTCCATATACTTCTTAAATTCATCAGCTGGTAGAGGTTTGCTGAACAAAAAACCTTGTGCCTTGTCACATTTATGTTCTTTCAAAAATGCAAGTTGTGCTTCTGTTTCAACCCCTTCGGCAGTTACGATAAGATTCATATCATGAGCCATTGAAATTAGTGATTTGGTAATAGTATTCTCATAACTGTTTTCTGTAATTCCATGGATAAAAGTTTTATCAATTTTGAGAGTGTTAATCGGTAGTCTCCTTAAGTAGTTCAGCGAAGAGTAACCTGTTCCAAAATCATCAAGAGAAACTTGTATTTTCTTGTCTTTCAGCTGTTTCAAGACTTCTATTGTGAGGTTCAAATCCTTCATTGCTGAACTTTCAGTTATCTCTATTTCAAGCTTCTTTGGATCAAGATCTGTTTCCTTAAGAATACCATCTACAACACTAACAAAGTTTTTTTCTTGAAACTGTCTCGAGGAGAAGTTAACAGCTACATAAAGATTCGGATACCCTTCATCTTGCCATTTTCTAATTTGTCGACATGCCATACGAAGTACCCATTCACCTATAGGTACTATCATCCCTATTTCTTCTGCTAGCGGAATAAACGACATTGGTGCTACAATGCCCTTCTCGGGATAATGCCATCGCAATAATGCTTCAAGACCCAGTATTCTCCCTGTTACTATATCAATCTGAGGTTGATAATAAAGCTCCAGTTCGTCTCTTTCCAATGCTCTTATCAATCTACTTTCTGTTTCATACTTTTCCAGAATTTCATCATTCATTGAACTTGCATACATCATGTAAGTGTTTTTTCCTGCATCCTTAGCCCTATACATGGCAGTATCAGCATTTTTAAGAAGTGTTTGTTCATCGGTACCATCACAAGGAAATACTGATATACCAATACTCGTAGTTATGTAGAATTCTTTGTTTCTCAGAACCCATGGCTCCTGAAAAATTCGGATTATCTTCTCTGCTTCTAATTTTATTTCGTCCATGCTTTTTACCTGTGTTTGGAGGATAATAAATTCATCGCCACCAAGCCTTGCCAATTTATCATTCTTGCCAATAATATCCTTAAGCTTGTTTCCAATACCTACTAGCATTTCATCGCCATATGTATGCCCAAGTGCATCATTTATTTTCTTAAAGTTATCAAGATCAAAAAACATAATTGCAACTAATTCATTATTCATGCGTGCTTTCGTAAAAAGATGACCTATTTCACCCATAATATACGCTCTGTTAGGTAGACCGGTTAATAAATCATAAAAAGCCAAGTACCTTATTCGCTCTTCTGAGCGCTTTCTTTCAGTTATGTCTATGCCCATGCATACAATTATATCGGGGTCATCATTATCATAAATAACCCTACTATTCCATAAAACATGGATTTGACTACCATCCTTTTTTTCAATGACGTTTTCAGTATGCTCAGGCTCTTGATTTGCATTTTTAAAATTTAAATTCTGGTCAAAAAAAGTATGCATTTCAGGCACCAGTATGTCAAAGCAGCTTTTACCCAACAATTCTTCCTCTATGTATCCTGTGACTTTTTCTGCATATCTGTTAAATTTTATAATAAAGCCTTCCTTATCCGTTACCATTATAATAATACCTGCATTGTCTACAATGCTGTTCAAAAAATCTTTTTCCTGTCGCAATAACTTTTCAACTAATCGCCTTTCTGTAATATCACGCAGTATCATTACAGCTCCATAGACTTTCCCATTCTTCCCATGCACAGGTGCAAGTGAGCTTGCTATTGAATGTTCAGTGCCGTTTTTAGAAATAAGAATTGCACTTTTGCCTGCTCCTAGTACCAGTCCTTCCTTAATCACGTTTTGAAACGGGATATCAGCGGGAACCCTTGTAACTTCCGAGACTATTTTTACAACATCAGATACGTGATTTCCCAATGCTTCTCGTTCAGAATATCCTGTTAGTTCCTGTGCTATATGGTTTATAAATACAATCACCCCGTCTGCATCCAGTACAATTACTGCATCAATTATTCCGGACAGAGTGACTTTCAATGGTTCAAACTGTTTTTTTAGCTCACTTTTCTTACCTAAATACTTTTTAAAGACAAATTTATTAAGAACTAGGTACAAAAGAAGAATTACAGGTATACATAGTACAGCAACAATCAGTGTCAGAATCAAAGGATTGTTAAAAATCATATAAAGGCTAGCCTCAAAATTAATTAAAATGAAAACAATACAAAAAATAATTTTAACACTATGCATGACGTGCATTGTGACCTCCAAACTTATTTTGAACATATCAAACAAAGCTAAATCAGGTAAGAGGCCATCATAAATGAAAAGACTGACCTTCCACCGCACTATGTGTGCTAAACACTCTAAAAAAACAGGGGCGTTTTACACAGCACGCCCTGTTTTTTATATATTTATCTTTAACTTATACTACATGCTTTTTTAGTGTAGCCCTTACTGCACCTGGTCCTGTTATCATTTCGCTAAAAAATCCCTCGATTTTTTCACCTAAGTCTACTTGGTAAAGATCAACTCCAAACAATTTTATGTTTGACAGTATTGGCTGCAAGACCTTATTTGCATCTATTTTGCTCCCAAGTTTTACATCCTTAAAGTATGGCCTTAGAGTATCAAGCATAGGATCGGGGCTTAAGGACATATCATTTCCTTTATCGTCAACGCCTAAAAGATACCTACACCAACCTGCTATTACAAGAGGGATGTATTTAAGGTTTCCAGGATCAAGATCTTCACGCTCTACATATGATTTTATTGTTTCACCAAACCTAATAGCTAGCTTTTGTGACGTATCAACAGCTATTCTTTGTGGAGTATCGGGTATATACGGATTTGGTAACCGCACCTCAATAACCTCTGTTGCAAAATCTACAGGATCAATTACTCCAGGGTTTACTACTACAGGCATTCCTTCTTCAAAGCCAATCTTTTTAACAAGCTTTTGAAGCTGCTCATCTTGCATTTCTTCTGAAATATAATTAAATCCAAGCAGGCACCCATAGATTGCAAGGCTTGTATGGAGGGGATTTAAACATGTACCGACTTTCATCTTCTCTACTTTGTCAACAGTATCCCTGTCAGTAAAAATAACACCAGCTTTTTCAAGAGGTGGTCTTCCATTCGGGAAGCTTTCTTCAATTACAAGATACTCTGGACCTTCAGCATTAATAAATGGAGCTACATACGTATTCTTCTCCGTTTTCACTAAATCCATATTCTCAAGACCATCTTTTACAAGGGATTCTCTTACCTCATCAGCAGGTCTTGGAGTAATCTTATCAATCATTGACCATGGGAAGGATACCATCTTTGGATCCTTAATATAATCCAAAAATGCATTTTCAACTAAACCCTTTCCAACCCATTCTTCAACAATATTTACAACAGCATCCCGGAACCTTTTACCGTTTTGAGAGCAATTATCCATACTAACAAAAGCAATTGGATGCTTACCATTCTTAAAACGTGTATATGCCAACGAAGCTATTTTGGACATAGCATGTGTCGGACTTTTTGGACCTTCGTCAATATCTTTTTTAACATCTGGGAAGAACTCACCTGACAGGTTTTTAAGGTTGTATCCCTTTTCAGTTATTGTCATGCTTACCATCTCTAAACCGGGTTTTTTAAATAACTCGTGTAATTTATCCCAATCCTGTTTCCTAGAAGGATCACCTGCAAGAGCTCCAGCGAGGCTTCCAACAACTTTTTTTTCAAAGCTACCATCAGGATTCATTATGACAAGCAGACTCAAATTATCAAAAGGTTTGTATGCTTTATCAATAATCTCAACGTCAAATGTTTCGGCAGCTATGATTCCTCTGTCGGCTACTCCTTCGTTAAGGAGAGTTTGTTGCAGCACTGCAACAAAACCCCTAAATATATTCCCTGCGCCAAAATGTATCCAAACAGGGTTTTCAAATGATTTACTTATCATTGAATCAATATCGAATTTAGGTAACTCGATTCCTACCTTGGCCCACTGCGCAGTATTTTTAATTCCTTCACGGCTTAATTTAAGCATTTAATATTGTCCTCCTATAAAATTATTAATGTATAATATAACAACGTTAATTTCATCTATTTATACGCAATTAGCGCTAAAAATAACAGCAAACGCTTCAACGCATTATTGTACGATATAATAATTTAAGAATTAACGTTGTGCTAATTGTAAATAAGCAGCATAAAACTGCATAAAAATTACTCTTAGAGTTAATTCTATCTTAAAAATTAGCAATCTTCAATATAATTTTTCGATTTTCCTCAGGCTACAGTTCAGACACCCTACATATTGAGATATAACTGTGCAATAGCGGAAACTGCGCTTCATTTGCAAGAGCTGTATTTCGCTAATGTTTCCTAACATTGCTAAAGAGATATAGAGGGAGTGAGCTGTAACGTTTTTAGAGGAAGTCGGAAGTAGGAAGACAATTCTTTTGCTTGTTTGCTTGCTTGTTTGCTTGCTTTGTTTGCTTGTTTCCTTGCTTCCTTGCTTCCCTACGTCGCTGCAATTAGAATTTGCGGTTTAAAAACTCATGGAAGTTTCCTCCGAATATTTTTTCAACATCCCTTTTTATTTCACTTTCCTCAATTATCCAGCCTGTATCAAGAATATCAGAGTATTTATCAATTAACACTTCAGCTATAATTTTTCTCGAATGAGACCATTTATAAATAAGCTGATCAAGAACACGACTGTCTGAATGCTGCGGTATTATACTAGATCCTAAAAGCTCAAACCTCATCTTGGTTATCTCTTCGATAAGGCTTGGGTTGTTTAGGTACCACCAGCAACCAAAAACAAGTAAATTTCTGAATTTTCTTGCTGCTACACACAATTCATGCTGATTTTCTCTTGCTAGCATGGTTACCATGAACTTATTTTGAGGGTATTTTGAACACAAGTACTCCACTGTTTCAATATCACCCTTACCTACACTATCCCCCGCCACTTGAAGTTCGGGGTTTGTAAGCTTCTTAACTCCTATCATCATTGCAAAAGGAATATTCATTTCTCTAGAAACCGGTAAAATACATTCCTCAATCATCCTAGAACGTATGGAATCCTCAGGAACCTTAAATGTGGGCGGAAGTGATACTGCCATGTATACAGCTTTCATCCTATTAATCCAGTCGCTAAGAAATCTTCGGATCTCCTTTAATGTATTCTCATTCAAATCCATGGTTACTTTATATCCCCATATTTTAAGCTTATCACAGGCTGTATTCCAAGAATTTAAAAGGACATCCAGTCTTAGTGCTGCCAAAAACCTTGTATCGGATTTTTGACCATCTAGCCATACTTTCCTTTCATCATCATCAAAAGGATCGTTAGTCATCACTATTTCTTTGACCCCAGCAGTTTTAAACACAATGTCAATATATTGTTCTACACTCAAATCTGCAAAATACTTCCTGTAATCGTCTAGATTTCTGCTTGATACATCAAGTCCTAACTTATCCAAAACCGTCAGCACACCTCTGCATGCTTCACTGTATGGAGAATTCTTTATAAACAAGGTATCCCAAATAAGATCCGCCTGTTCCTTTTTGGACATTTTCCAATACTGCTCATAAGGCATATCAACTATTCTCATTGTTTCAGCAATAAGGTAATGATATGTAACTAATTCATCAACACCCCAAAGAAGCATTCCGCCAAAATCCGGAGTGTATAAATGAGTATGCACATCGGTCAGCTCCACATTATCTACAGCATTTCTTACCATTTTTTCAAGCTCATATCTATTTTTTACAGACATATATTTTCCCTCCATTAAGATTTTATTTTAACCACTTTTGATTTAGTTACACATTAAATACCCAATTTGGAAATATGTTTTCCTATATGCTTTGACAGAGCATTATAGTATTCATCTTCATATTTATACAAGGCGTTTAATATTCTATCCCTGAAAATATATTTACCATTATCATCTTTAGCTTGAAGAATGAGTCCGTAAGTTATATGAATTACCTGCCTTGAATCAACCTTGTTCATAAGGTCAGGCAATGCGGCATCACTTAAAGAATCCAAAGAAGCAATATTTTTAGTATCCGCACCTATATGATAATATTTCTTTGCCTCATCCAACACCTCAAGTGCAAATGAATGAATTTCTCTATAAAGATCAGGTTGTTCTTGGGCAATTACCCTAACAGCTTCAAGCCAGTTGGTACCAGCTGTTTTTAAATGATATCTTCCGCGCGTTTCTTTGCCTACAATTGGAAATACTCCAAATTTGTCACTCCCTGAGTGGACACTTATCTTATATCCAAACTTATCTGCAATAGCAACATGGACTTTAAATTCCTTTTCAAATTCTGTAATGTCACCTATATAGTCTATACCCTTCTGGAATTCTCCACAAAACCTTGGAGCTATGGTTGCAACCTTCACCTTAGAACTGATAAGTTCTGAAGCCACAAAAAAGTGTGCCTGAGGCGATGTAGACGTCAGTGTCTCATCAATGGAAACCTCAAAATCAACTTCCATTTTGCAGTCTTTAATGAAGCTGTTGTAAATGTCTATAGCAAAATCAATTGCCTTTTGGTAAATAAGGACAGTTTTCTTTAATTCAAAAGGCTCAAAGCTTATTTCAAGTCCTTTTTTAAGCTCAAAAACCTTATTCAAATAGCTTTCCTCAAATCTCTTCCTCTTGCCTTCGCAAATAGAGCTGTACTTTTGATTAATCTCATCAACTGTCAGATTTGGTATATCATTGTCAATGTGCTCAGAGCAGTCAAGCGTAATCATTGTAAATCCGCAGTCTAGCGCCATTTGCACTTCTTCAGGTTTTTTAAGATGATCTCCGTCGGCACCAAATCCTCCTGTGTATCCTTCCTGAAAAACAGCCCAACTTGCATCATCAAGAACTCCTACGTAAGTCCTTCCGGTAAGATCAAGTTCCCTGATGGACTGTTGTGCAAGTATAGGTTTCACATTATAGTTTTTAATAAGACGGATATGCCCGGCAGAAGCCAATCCCAAACGATCTCCAAGCCCTATAGTAATATCGTTTTCTAAAACAGCGGTTGGAGCAGTAAACGGGAAAATTTCTCGAAGACTCATGCAGTTACAATGGTTCAGTGGACAAACTTTTATTTTATAAGCTTCTACAGTCTCCACAATTCCTGAAAATTTTTCAATTATTGAACCATTTCCGATAATAACTAACCTCTTGTCTTCATCCTCCCTAGTAAGGAAAACAACCGAATCATCAGCAATATGAACAGAATCCGTATATATATCACGAATCCCATTTTCTTTAATCTTTTCTACTATTCTTTTTGCATCGAACGGTTGCTCTAAAAAATCTGTTACTTTTCGCCAATTACTCATGTTTAACCTCCTAAAATATATCAAGTATTATTACTCTCATTATATCATGTTTCAATCCACGCCTCTATGTGAAGGGCGACCTCTTTTCCATTATATCATGAATTTTGCAAGAAATTGCATGATATAATTGCGCATGTGCGTTTTTTGCCTTGGCAAAAAAAATCGCACGCGCATAAATTCCGCCGGAGGCGTATAATGTCCTCGGCAACGAGGACAACGAGGTTATTATATCATGAATTTCGCAAGAAATTACATGATATAATCGCGCATGTGCGTTTTTTGCCTTGGCAAAAAAAATCGCACGCGCATAAAATCCGCCGGAGGCGTATAATGTCCTCGGCAACGAGGACAACGAGGTTATTATATCATGAATTTCGCAAGAAATTACATGATATAATCGCGCATGTGCGTTTTTTGCCTTGGCAAAAAAAATCGCACGCGCATAAAATCCGCCGGAGGCGTATAATGTCCTCGGCAACGAGGACAACGAGGTTATTATATCATGAATTTCGCAAGAAATTACATGATATAATCGCGCATGTGCGTTTTTTGCCTTGGCAAAAAAAATCGCACGCGCATAAATTCCGCCGGAGGCATATAATGTCCTCGGTAACGAGGACATTATATCATAAATTGTTATATATTATTTGTATTTTTCCACGATCACAAAAAATGTATGAAATGAAAAGTTAATATCTCAAAATTAGTTGAATTTCTACATGCAGCAGAATAAGTAGACTTTTCATCTGATAGCGAATCATTAATATTGATATAAATAAATGGTGAGAATTTGAAAATACTATTGTAAATATTAATATTTTGTGTATAATAATAATTGACTTGTTAATTATCTTATTAATTTAATTAATGTAAATATTAATTAAATTGATTCTTAATCAATATTTTTCACAAGGAGGATATAGTATGAACAAAAAACTTGAACGTTCAAAAAATAGTAAGGTAATAGCCGGAGTATGTGGAGGAATCGCAGAATACTTTTCAATAGATCCAACTATTGTAAGACTTCTTTGGGTAATAATAGGGCTAGCTTATGGATTTGGAGTAATTGTATATATTATTGCTGCTATAGTAATGCCAGAAAAAAAAACTGAGCACCGAGCAAGTAGCTACAATCAAAGTGAAGCTGACCGAAACAGTACAGAGTTTAACCCTGATGAATGGAAGGATGAACCGCAAAAGTTTGACTCCAATAAAAGCAGAGTAATTGTGGGAAGTGCTATAATACTGCTTGGCGTGCTATTTTTGTTCAGGGAATTTTTGCCTATGTTCAATATAAAGTATCTCATACCAGTTATACTTATTGTGATTGGCTTTGGCGTCATCTACAAAGGAAGGAGGAATGACTTTTGAAAGAAAAATATACAGGCTTAGGTGTTTTTCTTATTATAATTGGTATAGCATGGGTTCTTTATAGCTTCGGGCTTATTAACTGGAATATTATCCACAGTCTTAGGGTTCTTTGGCCTCTTATATTGGTTGTAGCTGGTATAAACCTCATATTTCAGAAGCGTCCTGTTATAAAAGGTTTGTCTTGGATATTGTTTCTGGTGATATTGGTCGTACATAGTTTCTACACACAAGATAAGCTTACAAATTATTCTGGTGGGCAAAATTTCTCAATTGAGCGGTCTTCGGAAACTGAATCTTGCGAGCTTAGAATTGACCTTGGAGGACTTAAGCTTAATATAGCTTCAGGAAGTAACAATCTAGTCGATGTAGAATCCAACATCCCCGATTTTAATTATACAAGCACCGGAAAGCAAAACGCAAAAATTCACATAAAAAAAGATACCTATTTATTTAATCAGCGAACTAACTATGGCATGGATATTAATTTAAACAACAACTTGGTGTGGGACTTTGTTTTAAACACTGGTGCAACAAAAGGTAATTTTGACTTTTCCGATATCCAGACAAGCAGTATGAAAATTAATATAGGAGCAGCGAAGCTTGATTTGAAATTTGGCTCGCTTTTAAATAATGTGGATGTGGAAATAAATGCAGGAGCATCGTCTTTTAACATTTATGTCCCCGAAAATACAGCACTTAAAATAGATCTTGACGGAGCACTTAACGACAATAATTTTTCAAGTATAGGACTTATCAAGAACGATGGGTATTACTATTCTCCTGACTATGAAAAAGCTGTAAACAAAATAAACATGGAAATAGATATGGGTGTCGGGAATATTAAGATAATTAAGTATTAATATCTAAGACTTTAATCCATCTTCTTGCATATTTGTAATGATATGGTGTAGTGTTAAAAAAGCTGATTGAAAATATAGGAGAATAAAAAAGTGGGCTTCGCCACTTTTTTTCGCTAGGGAACCTTATGGTTCCCTTCGACGTATGCTCCGCATCCTTGAGCACCCTCCTTAAAGCAGCAAAGGGGCTTCCCCTTTGCAATCCCCATTGTCTAGGAAAGTATACTTTCCTAGACAATAAAATATAACTACGGCACCGTAAAACCGGTGCCGTAATATAATCCTTCTATACATTAAACCTGAAGTTTATGATATCTCCGTCTTTAACAATGTACTCCTTGCCCTCCAGACGGAATAATCCTTTTTCCTTGACTTTTTGCATAGAACCAAATTCATTATAATCCTCAAAAGCTACAACCTCGGCTCTTATAAATCCCCGTTCTATATCAGAATGTATTTTACCTCCGGTTTCTTTTGCTGACAAACCCTTTTTAATAGGCCATGCACGGACTTCATCATCTCCTGCTGTAAGAAACGAAATAAGTCCCAGATACTTATATGCTGTTGAAGCCAATAGATTTACTCCGGGTTCTTCTATACCCAGCTCTTCGATAAATATTCCCCTGTCTTCAGGTTCAAGTTGGTTAATTTCCAGTTCTGTTTTTGCACAAGTTTCAAGCATAGGAATATTATGTTTTTTAGAATACTCTAAAACTTTTTCCTTCTGCTTAAAATGACCAGCATGGAGCTGATTTTCATCCACATTTACAAGTAAAATCATCGGTCTTTCTGTTAAAAAATCAAAAGATTTTAAGTATTGTTTTTCTTCGTCATCTAAACCTATATTATTGATAAGCTTTTCATTCTCAAGACCATCACGGCATTTTTTAAGCACTTCCAGCTCATTTTGGTTTTCTTTTGATATTTTTTTCTGAGCCTCAATCCTTGTAATTCTATTCTCAATGATTGCAAGATCCGCAAACAAAAGCTCAATATTAAGTGCGTCTATATCTCCCATCGGATCTATAACCCCTCGTGAAGGAGTAACTTCATCATTTTCAAAAGCTCTTACAACCTGAACCAGAGCATCAACCTTCCTAACTGACTCAAGAAATGTTGCAGCAGAAGATTTTTTCCCACTGCCACTTCCGGGCACAATACCTACAATATCAATAACTTCAATTGTTGCATAGGTTGTCTTTTTGGGACTATAGATATCTGAAAGAAAATCTATTCTTTTATCAGGAATCTTGGCTATTCCAATATTGGCCGACATCTTGCCCGAAGAAAAACCAGATATATCGCTCTTGTTATCAGTAAGTAAATTAAAAAAAGTTGTTTTCCCTGTCAAAGGTAGTCCTATAAGCCCTATCTTCATATCTATTCCACCTCGTAAAGTATATTCACACTTATAACAACATGATTATTCCCCAAAAAGTAGGTTGGTCTTACTTCGCATACAATATATACCGCTGATTAAATCATTCGGACATTATAGATTGTACGTAAAGTTCAACTAATATAATTTTTGGGTATTAATCATAACATACCAATAAATTATCAAATTGGCAAGACTGTTGAATCTACCATTTGTTTTCATATATATATCGCTCAGCCATGTATGCGGCTACAGCACCATCTGAGGCTGCAGTTATTACCTGTCTTAATACTTTCTCACGTATGTCCCCGGCTGCATATACTCCAAAAATATTGGTGAGCATATTATCATCAGCAATAACATAACCAGCTTGGTTTAATTCAACCTTCCCCTTTACAAGTCCGGTATTGGGTAAAACGCCGATTGCTACAAACATTCCCTCAACCGAAAGCTCCTGCGTCTCGTTGGTCTTAAGGTTTCTTACCTTAATTCCTTCCACACCGAAACCACCTTTTATTTCTTCTACAGCAGAATCCCATATTATCTCAATTTTCTTATTATCAAATATGGCCTCCTGCAAAATCTTGGTAGCTCTTAACGAATCCCTTCTGTGTATAAGGTAAACTTTCGGACAGAAACGGGTTAGATAGATGGCATCTTCAGCCGCTGTATCACCGCCGCCTACAACTGCTACTACTCTGTCCTTAAAGAAAGCTCCATCACAGGTAGCACAATAAGACACCCCGGATCCTCTCAGTTTTTTTTCATTTGGCAGTCCGAGTTCTCTCGGCCTGGCTCCCATAGAAAGGATTATTGCTTTACTACGGAATGTGTTTTCCGGGGTCTTAATTACCTTTATCTGTTTATCTAGTACAAGCTCGGTAACTGCATCATTAATAATATGAGCTCCAAACCTCCTGGCTTGGTTTTCCATTCTAAGTGCAAGATCAGGTCCGCTTATAGGTTCTTCAAACCCTGGAAAGTTCTCCATTAGATAAGTAGTAGCCATTTGTCCGCCTGAAATCATCTTTTCAATCAGTAAAATATCCAGCTTTGCTCTTGCAGCATACAAAGCTGCTGTAAATCCAGCCGGCCCTCCGCCGACAATTACAATATCATACATATCCAAAAATCTCCTTAGTTTCAACTTGCTCCGCTATTCTATACTTTACCACAAAAAAGAAAATTTGAACAGAAAAAACCTGTACTCTTTTAATCCTCTTTTTCAGACACAACATGATGATATGCGTGTAGCAAAGAGAACTGTTGGTTTTTTTTCAAAATAATTAGCCTGTTCTGTTGTTACACACATATCAATGTAAGTTGTTCAAAAAGCGGCTTGAGTACTAAGCTTTTTCCTATAGCTTACCAGTTGGATACAGATACACAATAAATTAATTGCCTTTAAAAGATCATCTGATGACGGAAATGTAGGTGAAATACGTATATTACGGTCTCGCGGATCTTTTCCATAAGGATAGGTTGCCCCTGCACCGGTTAGTGTTACTCCGGCTTCGCCTGCCATTTTCACTATTTCCTTTGCACAACCATCCAAAGTATACAGGCTTATAAAATAACCTCCATTAGGTCTATTCCACCATGCAATATTCTTTCCGCCCAGCTCTTTTTCCATTGTATTCAAAACAATATCAAATTTAGGTTTAATTATTGCTGCATGTTTTTTCATATGATCTTCAATATGTTTTATGTCTTTAAGAAAGTAAACATGAGCTAGCTGATTTATCTTATCCGGACCGATTGTCTGAAAAGATATCTTTTTTATGATAAAATCAATATTCCTTCTACTAGCAGCAATTGCTGATATCCCTGCTCCTGGAAATGTAATTTTTGAGGTTGATGAAAAAATAAGCACCCTATCAGGATTTTTGGCTTCCTTGCAAGCAGTAAGAATGTTCTTAAGTTTATCCGGAGTGTCGCTAAGATGATGAACAACATATGCATTATCGCAAAATATTCTAAAATCCTCTGCTGCAGTTTTCATATTGGCAAGCCTTAGTACTACTTCATCCGAGTAAGTAATACCATCAGGATTACTATATTTTGGCATACACCAAATTCCTTTAATACTAGCATCGTTTCTGACAAGCTTCTCTACAACATCCATGTCTGGTCCATCTTTTTGCATGTCGACACTAATCATTTCTATTCCTAGGCTCTCCAAAATAGCAAAATGACGATCATACCCCGGGCTAGGACATATAAACTTTATTTTCGCAAGCTTTCCCCATGGTTTTGAACTGCCTACCATACCGATATTAAAAGCCATAACAATGATATCATGCATGAGATTCAAGCTTGAATTGCCACCTACAATGACCTCATCAGGCTCAACTTCAAGGATTTGGGCAAAAAGCCTCCGTGCTTCTGGAAGGCCCTCTACTATGCCATAGTTTCTGCAATCAGTCCCGTCTTCAGCTTTATATCCATATTTGTTTATTACTTCAAAAAGCTCATTAGATAAATCAAGCTGCTCAGAACCCGGCTTTCCTCGGGTCATATTCAGCTTGAGCTTTTGTTCTTTTAACTCATTATATTTGTGTTCAAGTTCGGATATCACTTTTTCTAATTCAATTCTGTCCATATTTTTACCTCCGGTCCAAGCTATAATATGCCTTCTTGGTATATCTTAATTATTATATCAAGTTTGAACCGGATGTAAAGCAGATTTTGCAATTTTAAATTTTCAATCCTTCATTTTCGTTTCTGTTCACGGGGGTCTTAGCAAAACTGATAATGAACAATCATCTCTAATACAGCCCCTTACTTCCCCTAATCCTTATCAATATTTTTCCTTTTTCTAATCACTATCCATACAATGGGCACGGCTACCAAAAGAATGGGAGCTAGTGACACAATAGCAACAAATATCCAAACCAAAATGTTGTACAATGTGTTTACTGTGTTAACGAAACCATTTCTCATGGCCATTAAAACCTGCTGTCCTGAACTAAATTTCCATCCTACTGTTTTTGTATGCTTGAGTGGGTCCGCCTCCTCATCAACATAGAGTGTTATTGTTGCCATGCCGACCTGCTTATCCCACATATTTATCCTGCCTTGCATTGAATCAATCTCGACCTGTAGCCTTGTGAGTTCATTTTGTATAGACAAGATCTCTTCCACAGTCTCGGCCTTATCTAAAAGCTTTTGTATCTGATCTCTGCTTGCTTTATAGCTTTTAAGTCTGGCATCAATATCGTAATATTGTGAAGAAATATCATCGCTGCGTATATCCATTCTGCTGATATGACCATCACCAACATATTGACCAAGCTTAAGTTGAAATTCTTCAAGTCTGTCTGGGGGCAATTTTAAAATCAACTGCAATCTTTTATACTCATTTTGTACTCTATAGCTTGAACTAAACTCAAAACCTCCAATTTCGCTTATAATCTCCTTGATATCTGTATAAGCTTTATCAACATCCCTGACCTCTACCGCTATTTCCCCAGTTTTAATAAGTTTTCTCATATCATTTTGTTGATCTGATGTATTAGATTCAGCCTCTTGTTTGTACTCCTGATAGCTGTCTTCAAAAACCTCGCCAAAGCCTGAGCTCTCGCCCTCATAAGACCCACTATTGTAAGCTTGGGATGAAGTGGGCATATCACTGCTCTTAAGGCCATTGCTGCTGCACCCGGGTATTATTAGTGATACAATAATAATGCAAATGCATAAAATCAGTATTCTTCTTTTCATTAATTTCGACCCCCTTAATATTCTTATTCCTTTATTCTCTTATTCCTTAGCATGTTCCAAGGTAAGTATGCCTACGGCGAAAATTTATGCGCGTGCATTTTTTTTTGCTAAAGCAAAAAATGCACATGCGCAATTATATCATAGCTCATAAGTGTATTTCTTTCCACTATCCTTTGTTTAATTTAGACAGCATATAGTTTTATTTTAATTGTATGACGAAAAGGATGAAATATATGTTCCGTTCAAATGAAAGTACATGGTTTAAATTTCATAGGTAAACAAAATATCTAAAACCAACATGATTTATTTTTATATAAAAAAAAGCAGCCCCTCTAATTGCTGCTTTTTTTATCAAACTATTCTTTTATTACTCAAATTCATACTAACAAATTTCTAATTTGCAGGATTTAAATATTTAACGTGCAAATTAGACTATATATCGAGCTCTATCTGGCAATATTGTAACAGTGAGATCACCATTTTACAAGATCATCAACTTTTACTGGAAGTCCTGTTTTTATAGATTTATTTGCCGATATTCCAGTTAAAATTGAGTATGCACCTGCAACATGTGTCGCTGCTCTATTAAATCTGTCTTCTATAGGATCTCCAAAAATATCATTTAAAAGATTGGGATCACCACCACCATGTCCGCCTACTCCTTGTTTGATTTCAACTTCGTATGGTTCTCCGAACATAGGATGAACAGTTACCTTTTTACGCTTTAGAGCTCCTTCTCCTGCATGATCCCCACCCGCATTTACATAAGACCGTTCACAAACATCAATCTCTATTCTTCCCTTACTGCCGTTAAAGCTCACTCTGTAGCCTTCCCATGGCATATATGCATTAAGTGAATAGGTCATTATTGTTTTGTTCTTGTATTTTACTAAAACACCCATAGTGTCTTCTATACTTATTCCATCACCAAATACACTTTGATCCCTGAAGTATCCGTCTTCCTTTTCTGCATCTAAGTACATTGCTTTAAGCCTTTCATTATCCTCAAGATGGAGAGCGAAGTGGTCATCCTTTGCATTTTCACTTCCATAAGCCCTGCTGTAAAATTTCGTGATCCCTCTGTTTTCGGCATTTTCTCTACCATAGTATCTTAAATCTCCGAAAGCAAATACTGTCTCAGGTCTTGATCCAATCCAGAAGTTTACAAGATCAAAGTGATGGGTGGCTTTATGTACCAAAAGACCTCCACTATTTCTTTTATCTCTGTGCCATCTTCTAAAGTAGTCAGCTCCGTGAATTGTGTTCAACATCCATTCAAAATGCACTGAGAAAACTTCACCAATTACACCATCCATAATCAATTCTCTTATTTTAGTGTTGTGAGGTGCATATCTGTAATTGAATGTAACTCTGAGCTTTTTACCGGTCTTTTTGATAGTATCAATTATTGCTTGGCACTTTTCTTCATCTATTGTCATTGGCTTTTCGGTAATTGCATCACAGCCAAGTTCCATTGCCCTGATAATATATTTGTGGTGGGTTCTATCAATGCTGGTTACAATAACATAATCCGGTTTCTCATTCAGGATCATTTTATCAAAATCTTCAGATTTATAAGTGGTAACAGGTTTAGCCCCAAATTCATCTGCAAGAACTTTATTAGCATAATCCATCCTTGTTTGGTTTATATCACAAAAACCAACGATTTCACATTTATCTTTGAATTCACCAGCCATAGCCTGATAGTAAAATCTTGACCTGCCACTTAAGCCAACTATTGCATATCGTTTCTTGTTTGACATAATAAATCTCCTCACATATATATTTTAACGCACTTATTTAAGTATAGAGCAAAATAATGCGTAAATCTAGCCAATTATTGCTTAAAGTAATCAAATCTCTACATTTTTTGTTGAGTTGTAGGTCAAAAAATAATATAATATGACTATGACCCAGATTGTAACGAAGTTTCAATTTGCTGCAGGCTAACCTGCAGGAATAAGTCGCTTTGCGACTTACTAGGGAGCAATCATAATATATTGCTGCAAGGTTAAATTGAAACTGAACAAATAACTTTTCGAGGTGATGTTTTGAAGGGCACTATTTCCAGCTCAATGAAAAATGATATTGAAATTAACCTGAGAAAGACACTTGAGCACAGTAACATGCAAATGAATCATTATCATAATTCCTATGAAATATATTACCTTTTATCGGGTGAAAGGTTCTATTTTATCAAGGATAGAACTTATCATGTTATGAAAGGGGATCTGGTATTTATAAATATGGGCGACCTCCATAAGACAACCTCAGCAAGTAAACCAGTCCACGAAAGACTTCTAATTAATTTTAAGAAAGATTTTATTCATAACCAGTCAACCGAATCAGATTGTGTAAATATTCTAGATATTTTTAACAGAAATATAAATATTCTTCGGCTAGGGGTGCTTGAGCAAAATCATGTTTCGCAATTACTCAATAAAATCTATAGAGAATACATAGGCAAAGAAGAGTTTTATATGATGAATTTAAGAGCTTTACTGATCCAGCTGCTAGTTTTTATGAATCGATATCAAAATCCAATGACCGAGGCAAACATAAAGCACCCAAGCTCAACTCATGAAAAGATTTATGAAGCTGTCCAATATATCAATGCCAATTTTAGCGATAAACTAAAGCTTGATATATTAGCACAAAAATTCTATTTTAGTCCATATTACCTTTGCAAAATGTTTAAACAAGTTACCGGCTTTTCCTACACCGAATACCTAAATAGTGTCCGAATAAAAGAATCCCAAAAGCTTTTATGTACTACAGATCTTTCAGTTTCAGATATTGCCACTCATGTAGGGTATGATAGTCTTACACATTATGGTAGGGTATTTAAAAGGATTACCGGTATTACTCCAACGCTATTTCGCAAAAATAACAGCAGTTAGTAATAGAGATCTCGCTTGAAGTATCATAAAAAGGTTTGTGAATTGACAAAGGGACATCCACTATGCAATCCCCATTGCATATAAACGCATTTTTTTACGCAAAAAAATAATTTGTAAATTTATTCATCTATAAGGAGGATTCTGACGATTTAAGTAGAATACTATAATAAATAATATGATTATCATCTAGCGAGTCATTAAGTGACATGTTAGTAACAGGGCTACAGCAAGAACTCCTTATGAGCTTCTGATAAGCAATCATATTGTAAGTATAAATATAAGAATATTATAGAGGGTTAACATGATCGGTAATTTTGACGAACGAGCTGATAACACTGAAGCTATGGAATGGCTTATAAACAAACTAAGTGGTATAATTTCATCTCGTATTCTGACTAATGAAAAAAATGAAATTCTTGAAATGCATGTACTTGCTGATTATTCACGTTCCCCTAAACAAATAGTAAGGGATATTCAGTCAGCTCTTGCAGCAGTCTATGATATGGAAATAGACCACAGAGTTATTAGTGTAGCTCAAATTGACGAAGGGCTGGATACAAGCGACAATGTACGGTTGAAGCTAAACAATGTTCAGGTTTTTGCTGAGGGTATGAAGCTGGATATAAAAATAGTTCTTTCTCTAAAGGACAAGGTTTTTGAAGGCACAGCAACAGGCATGAATTCCCCCGCATCAAGGCCACATACTGTTATTAGCGCAACATTGAGCGCGCTTCATTCTTACTTGGATAGAAATAATGCATTTAATTTGATTGATGTCAGAAAATTATCTATTAGCGATATGGATGCATATGTTGTTGTTATTGGTTACATGAGCGGACTGCACAACGAAGTACTAATCGGTTCTTCATTAGTCAAGCACGACGAATATCATGCCATAATCCGAGCTACACTTGATTCAGTAAACAGAATATTAAGTAAAGTTTAAGACAATAAGTAATACGCATTCAGGTTTTTTTGACACATAATTTGACACATAATTTGTAATGTAATTTTTTCTTTATAATTTAATATAGGCCGGACAAGCGAAGCGGAATATAGCCTACCTACTAGCGGAAAGGTAGAGATTCTTTAATGAAGGAGGCTATATAAATGAAAAAAATATTTAAAGCTATCGGCGTAGTTGTTGCAATGGTGCTTTCAGCCGGTGCACAATTTTTCTGGCTCTAATTCTTAATATTTAGGTTTAAAATATTTAAGCATTAATCCCGGCCTATAAATATTATTTTTTTACATACAAAGGGCATGAAGTCCTAACACCAAACTAAAGACAAAGTTGAGGGGCAGTTAAATGAATAGCAAAGTAAAGCTGGCAACATTATATGTTTACATTATAATACTTATAGGTCTTGCATTACTTGTATATGCTTCAATAAATACACAATTTGAGAGCATAAGTGGAATGTTGTTCATGGCACTATTAAGCATCACAGCTGAATCAATGGCAATCCCGCTGGGTAAGGATAAAGGTATATCAGTAGGGTTTGCCATTACTTTATGTGCTCTTCTTACCTACGGTCCTTTAGGAGCTGCCATTGTATCTGCAGCAGGAGCATTGTTCAAAGTGTTGTATGTTAAAGGTAAAGGATATGTTCATATTTTCAATACACCATTTTATAAAACAGCGTTTAATGCAGCCAACTATATTATTTCATGTCTTTTAGCAGGGTGGGTTTACACAGCAGCAGGGGGTACTGTTTTAGATAGTCGCTTTGCAACTATACAACAGAACCTTGAATCCTTGGCAATGATGGCATTCCCTATTTTATTACTAATATTAACTTTTATTTTTGTTAACTCCGGACTCCTTTCAATACTATTTGGACTTATGACAAAGCAAAACATATTTTTGCAGTGGCTCTGCAGCTTTAAGTGGGCAATTCCCAACCTTTTTGCTGTAGCTGCAATAGGTATAATTATACTGGTTAATTACCATTCTTTCGGTGCATTTTCAGTTCTACTGTTTTTCGGTCCTTTATTGCTCGCAAGATATGCATTTAAATTGTATATAGATATGAAAAATGTGTATTTTGAAACAATTACAGCGCTTACAGCTGCAATAGAAGCAAAAGATAAATACACTGTAGGTCATTCAAAGCGAGTTGAAGGATATGCATCAATCATTGCCAGTGAAATGAAGCTTACACCTTCTAGAATGCAAGCTCTTAGATACGCAGCTTTACTTCATGACATCGGCAAAATCGGCATTTCCGAGGATGTTCTAAATAAGAATAGCCATCTTTCCAAAACAGAATATGATCAAATAATGAAACATCCTGAAATCGGATATAAAATTCTAGAAGAAGTTGATTTTTTAAAGAAAGCAAAAGAGATTATTCTTCATCACCATGAAAAGTTTGATGGTTCAGGCTATCCGCATCATCTTGATGGTGCAGAAATCCCACTTGAATCATCAATTATGGCTGTTGCCGATGCATTTGACGCAATGACCTCAGACAGACCATATCGAAAAGCTTTAAGTAAAAATGAAGCTATTGACGAGCTACTGAAAAATTCGGGAAAACAGTTCAATCCTGAAGTAGTGGATATTTTTATAAATGCACTAAAAAAATATGATGATTCTTTGGAGAAAGTATCATAAGTTATTACTCAATGAGCCCATATGCAATCTCAACTTCCTCAAATTACCAGCAATATATTTGAGGAATAATTGGTTAAGCATTAACAAAATACAATTAATAGGATATAATATTATAGATTCAATGTGCGCTCGCTGTGCAAACTGCACGCCAAAAGTGGGAGCAAAGACTACATTGAAAAACCAAAATGATATATTTAACTGCAATTTATGCACATTACTTAAAAGAAAGCAGGAATCAACGGATGAGATGGCTTGAAATAAATAAATCGCAACCCTTAAAAGGAACCATAAAAGTGCCTGGTTCAAAAAATAGTTCTCTAGGTTTAATTGCAGCCAGCTGCCTAGCAAACGAACCGGTATATCTTGAAAATGTACCAAAAATTAATGATATAAAAGTTATGACTGAAATTGGAGAAGAAATCGGACTAGTAATAAAAAGTCACAAAGGTCAACTAGTAATTGACCCAAGAAAAATACATTCCTCGCTGATCAGCCCAAAAAAATCAGTTGAATTTCGTACTGCCTACTATTTTATAGGATCACTCCTTGCAAAGTTTAAGAAAGTTTCAGTAGGTTTTCCAGGAGGTGATAAAATTGGTCCCCGACCAATTGATCAACACATCAAAGGATTTAGAGCTTTAGGAGCTGAAATTGAGTTTTTTAATGATTACTATGTGGTGCAAGCTGATAAACTCATAGGAGCTGAAATTTACTTTGATGTAATTACCTCAGGCGCAACAATCAACCTAATGATGGCAGCAGTCCTTGCTACAGGAAAAACAACACTACACAATGCAGCAAGAGATCCCGAAGTTGTCGATATCGCAATTTTTCTTAATAAAATGGGTGCTAGAATTTTTGGGGCAGGAACTGATACTATAAGAATAGAAGGTGTTACATCATTAGGTGGCTGTACTCACCCAGTAATACCAGACAGACTCATTGCAGGTGCGTACCTAATAGGTGCGGGTGTGACCGGTGGTCAGATAACAGTTACAGATGTTATTCCCGAACACCTCGAATCGTGTATTGAAAAGCTCACAGAAATTGGGGTAACTGTTGATAAAAGCGATAATTCTCTCACTGCATATGCGAATGGAGATTTAAGACCTACAAAAGTGAGAGCTGGGATGTATCCAGTTTTTGGAAGCGACCTCCAGCAGCCATTTACTACGCTACTTTTAAATGTTAAAGGTAAAAGTCAGATAGTAGACAGTGTTTTTCCAGAAAGGTTCCATCACTGTGTACAGCTTCGAAGGATGGGAGCGGATATAAACATACAAAAAGGTTCAGCTTACATCAATGGAATCAGTTCACTTACAGGAGCATGGGTTCATGCTTCAGATATACGAGCAGGAACATGTCTAATTCTTGCAGGACTCATTGCTGAGAAAACCACTTTTATAACAGGTGTTGATTATATCGAGCGAGGCTATGAAGATATTGTTAATGATTTCAGTTCCCTCGGAGCTGATATAAGGTTATCCTCAGATAACTTAAAGAACAGTGATATCAAGGATCCATATTTACTAAACACAGCAGCAAAAATTTATCCGGTATAGAGCTTCATACTAGGCAGGCATACACAGCGGCTTCTATACTCTTTTGTAGTTCCTATTGCAAAACCATCTGCTCCGAAAGGAACCTTGGTAGGATAGTCGCTATTCTTCTTTTTTTGTACCGCCAGCACAGCCATATTCGCAATTGCTTAAATTCCGATAGGAGTACCGCTTCTGTAGACATTATTGCACCTCCTGTATCTCCTGTTAGGTTTAACGTGCCATTATGTCAAGTATAGATAAAAAGAAAACCCAGCTTACCTTTTTATTTGCTTGCAGGGTACTCTCTTTTATGCTTAATACTTATCAAGAAACTCCTTTGGTGTTAGTATCTCAGGACGCTCGATCTCAATGTCATTAAAATCTTTGTCACCCGTAATCAATATATCAACGTCCGCTATTATAGCAGTGTGTAATACCATGTAATCCTTGCCATCTCGGATTTCGAATAACGGAGTACCATCATAATTCTCAGGCGAATATGCCAGTTCATATGATAATGTTGTTAAAAACCTTTCAATGGCTATCATTTTACTTGGAAATTTTCTATCAACTACCGTTTTCAATTCATCTACTACATACGTTGAAAGAACCAATGTATAATCTTCTACCACCTTCTCAATTAATCGGCTCAAGTTTTCACTCCGAAATAGTATTGCCGAAATGAGAACATTTGTATCAAGCATTATTCTCATAATCGTTTCTCCAATTTTTCTTTTCTAAATTGCTTCACCATATCTACAACATCATCTTCAGTTTCTAATCCTACTCGCTCAGCCTCCCCAGAAAAAGCATCCTGAACCTCGCGTAAAGCAACCTTGGTCGAGTTCTCCATAACCACCCGCCCATTTTCTTCAATAAAAATAACCTTATCTCCATCCTTTAAGTTAAGTTTCTTTCTGATATGAATTGGTATTGTAATCTGCCCTTTTGTAGTGATTTTTGCAAGTTCCATATATTCAAACTCCTTTCCGTGAATTCAATGTATTCCTTACTTTTATTGTATGCTATTTCTTAGCTTTTATCAACTAAAAATGAAGGTCACATCAGCCGAAACTCTGTGACCACATAATTCTACTCTTTCTTTAATATCCTTATTATTTTATAAAACGGGTTTTTCATTTTTTTATAATCTTTATAAAACCTACTTGGTGGTGCAAGCAATTTAATATTCCCAAAGGTATACTTAAATGCATCATATTTTTCTCTGTATGCGTCATAAATAACACTGCTAATATTTTCACTCATTTCATATGTATTTCCAAGCACGTCTATCCTAAAATCTTTATTTATAAGCCAAACGCTCAATCCTAACGGGTCAACATATTTTAGAGGATTGTTCAAAGCATAAACGTATAAATTGCTGCTTTGTCTTATTGCGATGCTGTCAGCATATCTTTAACTAATCAATAACATCTGCAATATATAGCGGAACATTTTCTGCTAACTTGCTACGCAAACATTCCATATGGCAGAACAATTGTTGTTCTTGTTGTAACTTTTGATCCTTATTCCAGTTAGATACTACAAATAGTGCTGTAATATCAATTTGATTAGATTCTATGTTTTCATCACAAAAACAGCATTGATATTTCTGATTACTCATTGGCTAGATACCTCACTTCCATCCATAGTTTTTACTTAATTTATCTAATGAATTTTTCCCAATATTCTTTAATGCAGTGACCACTCCATTTTCACTTTCAACAATAACGTTAAACTTACCACTCCCTATGTCTTTAATGTAAACACTAGCTCCATCTGTTTGTGTCATGATTTTTGAGGGTGAAAGTTTTAAGTCACTTATGTCCGATGGCGTAAAGCCTCTCGTCATTAGCATCAGCTGGATCAATATTCCTTTCGTTCCCAAAGGCATCATACCTATAGCTCTTTATAACATTGCCGCTGGTACTTGTCAACTGAGTTACATCGCCATGCCCATTGAATAGGAAATACTTCACTGTGCCTGATGTATCGGCATACAGTAGATTGTTACCCCGTATATACCTACCTGTAACCGCATTGTTGTTGTCCAGTTTCAGGACAATGTCATTTCCGTCCCATATGTGGATGGTCTTAACCTGGTTTATCGATTTTGTCATCCTAAGACCATCACCGTTATAAGTATAAATTATTGTATTACCGCCAGTAACAGTATAACCGATGTGTCACATTTGAAAATCCAATGGCATCCAGTTTTACTAGGATAGTTTTCTGCATATGTCTGTAAGCTGCCTGCATTCAGGGCATTTAATTTCAACATCAGCGTAATCTGCGTCAAATACTCTGTGATTACAGCGAGGGCATCGGACAATGTACTTTTTTCTTACTCACTTGCCTTCACCCCCCAGCTTCTTTGGTTTCATTAGGCTTGCCATCTTGATCATTACAGGCTCAAAAATCTCTCCAACCATGTAATGGACTGTCGGTGAGCAATTCTCCTTTGCATCATCCAGCATCTTTGGAACAAGGTCATAAAGACTTTTTATATCCTCCTCAGAAGCAATGGCTGTATTGACCTCAATAAAAATCTTGGTTCCGGTATCTGTACTTGAAGCTCATCTATGATGGAATCCAATTCATCAGACTTCCTTTGAGTAAGCCTTACTCTTAACATACTATCCTTTTCTATAGATATTATTGTACCTCCTGTATCTCTTGTTATGTTTAACGTGCCATTATGTCAAGTATAGATAAAAAGAAAACCCGGCTTACCTTTTTATTGGCTTGTCGGGTACTCTCTTTTATTACTATATTATTATTGTCTCTTGAGAAGTCAACACTTTATTGAAATAAATGCCAAGATAGCCCAAGGGGTCTATTAAGATACAGGTCTATCTCAATCTTAAAAAATAACTTCCTTGATAGTTGTTTATAACATTCTCATTGGAGTCGAATATAAATGTTATATTGCTGTTAAAGTATCTCTTATAATTCAAATCATTAAGTGCTTTCAAAAAAATCTGCTTTACTATATCCGATATCCCATTATTTTGATTTTCAGTTATATCAAAATCGTTTTTATAAAAGACATATACTTCAAGCGAAAAGTCAGACATGGGTACAAAATGCACTGCAAATAAATGTACGTTATTACACTGTGACCAATTCAAAAGTATCATCTTTGCTTTTTCTATTACTCCCCACTGTTGCTCTTCTTTTTTCATCCTTATGTGCCTCCTTCTTAAATGAATATCCCTATTTTAACGCTCTCCATATAGAAACATCTTTTATAAAGTTATATCCCATGTCTTTGAGTAAATTCACCTCATTTGCAAAGTATCCAGTAGCTTGAGCAGGATCGTGTGATAGAATAAATGTCTTGTTTGCACTCGCTTGTTGCCTAATAAAAGACTCATTAATATTCCATATATTTTTCTCACCGACTTCTTTAACAACATCATCCCATTTATCTAATTGGAAATATGTTGCTCCTCGACTCTCCGCTACTTTAGTATAAGATACACCACCTTGATTATATTTGCCAAGTACAACTTCCGTTGAGTTTGAATTTTTCGTTGATTGTTTTACAAAACTAGAATAAGTGTTACTCGTTCCCTTGCCAGGGTTCCAGTAAACATTCCGGAAGTTACAGAGCTCCCGAATATGCCCGCTAGGTGGTTGGAGTTGCTTAACCTAGCTCAAGATTACATATTAGAACATCAGGTCGCATAAAGCCAAAACATTATTAAACTAACACTTAAACTGTCAGGGTTTATTTCTTCATGCCCATATATTCGTTAAATGTCTTATTTAGTTGGTTTTGCGGCCTCAAGCTCCAAAAATCTTGCCCTTTTTCTCCACTCTATTTTACTGTCAAAGTCCAATCTACTATTTACTTACATTTTTGTAATCTCAAATCGTTGATTTCATAACTCTTTTGACACTACCTTGCGTATCGTAGTGTCAAAAATTCCTGTAATTGTTCATAGATACGATTATCGGGAAATAATTACCAATAACTCTGTTTGCAACTAAAACTTAGCAAATAGAATCTTAGTTTATTCGTTAACGAATTTCATCTCCAACTCGTTAACAATTATTCCCATCAAACTATGGTGTAATCATAATTAATTTCCTTTATTCTGTCAATATGTTTTTTTATTTCTTTTTATTTTACAATTTGCCTTTTTTGTCGTTCTTAACTTTTTTCTTGTTAATTGGAATATTCATCTGGACGCCTCCGCTATCTGTGATAGCCATTAAACCTCCTGAAACAGCTGCAGCCAGTCTCGTTGAGGGTTTGCAGAAATCCACTATAATTTCCTTAACATATAAAAAGGATTAATTATCTGATTTTTAAAATTCCAATAACAATCCTTTTTATTTTGAGCCCTTCTGATTCTATCTGTCTTGCATTCGTGAAAAATAACCAACGTAAACTTGATATACCTCTCTTAGTAGAGTTTTTTTACTACAACCTCATTAGCAAGCATATTCCAAATTCCTGGATCCTCCATGCCAAGGCGCCACAAGGCTACACCACTTATGCCCAGTCTCCATGCCAGATCTATTTTAGCTCTGAGACTTCTTGTATCTTCAAACCAAACCTCATGACGGTTTCCCTGTGCATCGGTATATGAGAACATTGGTGTCTGGGTTTCTTCATCAAATATAATTTCACTGTTGTAATTCGCAGCTCTGTTCACAGCCATTTCATATGTCACATAGGTATTTCTTCCTGTATCAAGATTAAAATCAAAACCAAATACAGATACTGCCGCAACAATCTTCCATGCAGGCATTTTGGTCATAGTATAGCGTACAACTCTATCCATCCAGCCTATTGTAACAGGTGGTCCAGGAGGGCTCCCAGGCCAGCCAAATTCATTATAAAGCATCACTACAAACTGATCTACAGCCTGCCCTATCACAGAATAATCAAAAGGATCTGAAAACGGATTAAATGGCTCATCACTTATTCTTGACGGTACTGATGCAGAAAAATAATATCCTCTGCTTCTAAGAACCCTTGAAATCTCCATAAAGAGAGCGGAAAGGTTCTGGCTGTCTTCAACATGAACATCTTCGATATCTATGTTTACCCCATCAAAATTATATTGCTCAATTAAGCGAACAAGGCTAAATGCAAAAGCAGTTCTGTTCTGTGGAACTCGTACCAATTCTCTCACAATATCCTTTGCAAGGGCAACACCACCAGGTCTGTATAGTAAATTATGAACTACAGGCATTATTTTAATGTTATTACGATGAGCAATTGCAACAAGCGTTCTTACTTCCTGATCAGTAAACTGCCCAAACTTTTCAACAGTTGTCGGATTGGACTGGCTTATTCTCCACATAAAAATCGGCAGCTGTGAAATTTGAGCGGTATTATTAACAAAAGAATTAAAGGATGAAGGCAGTGTAGGTCCTTCCTCTAATGTATAAAACCCTACATTTACAATAATAGGTTTTTCTCCTCCATATACTCTCCTATTAACAGTGGTTGCAGAAATCCATCCATCACTCTCATCAAAAAGAACAACTCTATACCATCCCTGTGTATCTCCTATAACTGGAAGCCGTGCTCCTCTTACCATTACCGCCTTTACAGGATAATTAACACCTGCACCCGTACGAACGTTTGCTCTGTCTACGTTAACTACAACTTCGGTATATAAAGGAATAATGATACGTTGACCTGCAGTAAGTGAAGTTGAGGTCAGGTTATTTAAAGCCATTATACTTTCAATTGTGGTGTTAAACCTTCGGGCCAACAAAAACAGCGTGTCCCCCGGCATTACAGTATATATCATAATTATCACACTCCAAATTCGAATTATACAATACAGTATATTCAAAAACGCACTAAAAGTGATTTACATAAGTTATATAAGCCGTCTTTAATTCTTACAGTAAAAACGTAGTAGTAGTACTGCAACTGCAATTAGAACTTTATCCATTTAAGATTAATGCGTTAAAGTGTATTGATTAAATGGCGCATAAATGCTGATATTTTTATGAAACTGCCATTGTACAGTAGCGGCTTGCGAAAAATAAATTATTAATCAGGAACAAAAATAGCAGATTTTTATATATTGGTATTAGTGCAAAGCGGATTTTAAAAGGAGTGTTTATATTGAATAACAGAGTTCCTGGAATTGCATACATAAGAAATTCTATGTATAATCGTCCCGATATAAATGAGATTGGCACGATTATACCTGAACATGAAAAAAACGATATTACAGGAGTTGAAGCTGCAACACCATCTATACCGATAACAGAACGTAAAGTTACCGAACAATCACCGCCTTTCAAAACTTTAGATAGAGGTCTACCTTCTTGTAACATCTTACCAAATAATGCAATAATGATTATAGTTGCTGCAGTTGTTGTATTATTTTTATTTAAGGATAATTGCTATTAATAAAAAGGTGGCTACGCCACCTTTTTTTGTTAGGAAACCTTATGCCACTCTTCGACGGACACTCCGCCTAGAGCACCATTTAATTTACAACCAATTACAAAAAGACTTCCTTGCCTTGCTTAGCTGAGTCATAAATACCATTAAGGATTTTCTGGATTTGTAAACCATCCCATGCTGTTGCTATAGGCTGTCTGCCGTCCTTTATACAATCAAGGAATTCCCTTATTTCATTTGAAAAGTTGTCTTCCTTTTCATATACTGGAGTCGAATCAACCAGATAATTTGCCTGTTCACCATAAATGGTGAAGGGTTTAAAATCTGCTCCAGCCTTTGTTCCATGAATACTACTGTATATTCCGGTCTGTTTTCCGTTTAGTGCCCAACTAGCTTCAAAATTCATTGAGGCACCATTCTCAAAACGTATTAGACCATTTGCAGAATCTTCTGTTCCAAATACAGTATCATTATCAAAAGCTCTCCATCGGTTTACTCCCTTTGTTTTATAATCACCAATTTCACTATATACGCATGCGCTTACAGACACAGGCTTAGGCTTACCCATATAGTACCAAGTCATATCAATTACATGAACACCAATATCAATTACTGGTCCGCCTCCCGATTTATTAGGATTTGTGAACCATCCGATGGGGGTACCTCTTCTTCTTATGTATCCACACTTTGCATAATATATATCTCCAAAAATACCAGCGTCACTGTATGCTTTAATGATCTTACTTTCAGCAGAGAATCTTTGAGGTAGACCAAGCATAAAAATTACATTGTTTTCCTCTACTACCTTCATCATTTTTTCTGCCAGTTCTGGGCTTGTGCTCATTGGTTTTTCACAAAGTATGTGTTTGCCTGCTTTTGCAGCTGCTATAGTAATTGGTGCATGCGTATCGTTCCATGTGCAAATATCAACTGCATCAATGTCTTTCATATTCACAAGATCATTGTAATCAGTAAAAACATATTTTGCATTTACTTTATCAGCTACTTCCTTTGCCCGCTGCTCATTTCTATCACAAATTGCAACTACCTGAGCATCTTTATGCTTTGCAAAAGCTGGTAGATGTGAAGTTTGAGCTATATTGCCTGTTCCGACAATTCCTATTCTTACTTTATCGCTCATAGTAATCTCCTCCATTTAATCAAAAGTATAATTTTAGTTTAACATAAATAGCTAATATTATAAATGTTTAATATGACATAAAGCATTAATAAGTTAGTACCTAGTCAGAATAATGACTAATCAACCCTGCTAAAACCCTTAAAACGTGATACTAGATTGCGTATTATACCAAGATTTTCAAAATAACTGATGTTATAGGTTACTTCTGTTTCTCTTGGAACGCTGACAATGCCCAAGTCATTTATTCCGACAGGAAAAAACTTGTACTCATAAGTCTTTGCCATGCCATCCCATCCTTTTACATTAATCCATATGTAATTAGGGTAGTCTTTCAAAGCCTCCTTTATGCCCTCATTGGTCTGAATGTCGTTTCCATTGATATTAAGGATTATATCGCCGCGTTGTATACCAATTCTAGCCGCATTTGAATTCGGCAAAACTTCAAGTACCCTAAGACCTCTGTTAACCGGCTCATATAATGGTCTGCCACGTCTTTCCACACGCTTCCCGTATAGTATAATTGCTTCATGTACCAAAACCGCATAAATAACCCCAATAATCTTAAATGCAAAGGTTCTCTCTGATATTAAAGCTATAACCAACATAGTTATGCTAAAAGCAAGAATTAAAAATGCATTGGTATGGCTTACCTTTTTAGGATGCCTTGTAATTGCAACTTCTGAATAGCTAATTATGGCTAAAAGACTTGCCAGTCCAACCGCCGGCAACGCCTGCTTCAATATGCCTGCGCTAAAAAGAGGCCACCATGCGGCTGTTATTGCCTGGGGAAACCCAAGTCCCTGTCCCTCATCAAGAAATGTCAGCAAGATCAGAGGCACCGGCCAAAAATGCTGTGTCATAAAGGCTCCGGTAATGCCTCCATTATGTTTTATTATAATTGGAATATTTTCTTTTCCTGCATTGATTAAGATCAAGATGCCTTCCACCAGATGCAAAATAGCTATTAGCATTAAAATAGATGTTATATTTACATCAGGCTTTTTAAATATCATGCTGACAGTGGCTAAAATGCCGCCTGCATAAGAAAAGCAAACATACCTTAAGTTAATGAAAAGCAGTGCACCCATAATAATAAAAAGATAGTAAAAAGTTTCATAGTTTATTGTAATACCCGTAAATACAACAATAAGACTGACTATAAATCCAGCTATAAGCCCTGAAAAAATTACTTCTTCAATCATTTGCCGAAGAGTCTTTGATGGATAGCTTGATGTTTCACGGTAAAACTCAATGTATTTTTCATATTGTTTTTTTATAAACACTACAACTACTATATAAATGATTAAGAAAACATAATTGAATAAAATTGAGTTTAGCATTGCACCTGCAACTTCCGACAAAATCCTCGCTATTGGCAAACAAGTTCAACTCCCCGCTCATAATAAGTAAAACTATACTACAATAGTGAGAATTATTCAATTAGAAAGTTGAGCGGTTTGTGAGGTGTTATGCTATTGACTTAAATAATATTGTTCTTCTCTAAATAATTTTCCACAATACCTAAGAACCTCTTTGCATTTTCTAATTGTTCCTGAGCATCATCTTTTGCTGCAACGTAAAAATCATCATAATCACTTTTTTCTCGTATTCGGTATGCTGAAGTAATCATATTATAAGTTTCTTTTTTCGAACTTACCTGAATGAATATAATATTGATTAAAATAAGCAATTACCCCAGAATGCTTTTTAGAGTCAAACTCATCAAGTGCATTTACTGACCTTATAGAATGAAATATTGCGTAATAAGACCTGTTAATTGATGCCTTGATAAAGCCATTATCAAGATTTACAGTCGCTGCTTCTAAATCTTCTTTGGCTTTTTCAAACCTATATTGTGAAAGAGTTTTTATTTTACTATCCATAAAGCACAACTCCCTCGTTAACTACATTTTTGTAAAAAGGAACAACATTAGCCCAATCATTAAATTTTCTATAGCTCATATCTATTACAGATATAACCTTCATGTATTTATATCCTATGTCACTGACAACATCATTCAGTCTTTTATCATAACTCTTAAGGTTTTCATCATTCATATCAATAAGAAGCATTATGTCTATATCCGACTCTTCATCCTGTTCATCTTTGGCATATGAACCATATAAAAGTATTTCTTTTAGTTTACTACCATATATTTCTTTCATTTTAGCGATAACTTCACTTAATATAATTTTTGTTATATCAGTTTCATTATTTCCAGCCACTAAAATCACTCCTTGTTTGTTATGAATCAGAATGCAATCTTAACGCTTTTTAATACTAATCGTAGTTTCTTCAAGTGTACCCTTATTTAAGAACACTCCTGTTCCCACTTGTTTGCTGGGTTTGAATTCATTTTTTATTATCTTTATTATAACACATACCTACTTTCAAAGAAACTTTACACCTAAATTATATCATGAATTCCAAAGAAATTGAATGATATAAAAGATTTTTATAGGCCTTGTGGAAAAAGCTATAAGGTTAAGCGATAGGTAGTCGGGGAGTTGGAAGGCTATAAGTTAGGTAGTTGGTTGGGTAGGTAGGTAGGTAGGTAGGTAGGTAGGTAGGTAGGTAGGTAGGTAGGTAGGTAGGTGGAAGGTTGGTTAGTTTGGAAAGTTCGGATAGGCTGCTGTTGTTTGGCAGCCTTATTAAAACTTGCACATAATATGTGATATTTTCCTCTTTCACTTTTCCTTCAGACCCTTCTGCATAAATATATTTCATTATACAGAAGAGATTGTACTTTTGACAGATTTTTGCCCTTGCTAAGAAGAATTATGTTACCTGCAGTACTGGGCAGTTACTGCAGTGATGATATCAATTAGAATTTCCAATAGATTTGCTACGATTTGACATTTTTTGGGTTAAAACCTGTCAAATCTTATTTGTCGTTTTCTGTTAACTCTATTTTATCATCTACAAATGGTTCAATTATACTAAAGTTGAACGTGGTTTTAGTTCTCTAATCAGATTTCTACCATGTATCTTATAACTACCTAGAAGTGAACTATCTTGCATACAAAATTATCGTTACTTTGATATAATTTCCAAGGTAGCATTAGTCCGTCTTATATCATCTAGAAATGTCAATTCAAGTACGTCTGTTATGCTTAATAATCTGCCTTATAATGCTTTTACTTCCTTTTAGTGGGGATGAAGTAATAATTGTCTTATTTCCAATTATAAACTCTCTTTCACAATAAATCCGGAATTTCAAGTATTCCGCAATCCCAACATGAGGTCTGCCAACAAATTTTGTGTTTTGCCCCAATAACATGTGTAATTTCATGTTCGTAGATATATTCCTGCAATAGTAAATTAAATCCGAGCTTTATTGGTGCTTTTGCAATATCAATTGATAACTCTGAAAATGGAATTTTCACCTCTATTATTCCACCTTGATGGATTCTATGAATATTCCCATCTGCGATTTGCTTCTGGTTAAAACAAACAACTAACTTACTATTTTTATGCTCTATCATAAATCTTCTCCAGACGCTACTACTTTCAGTATCTTTTTCAAGGAAAGAAATTGTTATAAAAAACTTATCTAATAAACCCAGTACTTCAGAATCCAGATAAATATGAAAATGCAAGTTGTTACCTTTATATGAAGGAAAAAACATTATGCTATATTTATACTTGTCATCATTAAAACTATAGTACTTATCAAGATTTGCTACATCCAGCTCTGAAATTCCTCTTAACTTTATAGGATTACAATAATGTGTATTATCATTGCTATAACACCTTTTTTTTAGTAATCTATTTATTTCAGTTTTTCTTAAATCATTGTTAAAAAGTCTATCAAAAAAACTGCTTTCCCATTCAAAGATATAATTTGTCTCACATCGTTCTATTTTGTAAGTAGCTTGCTTGTGGCTGAATAGCTCAATTACATCTTTGGGAATAACATCATTGTATAATAAATTTAAGTAGTTAATAATATCTCGGACTTGATGCAACATTTCATACTTATTAGCGAGGGATTGCAGTTTTACCCAGTTTATTTCTTTGCTGTATTCTTTTACAAACACAAAAATATCTACATAATCCTTAATTCTCATTATCCCGGTATACCTGGATACGCCTGAATATGCATTCTCAAATAAGATTAAGAGCGTGTGATGAAAGTCCATAGTTTTTATTGACATACCTGATATGTCAACTTCTTGAGTTTCATTCATTAAGCATTCTATATGTTCTGCCTTTTTTATTGTACTATGAATATATCTTCCTAATTCAGTGCTTATCACAAGGTCATCACTAAACTTTTTTACATATTCAATATCTGCATCAGATTTGTTCAGCTCTAATCCACCTGGTTGAAGTACCTTTCTAGCTATATTAATAAGTACTTCTTGCTCATTTGATATTTTATTCATGTTCTTATTCTCCTCGTGAATATACTACTGACTCACTCATACTATTATTTTCGTATATTCTTTTCACTATCTCCTCTATATTGGGTTCTTTGAGTGTAAGGTCGGTAATGTCGTAGCTTCTTGTAATCAAGGTTATTGCTTCTGCTACACTAATTTCTTTTTTATCAAATAGTATCCGCTTTTTCGGTCCTTCTTCCTTGATAATCTTGAACCTATTCTCCACAATATTAGTATTTTCATTTGCCAATTCAATAGTAAGCATATATCCACCACTATATTTTTCTTTGAAGCTTGCTAATGAGCCGTCATATATGATTCGACCGCGATCAATCATTATAAGCCGGTCACAGATTTGCTCAATATCGTCCATATCATGGGTAGTTAAAATAACGGTAGTCTTTTTTTCCTTGTTAACCTCCCGTATAAATTGCCTGATACGGCTTTTGGCAACTACAGTCAAGAATACGAAATGTAGTAGTATCGCAATTGATTTCCCCTAACGCCCCATATGGAATACACATCATTGGCTCGTTATGACCAAATGAAGCATTATATAATATCGGGACGTGAAGTAGATCTGCCTTCTTCATCACTCTTTTTATAACTTCTTTATATTCATTATAATAAACCTCTGAATTTGGTTTTCCCCAAATTATACCTTTGATTTTTTCAAAAATACCTCTTTTTAAATAATCAATCAACCATTCTTCAACAAGTAATGGAGATGGACAATCATCTGATGTTTCGAAAAATAATATCGTATCTTTAATTAGATCATTTTCAGGCCATAAAGTCGTTCTTTTTAGTATTTCTAAAACTTCTAGACATCCTCCAACGAGAGTACCCTCTACTGTCCCATTACCATTAATTATTTCATAACCATTATTTTTTTTCATTTTTTTTTGTAACAACCTATTTTTCTCCAACCATTCAATGTATTCTGAAGTCCAATAATTTGATATAAATATATAACCAGGTATTTCACTCGTAAAAAGAGATTGTTTAATTGAACTTAATGTATATTCATATACATCATAATTTTCTGCAAACTCTGCTAAAATCGAAGGACCATAAAAACTCCTAAAGCCGCATTTTAGACATATGAAATGTGTTATTGTAGAATCAGAATACCCCAAAAATATTTTTGGATTATTTCTTATTACATTGAAATCCAAGTATGGAATAATATCAATATTACCAGAACCACCAATACAACTAAATATTGCTTTAATGTCTTTATTTAAAAATGCTTCCATTAAATCTTCCGCTTTTTTTTCAGGGTGCATTGAAAGAAATTTTGATCCCTTCAAAGTATTTTGTGTTTCAATTATTCTTAAACCTAACTTTTTCTGTATTCTCTCTTTTCCAAGTTCATATCTCCATCTATATTTTTTATCACCAGCACCTCCCCACGATAAACTTACAGAAGCTACTAAATCATTCGGTTTTAACATATTTGGTTTTTTTAAGTTAAGCATTATTTGTCAATTTCCAATCTTTCCTAAAATAATATATTAATTATTGTAAAACAAAATACAATTATTTAAAATTTACAAAGTTTATTAAAATTATTAAAGCATTGTTTAATATTCCTCTTTTTTATTTTCAACAATCAACATTTTCAGAGCTGCAGCATCAATTGATGAAAAGTGACCGCCCTGTAATAATTTTGACAAGTCTTTTAAACTGACCCATTTAATATGCTTTGTAGAGTCCCCTTCTCTTAAAGGTATGCCCTCAACTTCGCATTTAAAATATATTCCCATAGAATCAACAGGACCTCGAATTGTTTGATAAACAGCATATGGCTTAATACATTCAACATGGAAATCGTTATAACATGTATCTATATACGTATCTTCTCCATTAATACGTATAACATTTAAACCTGTTTCTTCTTTTACTTCTCTTCGTAGTGCACTAATAATTGACTCATATTTTTCAATTCTTCCACCAGGAAATTCAAAACATTCTTCTCCCGGTTTTGTCCTGTATTGAATAAGGTATCTTTTTTCCCCAGAGATAATTTTCTCTATTATAGCTCTAGCATTAATATATATCAAAATTATTCCCCTCCTTACGCTGGTCATAACGCAAAATCTGTAAGCAGTCTTTGAGCTTGTACACAACGAGGAAAGCTTGCTCGCGACTCTCTTCTTTTGTTGTGCCTTGCGTTTCCCGCAAGGTACTATCGAAGTTCTTGACGTCGATCTCTTCTTTGCACAACAAACCTACAAAGAAGTGTTTTATTGCTTACACTGCAAAACCGCCCTACTTCAAATTTTACATTCTGTAGCAATTCTTACAAATCATCGTCATTTCTTCTTACGGCAATCTTTTTAAAATCTCCAGGCCAATAGTTGCTTGCCGTATACCACCCACAAATTCAATCTCCACGATCGCCTGTCGCCTGCGGGGATGTATTTTCTTTATAATGCTTTCTCGTCCAACGAGTGGACCGTCAGTAATAAAAACGTGACTACCTTTGATAAATCTCTTTGATGCCTCAATGCAATCCTTGCCTTGCCACAGATAATCCAATGCTGCCCGTTCCTCTTGGCGCATTGCCGCCTCATGGGTGTCACTATAGCGGAGTAATTGTATAGTTGCTTCAGATTTGCAAACGCATTCTTGTGCCCGCATTACAAACTCATCATTTTTTATTTCTGTAATAACGAATAAATACCCAGGAAAGGCAAGGTGAGTCACCTTTTTCACTTCGCCCTTTTTTCTGAAAAACGTCTCTACCGTCAACTTCAGGAAAGTAATCTCATCTTCAAATACAGCGTTGATTTCTTTTGCCGTTTTTTCTTCTTGTCCGGTTTTTACCCAAAACACAAATAAAAAATCGGTGTATTCAATGTATGTATATGATATTTTCCCCCTTCAATAGCAAACCTACATATAACTTCGCCCTTTCGCACGCTAACTGGCTTGTACCAGATTTAATTAAAAAGTTTATAAATTTTAAGCTCGCTTGTTAAATAACACATCACGCTTTAGTTGGTTTTGTCAAGGATTTCAAGGTAGAAATTCTAAAGATCATTAATCCATGCAAAAAGGCGGGTTTGTTTTTCACTGTCAGGTTGTGTTGGATCAAGTAGTTTTTAAAGTACGCTTTTCTTGACATAAAAAAACACTCTTATCAGAGTAATTTTTTGTCAGGATACAACTCTCTCCTTTCACATGCTGTTCTTTATGATATATAGAGAATAATATATACCCTATATACATAAAAAGCATGCTACATGGAGTTTATATGACATACAAATCTACCAACAGACGACGAATCAAACTTGCTAGTATCCTTGTAATTTGTATCAAAATATAAGTTGTGTACTTTCTTGTTTGTTTAATAATAAAATACCATCATTTTTTATGTTTGTCAACAATTTTTTGTATTTTTTTCTGCCTTTTTTTCGGCTTGTGAATTGACATTGTAAATGCAACCCTTGGTTTACTTGGTGTATCTCTCGCGTCTAGGTATTAATAACTCATAATTAATACCCTCTAATCGTTGTTCAAAGAATTTTAGGAGCTTTTCTTCCTGTCCAGTAAAAGTAAATATTACATACCAATTTTTTTCTGGCATATAAGTTCCCCATTAACCGCCTAGAAATGAACTATTTTACATACGATTATATACATAGTTGCATGCTCGATTCTCAGGGCTCGATTTTGCTTACCATGATAATTTACAAGCACCAATTTGTATATAGTATTTTGTCAACTTTATCGGGAAAAAGCTAGGGTCTTTGACAGTTGAATAGAGAATAATTCTCCAAAAGCCTTGATATAGATGATGAACAAAAAAAATTCTTAGGAGAAAGTCTTGGCTTTTTATTTATATCAACGTATGACGAGCCATTTGGATTAGTAATAGTAGAAGTCATGGCTTGTTGTACTCCTGTAATTGGTTGTTTGGCTGAACGATGCTATCATAGTCAATACCTGCTTTAACGCTACCGACCCGAATGTCGGATTGACATTATACGTTGAAGTTCTCGTCCAACTATTACTGTAACTGGTTCGTTTCAATTACAATAGCAAAAATTATTCAATCGGAATGTTTATAGGGCTACTTTCACAGCAGCCCTGTTTACACATTGCAAAAAATCAGGTGCTTCTCTCATAACGTACTTTATCCATAATGTACTTTAGAGGTTCACCATTTACAAATCGTTTTATGTTTTCTATGCATTTCTTTTCATGCTTTTTGAGTTCTCCCGGTTTTTCAGGCCACCAAATCTTCGAGTTCTTGTGGCATGTAAGAATCAGATTCTCCCATTTTCTTGCAGGATGTCCCTCTGGCAACCTATCTTTTAACCCACCATCCACAGCAAGTACATCAAGACCGGCACGCAGCCTTCCTGTTTCTAGCTCCACAAACAAAGCATCTTGGTCAATTATGTCTCCGCGGGCGGTATTGATTATAATCCCATTATCCGGTAGTAAAGCAAGAAGCTCTGCATTTACAGAATTTCTAGTTTCATCACTCTGCCCTGCATGTATTGCAACAGCTTCCGATTTTTCGAAAAGCTCTCTTAATGTGTCTACTCTGGTGCAATAAGAAGGTAATTCTTTAACGTATGGGTCAAACACATATTGCTCTGCTCCAAAAACATTTACCATTTCAGCAAAACGACGTCCTATAACACCAAAGCCATATAATCCTAAATTCAATCCTTCCAGAGTACCAGAAGTGAGCTGATTATCATCTAATCCCCATTTATCATTTCTGACATTCATTATTTTTAAATGCAAATCCTTAATTACAGCCAAAAGCAAACATACAGCACTTTCCGCAACGCTATTAGCTGGTGCATCTCCCCAGTTTGTTACCGGTATTCCCGATTCTATCAGTTTCATAGAGATATACTTTTTAAGTTCTCCTGTAATATTACACATATACTTCAGTCTGCCCGGATTGTCGGCAATTTCATCAGGTATTGGCATAGCTTGCCACATTGTAAATACTATATCGTTTTGACGAATCATTTCTGCCCGTTTATCAGACGGTATTTCACTCGCATCAGGTATAAGAGTCAATTCACCCAATTCTTTAAGTGCATCAATAAAAGGTCCTTCGGTGGGCATCCTTGAATTTTCATTTCCAAGGTAAATCATTTTCAACATGCTGTCAGTCACTCCTCAATTATTTCATTGTATAAGCTATAGTATACCATAATACACTGAATCATAAAACTTACTTTGATCTCAGCACACCCTGTTGTTTTAATATTCACATTTAATTTTCACTTAGCTTGTTTTTTCACTATCCCTCTTTTCCGACAGCAAATAAAATTGTATAATGTAGAAAGTCCGAGCATTGTTTTCCCAAAACAATTAGAATGATTATACGAAAGGAAGGAGTTTAAATTGAGTATTTTTGAGCTTGTTATGCTGCTTTGCTTTGGAGCTGCATGGCCGTTTTCAATTTACAGATCAATAAAGTCCAGATCAGTTCAGGGTAAGAGTTGGATATTTCTGGCTATATTGTTGGTGGGTTATATTTCCGGTATAATACATAAAATATTATACAACTTTGATTTTGTAATATACCTATATTTATTGAATTTTATAATGGTAAGCATTGATCTTGTACTGTATATGCGCAACAGAAGGCTGGAATCAGCCGAGAAGTGATAAAAAACAAACCCATGTGGTATCTCACTCCACTGGCTTTTGATGTAGGCTGTTCTAAACTTCCAATTAAAATCGAGCGGGGCATTAAGCCCCCTCGATTTTAGGTGTAGACTTCGCTTACCACCCTATCCAAATATGTTACCTGTATTGCTTTAATCCTGCCTAAAGCACATAGGGAGCATAAATATGTTACCTTTTCACTTAAAAATCACTTCATGCCAAACATCTGCTCCTTAAGGTCCAGATAATAAATGTAATCATCAGGATTTACGTCAGGCGGACAGCGGTGGTCACAAAATGGTATGTACCCTCCCCTCTCGACAAGCGGAACAAGTGTTTCCATGTATTCCTTTATAGCTTCTCTTCCCTTTATAAGCTGTATTTTGTCAAACCCACCCATTATCCTGAGTTCACCAGCATACTCATTAAGGAGTTCAGACGGATGGGAACAACCGTTTACTTCAAAAGGAAACAGGCAGTTTATACCTCCTTCAAGTAAATATGGCAGAATGGGTCTTACATCACCGTCGCAATCGGTATACCATATATCAATTCCTGCCTTATCCAGTTTCTTTCTTATGCGTTTATACCTTGGCATTACCACACTTTTGAAAAAGTCCACCGATACAATTGGTCCATTTTTAAAGCAAATATCCTCCCATCCCGATGCATAATCAAACTTTATATGGGGTAAAACCTGATCAAGAAAATTTTCAACCAGAACACAGCATGTTTCAACCATATCTTCAACCATGTCAGGATAGTCATAGCAAGCATATGCCAATCCCTCAAAGGTAAGCATATCACGTATCTTCCCTATCATGGAACCACAGTTCACACCAAGGGGGTAGTCCCTATCTTCGGGGTGCTTCTTTTTTATTTCATCAATATTAACCTTGCGTTTTGGATCATCCAATCTGAATCGCTCTTCTTTAACCTTTTTCCAGTCTTCAGGAGTAGTTATAGAGGATTTTATAAAGTTAGGTATAGTATCATGTCCATCCTTCGGAACTTCAGCCATCAGTCCATCAGCATTTATCATGATTTTTGAGTTCTCGGTTTCTCCAATAATCTTTCGTTCAAAACCTGGGTTCATCCATATCCTTCCACCTACAACATGGATTCGGTCAAAATTAAAAAATATATCAGCATCTTTATTATTCGTTATGTTATATTCCATGAACAATGACCATCTTTGGAAATTCTCATTCCAATAGCCAAACTCCATATTAAAGCAACGGTCAACTTTTTTATAGTGCATCTGGTTATTGAATCGTTCACGGTCAGTCATGGTTCCCTTCCATTTTGACCTTATAGGTTTTATAGCCATATAATCATCCCCCGTATAATTCTTATTTCTTGATACCATGTAATAATCATGATACTATTATAGTATCGATAAAGTATATATTCATCAGATAATGTTGCTCAATAATATAACAATGTTGCTTAGGGGTTTTAAAATGAAATTAAGAACTATACTAAAGAAAGGTTCATGGAGTGGAGAAAATACTCCCGGAACTGCTGTTAAAAATTCTTTTTACTATGTTCAATCTCTTGGATATTTTTTTTGCGACCAAAATTATATGGTTGACCGGGACAGCTACAACACTTTTCTTTTAACTTATACCATCGGCGGTAAAGGTCATCTAAAATACAGAGGCAAATCTTATACACTGGAAAAGGGTGATATCTTCCTAATTGATTGCCTGGATCAACATTATTATGCAACTGATAACTTCGACTTATGGGAATTTTGTTGGTTCCATTTTAATGGATGCGAAATAAGAAATTATTTTGAACATATTTATCGAAACCTTGGTCCGGCATATAAATCAGGAACAGACAGCATAATTTTTGATAGGATTAATAAAATTCATTCATTATACAAAAATAAGGACCTTTCTCTAGACATTCAAAGCTCATGCTATATTGTGGAGATTTTGACCGAGCTTTTACTTAAAGGCATAACTGACAACCCTGATAATTCCGATATTCCAGAGCCTATCAATGCAGTGCTTGTAAAAATTGAAAAGTTGTATGCCACACCACTTAATCTTGATACTTTAGCTAAAATAGCATGTATGAGTAAGTATCATCTTTCAAGAGTTTTTAAGAAATATACAGGCTATAGTCCCTATGAGTATATTCTCAACTACCGACTTTCCGAATCCAAAGAAATGCTTAAAACCACAAATCTGACTATTAGAGAAATTTCAGAAAGAATTGGCTTTCAGAGTCCCAGTCATTTTATCAAAATTTTTAAACAATACGAACATACCACTCCAATGAAATTCAGAAATTATTGGAGTTAAGACAATATGTTTTTTTACACTCCTCATGCAAAGGGATACCCCTTCACAAGAAGATATAAAGGAATAGCATAAACCATTCCTTTACATCGCTTTATATTTGGGTATACATAGAATTTTAAGTGTCCAGCTTTCCTCTGGTATCAATGCCACTGATACCTTTTGCTCCTGAGACAGTAAGTCTTGCTACCTGTCCGGGAGTAACAAAAGCATTTTTGCTAGTTAATGCAACCTTTTTAGCTACAATACTTGGATCCAGAGAATTTATTAGCACTCTTCCAGGAGAGCTAGCAAAATTTGCCCCTGCCTTCATGATTTCCTCAAAATATGATTGGCACGCACCAGCAAAAACGCAAAGTTTTTCGTTATTGGCCTCGTAATCACGGGCTTGTTTGACAGATTCAACATAATACTTTGAATTTCTGTAGCTGTTTATGTCAAATTTATCAGAGTTCTTCTTAATACCATCGTGTCCGGTTACAACCAATATATCCGGTCTATTACGTGAAAGAAGCTTTTTTATACTTCTTGGCTGTTGTTCTGTCTGTATGAAGTAACCAACAGGTCTTAAGCCAAAATCCTTGTAAAATTTAAGACACTGCCTAAGATAATCTTCATCTGAATCTATATGAAGAATTTTTCCTGGGCGGTTACGCAAAAGCGTCCTGTCAAATCCCTTAAGTTCCCTTGTTTCATGGGATCTTATACTGCCTAATGCGCGTGCTTTGTTAATATGTGCTGTTAATTTATCTACCTTTACGAGATCTTCTTCTTTTGAATCAGCAAAAAGTCTAAGTGTGACTCCGCACAGGGTGCAAGAGCGCTCTCCTCTGTCGGTTGTAAAACCGGTTACTCTAAACAAAAGATCACTTCCGTGTGACTTTCTTACTACTATATCTCCAACTCTTAATCGACTCATATTATCACCCTCACAAAATATCTGAATGATACATAATATGATTGGAGTTAGAATTTGGCGAATAAATTATTTTTAATTATGGTAACAAAATATCAAATTATAACCAGCCCATAAAAAAGTGGGCTGCGCCACTTTTTTCCGCTAGGGAACCTTATGGTTCCCTTCGACGGATGCTCCGCATCCCAAAAAAACCCTCCTTAAAGCAGCAAAGGGGCTTCCCCTTTGCAATCCCCATTGTCTAGGAAAGTATACTTTCCTAGACAATTAAAAATATCCCCTGCCAGTTTACTTTATTTTTGGACAGGGGATTTATAAAATTTTGCACTACACACATAAGAACCCGGAACATCAAGCTCCGAGCTCTTATTGCTCTTTTTAAGATCTGAACTTAAATAATCTTAGAAGCACTATCTTTATCAACATAGAGAATAGCATTTGGATGAATTCTTAAAACTGATGCAGGTACTCTTTCCCTTATCTCACCTTTAACTGTGTTATAAACAGCCTCAGCTTTCAGTTTGGATGGAACCATACAATAAATATAACTACTATTTGTTATTGCAGGTATAGATAATGTAAACGCATGAGTAGGTACTTTGTCAATCGAATCAAAACATCCGTCATTAACCTGCTGCTGTCTGCACATGTTGTCAAGCTCTACAATTTTTACAAGCTTTGCATCATCAAAAAAAGCCACATGTGGGTCATTAAATGCAATATGCCCATTCTCACCTATGCCTATGCAGGCAATATCAATCGGATAATCGCAAAGAAGCTTTTCATACCTTGCACACTCCTCATCGACACTATCAGCATTACCATTTAATGTGTTAACCGATTTGAAAGGTACCTTATCAAAAATACAAGCTTTCAAGAAGTTGGCAAAGCCTTGAGGTGCATCTTTGTCCAAACCAACATATTCATCAAGATGAAAAGCATTAATTTTGTCCCATTCCACACTTTTATCAGCTACAAGCGCCTCAATAAACTCATTTTGAGATGGTGCCGCTGCAAAAAGCACATTGATTTCAGACTTGTTTTTTAGCAATTCGCTGAACTTTTGCACAACATCCTTCGCTACATTAGTTCCCATTGACTTTCTGTCTTCATATACCTTAACCTGCATTTTTCCTGCTTTCATTTCTGTTATTTTACTCATAAAAACCTCCTTACTAAAGATTAAACTTTTACATTATGATTAACTAGTAACCGTTTACTATATTAAAAATTATAACATAGAACATTATAAAAATCTACTACCAATACTACCTTACTTTTATGGTTATTAGCTAGATTTCAGATGTTTGTTAATGTAGTTAAATCTAATCAGCTATGTGTATTCCTATAGTAATCGGTTTCTGCAAATGAGTACTATCAAACCCAAGGTTACTATTTGGGGATACATTATTTCATGAGCAACACCTAAAAATAGTATAATACAGCACCAGCAAAGAAAATGTTTCTGTTCACAGGGGTCTTAGCAAAACTGATAATGAACAATCAGATTGAACTTTATTTGTTCTGTCCTTCACTGCAAATGGATATTCATGTATAATATAATGAAGACAGTACCAAATTAAATGCTATTATAAGTGTATGCAAAGATTTTTTAAAAAATTGTTCCCTGCAATTTATATGACTTAACTAAGGGAGCCTAATATAAATGAAAGGATGATAAAATTTGAAAGTTCTCTTTATTGGTGGTACCGGCACTATAAGCAGTGCTGTTTCAGCGCTGGCGGTAAAAAAAGGATTTGAGCTGTATCTTTTAAACCGAGGAAACTATAGTGAGTTCATGCCTGCCGGAGCAAAAATTATAAAAGGTGATATCCGGAATGTGGAAGAAACAAGAAAAATCTTAAAAGATTATAAATTTGATGTGGTTGTCGACTGGATTGCATTTAATCCCGACCATATAAAAACAGATATCAGATTGTTTAAAAACAAGGTCGATCAATTTGTTTTTATTAGTTCAACCGCATGCTATCAGCGACCTGTCACCCATTACTATATGGACGAATCAACACCTTTGTGCAATCCTTACTGGGATTATGCACAAGATAAGATTTCCTGTGAGGATTTATTGATGAAAGAATACAGGGAAAATGGATTTCCAGTTACAATTGTGCGTCCTTCCTACACTTATGGTGTGACAAGTATACCACACACTATTAACAGCCGAAAGTCTCGTTGGACAATTATCGATCGTATGCGAAAGGGAAAAAAGATAATTGTTCCAGGAGATGGGACATCACTCTGGACTATAACCCACAATACAGACTTTGCTAAAGGCTTTGTCGGTTTATTAGGCAATATACAGGCTTTGGGACATGCATTCCACATCACATCGGATGAGGTGTTAAACTGGAATCAGATAACATATGCTATAGGAAAAGCTGCAGGTGCCAAACCTGACATAATTCATATACCTTCTGATTTTATTTCGGCTTTTGCTCCCGAACTAAAGGGTGGACTTTTAGGTGATAAATCTGAAAGTGTAGTATTTAACAACAGCAAAATAAAAAGGTTTGTTCCTGACTATAAAGCCAATGTGCCTTTTGCAACAGGTATAAAATGGTCCTTAGAATATTTTGAGTCAAAACCCGAACTTTGCTGGGTAGATGAAGAGTTTAACTCATTAATGGATAAAATTATTGGAGCATATGAGACTGGTTTGAAAATAGCTAATGACTAAACTGGAGAAATCATAAAAACAGTGGTCCAACAACTACTTTTAATGGTAAATTTTAAACATTGGTAGCTCGCTATACACAGATCGCGCAAGAGAGTGCCTGTGATTTTTTGTGCCATTCATTTAAAAAGCAAATTATAATAAAATTTATGCTTACAGCCGGAGAAGTTCTCCGGCTGCCTTAATCATTCTTCAATCCGCTTTTTAAAGATACACATATTATTATAAATTATCAAAAAAGCGGTTTGAAGTAATCATTATATAGGATCGCATGTTTTGCTATAATATAGAATGGAGTTGTTCTCCCTCAATTCTATCATCAGCGCACTATACATAATATCACTGCCTCGTCTGGCTTATGAACACTTCTGAAGTTAAAAACTTTCTGAATATTACAAACAATAATATCGACGGTAGTGTTATAAGTATTGCAAGCTTCATAACTGCAGGACTTGTTATATCTATACCTCTAATATCAATCGAGCCATAACTTATGACCGTGATGTTTCTGAACAATGCTGTTGGCGAAAAATATAAAGGATTGGACATATAGGTAACTGAACTTGTAAATGAGTTCCACATGGTAACAAATTGAAGTACAGCTAATCCCAAAAGAGGCTTCCATACACGGGGAAGATATATGTTTGCAAAAATATAAGCTCCTCTTTTTCCACTATAAAAAGCTTCCTCCATTAGCGATTGGTGCTTTGAATTAAATATACTCTTTATAACAAATACATTTATGAAACTGAAAAGCCCACCGGTGATTAATGGGAAAATAGTGTTAATCGTTCCAAGACTTCTGTTGAAAAGATATTCATGGATACCACCTGTTCCTAAACTGACAAGCAAAAGAAGCATTAGCTTGTAAACAGCTTTTCCCGGAAGCCTCGGCGCTGTAAGCGGATAAGCTAAAGTAACAGTAATAAAGGCGTTAAATATCACTGCTACTAGTGTGACAGTAAAATATAATGCAAATGATTTAATGATTGGAGAATTTCCAAGAAGCTGTGATAAACCTCCGGTGCTATCACTTTTGAAAAATCCTTGTACTATCATAAAGATAAAGGGAAATAACGCAAAAAGCGCAAACACAGTACATAAAACATAACTTAGCGGATTATCTCGGAATCCGTAAGCTTCTTTACTCTTTCCCATAATCCCTTCTTTGTCATCATTGCTACTACCATCATTATTGTGACTAACATTATCAATGTTGCCCTTTTCATCATCGGTTACACCGGTAAAAAGGCTATCTCGCAAGAAATATCTAATAACAAAATAAGAGCCCAATACAAGCACCGTCTGAATTACAATCCTTATCAACCATAGTGTAGCATTCAAGCTAAAGGCACTTTGAGCAAACCCTGCTCTGTAGGCATAAGTACCTAAAGTATCTGCAACTTGATAGACCAAAGGGTTAATAAGCATGGATAACACTTCGCTATCTACCGTAAGAATAACTGAAAATTGAATAAAAATAAACGCAGCCAATGCTTTTAGTACAGGTATCAACCTGCTGCTTAAAAAATCCTTCCTGTGTGGAAATCTTCTTATGTGTCCCTCTATTGAAGCTGCTGCTATGATTGTAGGAATTCCTACATTTCTTGCGACCTCCACAAGCACATAAATTATCCTAAAAGTTGCAGGGTTTACAAGCGGTGGTGTAGCAAATTCAAAGATAGGACTTTTAGTCGAAAAAATAATCATAACAAGATAACTTATAATAACAGCAGGAATGAAATATGGTGCGACAAATATAGCTGAGAATAAATTCCTGATTTTCTTGTTGCGAACCATACTTAAGGTAATGGAAAGCACAAGAGCAACCAAAGACGCAATAATCAAATATTCAAGTCTAATCATAATTGTGTTGCCAACCACTCTTGTAAAATGGTAACCGGAAAGCAACTTATCAAAGTTGCTAGAACCTACCCACGGGCTCTGCATCCCCGCAGCAACGTTATAATTCTTAAAAGGTAAAATCAATGCCATTACTGCTGGTATTACCTTGAAAATAAAAACCAATAAAAGCGCTGGAAGAGTAATAATGTAGAAAAATCCATATTTGGGTCTATAAGCTTTATTAGAACTGTTACTAAGTGTATTGTTTACGCCTTTTTCACCTTCACCCATAACCTGACCTCCTTAAATATTATTTTAATGGTGCGATGCAGCGTTTTTTATATGCTGTATGACACATAATCAATTACAAACATTATATCAATATAAAAGAATTTCCTAAAGCACAATTACATGATTTATACATTCTGCCCTCTGAACTGACACAAATATTGTTTATCTCATAGGCTACACTTGCTTTTTTTACCTACAGCAAGTATAATTATATGAAACGTCTACACAATATGATTTCAAAATTCACTAGAAGCCTTGTGCGTTTTAAATTACATTGCAGGAGTTAAAGACGTTCCATATAACTCCAGACTTTTAGGAGTTAAAGTCAAACATTTTAATCAATGTAAGAGGTGAAACAAATGACAAGTGATTCAAACAAGGTATATGACGTGCTTAACAAGTTGAATATAAACTATTCAAAATATGAGCATCCACCTGTTTATACCATAGAGGAAGCCAGTAAATATAATGAAGACTACGAATGCAAGCATGCTAAGAATCTTTTTTTACGAAATAAAAAAGGTAACAACCATTATCTTGTTATTATATCAGATTATAAAACAGCTGATATTAAAGATATTGCAAAGTCCCTAAATGATTCAAGGTTGAGCTTTGCCTCTTGTGAACGCCTGCAAAAATATCTTGGTTTAGAACCCGGTGCTGTCAGCCCATTCGGACTTATAAATGACAAAAATCATGAAGTCACTGTGCTTCTTGACAAAGATTTAGTTAAATCAGAATATGTGGCATTTCACCCTAATGTAAATACAGCTACCATAACATTAACCAGTAAAGATTTTATTAAATTTCTGGAATGGTCAGAAAATGATGTTTTATATGTCGATATAGATTAACACTACATCGAAAAATCCATTAATACAATGCATGAAATGCACCTAAGAGGAGTTTAACAAAGAACGGAGTAATATAATGGCAAGTTTCAACTATCAGTTTCTACTTTCATTACTAATTGTTGTTTTAGGATATATTATAAAAAGGTTTGGTATTTTAAAGGCAGAAGACAGTAAAGTCATTTCTGCTATTATTTTTAATATTACACTGCCCTCATTGGTTATTAAAACCTTCAGCACTGTTGAGGTTGATTTCGCTCTGGCAATTCTTCCACTTATAAGTGTTGCATATGGGGCAATGATGGTGATAATCGCCCTCTTAGTCTTCAAAAAAGAAGAAAGACAGACTAGGGGAATAATGTCCATGGTGTTGCCGGGCATGAACATAGGATTGTTCATGTATCCGCTTGCCGAGTTTATATGGGGAGCGGAATCGGTAAAGTACTTTGCAATGTTTGATATGGGCAATGCTATAATATTGTTTGGTGCTTGCTACTCACTGGCAGTTATTTTTTCTTCAAACGGAAATAAGGTTGATACTAAATATATAGCTAGGAAGCTACTGCAATCAGTGCCCTTGATGGTTTACATGATTACCCTCACAGCAAACCTGTCAGGCTTTCGTTTTCCAGACGTAATCATTGATATATCCGAAATCCTTTCCAGAGCGAACATGCCATTATCCTTTCTTCTGCTGGGAGTGGTAATGGATTTTTCGCTTAAAAAAAGCGAATGGAAAATCGTTACTAAAATTTTGTCACTTCGATATGGTATTGGTCTTGCTACCGGTGTATTGCTATATTTCTTGTTGCCTTATGGTGAGCTATTTGGGTATGCAATGCTTTTAGGATTCATATTACCTATTGGAATGGCTGTAATACCTTATTCCACGCAGTACAAATATAACCAAAGCCTCGTAGGAACAATGGTTAACCTCACTAACATTATATCCTTCGCTCTTATTTGGATAATAGTAACTATGAAATCGATGTTATAAGTGAATACTCAACAGGCTAAAGCCCATAAACAAAGCAGTGAAGCCAAGCTGCACTGCAAAGTTGCTTGGCTTCAAGCCTTCGACTTTAGTCTAGAGGTAGTTGATACCTGTTTTTACTCAGGTTCAATTTCCCTTCATCTGCTATCCGTTTTATGTGGCACCACATCACATGTTTCCTGATAAAAGGTAAGCAGCCTCTCTTTTAGTCCAAGCAAGATGTCACCATATTTTTTATCCTCAATAAGGTTGTAGAGCTCTTCAGGGTCATTTTTAAGATCATACAGCTCATCACTTTCGTATAGCCTTCTAACATATTTGAAGTCTTTTGTTCTCACCATAACAGCTTTTGTATGTTCGGGACCTTCGCCTTGTTGAAGGTTTACACGCGGCCAGTATAAGCCCTCCGGATTCAGGCTGCTTGTGCTTTCAGCCTCCGTGCAGTGCCTTTCTTCTTGCAACCTTCCACCCTCACAAAACACAGCATCTCTGTGTTCATCTTGATTTCTCTCAATGACAGGCATCAATGATTTTCCAAAGTGTGTGTGCTTGGGCTGGATTCCAGTCAAGGCTTCAACAGTTGCTGGAAAATCAACTAATTCTACCAGTGCATCCCTTATCCCGGGTTGCGTCTTTACCCATGCTGGTGGTTTTATAATAAAAGGTACGTTGGAAAGACAATCCTCAAAAGTATTCTGAGTCTTTTCAACCAGCCCATAATCTCCTGTAAAGTCACCATGATCACTGAACACAAATATGGAAGTATCGTCATATAAATCAGCTTCCTTCAATGCATTTACAACCAAACCAAAGTGGTGATCAATTCGTGAACACATTCCAAGATATACTGCTCGCAGCTCACTCCATCTGTCTTCTGTCCATCCCTGTAGATTCTGTCTCTCCCATATACCTTTCAGCAAGCTGGGTTTGCCGTTCCATCCTTCGGGTGTTGGAATCCGCTTCTGTATTTTTTCTCTGTCAATCATGCTATACCAGGGTTCCTCAACACCATAGGGAGGATGTGGATAAGAAAGCGGCAAATAGATGCAAAACGGTTGATCAGAAGGTGCATTTTTAATGAAATCAGCAGCTGCGAGTACATTTTCCCAATCTCCGTCATGGTATTCGGTGCCATCTTTTGGTGTAACATTTCCGGCATAGAATGAATAATAATTATCCCCATCCGGACTTCCTCTCCACTCATCGTTTTTGTGAAGGTTGTTCGTAGGCTTTTTAGACCTATGCTTATAGTTGCAGTAAGGCTCAAACGAACCTTGACCAGGAATAAGATCATTCTTTCCGCCCCACCATACATAATAGCCTTCATCTTTTAAGGTTTTTAAAAGGACCGGCTCGTCTTCATGCATCATATGATGCATTGTTCTATGTCCTCGTACATGCGTATACCAACCACTCATAAAGCTACAGCGGCTGGGTGTGCATACGGTGTTCTGGCAAAAAGCATTACGAAAGGAAACACCGTCTTCTGTTGCTACACGGTCAAGATTAGGTGTAACCGATGCCTGATTTCCCAAGTGTCCTAAGGCATCGGCCCTGAACTGATCGGGATTAAATATAATAATATTAGGTCTTTTCATTATGTAAACCCTCCATGTTTTATTTGTAGGTGCTCTATTTAACTTCTTGAGTACCACAATACCTAGCTACATACAAAACTACTGTAATTTTTAACACTTACAGCTTGGATACTGTCTAACTAGATTATACATTAAATTCTGGCAGTTTGAAATAGCTAACAAAGCAAATTCCTAATCACTTCATATTCAGTCCGCTTTTTCCAAAAAAGTTATGATGATATAGTGTAGCAACAGAACAATTGGCTTTATTTTGACAGAAAACTCGGTGAGTGGAATATAAAAATGCGTGAAAAAAACAGGATGTTTTTTTAGCTTTATGCGCCACGGATGG
>Ga0265293_10001373_pt1 | contig 53073 bp, 72 predicted proteins | sample Munlanlewell138R_FD_192505 | JGI IMG/M metagenome (GOLD analysis project Ga0265293, IMG submission 192505) | Leachate microbial communities from a municipal landfill in Southern Ontario, Canada - Leachate well 138R | ecosystem: Engineered > Solid waste > Landfill > Unclassified | place: Canada... | reverse complement strand
CGCCACGCATTGCTTGTGGGTGAGGGCGATGGGCGCATTGGCCCGCAAGCTCCGGTAGACGCCTTCAAGGTAGGCTATGGCTTCCGCCTGCCGCCGTTTGGCCTCACTCCTACCGGATGCACCGAGCGAGAACCGGATTGCCCGCGTCTTTTCAGTGACGGTGATAGGGATGATACCGTCGCCGCGTGGAACTTCCAGCGTCATGCCGACCAGTCGTTCCCTCAAGTCAGCAGGAAGGTGCTGTTCAAATTGGAGATTGGAGGAGTCTTTTCATTCCATTGGAGCCACAAGCCGAAGCCTCATGTCACACGCCTCTGTCACACAGTAGGGTCAGCGCAACGAATTGAAAAGGCTTAACTTATTGATCCCGTTGGTATCGGGATGGGAATGGTGCCCAGGAGAGGACCGCAACTTTTCCGGAAAATCAAGCGGTTAAAATGGCGGTGGGACATTCCCTTTCAACTGATCTTCAAGGTTTTTTAGCTGCGCTGCCCCACCATTATGACCCGCTGATACGCTGGATCGCCCACTCCAGCAAGCTGTTGCCGACCCACATCAGAAAGCCGCCGAGCAGCGTCCATCCCGCAATGATCACGCCGAGGACCGTCTTCGACTTGTCCCGCACGGCACCGAAGTCGCGGGCGAGCGGCTCGATGTCCTTGATCACCTGCTCGGATGCCTTGAGGCGATCCTCTATGTTGTCGACGACGTTCCCCAGTTCGTCGAGCCGATCATAGACACGCCGGCGGCTCTCGGACGACCGCTGATCCTGCGCCTCGATAAGACGGGTGAGGTTCTTCACGTCCGACTGCAGGGAGCCGATTGCTTTGTATATTTCGTTCAAGCTCGTCGGCACAATGCGCCCCTCTCTATGAAAGCATGACGATCGCAGCGAAGACCGCCGCGATTACCGCCCACATCATCCAGAATTCCAGCCTCAACGGCCTTGCCTCTCGATCGCCTCGACGCCGTCGACGAGGGCGCGATGCCGCCGTCCGCACTCGCCCAGCGCCGAACGATCCGCCCCCCAAAGCCGGGCGACCTCCGCCGAGGACAGATCGCGCTCGGGCAGGTTCGCCACGGCCGCGCATGGCTCCTTCAGTGTCGAAGGTATGCGCGCCAGTTCCGGCCGATCAGCGGCCGATCGCGTCAAGCTGCCTTGACAGCCCGCGAGGAATAGCAGGCCGGCACACAGTGCCAGCGGCGTTGTCAGCTTCCGCATCTTCGGTCTCCATCTGGGCGATTGCCGCTTCGAGATCGGCAATCAGCACGGCGTCGCGCTTCCGGCCTTCGAGGTAATCCTGTTCGATCTGATCGATTCGCTCCTGCGCCTGCCGGCGCTCGGCGTCCATCTGCTCGCGCAGATCGCGCATCGCCTTTTCCCATGCGACGCGCTCGATAGCCCGGCCATCGCGGAAGCCGGTATGGTGCTGGTAGATTCCCCATGTCCAGACGCCGCCGGCGGCAAGCGCGATCAGCGTCGCCCAGACGACAAGGGTCGGGATTCCCGTAAAGCGGGCGATGGCGGCGATCATCCTGCCCTCCCGTCATCGTCGGCCGGCGGGGCAATGTCGGACGGCCAGCCTTCGGGGACGCCCGGCCGGTCGCGATAGGCGTCCCGGCCGAGGGTCTTCATCACGTTCTTGTCGTCCCACGCGGCGCCGAAGACATAGGAGCCGATCACCGAGATCGCCGTGCCGAAAAGGCCGTAGGCGATCGTCTCGTGAAGGCGACTGTCGGCCTGCCCGTAAATCATCAGATAGACGATGCAGCCCGCACAGAAGCCGAGGGCGGCGATGACGATCCGGCGGCGGACTTTCCAAGAGGGGCGCATATCAAGCCTCGTCGAAGGGTTTCAGGGGCACGGTTCGACCGGCGAGCGCGTGCGTGCAATCGCCGAGGAACTGGATCTGACCGTCGCGCACGAAGGAGTGGCAGACGGTCGGCTCCGGCTCGATCGTTTCGCCGGCCATGATGCGCCGGCGCTCGTCATCCGTGATCGGGCGCGAGCCGCGCACGAGAACGGACGGCGTGAACGTCGGCCGCTCATAGTCACCGTCGAAACCCCAGCGCGGCCCCGGTCCCGCGCCGGCCTGCACCTGGTGCGCGCCGTCGCAGCCCGGACACCAGAACATAAGGCCGCCGCCCTCGACCGTTCGGAGAACGCCCCGCGCCGCCATTATCGCGTTCCTGCGGCGCTGCCGTCCGAATAGGCCCCGCCCGTGAGCGGCGGAAAGGCCCGGATCGGGTAGACCTCCGGCCAGCGGAAGGCGATGAACCTGTCGAGCGGAAACCATGTGAGGTTGACGCTGTCGCTCTGGTTTCCGCCGAGCAGGAGCACGCGGCGGCGGGCGGCGTCATAGGCCGCGACGAAGCCGACATGGCCGGACGTCGCGCTCCACCGGATCACTCCCACCGACCCGACCTTGGGGCCGCCGGCGTCAATGCCGAAATCCTTCCACCCCTGCGCCCAGAACGGATTGTTCGGCACCACGGCGCCGGGCAGCGTCTTGACGATGCAGGTCTCGACGAAGTCGCCGCACCACGGCAGTTTCGCCGGATCGCCGAGATACTTCCCGAGTTTCAGGAAGGCGGCGAGCAGACCGTTGTCGCGGCGCTCGTGCAGCCCGATTCGCCGCTGCGCCTCCGCCATCCACGGGGGAAGGGTTTCGGCCGGCGGTTCGGACGTGACGGCCTTGGGCTTTCCCGGCTCGGCACGGAGGGCGGCGACGGTGGCGGCATCGGCCACGCCGGTCTGCCTGATTTTCTTCTGGCGCTGGAACGCGATCAGGGCGCGGGTCGTTTCCCCGCCGATCGCGCCGTCCACGGCGATCTTGTGCCCGTGCGCGACAAGGCGGCTCTGAAGCCAGGCTTCAAAGGACATGGCATCTCCTTCCCCCCGACAGGTGCCGGGCGGTTCGTGTTTTCGATTGTTGGCGAGCGGTGGCCCCGTCAGGCAGGGCGGCAAATTCGCGGCTCGGGGCCGCGGAATATGGGGAAGGTCAGACCTTCAGCTTCGCTTCGACGTCGACCGTGTATCCGGCCTTCGACAGCTTGTGCGCGGCGCTCTCGATAATGAACTCGACGCCGTCGAGCTCGGGGCGGACGCCGGCATAAACGAACTTCGCGCCGGCCCGGATCGCGGGGTCGCCGTAGAGCGTGACGCTCGTGCGCATCGTCTCGCGCTTGAGGTCTTTCGCCTTGGCCTTCGCCGCTTTCTTGGCCTCGCCCTCGTCCTGAAAGGACTCGGGGATCGTATAGGTCGCATCGCCCTCGGAATCGCTGTCTTCCTCGACCTCCTTGAGCTTCGCCTCTTCGCGATCTTGCCAGCGAGCCTTCACCTTCTTGTATTTGTGCCGGTGCGCAAAAACGGTGCGACAACTTCCCGCGACGATATTGGCGGGTGATGCTAATACGGAGCCGACGCCCTCGCCCTTCTTCTTGAAGATAAGGGATTTATTCTTGATTGTGAAAAGCGCGTCATGCCGCTGCGCGAGCCTCTCGACAACGTGCAGGTCTGTTTCATCTTGTTGCGCAAACCACTTATATTGATGCGAGGAAACTTCATCGTCCACCTTCGGCGACAGGCCATTCTCGCCGGCGATCTGCTCGACGATTTGCTTGACCGTCTTATTGTCCCAATGACGCGACCGGCGCTGTTTGGCTTTATCCCGAACATTCGCGCCCTTGCCGTTCACCGTCATGCCATATGGCAAGCATCTGACCTCGGGGTCGTCGGCGATGAAGGTTCCGAAATCGGCGACGCCGGTTTCGAGATAGCCCAGCTTCGCGCCGATCTCGTCGCCCTTCTTCGGGATCTGCGCGAACGGCGTCCCGTCATTGAGATCGCAGGAGATCGTGTCGCTGGTCGACCCCTCTTTATCGACGATCGTCACGGAAATGAGCCGGTCGTTGAAGGCCGACGCGACCGGCTTCCCGTTGACGGTGATCTCGGCGCGCGGGGTCTTCACGATATGGCCGCCGGGTCGATCACGACGAGGTCGCGCCCCTCGAACCACCTGTCCGAGACACGCCACAGGCGGCGACCGGACGCGATCGAGGAGGCGTCGACGACGCCCGTGCGCAGGTGGTTTGCCCCGTCGCGATAGCGGACGGGGACGCCGATCTTGATCATTTCGATCTCCTTTAGTCCCACAGGGTGATGAGCTTGATCGTCTCTGCCGACTTCGGAATCGCCGGGAGCATGATCTGGGTGCCGGGCGGCAGCGGGACCGCAAGGCCGGCGAGGCCCGGATTGGCCACGAGCACCTGCTCGACGAAGCCGCTTTCGTCGCCGTAGAACTGGCTGCAGATGGAGTCGATCATCTCGCCGTGCTTCGTGATGTAGCGCGTCATCATGTCCGTCACCCGAAAAGCGTCTGCACGACCGAGATCAGCGAGAACCCGCCGCCGGCGTAGCGTTTCAACCCGATGCGAAAGACGTCCTTTCGCGGACGGCCGAGGCGGTCGTGGAACGACTGGTCTTCCGAAACCATCTCGACGACGTGCATGCCGTAGACGTTGCCGCCGAGCGTGATCAGCGGCAGCACGAGGCCGGATTGCGCCGCGCCACGAATACCCTCAAGGCTGGAAAGACCGCCGAACTCCTCGGGGAAGAGGACGCCCTCGATCAGCACCGTGTCCTCGTCGCCGCCCGTCCATTGCAGCCGGTTGAGGCCACCGACCGTCTCAATGCTGGCCCACCTGGTCGACAGGTCGCGACCGACGCCGTTGAACCCGAACCGCAGGCTATGGAACATGAAGGGGCCGAGAGCCATCGGGATCGCCATCAATTGACTCCATCGTGAAAGGCGCCGTTGTAGAGCGTGGTCAGTTTCGCGGAGAGCCGCCGTTCGACTTCTTCTGCTATCCGCTCCGGCGACTGACCGGCCGCGGCTGTTACCTCGATCTTGATCGCACCGGGATTGAAGGACACCTCGACGCTGCGCCCGCCGGATTGGCCGCCCTCGCGCGCCTGATGCGTCGCAGGCAGTTGCGGCGGCACCGGAAGCCTGACCTCGGGAATCGCGATCTCGATCGTCGGGATTTCCGGAATGGATGGCATGGCTGCGGCAGGGAACGCCATGCCGGCCGCACCGAGCGCGGCGTTGCGGATGATCCGAGCCGTCTTCATCGCATCGTGGACGAAACCGTCCTGCCCGAAGGTGACGATTTCCGGACCTTCTTCACCGACAAGATAGGAACCACCGGCTTTTACCGGCCCCCCGGAGGCGCGGGCGCCGGCAAGCGCCGACGACGTCGCCGTGATGGCCGTCGAGGGCATCGACTGCAAGGACCGCGAAAGCGCATCGACCTTCGTGCGCGCGGCATCAATGCTCGACGTGTCGATCACCGGCATGGCCGTGACGCTGATGTTGTCGCTGATCGAGGAGCCGACCGCGTCGGCCGCCGTGACCGCGGCAGCGCCTTCCTGCGCCACCCCGCCGGCAAGGCGGTCCATGCCGGCGAGCATCGTGTTGATCGCGTCCTGCGCATTGTCGTTCGCCGCTGCGGCGTCGGCGGTGATCCGGGAAGCGGCTTCGCCGGTCGTTCCCTGCGCGGCATCGGCCACCGGCGCGGGTGCTGCATCTTCCTGACCGCCACCCCATAGGCGCGAAACCCATGCCGGCGGTTTCGGCCATGTGATCAGCGAGCCGAGGTCGATCGAGCCGATGGCCGCCACGATGCGCGCCGGCAACCCCTTGAACCATTCGACCATTGCGTCGATCTTCGCGATCACGCCGTCCCACATGGCTTGTGCGAGAGCCTGACCGCTCGCCATCAAGCGGTCGGTCATGGCGGCCGCGCCGGCGAGGAACTGCTCGACCATGTTGGTCGCAGCACCCCCAAGGTCGGCCACGCCGATCAGCCCGCCGATGACGCCGAGTATGAACTCGCCGCCGGCCTGAAGGGCCGCGCCGAGATAGCGAAGGATCGCTGCGCCGACCCCCATCCAGTCGAAGGCGAGTATGCCGTTCGCGATGGCCGCGCCGAGGCCGGCAGCGGTCGACGCGCCTTCGCCGGTCAGCGAATTCATAAGGATGCGGCCGATGTTGAGGATCCCCGCGATGCCGCTCGCGATCATCTCGCCGAGACGGTAGCCGAGACCCCCCCAGTCCACGGAAAGCAGCGCGTCCGCCGCGCGGTTGAAGAAGCCGCTGATCGCATCGCTCGCGCCCGAGATAAGGCCGGTCCAGTCGACCGATCCCAGCGCAGCGGATACCGTCGCGCCGATCTGGCCGAACGCCGTCGCCGCGGCGGCGGCACCCCGGTTCCAGACCCCCGCCCAGTCGATCGAGGAGAGGGCCGAGACCACATAGGCGGCGACGGCCTGAAAGGCCGTAGCGGCGCGGTCGATCCCTGCGGAAAGAAGCCCGGCCCAGTCGATCGCGGACAGCGCCGAGGCGATCCACCCCGCCGCCGCGGCAGCGGCGTTTCGCACCCCGGCGAACGCGGCCGCCCAGTCGATTCCGCGAACGAACTCCACGACAGAGGTGGCCATGGTCGACCAGTAGCCGGCCACGACCTCGGCCACCGCGGCGGCGGCATAGGTCGCGCCATCCCAGAGCGCGCGCCAGTCGATCGAGCCGAGCAGGTCGGCGACCCAGCCAGCGAGAAACAGGAACCCGTCCCCGATGCCGCGCGCCGCCGCCTGTCCGATTTCGGACCAGCTCATTGTCTGCCATGCGTTCGAGACCGATGCGACGAGGTCCGTGGTAAAGCCGACCACGGCGGTCAGCGCCTCGCCGACGAACTTGCCCGCCGCGATCCCCGCAGCCGCCCAGCTTCCGCCCATCTCGTCGACGGGGGCGATGAGGGCCATAACCGCGTCGCGAAGCCATGCCAGCCCATCGGCGACCGGCTGAAGCGCGGGCATGATCGGCGCGATGGCGCGCAGGAAGGCACCCTTGAACGCCTCGAAGGCGATCGTGATGCCGGTCCAGTTGTTGTAGATCCACGCGCCGGCGAGGGCGATGCCGGCGAGCAGGGCGCCGACGCCGGTGCTGATGATGGCCACGCGCAGCGCATAGAAGGCCGCCGTGACGAGCCGGAGCGGATTGCGCAGGGCCATGATCGCCGCGCCGGCGGGCGCGAGGGCTATGCTTCCGATCGCGCGCGCGGCCGTGAGCGCGGCAATGCCGGCGTCGAGGAGGGCGCCCTTGAGAAACAGGCCGGCATACTGCGCGGCGATGGCCGCAACACGGAAACCGATCAGGGCCGTCGCCACCCCGACAATCCCGCGCGTGATGTTCGGGAAGCGCGAGGCGAGATCGCTGAAAGAGGAGATCACCGGCCCGACGAGCGCGAGAATGTCGTTCATCGCCGGCAGAAGCGCATTGCCGATCGAGATCGCCAAGCTGGTGATCTGGTTGCGGAAAAGCTGCAGGTTGTTCTCGGACGTCTTGGCGCGGATCGCATATTCCTCGGCGGCCGAGCCGGCATATTCCGCCCGGTTCGCGACGAGGCCGAGGGCATCCGCGAGCAGTTCCGTGTTCGTGATCAGCGGGCCGATGGCGCGGGCCTCGTCGCCGAAGAGGTCGGTGATCAGCGCGGCGCGAGCCTCGGCGGGCACCGCGCGGATGCGCTCAAGGACATTCGTGATCGTGCCGACCGCATCCCTTTGCATGTCGGCCGCAACTTTCTGCGCGTCGAGGCCGAGCGTCTTGTAGGCGGCCGACTGGCGTTTGGTGGCCGACGCCCCGCGCGTGAGCGCCCGGCCCATGTTGCGGAACGAGGTCGCAGCGACTTCCGATTCAGCGCCGGCGCCGACCATGGCCGCGCCGAAGGCTGCCGCCTGCTCTGCCGAAAGACCGAACTGGCTGGCCTGCGCGCCGACGCGCCGCACGACGTCGAGAATGTCGGGAGCGGAGGCCGCGGTATTGTTGCCGAGATGGTTGATCGCGTCGGCCAGAAGCCCGGTCTCTGCGACCGACATGCCGAGCGCCGTCTTGAGTTTCGCCAGCGCCTCGCCGGCATTGTCGGCGCTGACTTCCCACGCCACGCCGACCTTCGCCGCCATCTCGGCGAAGGGGAGAAGCTCGTCGACGGCGAGGCCCGACTGGCCGGCGGCCGCCACGATGGCGGCGATGCCGTCTGCGGCCATCGGCATCTCGGTCGAAAGCCGCCGGATGTCGTCGCCCATCTCCTGAAACGCCTCGGGTGTCGGGAAGTCGACGACCTTGCGCACGTCCGCCATGGCGCTTTCGAACTGCATGGCTGCGTTCACCGGGGCGGAAAGGCCGCGCCACAGCGCCCAGCCGGCAGCGGTCGCGTCCAGCATCTTCCCGCGCACTTCCGCCATGCGCGCCGCGTTCGCCTGGCTGGCGGCCGTCATCCGGTTGATCGCCGCAGAGACGGCGCGCGACGGAGCCGTCACCTGATCGACAAGGGCAACGATCAGCTTTGAAGTCAGGACAGCCATGATGTCGGGCCTATGTTTCGGGGGAAGTCGGCATGGAAAAAGGGCCGGCGATCAACGTCACCGACCCTTTCCCTTTCTCGAACTTTCGGCTTTCAGCACTCGCCCCAGCGCCGCCGTGTAAGCGTCGAAGCGATCCCAGTCCATCTCCTCGATCTCGCTGATCGGGGTGTGCAGATGGCGGGCAAGCGTAGCGACCGCATCTATTGCAGAGGAGGGTTCCCCGCTTCCTCCCGCTCCAGTTTCGCCATGGCCTTTACCGCCAACTTTCCCATGAGGGGCGCAGCCTCGCGCCCCAGTCGGTTGAAGTCGTCGGTGTCGAGTTCTTCCATGACCATGATCGGCACGCCGGCCATGGAGGCGAAGATGGCGAGGGACTTGCGGAGGTTGCCGTTGACCAGATCGGCAGCGACCAGATCCTTCGCCTTCATCTTGCGCAGCGTGAGCGTCGTATAGGTCTGGCCGTCATGCTCGACGGGGGTTTCCAGCGTGAAGGTGATCGTCTTCTTGTCCGACATCGTGTGTTCCTTTTCCAGATTATCCGGCGACTCTGCTTGAGCGGGCCGGCCTTTCGGGGCATCACTTCTTTGGAGTTGACTGCCCAAAGAGGAGGCCGCCATGAAAAAATCTTTCGCCTTGATCCTGTTCGCTCTGGCGATCGTCAGTCCCGCGCTCGGCGCAAGCCTTTCGGACGTCCGCAACGGGATCGAGCTCTTTATGATCAAGACAAGGGGCTGGCCGGCGGTCCATTGTAGGGCCGGCGAATACCAGAGCCGAAACTTCGTCTATTGCCATCCAACGGGCAACGACAGTTTCGGCGGGCTGTTCATGGTGGAGAACAACCCGACACCTGCCGTCTGGCCGATCAATGGCAAGGCGAAACAGTATCTCGCCAAGGGCAGGCCGACGCTGGTCAACACGGCCCCGATCGAGGTGAGACAGTGGACGGGAGACCCCATCGACATTCCCGCCGCGATCAAGGCCGTGCGATAACGGTCGCCGGCTATACCAGCAGCGCGGCGCGGATGCCGCCGGTCTGCGACGCCCCGCCGATCGAGACGCTGAAGGGGTCCGCCTCGATCAGCGTCCGACCCTCGACCTCGAGGCGGTAGTAGCGCAGCGTGATCGAGAATTCGTTCTCGCCGATCTCGCCGGGCTTCCAATCGCCATGGTCGTTCTTCATCAGGCGGCCGCGGATATAGGCGGTCGCATTGATGATGGTGCCGTCCTCGTGGACGAGCGCGCCCGTGACCATGAACTCCTTCTCGACGCCAACGGCGAGGCCGAAGAGGGTGATCACCTGCGGGTCGAAAGCCGTCAGTTTGAAGGACGCTTCGAGCTTCTCGTATCCCATGGGGATGTCGATCGGCAGCACCATGCCGGCATTGCGAAGCTCTTCCAGCTTCTCGGTCGGCACGGGGAGGGAAATCTCGCTCGCCTGCCCGAGCTTGGAGACCCGGTCGGCGAAGATGGTGCAATTGCGCAGGATATAGCGCGGCATGTCGGACATGGCCGTTTTCCTTCTGTCTTGGTGAGGGTGGACGGCGGCGCGGAAGCGCCGCCGTGTCTAGCCGTCGTCAGGCCGCCAGCGAGCCGGCCCCGATCTCCTGCGCGACCTGGTTGAGCAGGAGCGTGTAGGCGACGAGGTTGCGGTGCGACGTGATGCGGATGTCGACCATCGGCGCCGGCGGCTCGAACTTCACGCCGAGCTTCACGATGCCCTGCGCCATCTCGACGTCGGTGTTGCTGTCGAGCAGCCAGACGTCGGAACCCGGCAGGATCGCGCCCTCAAGCTCCATCGTCCGCAGGAAGGCCCTGCCGCTCTCGATCATAAACTTCAGGTTCGCCTTCGAGAACGGGCGGTCGACGAATTCGAGGTAAGCCTTTTCGAGCGCCTCGTTGATCGCGTCGGCCGTGCGGCGCACCGACACGAACTGCCAGATGAGGTCGCTGTCGCAGGTCCAGACACCCCAGAGCCGGAAGCCGGTATTGTCGATGTTGACGATCGTGTTGACCCGGTTCTCGTTGAGATAGTTGGCCTGCACGCCGTATTCGATCGGACGATTCACGCCGCCGATTCCGGCGACCTCGACGTTCGATCCGGCCCACCAGAACCCTTGTTCGAGGTCCATCCGCGCCTGCCGCGCGGCCCAGACCGGCGAGGAGGGCTTCGGGACATAGACCGAATCCTCGGTGTCCCACTTGAGCACCTTCGGGTCGCAGATGAAGATGCGGCCCGAGTTGATCAGCCCGCGATACTGCACCGCCGCCTGATCGGTCGTGTCCGGCCCGTCGATATAGGCCATCGCCTTCAGGCCCTCGGCCACGCTCATCAGTTCGGCGACGACCGGGTTGATCACCGACCCCTTGTTCGCGGTGGCGGTTGCCCCGGTGCCCGCACCGGCGATGGTGACGGTGACGGTGCCGGTGTAGCCGAAGCCGGGCTTCGTGACCACGATGCTCGTGATCGCGCCGCCCTCGACGATCGCGCGGGCCTCGGCGCCGGTGCCTCCGGTGCCGGTGATCGTGACCGTCGTGCTGTCCGCGTCGTAGCCGGCGCCGGCGACCGTGACGTTCACCGAGGCGATACCGTCCGCCGGCGAGGTCTGGGTGAGGCCGGGAGCGATCAGCAGCTTCGGCTTGTAGAGGCCGTCCGACGAAGCGCGCCGGAAGGCGTGGACGCCGCTGAAGGCGATCTGGTTGCCGACCGCGTTCGACCAGATTTCCGGCAGCGTTGGCTCGTCCTCGATCCGCACGAGGATGATCGGGCAACCGACCTGATCGAAGATGCTGTCGATCGCGTCGGCCAGCGTTCCCTCGGCGCCGAGACCTTCCGCGTCCTGCGGGCGCAGGATCTGGATCGGCTTGTTGAGCGGGAACTTCACGGCGTCGGCATCGGGAGCCGTGCCGATCAGGCCGATGACGGCCGTCTGGGCAAGGCGGACAAGAACCGGCGTCTCCGCGCTCTGAAAAACGCGCGTGCCGTGGTGGAAGGATACAGAAGCCATCTGGCTCTCCTTTCTGTATGGCCCGAGGGCCGGCTGGCGGTGGTTGTGGTTTAGGCCGAGGGTTCGCCGCCCTTCGCCTTCCTGCGGCGAGAAGCGGACGGCCCCAAAGGCGGGGGAATGAAAACCGCGTCGCCGAGGACTCGGCTGCGCAGCGTGTAAGTGCTCGCGTGACCGGCGTGACCGACCCAACTCATCACGACCTGCCGGACCTGGTCGAGGGTGATCTTGCCCTCGTGATACTGGCGCGCCATGCGCTTCATTTTCCGGCGTATCCGTCCGGCGCTGTCCTTCCTGATCTTCCGATGCGTCGGCCAGATTCGATAGCCGAGGAAGTCGAGCGCGCGGCCGTTCGTCGCCGAGACCGGAAAGACTTGCGTCTTCCGGTTGAGGCGCAGGCCGAGATGCGCATAGAGGAAGTCGTCGACCGCGACGCGGACCCGGTGCAGATGCTCCTTGTCCGCGCCGATGATCGCGAAATCATCCATGTAGCGCACATATCGCCGCTCGCGCAGTTCGTGCTTCACGAACTCGTCGAGTTCGTGAAGGTAGATGTTCGCGAAAATCTGCGACGTCAGATTGCCGATCGGTATCCCGCGCGGCAGCGTGGCGCCCGGCTCGGCGACGCTGTCGATGATGCTCTCGATCAGCCAGAGCGTGTCCTTGCAGGCCACGCGGCGAGCGATCATCCTCTTGAGCGCGTCGTGGCAGACGCTCGGAAAGAAGCGGGCGATGTCCGCTTTCAGCACATAGATGACGCCATGCTCGCGCAGCGTCGCCCGAAGGAACGCCTGCGCCCGATCCGCGCCGGCGTGCATCCCCTTTCCGGTCTGGCACGCATAGCTGTCGGAAATGAACCGGCACGTCCAGATCGGCTCGATCGCCTCGATAAGCGCGTGCTGCACGACCCGGTCCTTGAGCGGAAGCGCCGCAATCTCGCGCTCCTTCGGCTCGAACACCCGGAAATGGTAATACGGCCCGGTGCGATACGTCTTCCATATGAGACTGTTCTGGATGTCGATCAGGTTCGATTCCAGATCCCGCTCGAATTGCAGGACGTCCGTCTGATGCCGCCGGCCGCGAATGACGCGGCCCCATGCGCGATACAGGGCCTCGAAACTCGACAGGCCCGAAAACAGGTCGGTGTAGGTCTTCGCCAAGGCATCTCGCTATCGTAAGGGCGACCGGAGCGAAGGGTCGCCGCGCGCAGGCGGTTACTGCAACGCTCCGGTCTGTTCATGTTTTTCGGCGCTTGGCCGAGGAGCGCGGGGCCTTTCGAGGGTGTGCGGGATGAGGCCCCGTAAGGCCCCAACTTCTGACTTTCCCCGAGAGCGGGCCGGAAGCCGATATTCGTACTCGTGTTCGAGCGGGCGTTGTTCAAGTTGAGGGAGAACACCCCAGCATTGACGCCGTTGTTCCAGTTGCCCCCACGGATCGGCAGGCGCTCAAACCACTTTACCCGCGTCCCTTTTCCTGCAAGCTCTTGAACCATCCGCCGATCATGCGCCCGATTTCGTCCAGATGACGGGTCCAGACTTCGTAGCTGTTGAACGACAGATAGCCGAGGCGCTGGGCAATCCTGACCTGGCTTCGCAACAGGTCAAGCTCGGCGTCCAAGTCCTGCATTGTGGTCTTTTTGAAGTATCTCCGATTGCAGATGATGATCAGTCGGAGAAGCGACCACATGGTGCTGCGGATTTCCTGATTCAGAACGTGGCGTTCGGCTTTGGGAAACTGCCTTAAAACCACATATCCATAGGCGATCATGTCTTCGCACTTCCGACGAATTTTCAGATCGTCCAAATCAGGCTCCGCGGCTATTACAGGTGGATGACGGACGGGCTATCGCCCGCCCGGCAGATTGTCAGGCGGCCAGATTTCAGAGGACGAAAGCGGGCCGGAAGCCGATATTCGCACCCGTGCTCGAGCGGGCGCAGCTCAAGTAGAGGGAGAACACCCCAGCAACGACGCCGTTGTTCCAGCCGCCCCCACGGATCGGCAGGCGCTCGTCCAGATTCCGCATGTAAAGATGGCCGCGGTCGATGCTGGTCGCGTGCGGGAAGAGGCCCAGCACCTTGAGGATGTTCGGGACGGTGACGCCGCCGGCGGCGGTCAAGTCCTTATACAACTGGCTCGCAGCCGTTTCGCCGTTCGACTGGCTCGTCACCGAGGTCGCAAGCTGCGGGTTGCCGGCCCCGTCGACGCCGGTTGCGTTCCACTTCAGCGTGTTCGCCGTGCCGGGATTGACCAGATTGCCGTTCTGCAGGATCGCCTTCCACAGCGGGCTTGCGGCGCTATGATCAGCGTCCGTCTCGGCCGCATTGTTGTCGGGGATGATCTGGATTTCGCCGTTGACCATGCGCATGCCGCGCACCCATTCCCAGACATTGCCGCAGAGGTCGGTGATGCCCGCCGGCGTGTTGTCGTGATACCAGCTCACAGGGCCGGAGCCGGTCAGCGTGCGCGCGGTGCCTTCGGCGAGGCCGGGCGCAAGGCCATCCTGCCGGCGGCCGGTCTCGTAGGTCTGCGCATGGTCGCGGCCGTAATTGGTGTTGCCGCGCGGCATGAAGCCGTTCTTCCAGCACCACAGGGCGACCGCCGACCATTCGGCATTGGTCATCATGTGCCAGCCCGGCCCCTTCGCCGAGCAACGGGCGTTTGCGTTGTCGAAGTTGATCGACGCGCTGGGGTCTTGGCCGGGCAGCGACAGGGCGTGATTGTCATGGATGCGGGCGAGATACTTGCCCACGAAAATCTCGCTCTTCTGGATGCCGCCGACGAGGAAGGCGGGATGGGTGCCGGTCCCCAGCGCCGGGTCGATGTCCTCGACATTGAAGCGCGGGACCACGCACATGATCGAGGGATAGCCCTTGCTATCGTAAAGGACGGTGTTCACGCCGCCCGAGGCGGCCTCAACGGACTGCCGCAGGGCATCCGGCATCGAAATCGTGACGGTCATCAGGATTTACTCCTCGTCTTCAGGGGTTGCAGGGTTTTCGGGCAGCGCCCACAGTTGCAGCGTCACGGCCTCGGCCTGGCATGGCTGCGGCACCGAGACGGTCTGGGTGACTTCTTCACCCCCCACCGTTTCGGTGATCTCCTCGTCGGCATACCGGCGAGGTGGAATGATGATGACGGCCGCGTAAACGTCGCCCTCGAAGCTCAACTGTCCGTCGCCATCGGTGAAGACCGAAAGGACGCGCTCGGTGTCTTCCTGTTCTTCGCCCAGGTCGATCAGAAGATTGCCGAGGATCAGGGTGCAGTCGTCGAGTTCGAAGGCGGCCTTCGCGCCCTCGTTCATGTGCATGATGTTCATTGCCGCCTCACTGGTAACGGGGGTTGAGAAGCGTCCAGCGCAGAACGACGTTGTCGGCGCTGCCGGTCATCCGGATCTTGAAGCCGTTCCGGGCGCGGTCGTATGCCTGCACCGCGCCAACGGCGGCCACGTCGGTCGCGCTCTCCACCTCGACCGCGACGTCATAGTTCGCGTTCGGCAGAATCTCGGGAAACGCGACCATCACGAACGGGCTGCTACTCGTCACCCACGAGCTCGCCGACTGGATCACGCGGAGGTCGGTCAGCGTGACCGCCGTGATGTTGTTCCCCGTGCTGCCGGCCGGAATGTCCAGCCGGTAGAGCGGCAGGCCGGTCGCGGGAACCTCGGCGGCGATCTGGACCGCATAGGCCGAGCCGACCGTGTTCACGAGGAAGGCGAAATACGAACGCGCCTGCGCGCTTTCGTTCGTCGGGATCGAGACGTGATAGTCATCGTCCGGCAGGCTGATGATCCGGCCGTCGATCTTGGCGCGCGACATCCCGGCGCCGACCGTGCCACTCTGCGACAGGTGCAACGCGCGGATGTCGCTCTTCGTAAGCACCATGCCGGTGATGACGTGCTTGTTCTTCAGGACCGCGCTGCCCTGCGCGAGAACGCGCTGGCGAAGCGTATCGAGCGAGCGCGAAAACAGGCCGGCGAGCGAGTGCGCCTCGAGGATGCCGGCAGCGACAGACATGCCGTCGAAACCGCGAAGAACCTGCATCTCCTTGGTGAGCGCGCCGCCGAGGTTGAGCGCCTCCTGCACCGCGGCGAGAAGCGCGTTCTGGCTTTCCGGGGAGAGGGCGTCGAAGCCCTGCATCCGCTCGGCGAGGCTGGGCCTGCCGGCGCGCGCCTCGATCACGTCGTCCGCGATGCCCTTGAGCCATCGGGTGCGGTTCGCAAGCTGCCGCGCCTGAATGTTCGAGATGCCGTCGACGCCACCGACGACCGGGTCGGTCGTCTCGATCTGGTAAACGCCGGCGGGATAGGTGTTCTGTTCTGGCAGGTTCGCCATGCCCGTGCTCCTTTGGCCTAGAAGATGATGGTCCAAGACCCCTCAAGGGAAATGTCGCTCCCCTTCTCGATCGGGGCGCGGGTCTTGCGCGCGAAGAGGGTGCTGTCGGTCGTGATGAGGCCGAATTCGCGGATCGCCATGCCGTTCGCCTCGCCGGTGCCGATCGACCAGTTGAAACGGACCTGACCTGCGGCCGGGTAGGTATGGCTTGCGATGGCCTTGACGAAGGCCGACGTGAGCGCCGTGTCGTCGGGCGTCGGGCCGTTGCCGTTCGTGCCGATGCCGATGCGGTTGATGACCTTCCCCGCGCCATCGCCGGCGATCAGATAGGCCAAGGCGACGCGCGCGACGGTCATAATCATGTTTTCGTCGCGCAACGTCTGGATGACTTCCCCGTCGCGAAGCACGCGCACGAGCAACTCCCCCCGAAGGAGGATCGGGTCGGTGATAATCACGTCACACCTCAAGCTGTTAGGATTGTCTCGACCGGGCTGTTGTAGAACGCGCCGGCGAAATACTTCGCCGACCCGGCATGGCTGATCGAGCCGTCGTAGATGTCGCCGCCGTGGCGGCGCGATCCGTCATAAAACACGTTCCGCCGGACGATGATCGGCATGTCGACGTCGGCCACCGATGGCTGCAAATCGCCATGGTTGAAGATCGCATTGTGGCGGTGGCGGCCATCGTAAGAGAGGCGGACGCCGAGGCGATCCGTCACGGTATGGCGCACGCCCGTCGTCAGGAGGACGCGCTCGTTGCCATAGGTTTCGCCGGTCGACCCCCAGCCATTGTAGCGCACCTGGGCGCCGTGCTTGAGGCTTCCGTCATGCAGGTGGCGGACGGCGTGATCATGGTCGATCGAAGCGTCGTAGCGGCGGCCCCACGGATAGACCTCCGCCGCGCCATGCACCACGGCGAGGGCGTCGGCGTCGGCGGTGTCGATGTCGTCGAGGAAGTCCGTCGTGTAGTGGATCGATTCCAGATGCGACCGGACGTTCTTGTGTTCCATCACGGCGCGCTTCAGCAGCACCGGCGTCAACTGGCTGGCAACCGAGGTCGAGTGCCAGCCGTAATAGGCCGTGCCGCGATACTGGATCGCGCCATTGTGCCGAGCGAGGTCGACCGTCGAACGCGGCTCGCCCTGAATATCGGTCTCGTTGAGGTCGATCGTCAGGCGGAAGTGATAGGGCTGACCGCCGTATTCGAACCATTCCTCGACGACCGCCCCAAAATTCAGGAGGTTGATCGCATCGACGAGGCCCTGCCGGCTTCCTTTCGCCCGGTGCATCTCCCAGCTTTGAGCGATCACCAGCCGCTTCTTGTCGACCGGCCAGTCCGGATCCCAGAGATCGACGCCTTCCTCCCATGCCAGCCACGGAAGCAATTCTTCCGGGCAGAGCATCGGGTCTTTCGTCCGCCGGACGACGTCGGCGTCGATGCGTAGCACGCGCCCGTCGACTTCGACGAGCACCCGCTCCAGATCGACGGCGCTGGGCGGCAGGATGGTCACGTCGGAGTCCCTATCTCAAGCTCGATGCCGGTACACCACGGCGCTATATGGGCAACGCCGCCGACGTCGGCCGCCGGCGTCTCGATCTCGACTTCTTCGATTTCCGACCGCCCGGTCGTGTCGACCGCGTGCGCAGCCGAAAGGATCAGCGAGATCGGCACGGCGGAGCCGATGCGGTGGCGATCGAGCGTCATGGCATTGATGCGCGACACGGCCTCCTGAAACACGACATTGCGATCCGGCCCCGGCCGAATGAAGAGGGTGCCCTTGATCTGATAGGGCACGATCTGCGCTGCGGCGACGATCACCTTGTCGGTCAGCGGGCGCGCGCGCTGGGCGGTTGCGTTGTCCTTGTCCCAGACGTTGATGGGCGCTCCGCCGGCGGGGCGGATTTCCCAAGCGCCGAGCCGCTCCGCAACCGCGTGCAGCATGGCCAGCGAGGGCGTTCCGTTCCCCGTATCCGAAAGGACGGAAACCCACGCCTCGCCCGGCGCCACGAAAGTCTCTTCCGGCCCATAGGCGACGGCATCCTTGATGCCGGGATATGCCGACAGGGTGTGCCACACATAGGCACCATACGGGCCGGCAGTCGAAAGCGCCTCATAGGCGATCTGGATGCGCCGGCGGAACGGCTCGTCGGCCTCGCCGTCGAACCTGACCGTCCCCACGCGCGAGCCGAGATGATCGAGCGTCGCGCCCCAGCTTGTCGCGAGCAGGACGGCGCGGACGGCGTCGTTCACGCGACCGCGCATCAGCATCTCGTGATAGCTGTCGGCCTGCTCGACGATCACGACTGGATCGGTTTCGAGCATCTCCACGTCGAACGGCGGCAGGGTCGGGTAGCGCGTCCGAACCTCTTCCCACCGCGCTTTGAACTCGGCGATGCGCGCCGCGAAAATTGCCTCGTAATCGAGCGTCTCGACCGCCGGCGGCGGAAGCCGGGAAAGGTCGACATCCTGAAAGCGTCGGGTCATCGCTCAATTCCTGTCCGCACGAAGGGCACGATCAGCGAGGCGCTTTCGGCGACGCTGAAATCGCCAAGGTGGCCGCGCGGAAAATACGTCCCGGCGAGTTCGATCTCGATAGTTCCGTCTGCCTCGGTCTTCACGACCCGGCATCCGGAAACCTCGTAGCGGGGTTCCCACCGGGCGATCGCCATCACGCTCGCCGCGTAGATCGCGAGGATGACCTGGTCCGTCATGGGGCGGTCGATCAGGTCGAAGACCTCCGATCCGAACTCGCGCCGCATGATGCGGCTGCCGATCGGCGTCGTCAGGATGACGCCGATCGACTGCCTGACATGCTCGAACCCCGCGAGGGGGGCGCCGGTCTCGCGGTTGAGGCCGGTCGAGGTCATGTCAGTCCCCCTTCTTGTCGTCCGGCTTCGACCCGCCCGCCGGAGTCGACTTCTTGGTCGACGGCGTCGAAAGCTGATTCCCGTAGGGGGGAAGGAAAGGCTTGGCCACCTTGTCGGGAATCTCCCGCTCTTCCGGGCCGGATTCGTACCAAGTGCCGCCGTAGAAGCCGGCCGTATTCACGATCACTTTCATGACTCGTCTCCATCCTTCGGTTAGTCGCACACCCATTTGGATGCGCCGGAAATTAAGGTTGCACCACAGGCGGTCGCATCGCCGTGTCGGGCGACCGGAGCGCCTTCGCATTGCCAAAGGCCGGACCCTTCGACGATCGGGTTCGGGCCGTGGATAGGGCAGGCATAGATGTCGCCGCGACGTGCGATCAGCGCGCCCTCACACTTCCATTTCGACGCGGACGATATGATCGAGCCGCCGTGTGTGCCGGTATCGCCGAGCCGAGCTATCAGAGGCATTATTTCAGGTGCCCGCTGGCCGTGGTGATCGAGACCTCCCCGCCGCTCATTTCAAGCACGGTGCTCCCGATCTTGATATGAAATGGCGTGGAACTGTTCTCGCGCGCGTTGCTGCTCGAATAGTCGCTCATCTCGATTCTGGCGTCCGTCATGTCGCCGCTTTCGCTCACAACATCGACCTGCTCACCAGCATTAAGCAGCACGTCGATCTTCACGCCGCCGGCGGCCATCTGCCGAGGCTTAATCCAGTCGGTGAGGAATTCCTTCCCTTCCTCTTCCGTGACCTTCACCCGATACTGTCCCTTCCCGTGGTCGACCTCTTTGATCGTCCCGGTGCGCCGGCGATTGCGGTTGCGGCGCTCCTGCTCGGCGACTTTAAGCTCAAGGGCGATGATGCGTTCAAGAATCCCGCGCATACCCTATTCCACCCTCTCAACCGCAACGCTCTGCACGTCCGGCTCGGTCGCCTCGGCCGGCTGGACGGCGATGTCGAACAAAGCGCGGGCCTCTTCGAGCGTCATCCCGAACCGCCGGCGCTGGGCCTCGTGCATGCGGATACCGTCCGGAATCCCGACAAGCGACTGCATCGTCGAGAGATAGGGGTGATCGGCGGCGGCCATCCTTGCGAACAACCGCGCCCATATGCTCGTCGGTGCGACCGGCTCCCCGAAGACCGGGTCCGGCAGGAGGTCGACCGTGACGACAAGCTGATGCGCCGCAATGCGGGTTCCGCTCGTTTCGTCCGACGTCCGCTTCCGCTCGATCTTCACGATGCCCGAGGACAGATCGCGCCATATCTCCGACCAAGGGTTGAGCGGATCGGACAGGGCGGTCACGATCTGCCTGCCGACACAATCGAGATAAAATTCCAGCGCGCGGTCGGTCGCGCACAGGCCCGGCAGCACCTCACATGCGCCCGTCTCGGGATCCGTCACCGTCATCGCCCCAGTTATGCCGACCTCGATCGTGAGGGCGGTCGCGCCGGAGCGATGGAGCGCGCGCAGATCGAGACGCTCCTCGACCTTCGCCGCGTCGGTATAGACGGCGATCCACGGCTTTTCCTGATCGGAGCGGAGGCTCCCGTCCGCCGCGACGTCGAGCGCGCCGATCTCACTGTCGAGCACATTCTTGTCGACCAGCGTCTTGCCCTTCAGGGCCTCGACCGTGGCGATGCGGAGGGCGATGCGGCCGAGCATCAGAGCTCACCCAGTTTCAGAACAAGGCGCGGCTGGCCCCGATCGTCGACCGACAGCACCTCGAACCAAGGCTGACCGGGCCGTGCCAGCGCCTTGACCTTGTCGCCCTTCCTAAAAGCGAGGTCCGGATACTTCGCACGGTCGATGTGCAGTTCCGAGGGCTGCGCGGCGACACGGCTGCGCCAGTCGCGATCGATGCCACCGGAAACCATCGTATCCTTGCCCGCGTCGACTCGAAGAATGGCCTCAATGTCGCGCGGCGGCCGATCCGGGTCGATCGCACCATCATTGAAGAAGGACAGCCTCACCGGCTCCGCGCGAAAGCGGTCGACTATGGCGAGCGTGCGGTCGCGAAGCTGGTGATGACGGGCGGCCAGCATCGGATCAGGCGCCCGCAGCCAGGTCGGCAATCTTCTTCTCGACGGCAGCGACCTGCTCGGCGAGTTTGGCCTTCTCCGCAACGTCCTGCGCTTCCTCGACCTTCTTGCGCAGGCCGGCGAGGGTCGCTTCGAGCCGCTGCCGCGCCTCGGCGGAATCGCCGCCCGAAGCCTTGGCCGCCTTGCCCTTCGGCTTCGCCTCGTAGGCAAAACGATCGTGGACGAGGTGCTTCCCGTAATCGGCGGGGACGGACACCGGCTCGTGGGCGGGCACCTCCTTATCCTTGCTGCCCGTGATGGCGGCGGGCAGGATACCGCCGTTCGGGAACGCGATCCACATGGTTTCCTTGGACATGGTGGAATCTCCTTTCGTTTCGCGAAAACCCTCGACCCGAGGATTTGCGGAAAACGAAAGGCGGCCCCAGCGAGGGACCGCCCTTGTCGTTTCCGGGACGGATCAGGTGAGTGTCAGGCGGCGCAGCACCTTCGGCTTCGTGCAGAGCGAGATGGCGTTCATCTGCACCTCGATCTCGCGGCCCTTGCCGTTCGGCTTCTTGTATTGCCGCATATAGAACGGCAGGCCGATCGTGTTGACGGTTTCCTCGTAGTCGGCCGGTGCGAACCTGGTGATAAAGAGATCGGGAACGCCCTTGACCACCACGCGAGCCTCATCGTTCGCGATATACGGCGAGCCAAGGTCTGCCGTTGCCTTCGCCCCGGTGCGATAACGCTCCCACGTCGCGCCCGCGAATTCGAAGGTGTCGGGCACGTCCTGCCGCAGCACCGACGCGCCGCCGTGATAGAGGAAGGTGTCCCTGACCGACTTGTGCGTCCAGAGCGCCTTGTGGAAGGCGCGGCCGGTGAAAACGTGAAGGCCGTCGTAAGTTTCGTCCAGATCATCCTCGATCGAGTAGATCACGTCTTGGAAGACATTGGCGACGATGGTGGAGTCGACATCGAGTTCGAGGGAGACGGCGGCCGGGACCGAAAGGCCGAAGCGGCTATAGAGGTTATGCAGCACCTTGCCGCTCTTCGAGGTCACGTTCCCCTTGATCGCGCCGATACGCTGATGCTCCAGCGTCATGGTCAGATCCTGCGCATGGCGCATGCCCTTGCGCTCGACGCGGCTCTGAATCGTTTCGAGGGTGTCGGTCGTGCCGAACGCCCGCACGTTCTGCACCTCGTCGGCCAGCACGGAATCGTCGCGCTGGTAGTGGTCGATGTCGAAGGGGATGCGGGTGCGGTTTTCGTCGTCCGTCGTCTCGCCGGATGCGCCGCGCGCGGTCGGCTCCACGAGGGAGAGTTTCCCGTCGCGCATTTCGATCGAGATGCGCGTGGTGCTCACGCCGTCCTCTTCGAAAAGGCCGGTGGCGGAAATCTGCCCCGGCCGATACGGCTCGCTGTTGATCGCAGCCGTGAGCGATTCGATGGTGAAGCCCTCACCATCCCAAATATCTACCATTCCGGACATGAGGCCCTCCTATCGAGCGATGATCGAGACAGCGGCAAGCTGACCGAGCTTCGCCGTGCGCTTGTTGTCGTTGTCGACCGACGAATGGAAGATGAGCATCGGCTCCTTCACTTCCGCCTGCCGGCTGATGACCACGGCCTCGACGTCCGCCGACGTGGCGTCGACGCCGTAGGCGAGAATGGCCTTGGCCACCTCCGCGCCTTCGATGCCGGAGACCTCGGCGTTCGGCGAGAAAGTGTATTTCTTGCTGGCGGTGATGACGCCGAGCAGGGTGCCGGGTTCCAGCTTGCCGGCCCCCGAGGCGATGGTGACGACGTCGCGCGAAATCTTGCCGTTGCCTTCGGACAGCACGAAAGCAAGATTGCGCGGGCCTTCTGTCTTGATGCCGAGCATTGATCAGCCCTCCTGATTCTGCTTGCGCCGCGAGGCGTAGATCGCGGACGTGTCGATGGTTGCCTTCTTGGCGGAAGCCGAAGGGGCCGCCGGCCCGGCGGCGGCGAGGCGCTGCTGTTCGTAGGAGGCGGCGGCGTCGGCGGCCTTCGTCGGCGACACGTTCGCCACCACGAAGGCAGCGACGTCGGCGCCCGACATGCCCGGCGACTTGATCGCAAGGTCGAGGGCTGCAGCCATGCGTCCGCCGTCGCCCTTCACGCCGTCCGCACCGAGGGCCGCGGCGAGGCGATCGCTTTCCGCCTTCGCTCCCTCCGCCTTGCCGGTCTCCGACGCTGCGGTGACGGCAGCGTCGTGCTCGGCCTGCGAGATGCCGGGCTTCTTGTCGCCGCCGGCGGGCGCATCGTCTTTCGACATAGCACTTTCCTTCTGGTTAGCGTCTGACGCCGGGGCGCCGGGTTTTGCCCCTTCGGGCACAGGTTCGACCGCGTCCCCGAGCATCGCATCGTGGACGGCGGCCAAAATGCTCTTGGCCATGGTTTCAGCCCTTTCGGTTGACTTCCTTCACGAAGGCGGCGAACGCCTCCTGTCCGTTCCCAACGGCATCGACGAGGCCGAGCCGAAGCGAGTCCTGCGCGTCGAAAGCATCGGCTTCCGTCGCCAGCGCGGCGGCCTTCGTCGTGCGACGGCCCCGGCCTTGTGCAACTGCGGCGGCGAAGCTGTCGCGCATCGCTTCGACCTGCGCCTGCCAGCGCGCCCGCGTTTCGGGCGGAAGCGGCAGGAACGGGCTTCCGTCCACCTTGTGACGACCGGCATGGATCAGCGTGACCTTGATGCCGTCCTGTTCGAGGTTGCCGCTGAAATCGGCGTGCATCATCACGACGCCGATGGAACCTGCGCCGCCGAAGTCCGGCATGAATATCTGGCGCGCCTGGCTGGCGAGCAGGTATCCGGCCGAATAGGCGTAGTCAGTCAGAATCGCGATCGTCGGCTTGGCGGCTGACAGTTTCCGGATGGCGGCCGCTGTCTCGAAAGCGCCGTTGACCATTCCCCCGAAGGAGTCGATTTCGAACACCACGCCGCCGACGTCCTCGTCGCGGGCGGCGCGGGCGATCTGCACCTGCAGGCCCTGATAGGACGTCTCACCCGACGAAGCCCCCACCCATGCGCCCTTGTGGACGAGCGTCCCCTCGATCGGAATCACCGCGACGCGGCCGATCATGTCGAAGGGCCGGACGCCGGCGCGATCATAGGCTCGCCCCAGCCGGTCCCCGAGCACGCCGGCAGATGGGCGCCCGGCCGAAAAGGCGACATGATCGACCGGGCCTTCGCCGTTGACGACACTGACCGGAAAACCGGTCAGGCGCGGGCCGAGCATCCGAATGACCGTCTCGGCCTTCCTCGGATGGTAAAGGTGCGGCTGCTCGAACAAGATCGAGCAGATGCGGTCAAAGGCTGGCATGGGATGCCCTCTCAAACAAAGCGCATGCTCTTGGCATAGCGCCGGCGCCGGCCCTGCGAGGCGGCGCACTCGTTTTCGTACCGTTCGATAAGCTCCCGCAGCCGGGCGGCATTGGCCGCGCTCCATCGGACCTCATCCTCGCCGAAGCGCGTCATGGCCACGCCGCCGCCGGTCGCGATGATCAGTTCGGCCTTCTTGAGTTCCGAGGCGACCTCGCACGGATTGTTGATGTCGACGGAAACGCCATTGATCAGCACCGTCGTCATCATGCCCTCTCTTTCTTCCGGGTTTCGTCTTCTTCCCGATCCCCGTCCTTGTTCGAGGCCGGGTTGCGAACGAAGGGCGAAGGCATGCCGGCGGCGACATAGCGATCGTGCTCGCGCTGCCGCTGCTCGAAGACTTCGTCCGGATCCTTCCCGAGCTCGGCGCACTCGTCGGCGAGCGTCGAGGTGCCGTTGAAGATGCGCTCGCTCGACGCCTTCGCGCTCTTTCCATCATCGGCGGACGGCTTCGCCGGACCCTGCCAAAGCGCCCACGCGAAGCGTTCCCGGTTCGCGGCGAATACCTCGTATCCGCCCTTCACCTCGATCCTGTTTTCCCCGACTTCCTCATCCAGCCAGTTTTCATAGAGAGACTGGCAAGGCGGCGCGGCGATGCGCTCGCGGCGGCGCACGACGACCGGCCAGATCGACGAATTCTCCATGCGCACCGACGAATAGGTCGCGTTCTCGTGGTTCATCGTCAGGCCACCGAACGAGATGCCGATCGCTCGCGCGATGTCGCGCGACAATTCCCTGTTGACCGACAGGAACTCCGGGCTGGGCGTCCGCGTCGAAAGCAGTTCCAGCTTCTCGCCGGGGGCAAGGTGAGATACTCGCGGATTGCCGCTGATCGAAATCTCGCCCTCGGCAGCGCGGTCGAGCGCGGCCATGAAGAAATCGCGATAGCTGTCCTTGAACTCCTTGTCCTCAATCGCCTCGATCGCCTCGAAGGCGTCGGCCGATGGGGAGGCGCTGGTCAGCGCCGCCGCGAACACGGTCTGCAAGATCGCGGTCTGGATCGTCGTGTCGACCAAGGTTTCGCGAAGAATATGCTGGCGGAAAGCCGCAGCGAGGCGGCTGATGCCACGGACGTCGCCGGCGTCCATCGGGTCGAAGACATGAACGACGCGCTGCCGCCCGTCCCTGTCGTAAGCACGATGATCGCGCTTCACGATGATTCCCGTTTCCTTCTCCTGAATCCGGTAGGCGATGGGCCGCCCGTTCGGATCGTGGACGACGCCCTGAAAAAGCCCCTCCATCTCGTTCGTGTCCTGCACGAGCTTAGTGGGATTGACGAGGCAGAGCTTGGTTCCGCTCGTGATTCCATATTGCCGGCGTTGCGCGCGGGGCATGTATTCGATCAGGCCGAGACCTTCGCCATAGGCCATATCCCAGCGCAACATGATGTCGATTTGCTGCGGGCCGGAGAACTTGCCCCGGAAGTCGCACTCGCGCGGCTCCCAGAAGTATCGCTTCCACCGCTGCTTGATCGTTTTGACCAGCACCGCGGTTTCGGCCTCGCTATAGCCGAGATCGCGAAGATCGGGCTGCGGGTTGAGGACCAGCTCGACGCCGACCGTGTCGGCGATCACCTGGTCCGCCGCGCCGCGAAGCTGGCCGGAATTCTGGATCAGATCGAGCGCGAGGGCGGCGGTGCGTCGCCATACCGCCCGGACGTCGTCCCGGTGCTCCCGCAGGACCGCCGGGCGCGACGAGAGGATGGCCGACCGCGTGTCGCGCAGGTATCCGCTGCGCGGCGCCGGCGACGAGCGCACGGCGCTGCCGGCCTTCACTCGGACCCTCGGCTTCTCGGTCATTTACGGTTCATCCACCTCTGCCGCCGCTGGCGTCGTTTCTCTTCTTCGTCGTCCGCCGGTGGCGGGGCTTCATTGGCGGGGACGATCCGCGTGAGCAGATCCTCTATGTCGCCCTGCACGGCCTCGGGCGGACACTCCCGCTCGGCGTCGTAGCGGTCCCATACCTGGTCGGGCATCGACCGGATGCCGAACTTGATGGCGGCCGCCTCGGCCTGAAGATGCGTATCGAGGCCCTCGTTCGCCTGCGCCGGATCCTTCACCCATTCGTATTTGACGAAGCCGGACTTCGTGCGCACGGCCTTGCGGCTTTCGGCCGTAAGCTGGCGATAGAACTCATCCTCGAGGCCGCGCGGCAGGGCCACGAAGCCGCGCTGCAAAGGATCGTCCTTCGCGAGATTGCGATAGAGGCCCATTTTCAGGACCGACGTCGCGAAGTTGAAGAACCTGCGGGAATACCGCTTGACCTTGCCGGTCTTGGTGTTCCGCTCCTTCTTCACCGCTGCGATCAACGGGGCCGACTCGGACGGCACGCCGCGGACCATGATCAGCCGGGACGTGGGGTGCTTCTTCACCCAGCCCCAGACGTCCTCGGTCCATGCGTTGCCGTCGATCGCAACCATGTCGGCCTGAATCGGGCGAGCATGCGCGTTGCGCCACGTCTGCGCCATCAATCCGTCGAGCATGACGCGGCAACCGTCCTCGCTGATATGGCCGGGGAAGACCACATATTCGATGACGGCGCGACGGAAGTCGCGGCCCCACGCCACGATCTGCGCCTCGACGCGATCCTTCTGACAGTCGATGCCGATCGTAAGCAGCGGATAGCCGACCGGAATCGAACCCCGCGAATAGAAGGACAAGGCGCCCCTGTCCCGCAGGCTTTCCCATCCCGGCGCCTCGCCGAGTGTCCGGTAGGCGCGACCGACCGTGTCGTTGAAGAACGTCTGCTCGGACGCCGGGTCGCCCTTGGCGCTCAACCATTCGCGGGCGATCCGCTCGAAACTTTGCAGGAGCGAATACGCCGACCACAGATGAAAGGAACGATGGACCCGCTTCGCCGCCGGGTTGCCGGCGCGCCAGACTTCCTCGCCTTCCGCTTCCCGCCGCTTGGCCTCGCGGAACATCTGCGGCCGATGAAACTCTTCGATAACGCCGCCGCACCCATCCGCGACGCATGTGAAATGCGCGCGCTCCGGATGCTTTTCGTCGATCGACTGCTGGAAATTCTCCCATTCCAGCGTCTGCATTTCGCCACAGTGCGGGCATGGCAGGAAAAGACGTTCCTGACTTCCGTCCTCAAAGTTCCGGGTGATCCTGCACCCCGGCTCGACGAGCGGCGTCGAGATTTTGAAGACCTTCGCGAACTCGTGCGCGCGGGATCGGCTGTCGGCCTGCGTCTCCGGGTCGCCGGCGGCGTTCATCTCCCATTTCGCAAGGTCGTCCTGCACCTGCCTGCGCATGGTGACTTGCGACAGGGAGGCCGGTGAATTGGCCCCCGAGATCTGGATCGCGCCGCGGCCGTCGACCCGTTCCTTGTAGAGAACGCTATCCAGACCGTCGCGCGAGCGCATCGGGAAGAGACGAGCGAGCGCCGTCGTGCCTTTCAGCATCGGCGCCAGTTTCATCTTCGACCAACGCTGCGCGTTCGAGTCGGTCGGATGAACGTAAAGAAAGTCACCGGGGTCCATGTCCATGGACCCGCCGCAGAAGATATTGGCGAGGACGGTGCCGCCAAGCTGCGCCGACTTCGCCAGCGTGACGGTCCTGCAAGGGTCGCTCGGAGACAGCGCCCGCAGGATTTCGTCGAAGTAGAAAAACAGATCGCGGTTATACGGACCCGGTAGCGGGCTTTCGCGCTCCGAAAAGACGATGTTGCGCTCTGCCCATGCGAGATAGTTGACCGGCGGCGGGGGCGTCAGAACCTCGACCAGCACGTCGTTCGCGATGCGCTCGGCGTTCGCGACGACGACCGTCATGGAGGTCATGCTTCGCCGCCTTCCTCGATCACATATTCCACGGTGGCCGGCACGTCCTCGGACTGCTCTTTGGCAACCTGGGCGGCCACGCCCTTCTTCTCGTTTCGCACCTCCCGCAACAGATGCAGCACGTCTCGCTGGGGGAGGCTGAACTTTCCGGCGATGGCGGAGGCGAAGTCGACCAGCATGGCCGCGTTCACCTCGTCCACCTGCCGCGCGAGGCGCGCCATCTGCGCGCGAACGTCGTCGGCGGGGACCAGTTTCCCGCGCCGGGTCGCCTCTTCGACGGCGTCGCGTTCGTTCTTCCGGCGCTCGCTCTTCAGCCGCTCAAGCTGGATCTGGTAGGCGACGTCGTCCGTGCGCAGCGGCGGCGCGGTGCTTGTCGGCTGATCGGTCGCCGCGCCGGCGGCGCCGAAGACGCGCGTGCCGATTCCGTTGCCGAGGCTCTGGCCGACATCGCGGCGAGCCTTGATCTGCTCAAGCGCGCGATCGACGATGATCTTCGCGGAGCGCCCCTCGCCGTCCAAGGCGTCGGGGCCGATCTTGCCTTCGGCGATCCACTGGCTCACGCGGCCGGGCGAGACGCCAACTTCACGCGCGAAGTCGCCCTTTGAGAGAACCTGCATTTTAGTGCTCTTTAGGCTCCTCTTTAGGAACGAATTTAGGCTCCTAAAACCGTGTCAGACTGGCGAAGGTTCGGGCGCAACTCCGCCCGTGGGCGATGCTGCTGGGATACGGTCCCTAACAGGGGGGGGCGGTCAGCGCCGCATCAGCCGCCCGAGCTCGTGGTCGACCCGGCGGGGCAGCACCTCGCGAACCGTCCGGTCGAAGGCGTCGAGGGTCGCCCCGCTCACCATCTCGGCGGGGATGACGACGCCCGACTGCTCGACCTTGATCGGAAACCGCGACGCCCCGACCCGTCGCACGACATGGCCATGGAACACGATGCCCGAGCGGTTCGGGAAGCGTCCGCCCTTGATGAACGTGCCGGCGAACACCTTCCGCTTTCCGAATGGTGCAGCCGATACCCCGGCGCGGGTTTCACGCGCCTTGAAGAACTTGAGCGCCACGTCGCCACCCCGCGCCGACATGGTGTAGGCGAGGGTCTGGGGGGACGAGCGCGTCACGCGCACGGCCTTGATGATCGTGGTGCGGGGCAGGCCCGTTTGCTTCGGCAGCACCCGGCGCACCTGCGTTCGGGCCATATCGCCCGTGCGGTTGACGGCCCGGTTGCCGATCTTGCGCACCTCGCCCTCGGCGAGCGTGGACAGCATCTTGCCGAAACGCTGGATGCCGGAGACATCGGCCCATTTCGTCACGAGCATGGGTGCCTCCGGAAACGCGAAAGCCCCGCAGCGTTTCCGCGCGGGGCTTCGAACCTTTTTATCCGTGACAAGGTATAGGTCAAACTTCTGCCGCACGTCAAGCGGTTCTTTTCGCCCCATCGCCAGGCCCCGCAATCAGTTGCACGCGCGGGCCGCGTTCGCCCCACGGACGGGCGACGATGTCCGAATCCGACAGCCGATGCGAGACAAGCCGATTCGCGACGCGGTCGTGAACGCGCCGCAGCGCCACGGCCCATAGTTCGCGGTCGAGCCTGCCCATGATGTCGGCGACCGGGTCGTCGGAAAACTCATATTTGCGATATGCGCCCCGGAACGGCCTGCCGGCCTTGCGGTTGAATCCGTCGACCTCGATCGCGTTGGCGCGGCCGAAGACGTCGCGCACCTGCTTGGCCATGAACCATGCGGGCCGGCCGGCGCGCTCGACCATCCTGATCGCCGGGACCGGCGCCGCCCAGCCCGGCTCGCGGCCGAGCACGGCGCTGCCGATCACGAGGCTGACAAGATGCGCGGCCCGGCGGATGCGCGGGCGAAGCGTGAACCGCTCGACCGCCCGCTCGACAGCCTGCGCGGTCAAGCCCGGCATGCGGTCGTCATGCTGCGGCCAGTCGGGCAACGGATCCCATCCGGTCGGAATGACGATCTCGCAATGGGCGAGGTCGGCCACTTCCTCGCCGATGACGAGGGCGTCGTCGTGGGGCGCGCCCTGTTCGAGCAGGAAATTGTCGTGATCGCGGCCGGGCGCGTCGATCGTCGTCATCAGTTCGGCCCAGTTCGTGATCTTGCCCCATGACGACGCCTGCAGCATGCGCCATGCTGAATTCACGTTGTCCAGCCCGTCCACGCCGCCGCCTTTCGGTAGTTCATGCACGAAGGCCCATGCCAGCATTTCCTCAATCGCCATCGTTTTCATGTCGAAAACCCCTATCGTCCCAATTTCAGGGCTTCCGCCCCAAATTCCAATCTTCCGCCCCAAAGGGCTTTCTTGATAACTATTTGAAAACACAAACAAAAATCAGAAGTCAGGGGAGATAGGGACGCTAGGGACGATAAATCTCGCGCTTATATGGAAACGAAATCCCCTTCTTTATCGGGGATGCCTCTTTCTATTCACGCGCGCGCACGGGCAACTTCCGATTTATCTGCCCTAGCGTCCCTAGCGTCCTAACCTCCTGTTTTCCCACACCCTTTTTGCCGACCCTTGCGCCCCATCCTTTCGCCTATCGTCCCTCGCAGCCCAGAAATCGCCCCGCGCGTTGCGACGATAAGGACGGAAGGCCAAGGCACGGCCTCGGCCAGAAAGGGGGACAAGGGTTTAGCCGTCATGGCCGTAATCCTCGGGCGACGGGCCGGGGTCGCGGCCGGGGGGCGTCACGAACTCGTCGCGGACATGGATGCCGCGATAGACCGTCGTGCCGCTCTTCGATTTCCAGAAGGTGCGCATCTGGCCGTCAGGCCCCGCCCATGACAGGCGCGTGTAGTCGGGGAACTTCCGGGCGAAGGTGGACGCCTTGAACTCCGGGGCGCCCTCCCGCGACGCCCAGTTCGAATAGCCGATATGCAGGTCGCCCGGCGAGGACACGTCCTCCTCGCGCCCGGTGACGATGCAGGCATTGCGCACGAACGCGCCGATGGGGTCGCTTTCCTCGCGATATTCGCGGGTGGCGGCCAGCACCTTCTCGGGCGGGCGCAGGCCGAAATTCAGATAGTCCAGCGCGCCGGCGATCATCCACGCGAGGACGCCCTCGGCCTCGGCCCGCAACTTGGTGGGAAGTTCGCGGTCGACTTCCTCGACCGGGATCTGCACCTCCCACGGCACGAGATAGACACGCCGCCAGATGCCGTCCGACGTGTCGTCGATCCTCGGCTTGTGGTTGCCCGACAGCATGATCTTGAACTGGGGCAGCACCTCGAAGAAGTCCTGATGCAGCCTGCGCACCGCGATCTTTTCGCCGCCGGTCAGGGTCTTGATCAGCGCGTCCTTGAGTTTCACGCCCATCTCCGGCTCGCTGGCCGCGACAAGGCGGGCGCCGGGAAGCCGGGCAAGGTCGGGGGTGGCCTCGCTGCCGCCGCGGCGGGTTTCGCCGGCGAAGCTGTCGATCGAGAGTGTGACGGCATAGTCGCCGAGGATTTCGCAAAGCAGGTCGACGAAGGTCGATTTGCCGTTGCGGCCCGCGCCATAGAAGAAGACGAGGCATTGCTCGACCGTGAGGCCGAGCAGGCAGTAGCCCGCGAACCGTTGCAGGAAGGCGCGAATGTCGGGGTCGGGCTGCACGCGCTTGAGAAAGGTCTCGAAGGTGGGCGACCAGGCATGCTCGTCGAAGGCATAGCCGACCAGCTTCGAGATGTAGTCGGCAGGGTTGTGCGGGTCGATCCGGGCGCGCCAGACATAGGTCGGGTCGGCCGGGTCGGATTCGTCGTTTTCCTCGCGGACGAAGCGGATCGTGCCCGAGGCGCAGTTGACAGCGAAGAGATCGCGGTTGAGGTCGCCCACCATCATCGCCACATGCGGCAGGGCCTCCTTCATCATGTTGTCGATCTTCGACGACCCGGCCGAACTCTTGGCATGGCGATGCCGGGCCGACTTGCGGCCGTTGACCTTCTTCTTCGCCTCCTCGCCTTCCTCAATGGTTTCCTCAAGCTGCATGTAGATGCCGAGCTTCTCGGCGTCCCAGTCCTTCTTCGGGATGCCCATCTTCTTGCGCTCGATGCGGGCGTCGCGACCGGCCTGCATCAGCTTTTCCTCTTCCTCGGTCGCGGTGAGCAGCGCGGCTTCTTCCGAGATCATCTCGGCCGTCTTCTGCGCCAGCGGGCGCACGACGGACCCGTCCTCGTCTTCCTTCCACCGCGCGCCGTCGAAGCCATGCCAGCCGATCCGGGCGACATGCACCACGCGGCGGCCGTAGCGGATCAGGAAGCGCCTGCCGTTGCCGATGTCGGTTTCCGGCTCGAAGGCACAGTCCGAAAGCATGGTCTGGGGATCCGGCTCTTCCGCCGGCGGCGGTGCGGAAGCGGCCGAGACGAGCGGCCGCCCGCCATTGTTCGCGCTGCGGTAGGCGGCGGCGACGATGGCGTCGACTTCATCCCATGCCGGATTGTGCTTTCCCCCCTCGCTCACGCTTTCACCTCGTCGTCATAAGAAAATGCAGATGGATGGCCGGCCAGCATGGCGGCGAAATCGGTGCCGCGGCGCGGCATGATGATGGGCACGAGCCGCCCCGGCCGTGCGTGACGAGTCTTGGCGCGGACCATCGCCGAGGCCGTCATCACCGGCTCGGAATCGCCGTCGCCGAGCAGGACAAGCTCGTCGACATGGTCGGGGACGACCATCGCGTCCGGCTCGCCGCCATCGCGGAACAAGGGGACCGGCCCCGGCACCATGACGGCCCGCTCGCGGCCGTTCTTGTCCTTCTTGCGCAGGGTAGGGTGCGCTCGCCGCGACGAAGGGTCGGCCGGCCCGGCCATGTTGCCGAGGTCGCCGGCGGCGAAATAGAAGGTGTCGGGGCGAAATTCCTCCCACCGCCCGAAGGCGAGGGTGTTCTCGATCCCTTCCGCGCCGAGCCAGCGGCGGGCGGAGGGCGTGCCGGCGAGCGGTATCACGCCGCCCTTCTTCGTGCCGCGCATCTTCTTCGTGGCGAGCGCCTCGTAGAGTTCGGCGTCGATGTCCTGGCGCGACGGCCATCGGTCGCCGGCGCGCCATGGCGGCCGTCCGGCCTCGACGCCCTTCCGTGTCAGGCCGAACAAGACGGGCCGGAACTTCGGCGCGGCCTTGAGGTCGATCCATGTGATATGGCAACCGATCACCGCGCCGGCGGGGTCGATGAACGGGGCGACCATGGCCGGGCCGGAATAGATTTCGAGCGGCTGGCCCCGATCGTCGGTGCCGTGCCAGTAGGGCAGGTCGGCGGCCACGCGCAGCCAGTCGCCATCGGGAACCCCGCAGCCGCGGCGCTGAAGGTAGAACCGGCCCTCGCACAAGGCCGACGACCGCAACGCGCCGGCGTGCTGCACGATGCCCTGCGCCTTCTGACGCTCGCGGTCGCGGAAGGCGTTCTGGCCGGCCTCGCGCTCGGCCATCTCCTGATAATGCCGCAGGCGCAGTTCTTCGAGCCTGGCATGGCGGGCCGCGCGTTCCTCGTCGGTTTCACGCTCGCCGCCGGCAGGTATCTCCCGTCCGGTCACGGCCGAGCACGCCTCGAGGAAGCCGGCGCGCCGGCGGACGTCGAGTTCGAGGACATGGGCGGCCATGCCGATCGCATCCTGCCCGCCGACGCCGCCATGCCGGCAGTTCCACTTGTTCTTTTCCGTATTGAAGGAAAACGTGTCGCGCCCGCTGCAGACCGGGCAGGGCTGCGGGTGCTCGTGCCGCCGGCCGGTGAACTTCAGGCCCAGCCGCTCGGCCGCTTCCTCGATCGTTACGGCGCGGGCCTCTTCAATGAATTCCTCGACCGGCGTGGTCATGGCGCACCCCGCTCGATCTCGACGACATGCGTCAGGTGCCAGCCGCCATCGGCGCGCGGGACGCAATTTTCAAGGATATAGGGAACGAGGATCCGCTCCCAATCGGCCAGAGAGGCCCAGCCGGAGCCGTTGCCGATGGCGTTGATGTCGAAGATGCCGATCGCGCCGTCGCGGCGGCGCGCGGCGCCGACCCAGTGCGTGAAGCGATAGGCGGCACGCGGCGGGACGCCGGGCTTCGTCCACGGCCCCTCCCATTGCACGCGGCAAAGGCCGTAATCGGGCCATGTGCCGGAGCGGCGGACGGTCCAGCGCGCGCCGATGCTCCGAAGCACCGACCACATGAGGGTCGGGTTCGTGTAGTGCTTGCTCTCGAAGTCGCCCATGTGCGGGCGAAGCTCGTCGAGCGTCATTCCGCAGATCGCGGCGATGGCGCCCGGCCCGCAATTCGCGCCCCATTCTTCATAGGCGCGGTCGGCATCGTCTGCGGTGAAGCGCGGAGGGATGATGGTGCGAGTCATAGGAGCGTCTCCTGATGCGCGGCCGCCGAACGCGGCACGAACAAGTCCGGCTGCTCGTAGGCTTTCCGGACGCGCTCCACGGCGGTCTCGAAATAGCGTTCGTCAATCTCGATGCCGACGAAGCGGCGACCGAGCTTCACGCATGCGACCCCCGTCGTTCCCGACCCCATGAAGGGGTCCAGAACGGCCAGACCCTCCGGCACAAAGCCGAGCGTCCACATCATCAACGGGAGCGGTTTTTGCGTCGGATGACCAAACTCCACGCGCCCGACCGGGGCGTTGAACCGCTTCGCCGGACGGTCGAGGTTCGTCCACGCCATTTCGAAATCGGCCATGGTGGGGACGGCGTTCGTCTTGTTCCAGATCAGCCAGCACCGCGCGGGCGGCAGATCGAAATACTGCCCGCCCCACAAGATTGACGTGTCACCGGCAGCGACGACATCGCGCACGAGCTCGGCCGCCGGCGGCTCGGCGTCCCATTCGAGCATTTCCTTGAAGCCGTCTTTCGCGCCCCACGTCCCGCCCTGCATTTTCCGGCCGAGGCCATAGGGAGGATCAGTTACAACGGCCATGCCCCCCCCCCCCGCTATCAGCGGCAGAATCTCCCGGCAGTCGCCGAGCAGGAGGCGACAGTCTCCTATCGTCACTTCCCGGCGAATCATTCGGCGGCCTCCTTCACCAGAAGCGGCGCGTCGCGAACGATGCGGCCCCGCGCCATGTCGACATATTCGGGGTTGAGTTCGATCAGGATGGCGCTGCGCTGGAGCCGGTCTGCGACCAGCGCGGTCGTTCCAGCGCCGCCGAACGGATCGAGGACGGTGCCGCCGAGCGGCGAGCCTGCCTTGATGCAAGGCTCGATCAGGCGGGGCGGGAAGGTCGCGAAGTGCGCTTCGGGGAAGGGTTGCGTCGCCACCGTCCACACATTGCGGGCATTGCGTCCGCCGCCGCGGCCGACCTGGTCGAGGCCACTCTGATCGCTGCTTTCATATTGCGCGTGCCGGGGCGGCAGGCCGCGCTTCCTCGCCACGGCGCGCCGCCCGGTCGTGCGGCCATGCTGGGCATTGGCGCCGTGCTTGTTGACGCCGCCGAATACCCGCGAGCCATCGTCCCAATCCGGAACTTCCTCGGCCTCGCGGATCGCGTCCGCGTCGTAGTAATAGCTTCGGGTCTTCGAGAGCAGGAAGACGTGCTCGTGCGCCGACGTCGGCCTGTCGGTCACGCTCTCCGGCATCGGATTCGGCTTGTGCCAGATGATGTCGGATCGGAGATACCAGCCATCGGCGCGAAGGGCGAAGGCGGTCATCCACGGGATGCCGATCAAGTCTTTCTGCTTGTATCCGGCCGGCGGCTTCACCCATTTGCGGCCGATCACGCCGTTGTCGACCATATTGTCGTGGAAGAACGCCCGCGAGCCGCGGTTCGTCGCCTGTTTCTGGTGAGGGCTATCGGCCGGGTTCCCGCCGCGGCCGCTGCCGGCATAGCTGTCGCCGAGATTGAGCCAGAGCGTGCCGTCATCGCGCAGCACGCGCCAGACCTCGCGGAACACCTCGACCAGCCTGTCCACGTAGAGCGCGGGGGATGTTTCGAGGCCGATCTGTCCTGCGACGCCGTAATCGCGCAGGCCGTAATAGGGCGGAGAGGTTACGACGCAATGCACGGAATGATCCGGCAGGGTCTTGAGGACTTCGCAGCAATCGCCTTGGAGGATCCGGATCGTCATTCCGCAGCCTCGCGAAATTCCGCCGCGGCAGGCTTCCGGGTCTTCGGTGCGGCGTCGGCCATGATCGCGCCGACGCATGCCTTCATCTTCGCCACCGAGACCGCGTTGCCGATCTGCTTGATCTGCTCGGTCTTCGTGCCGGCGAACTCGTATCTGGTTTCCTCGGTCGTGAAGCCCATCGCCGCCGCCAGCTCGTGCGGCTCAAGCATCCGGAAGAGAATGTCGTAATGGGGCGTCGGCTCGACGAGGTGGCCTTGGCCGAGGGTGGGACCGACCGGCAAAGGCTGGTCGAGGCTATGCGTGCGCGGCGCCTGACCTTCCCGCTCGCCGAATTGCGCGGTGATGAAGGCAAGCTCGCCCCGGTTCGCCCCGGTGATCGTCGGCAGGCCATCGACGTCCACGTCGAGCGCCCGGCCTTCGCCGCCGCCATGCGTGACGGGGACGATGATGCCGAACCTGTCCTTTGTCGTCACGGTCGGGAGAGGGTCCGCGTCGCTGGAACACGTCGAGGCCCCGCCGTAATAGGCCGTGACAAGCGCGTGCGCGCCGCCGGTCGGTGCGGTGGGAATCGGATCGCTGACCGTGCGGGGTGCGCCGCCCGAAGCCTGCGACAGCACGAACGGCTCGACCAGGTATCCGCCGCCGTCGCAGTTCGCGGTGGGGGCCGGCTCCGCGATCGAATGGGCGCGCGTCTCGCCGTATCCGTCGCCGTGGCGGTTGAGAATGAACGGCTCGACGATGCCGAACTTGCCGCCGCCGGCATGCAGCGTGCCCAGCGGCTCGTCGACGCTCTTGACCCTGCGGTCGTGGGGGTTGCGCTCGGCGGCGTCGACGCCATGGGCGGCGGAAAGCACGAACGGCTCGATCAGCATCGGCCGCGCGCAGCCGGGACGCTCTTCGGTCGCCGCGCCGCCCGTCGTGATCGTCGGCAGCGGCTCGCCGGTCGTGCGGGCTGCGCCGCTGTTGTGCTGCGAAAGCACGATCGGCTCGGCGATCCCGATATGGGTGCCATTGGCGGCGATGGTCGGCAGCGGGCGGCCGACATCGGAGCCGGCGCCGTTGCGGCGCAGCGTGATCAGCATGGGGTCCGCCGAGCGGCCGCCCTGCGCGAACCCCATCGGCTCGACCCGGAAGTGCCGCAGCCGCGCAATGAGATCGCGCGCCAATGCCCGCCGCTTCCGCCGTGCTGCGACCTTTGCCGGCGCGTTGCGAACCGAGAAGGTCCAACGGATATGGTAGAGCAAGGATCGCTCGATCTCGCGGGCGAGCAGGAGGATGAAGACCTCCGGCCATTCGAATTTCACCGCACCGGCATAGATGCGGGCGAGGGTCTTGGGGGCGAGCGGCTTCTTGCGGCCGAAGATCGACTTGCCCCGGATATTCCAGTCGATGATCTCGCGGGCCGGACGCCACGGTTTCGATTCGGAAAACAGGTCGCCGTTCACCTCGTCGCGCTTGCGATGCGTCGGCATGGGCCAATGCACCTTGCGGCCATCGGAGCGGGCCATAAGAATGAATCGCTGGCGGGTCGTGGCGTCGCCGTAGTCGGCCGCATTGAGCTTGCGCCACTCCGGGTCGAAGCCGAGGCGGCGGATCGTCTCGATCCACGCATGGAAGTATTCGCCCTTGCGGGATTTCACCGGCTTCCCCGTGCGGCGGTCGACCGGCCCCCACGAGAGGAATTCCCAGACGTTCTCGATGATGATGCGCTTGACCCGTAGCTCGGTCAGCCATGTGATGATGTGCCACGGATCGGAACGCTGTTGATCGGAGGTCGGCTTACCGCCGCGGGCGACCGAATGATGCGTGCATGTCGGCGACGCCATCAAAAGGTCGAGATAGCCCTCCGGCACGATCAGGTGCGGGCGAACCGTGGCGATGTCCTGCACATAATGCCGGGCTTCGGGATGGTTCTTCTGATGCGTCTCGATCGCGGTCGGCCAGTGGTTGACGCAAACGAGTTCCATGTTGAGGCCGAGTTCGGCCAAGGCGCGCTCGCATCCGGTCGATGATCCGCCGGCGCCGCAGAGAAGGTCGGCGACAAGTATCTTCCGCGTCATGCCTCACCTCGCGCGGCCGCCGTCTGGCTTTCGTGGCGGAAGATCGGCGCGAGGCGGATCACGTCGGAAACGTCGCGGCGGTGCCACCCCAAAGCCCGCGCGACGGTGGCGGCCGACAGGCCCATTTCCATAAGGAGGAGGATGCCCTCGCGCTGCATGGCGGCGGGAAGCGCCTCGATCGCGGCGGGGGTGACGCTGCCGGGACGGCCGAAGGGAGCGATCATTCTTCCGGCTCCCATACCTGCCGGCGATATGCCTGAATGGCGACGAGGCCGGTCAGCCCGAGCACGCATCCGCTGCGGCCCCGGATCATCGACCCGCCGCGGCCGTCCGCGACCAGGTCGAGCCGGTTGCCGCCGACGACCCCGTCCTTGGCGAGCGCCGCGGCGATCTCGTCCGCACCGGCGAGGCCGCACTCGAAAGCGAAGGCGAACGCCTTCGGCTCGCCGTCGACGACGATCTGATATTGCGCCCAGAATACGCGCATCATGGCCGTGCCCTCCCGTTTTCCGGGCCGGCGGCCACGGCTGTTTCAGTGCTATTCCCGTGAAACACTCCCGCCGGCGGCGTGTAGAAGTCGCGCACCTGCAGCCCCAGCCAGTCGCAGACGGCGATCACCTTCGGCGCGGAAACCGGCTGGCCGTTGGCGATGCGGGACAGGTCCGGCGAGGTGACGCCGATCTCGACGGCGCAGGTGCGCCAGCCGCGGCCGTCATCGTGCAGGCGGCGGCGCAGGATGCGCCCGAGGCCGACATAGTCGTATGCGGCAAGGTCACGCATTTGGCAGGGCCTCCTTCTTGAGAAAGATGGTCGGCTGCTCGCCGATCCAGTCGGCGAGGGCGAAGAACTCAAAGGCTCCGGGGTTGCGTCCGCGCGCGGCGCGCTTCACCGCGTCGACCTCGACCATCGCCTCGCGGGCGACGCGGGCCACGGTCTTGCGGCGGTGGATGCGCCGGGCTTCGAGAAAGAGTGCGAAGACCTCGAAATCGATCATCGTCGGGTCGAAGGCATCTGCGCGGAGGGCGGTGGCGTCGTTCATTCCGCAGCCTCATTCATCGCTTGAGGCCGATCGGGCCGATCGTCCGTCCTGATCGCGGAAGTGGCCGTAAATGCTCCGGCCTGCCCCCCCCCCCGCTACTCCGGGCGTGCCGAATAGCGGGCCGGGATCCGGCTCGCCGCCTGCGCGGGCGGTCTTGACCTTGAGGGCGTGCGCGCGCCGCCGGGCGGCGCTGTCGAAGACCATGTCCATGCGCCGCGCGATGTCGGCCTGATATTCGGCCTCGCGCTCGATCAGGACCGAGAGGAAGCCCTCCTTGACCGCCGCCTCGCCGGTCGTGCCGGTTCCGGCAAACGGGTCGAGGATGGTCCCGCCCGGCGGGCAGAGCATCCGGCAAAGCCAGCGCATGAGGTCGATGGGCTTGACGGTGGGATGGCCGGAACCGAGGCGGTCCTCGGCCTTCGCCTTGGCCGTGTAGAAGAAGCGCGCCGCCGATCCGGCGTCACCGCGCGGATCGTGGTCGCTGTTCGTGGCGAACGCGCCATAGACCTCGGCGGTCTTGCGTCCGTTGCCGCTGCCGGGGCGAACGGGCGCCAGCTGGCCGGGGGCTTCCGGAAAGGCCGCGGTGGCGACGTCGCTTCCGTCGTGGGTGATGTTCGCCGGCCAGCGGCCGGTCGGCTGCGCGACGTCGCCGATGCCACCGCCGAGATCGTCATTCGTCTGGATGCGACCGGCGTCGATGTTGATCGCGCCGGTGCCGGTGGCGAGCACCTGCGCCGCCACGCTCTTTTCGGCGAGCGGCTTGCGGGCCAGCGCAATCGGCTCATAGGCGGGCTTGAGGGCGATGTTCCAGCCGTCCCAGCGCGCGGCATCTTCCGTCGCCGGCACATAGGCGCCGGGCTGGTAGGCCCGGCCATTGTCCTTGATCCAGCTTCCCGACGAGTTCTGGTCGGCGCCCGGAATCATGCGCTTGACGGCCGCGCCGGTCGGCACGACCTCGCCCTGCGCGCCGAGGTGCTTGTCGATGGCCTTGGCCACGTCCAGCCCCTTCGGGAAGCCGGAGCCGAAGGTCCAGAGCAGGTCGCCCAGCGGATCGCCGGCGGCGATGATGGCGGCGAACGCATCAGCCTGCGCTGGCGACAGGCTTTCGAGGAAGGCGACCTCGCGGTCGGCGAGGTCATAAAGATGGACGACCCGGTCGCGCATCTCGAAGCCGGCCCGCTCTATGGCGAAGGCCATCTTGTGATAGCACTTCGGGGCCGAGAAGGCGGCGAGCATGCCGCCGGGCTTCAAGACCCGCAGCACGCGCGCCCAGGTCGCCGGGTCGAAGGCGATGTCGCCGCCGTCCCACGACTTGCCCATGAAGCCGGCCGAGGCGCGGCGGAAGATGCCGTCCGAGCCGAAACCCGCCTCGGCGGAGCCTTCCTTGCCGAACCGCTGGACGATGGTGTCGAAGTGATAGGGCGGGTCCGTGACCACCGCGTCGACGGACGCTTCCGCAAGCTGATCGAGCACGTTGAGGCAATCGCCCGCATGCAGCGTCACGCGCCCGTCGAGGAAGGTGGCCGGCCCCGTCATGCCGCCACCCTGTCCTGCGCCTGCCGGCGCAGATGGTGCAGGCAGTAGCGCGTGCCGGGAATCTCGGCGCGCTCGCCGCCGCAGACGGGCATGTCCGGCCCGTTCGGCCCGTAAGCCTCGCCCGCGAACCACAGGCAGCGGTCTTCGTCGACCGCCTGCGAGAAGGGCATGGGATGCGCCGGCGGTTCGGGGATGGGGGCAGGCAGCGACGGCGCGGCGGGCGGCAGGTCGGCGGGCGCGAGGCTGGGCGCGTCGACGACCGGCTTCGGCGTGCGCGGGCGAACCTCGACCCGGCCCCGGCGACTGGCCCAGCCGTCCAGCATGCCGAAGCGGCCCTTGCCGCGCAGCACCTTGCCGATCACCGCGTTGCGCGAGCAGCCGAGGACGGCCGCGATCTGGGCAGCGGACTTGCCGCCGGCGACGAGATCGGCGAGTTCCTGCTCGCGGGCGGGCGTCCAGAAGTTGCTCATGCCGTGCCCCCGGCGCCGACCATGACGATCGCGTCCTGAAACGGGATGACGCGCGCGCCGCGGATGCGCGGCGGCGGCTCGACCGTGAGGGCAAGGCAGTTCGGCGGCAGGTTCGAGCGGCCGTCCCAGCCGTCGACGATCTCGGTCGCGCCGAAATGGCGGGCGAGGCGCTCGGCGTTGCGGGTCTTGCCGCAGCCCATCGGGCCATAGACGATGGTGATCATGCCCCGCCCCCGACCTTGGCCGCGAGGCGGTAAAGCGTCGCCTTCGCCTCGGCGACCTCGCGCATCAGGTCGCGCCGGTCGGCGGCGTCGAGGCGCTTGCCGCTGGTCAGCAGCCCGAGCAGGAGGTTGACGACGTCGCCGGTTTCCTTGGCGATGGCCTGCGCGTCGCCCAGTTGAAGCTCGTCTTCCTCCTGCGCGGCGATGGGGCGAAGCTCGAAGCCCTGCATGCGGGCGAGGACGCCGGTGATGACGGGCGCGCCGTTGTGGCGGTCCAGTTCGAGGATGACGTCGAGCGGAATGAAATGGTCCTGCTCGGCCATGCCGCCATATTTCGACAGCGCCGCCTTCTTCACGCGGGTATGCGGCTCGAAGTCCGCGCCGCCCGCCATCTTGACCGCCTGTTCGGTGGCGGACTTGAGGCGGCGTCGCTCGGCTTCGGTCGATGCGCGGGGGATCAGACGGAAATCGTCGTCGGACATGCGGGAAACTCCGGGCAAAGCTCCGCCGGTCAAGGAAACAATTGCGAAAATTGTTTCCGTGATCGGCAGCGCGTGAAATGGTCAGGTGCGGGTATGAAAACCCGGCTTTACATCAATCGGTCATGGCGGCGGCTTCTCGGGAGAGGGCGGCATCGGGAGGACGCCCAAAGGCACGTCCCCCCGACCCTTCTCGCTCTCACGGGTATGGGAGTGGATGGTTGCGGGGGCCAGATTCGAACTGGCGACCTCCGGCTTATGAGACCGGCGAGCTACCGCTGCTCTACCCGCGCAAAGATCGTAAACGGCCGGCTGGGCCAGCCTTGCGATGCCGATGGCCTCGGCGCGCTCGTTGACGGCGCGCGCAACGGCCTCGGCGGCGAATTTCTCGGGGTCGACCTGGTCATGGGTGGCGACGATGGCCAGAAGCGCGGCGACGACGTCCGGCACATGGACCTCGATCGCGGTCTGGCGACCGTCCTTGCCGCCGAGCGGCAACCTGCCCCATGGGGTATGCTGGTAAGCGATCATGTCAGCGCCTCCCCGAAAAAACCGGCCCGGACCTTGAGGGTCCGCCGTCCGGGCCGGCAGGTGCGACGCGGTCAACGTCGTGGGGAGGAACCATCATTCGGCGGCCTCCTGCGCGCAGCCGAACCATATCTCGGGCGATGCGGAGATGCCGCGGGCTTCAAGCTCCGCCGCATGGTGCATGTATTTGCCCGCCGGGAAGCGGCCAAGGCGCACCCAGTTGCTAACCGTAGAGGGATAACGCTCGCCCAGAATCTCGGCCGCGCGACTCACGCCGCCGAGTTCGTTCACAAGCACTTTCGGATCTTTGATCGGCTCAACCATGCCGCCAAGTTTTCATAAAACATGAAAGTTAGCAAGCCCCATGTCCCATGAATTTTTTCTAGGCGACCGTTATGGGATACATCTCCCATGATCCCGAACGATATGTCCAAGGCGTCAGTAGGCGCACGCTTGCGCATTTTGCGACACGCACTCGACGGCAGCAATGCGTCTGCCTTCTGCCGGCGCGTGAACTGGCAACCGAGCCAGTTAGCAAACTACGAGAGTGGGGATCAGTATCCGCGCATGGATCAGCTTGAGAAGCTGCATCGCAGCACCATGGTCGGGCTTGACTATGTGTTGCGCGGCGATCTTTCCAGCACCCCCGAGGGTTTAGCTACTAAGATTCGGCACTGGGCGGAACAATTGTCAGAACTTGACCGCGACGCCGGCTAGGCGGGTCGTCCTCTTCGCCTGAAAGACAGGCCCGAATCTTATCCACCAATTCCAAGGTAATATCCGCGTCCTGCGGATGCTCCGGCAGCATGGATACTATTTGGCATGCCAGCCTACCCAACACTTCACGGCTTTCACGCGCCCTCACGTCTGCCCCTCCATCAACTCCAAGTCCCGACGCGAGTATGCCAAAGCCCGCCGAAAGCACCCTGAAAGGGTAAAGGGCGTCGATAGCAGATTTCATAAAACATGAAAATCTGGCATTGACATTTTCATGACTTATGAAACATTGTCCTCCATCCTCACCGATGGAGGCATTTATGCAGTTCCCAAAGACCGATCTCGGCACCTTCGAGGGCGAGCGCCTAGCCGCCGCCCGCCGCGCCCGCCCCGATAGCGGCGGCTTCGTCCAAGACCTCGCCAGCCTTCTCGCGATGGCCGCCTTCGTCGGCTCGACGTGCTTCGTCCTCGTCGCCGCCTTCGGGCCGGGGATGCCGGTATGAACGGCGCGCCCCGCAACGCCCGCGAGGAACTGATCGCGGAACTCGAAGGTCTCGGCTACGACACGATGCCCGGCGTCCGCGAGGACTGGGCGGACTGGCGCGAGCGCCTGTCGGACGACGACATGCGGACCATCATCCGCAACATCACCGACCCGGCCAGCCGCGAGGACGCGCTCGACCGCGCCGAGATGGCCGTGGCGGATGCCTTCCACGCCGCGCAGGAAGACGACGGCGAGGCCGACTTCCCCGACATCTCCGAAATGGTCGAGGCGATGCGCGCCACGGTTTCGACCGCCGACGCATGGCTTGCCGCCAATCCCGCCATTGTCGAGGATGCGTCTCCGGAATGGGAGGCGTGGAACCGCTCTTTCACGACGCTGCGCGACCTGGTCGCGCGGATCGACGCCGCCAGCGCCAGCGCGTTCGGAGGCGACGATGCCTGACCGTGCGCGCGTTCCGGTTCACTCCTTCGGCGAACCCTATGGGGCGACGCCGGACCAGCGCGCCTTCAATCCGTGGGGCCTGCGCCCCGAGGAATTGAGCGACGAAGACCGCCGGGAATACCGGCGCCGGAAGCGGGAGCTTTACCTCTTCCTCTTCCACCTCACGCTCGCATGCGTGCCGGCGCATCTGTTCTGCGCCTTCCTTCTCTACCTTCTCTATTGGAGCAAGTGATGACCGCTGCCGCCATGCCCGCCGGCGGGGCCGACAATCTGTCCGCCCGCATGCCGCCCGAGCCGCCCCAGATCGCCGATCCGGATACGATGCACCCCCGCGCCGTCGAGATGGCCATGGCGATACGCGAGGGCGCGACCACCTTCCGCGCCATGATCAATGCGGGCTTCACGTCCGAGGAGATCAAGGGCTTTCACGATCAGGCGACGACCTTGGCGCGGACGTTCCTCGAGGAGACGTTCACGCCCGACCGGCTTTCCGAAATGGTCGAGAAGGCGAGGGTGGCAAGCCCGGCGCACATGCCGCACCCGAAGGGCGAGGCCCCGACGCAAGCGATGACCGTGGCGTGGAACCGCTATTGCCTCGCCTGCCATGCCTATCGGCTGGATGCGTGGGACGGCCAGCTTGATCGCTGCGAGGCCCTCCTGAAAGCCTTCTTCCGGCATGCGCCGGTGGGGCCTGCCGTCGCCGGCTATGTCGTCGACACGGCCATGAAGACGATGGGGGCGCGGCATTGACCCCCCATCAACAGATAGGCGTTCCTTCCTTCCGCCGTGACGGCACGGTCATGGACCTCGCGGCACCGCAGGTCTCCGACATCGACTTCGCGGAAATGGCCGCGGGTCTTTCCAAGATCGCCCGCTTCAACGGGCGCTATGCCTGCGCGGCCTATTCGGACGCGCAGCACTCGGTTTTCTGCGCCGACGCGCTCTATGCCGAAACCGGCGACGCGGTGCTGGCCGGCTGCGGCCTCCTGCATGACGGGCACGAATACCTGATCGGCGACCTGACGCGGCCCTTCGCCTCGCTGATCGCCGTCAACGTCGCCGCGGTCCTGCGCGACGGGGGATTTGCCCCCGACATCGCCGAGCGCGCGAGCGCGGCGGTCGCCGAGGCGATCCGCGTCGCCAAGGCGGCGATCGACGATGCGGTCTTCGCCGCCGCCGGCGTCGGCTATCCGCGCCTCTATCCCGCCTATGTGCGGCAGGTTCACGACATGGACGAGCGCATGCTGCGCGCCGAGGCGCTGGCGCTGTTCGGCCGCAAGGCTGCCGCGCACCTGCCTGCAGCGCGCCGGCCCGCGCCGAAGCTCACCTCGCCGATCGAGCCGTGGGGCGCGGCAAAGGCTGAAATGGCCTTCATCGACCGCTTGGAGCGGTATCTCGGAATCGTGGTGAGGCCGGCATGAAATCCGACCTCGTCGACGTCACCGTCGCCCTGCACGCGATCACCGAGCGCGCCATCAAGGTCTCCCCGCTCGGCGAAAGCAAGGACGCGGTCTGGATCCCGATCTCGCAGGTCGAGGTCGTCAAGCGCCCCGGCGGCAATGCCGAAATCACAATGCCCGAATGGCTCGCCATCGAGAAAGGTCTGGTCTGATGTCGTCGATCAACAAGGTGCAGATCATGGGCCGGCTCGGCGCCGACCCTGAAATCCGCCACATGAGCAGCGGCGACCCGATCGTCAACATGCGGCTCGCGACGTCCGAGGTCTGGCGCGACAAGAATTCGGGCGAGAAGCGCGAGCGCACCGAGTGGCACACCGTCGTCATCTTCAACAAGCATCTCTGCAAGGTCGCCGAGCAATACTTGAAGAAGGGCCATCTGGTCTATGTCGAGGGCATGCTCTGCACCCGCTCGTGGGAAGATCAGGGCGGCCAGAAGCGTTACGCCACCGAGGTCGTGCTGAAAGCCTTCGCCGGCGATCTCGTGCTGATGCCGCAGGGCAACGGCAACGGCGGCGGACGGGGTGCCGGCGGGCCTGACGATTACGGCCGCGAGAGCAGCCGCGCCGACCGATCTTCCGAAACATCGTCCCGAGGCAATGACGACCGCTCCTACGAGCGCGACCTCGACGACGAAATCCCCTTCTAGAATCGAGGAGAAGACCATGGCCGCGAAAGCCAGCCGCAAGCCGTCCGCCGCACCCGAGCAATCCGCCGAGGCGAAGAAGATCGCCGAACTTGAGCGGGTCGTCGCCAAGCATCTCGACCGCATCCACCGCCTTGAAGGCCACCTCGACAATGCGGAGCGGCAGCGCGAGGGCCTCGAACGGAAGCTCGCGCGCAAGACCATCCTCCTCGACGACGCCCAGCGCACGGTCAAGGCGCAGGCGCTCATCATCGCCGACGCCCGTCACGCCGAGATCGAGCAGCGCGTCGCGCGCGTCTGCGACATGGCGTCCGACATCCCCTTCTGACGATCCACGCCGCCGGCCGACCCGGCGGATCAACCCACCTGTGAGGACAAGATGAAACGAATCCGCGACGCGCAAACGATCATCGGCATGCTGGAAGGCGGCGAAGTCGCGGCCGTCCTCGGCAGCGAGATCACCGAGACGCTGTCGAAGCTGAAAGAGCTTTCCGGCGACCGCCCGAAGTCGAAGGTCAAGGGCAGCGTCACGCTCAAGATCAATCTGGAAGTCGAGGCCGGCACGGCCACGATCACCTGCGACATCGATTCCAAGCGCCCGAAGCCGCAGCGCGGCTCGTCCTTCTACTGGGTGCTCGACGACGGCTCGCTTTCCACCGAGCACCCCCAGCAGACCGATATGTTCAACGGCCCGCGCGAGGCACGCCCCCGCGCCGCCGAATAGCCCGCTCCTCCCTCGAACCCAGCCGCGACGCCGCAGGCGCGCAAAGAGAGAAAGGTCGACACCATGACAAAAACTGTCACCCCCGCGCCGGACGCCGCGGATGCCATCGCCACCCCCTTCAGCATCGACCTGGCCGAAGCCGCGCGGCTTGGCGCTGCGGCGCAGGGGATCGAGATCGTCCTGATCGACGCGCCCGAGGGCTTCACCGGCCTGCCGGCGAAGGTTCCGGTCGCGCTGCATCGCGGCGAGACGCCGGCGGTCAACGCGCTCGCCAACGTGCTCGAAAGCTACCGCCTGCACCCGAAGCGCAAGCAGGGCACCGCAGAGGCGCAGACTTTCGAGTCCTTCTGCGAACTGATCAACCGCCACAAGTCCGAGCACTCGGTGATCTTCGCCGACGCGGACTGGCGCAAGCCGTCCTTCACCGCCGTCATCGACTACCATCACCTCGGCGTCGACGGCCAGCCGGATTACGGCAAGCACCGCGTTCATTACGCCTTCCCGCTCTCCGAGGAGTGGCAGGCGTGGAACAAGATGAACGGCCAGAAGATGACGCAGGAGGACTTCGCCTACTTCCTCGAAGATCGCGTCGCGGAACTCTCGGCGCCGACCGACGAGGAGCGCATCTGGCTCGAACGCGATTTCGCGACGACCGTCGCCACGCCCAGCCAGCTTGTCGAACTGTCGCGCGGCCTTCAGGTCAACGTGGCGAGCAAGGTGAAGGCGGCGCATACCCTTGCCAATGGCGAGGGGCAAATCGTCTGGGAAGAAAGCCATCAGGACGCCAACGGCGCACCGCTCAAGGTTCCCGGCATCTTCATCCTGTCCGTGCCGCCCTTCTTCATGGGCGACAAGATGCGCATCCCCGTTCGCCTGCGCTACCGCGCTGCCGGCGGGTCCGTGACCTGGTTCTACCAGATCTATCGCCCCGACCAGTTCATCACCGAGCATGTGCGCCATGCCCTCTTCGACGCCCGCGAGAAGACCGGCCTGCCGGCCTATGAGGGCAAGCCGGAGAGCGGGGTATGACGGCGGCCGCGATCACCATCGGGCGGGAGGCTTTGCTTCCCGCTCTGGCCCTCGCCGTGCGCGTGGTCGAGCGGCGCAACACGATCCCGATCCTGTCGAACGTCCTGATCCGGGCAGGTGCCAATGGGGATGGGGGCCGGCTGGCGATCACCGGCACCGACCTCGACGCCGAGATCGTCGTTTCGCGCAAATGCGCGATCGAGGGCGGGGCGGCCGAGGTGACGCTCCCGGCGAACAATCTGCACGACATCGTGCGCAAGCTGCCCGAGGGCAGCGAGGTCAGGCTCGCCGATGGCGGCGACGGCATGTGGATCGTCTCGGCCGGGCGCTCGCGCTTCCGCCTGCCTGCCCTGCCTGCCTCCGATTTCCACGAACTGTCGGCCGGCGAGTTCGCCTGTAGTTTCGACATGGAATCCGCCACGCTCAAGGCGATGCTGGAGACCGTGCGCTTCGCGATTTCGAGCGAGGAAACCCGCTACTATCTCAACGGCATCCACTGGCACGAGGACGAGGTCGATGGCGCGGCGGTGCTGATCGCCGTGGCGACGGACGGACATCGCCTCGCGAAGTCGACCTTGCCGCTTCCGGAAGGGGCCGCGGGCCTGCCCGCGATCATCATCCCGAGGAAGACGGTCGAGCTCGTGCTCAAGATGCTGCCGGACAAGGGGCCTGTCCGCCTCGACGTCTCGGACGTCAAGTTCCGCATCTCCATGGGCGGCGACGAAACCGGCGTGACGCTGGTCTCGAAGCTGATCGACGGCACCTTCCCCGATTACAAGCGCGTGGTGCCGGCGGGCAACCCAAACCGCTACACGATCGCCCGCGCGCCGCTGGCGGATGCCATCGACCGCGTTCTGACCGTGTCCACCGGCAAGGGCAACGCCGTCAAATACGCCTTCGCGGGCGACGGACTGACCGTCACCGCCCATAGCCCGGACGCCGGCAGCGCGGAAGATCAGATCGAGATCGCCGGCGCCGATGGCGACCCCGTCGAGATCGGCTTCAACGGCAAATACTGCCTCGACCTCCTGTCCGCCGCCGGCGGCGACGAGGTGATCTTCGAACTGGGCGATGCCGGTGCGCCGGCCCTCGTCCGCCCGGCGCAGGGCGGCGACACGCTTTTCGTTCTCATGCCGATGAGGATCTAGCCGATGTCCACCTTCACAGTCGTTTCCACCGTCACCCACCGTTCGCTGATGAACAAGAGCAAGGACGATCTGGCGCGCTGGATCCTGCACCTGCTCGACTGCCGCGACGACAATGAGCGGCTGCGCGTCCAGCGCGTCGCCGATCTGCTCGAAGCGAACAACCGCTATCAGCAGGACGCGCGCGATCTGCGGGTGGCGGCGAAGGCGCGCTTCGACCTGGTCGCGCATCTTGAGCGGCAGCGGGCCTTCTCCTTGAAGACCTTCGGCCCCGGCACGCGCGCCGCCGGCGTGATCGACCATATCCGCAAGGAACTGCGCGAGATCGAGGACGACCCCACCGACGTCGAGGAATGGATCGACGTCATCATTCTGGCCTTCGACGGCGCATGGCGCGCCGGGTTCGAGCCGAGCCGCATCGTCGAGGCGATCGTCGCCAAGCAGACGAAGAACGAGAAGCGCCGCTGGCCGGACTGGCGGACGGCCGACCCGGACAAGGCGATCGAGCACGACCGGAGCGACGAGGCCGCCGAGATCGACGGCGACGCGGTCGACCGCCTCAAGAAGATCGAGGCCGAGTTCGCGCGCAATGGCGACAAGACCCGCGTGGCGGTTCGTCTTGGCGATCTGCGGGCCGTTCTCGCTGCCGGCGTCGGGAGGTGAGCGATGGCTGACTTCGCGCACACCCGGCGATGGTGGCCGGCCTGCCTCGTCGACGAGATCATGCCGCCCGGCCGCGAGCGTCCGGAGGACTGGCTTTCCCCCGACGCTGCCGGCGTGACGACGATCCGCTGGGATGACGAGAAGGCGTCGGTCGCCGGCACCATCACGCCCGGCGAGGCCGTCACCTTCATGTGGTGGGAAGAACGCGGCAGCGTGCAGATCACCATCATGCCGGACGGGTCGTGGAACCTCGAAGACCCGCGCGACGGCGGCACCGTCGATATGTTCACCGGCGAGGCCGTGCCGCTCGCACCGGCCGCTCGGGTCGACGAGGCGAACTGGTTTGCCGAGGCGAGCGACTACGAGACGATGTCCGATTCGATGGACAGTTTCGCCCGCAACTGGGCGGCGAACGACACGGTCGACCCCGAGGGCGAGCGGCTGACCGTCGTCATGGGCTTCTGGCACGACGGCGTCGCCTTCGCCGTTTCGGCGGACGGCCGCGCCCTTTCCGAGATCGGGGGCGATCATGGCTGACCATTCCCTTATCGAGTGGACCGACGCGACGTGGAACCCGATCACCGGCTGCTCGGTCGTGTCGCCCGGCTGCACGAACTGCTACGCGATGCGGCTGGCCGGAACGCGCCTCAAGCATCATCCGAGCCGTGCCGGCCTGACGATCGACACGAAGGCCGGCCCGGTCTGGAACGGCGAGGTCCGGCTCAACGAGCAATGGCTCGACCAGCCCTTGCGGTGGTCGAAGCCGCGCATGATCTTCGTCTGCGCGCACGGCGACCTCTTCGCCGAAGGCGTGCCGGACGGCTGGATCATGCGCGTCCTCGACGTCATGGCGCAGGCGCAGCACCACACCTTTCAGGTGCTCACCAAGCGCCCGGACAGGATGCTCGACTTCTTCCGCCGGTGGGCGGACGTGAACGCCGAGCAGGATCTGGACTTCAAGGGCGCACGCGGGCCGGACGAAGTGCGCGCTGCGCACCCCAGCGGCCGCGGACAACTCTTCGCGGACATGCTGGACGCGATGGGGACGCCGCCGGCAGGCTGCGCCTATCCGCTGTTCGACTGGGCGGGCGGCATGGCCAGATGGCCGGATTTCTTCCGCAACATATGGCTCGGCGTTTCGGTCGAGGATCAGGCCCGCGCCGACCAGCGTCGGGCCGCAATGGCGGCGCTCGCCGACATGGGCTGGCTGACATGGGTTAGTTACGAGCCGGCCATCGGCCCGGTCGATTGGAAGGGATGGGAATTTGCCCGCTGGATCGTGTCCGGCGGCGAAAGCGGCGACGGCGCGCGGCCGACGCATCCCGAATGGCACCGCGCCACGCGGGACTTCTGCGCGGCGCACGAGATCGCGTTCCTGTTCAAGCAATGGGGCGCATGGTCGGCGTTCTACGATCGCGACGTCGACGATCCGGACTGGCGCTCGACGCCGAAGGTCGACGGACAGATGGGCCTCGGCGCGACGCGGTTTCACAATCTGGCGGGCGGCATCGGCTTCCACGGCGAGCGCCTCGTGGCCGTGCGCAATGTCGGCAAGAAAGCGGCGGGTCGGCTGCTCGACGGCATCGAGCACAACGGCCTGCCGAGGGTGCGGCCATGACGGTGCATCTGATCGCCGCCTGCGGCCATCGGGGCCAGATCGGCCGCGCCGGCGACCTGCCGTGGCGTGGCAATCCGGATCTTGAAGCCGCGATGGCTGCGGACCTCGCCGCGTTCCGGCGGCTCACGATGGGCGGCGTCGTCATCCTCGGCCGGCGGACGGCGCGGGGCATGCCGCGGCTCGACGGCCGATGCGTCTATGAATGGGCCGGCAGCGAGGCGGCGGAGGTGATCGAAACCTGCGGGCAGGAATGGCCCAGCCGGCCGATCTGGATCGCCGGCGGAGCGCATACCTATCGGACGTTCGCCCCCTTCGTCGACGGCCTCAAGCTGATCAGCGCGATTCCCTACGACAACCCGGCCGAGGAAGACCGCGAGCATGTGTTCTTCCCGTTCGACGCCTACGGGATTCGCTGGGGAGGTGCAGCATGACGCCCCTTCCTCGCCTTGCCCTGTCGGTGCGCCAGCCATGGGCGCACGCCCTCGTGATGGGGTGGAAGCCCGTCGAGAATCGGAGTTGGCGCGCGCCGAACCCTGCGCTCAAGTTTCGCGGGCCGGTCGCCATCCATGCCTCGCGGGGCCTGACCCGGCATGAATACGACGAGGCCGCCGAGTTCTTCGACGAGATGGGGTTCGAGTGCCCTGCGGCATGCGACCTTCTGCGCGGTGGGATTGTCGGGGTCGGCGTCATCGTCGACATCGTGAAGACCTTCGACAGCCCGTGGTTCTTCGGGCCGCGCGGCCTTGTGATCGCCGACGCCGAGCCGGTCGACTTCATCCCGTGTGCCGGTGCTCTGGGCTTCTTCGAATGGGAGCGGGGCCGGACGGACGAGGTGCCGCCGCCGGCAAAGTGGATGCGCCCCAGACCGGCGGCGCCCGCACCCTCGCAGGGAAACCTCCTATGACGGACTTCCCCTACATTTTCCGGTGGAATCGACACGGCCGGAAAGGCCAGCCGTGCCGGCTTACGGCGCGGGGCAAGATGAACTCGATTCGCGTCGAGTTCGCGGACGGTTTCGTGATGATCACGTCCGGCAACGCCATCCGGAAGGCCGTCCCGGCCTCTCGGAATTCCAGAACTTCCAAGCAACCCGATGGAGTTAGACCATGAACATTGCCACTGCAGTGAAGCCTTCGGCCGTGACGATAGACCGGGCCGACCTGGCTGCGCCGATCCTCTTCGCCCCCAGCCGGACGGAAATCGGCATCCGGGCCGGCACCGTGATCCAGATCGAGGGCCGCACGCATGCCTTCGACGCCGACACGCCCATCGCCTTCGACGAGTTGACGCCCGGCCGCGACTATGGCGTCACCATCGACGGGGAGGGCAAGCCCTTCGCCGCGCCGGTGCCGTCGAATCCCCTCGGGGACAGATGGTTCGCGGGGTTCCATTTTGCCCCCGGCGGCTGCGCGCAGGCCCGCGCCGGCGGCGACACGACCCCGTCGATCAATCCGTTCTCGCTCTGGGACGTGGACTTCCGCTTTGCCGGGCCGGACCCGCGCGGCATGACGATGGTCGAGGTCGCTGGCGGGCGCAGGGCATGGGTGGACATCTATCTTCCCGGCGTCGATCACCACGAGCACGGCACGAGCCGCTGCGGGGCAACCATCGCGGACGGCCGCGACCTCCCCATGCGCCCGGACGGCAAGACGCGCTTCAGGCGGTTCGACTATGCCGCCGCGGTCGAGCTCCTTGCCTATCACGGCAAGCGCCTGCTCACGATCGAGGAGTTCTTTGCGGCCGCCATCGGCGTGCAGGAGCGATGCTCGCGCGACGGCGACCCGGTCGTCACCGGCGTCCTCAAGGACGGCGCCGAGCGGTTCATCAGCCAGCGCGGCGTCTTCGACGTCACCGGGACCGTCTGGCAATGGGCCACGGATGGCGACCCGGACGAGCCTCGCCCGTCCATCATCGGGGGTTCGTGGATCTT
>Ga0265293_10001371_pt1 | contig 53150 bp, 68 predicted proteins | sample Munlanlewell138R_FD_192505 | JGI IMG/M metagenome (GOLD analysis project Ga0265293, IMG submission 192505) | Leachate microbial communities from a municipal landfill in Southern Ontario, Canada - Leachate well 138R | ecosystem: Engineered > Solid waste > Landfill > Unclassified | place: Canada... | reverse complement strand
GTATGAATAGAGTAACCCTTAAACTGTGTGCTGATATTGATACTGTCAGATTTGCTTACACTCAATCTGATGAAATTTCTTTGCTTCTCCATCCCTATAATAAACTTGCTTCTCAGCCGTGGTTTGAAAACGACATTCAAAAAATGGTGAGTATCTCTGCTAGTCTCGCGGCATCTACTTTTGGTCTTATTTATGACCACGTAGTTACTTTTGATTCTAGATGTTTTGCCCTTCCAGAAGATGAAGTCTGTAACTACTTTATCTGGAGACAGCAAGACGCTATTAGAAATTCAATTCAAATGGTTGCTCGTTCTCATTATAGTCATAAGCAACTTCACAGTAAAAATTGTGAAGAGATGCTTGAGATGATTAAGGAAGCTGGAGATGATTGGAATGCTTACTCTACTCATTACAGAAGAGGTAGAGTTTGTATGAAAGATAGTCGTGGTTGGTTGATATATCCTGACCCTCCAGTATTTTCAGAAGACCGATATTACGTAAATCGGTGGTTGGAGACTGAAGAATGATGGCAAAACCAAAAAAAATTGTACTTGAAGATACATTAGTTAGTGACCTCTCTATTGCTTGGGAGGATATAACTTCTGTTATAAACTATCTACAATCTCTTTATGATGAGTTTAAAGATACGTATTTTCATATATGGATTGAACGTTGTGGCTGGGATGATGGTTGGTTAGAACTTAGAGGTCGAAGAGAGGAAACTGATAAAGAATATGAAAAACGTATAAACAAAGCTAAAGAAGAAAAAGAAAAACAAAAAGCAAAAGAGATTGCTGAATATGAGCGTTTAAAAGCCAAGTACGGAGATAAGAAATGAATTTGAAGCCTCTCATGGAAGAAGACGAGCAGCCTAAAACTAAGGTCGCTGTTAAAGAACGCACTAAGGAATTTCTGAAGCTGCCCAAAACCCGGCAAGAGATGATATTGACAGCCGCTATTGCATATGAGACAATGAATCAGCAGGAAAAACTGCTTAAAGCTCGTAGGGATAAGCAGGTTAGACCTATTGTTGAAGGTGCTGCCGATGCTTATGGAATTGAAGACGGAGAAGGGCATCTTCATCTTGTCATGGATGATGTAGAAATAGTGAGAACAAGGAAAGTCTCTCGTACTCTCAATTCCGTCGCGGCTGAAGAACTCTTAAAAGACAAAGGGTTGTATGATTCCTGCGTAATGCAGGTAATCTCTTGGGAGATTGATGAAGAAAAAGTTATTGAAGCTTATAATGCCGGTAAAATATCGGCGGCAGAGCTTGATGATATTTTCTCAGAACGAATTTCTTGGGCTACTTCTGTTAAGACTGATATTGAAGAAGTAGAATCCATAAGAAAACTGAGAAAAGAAATTGAAAAGCAAAAAGAAATACAAGGAGAAATGCCAGAAATTGAATCCTCATGATGAAAATGATTTCATAAACAATCAAGCCTATAAGATTGCTTATAGACCTTTAAGAAATCCGGCTTATACACCGGCTATGGATATTGAATTAGCTTGTCCTAAGTGTGGTAATAATCATTGGATTTATCATAACAGAACAGGCACAGGAAAATTACCAGCCGACCAAATGAAATGGAAATGTACAGAGTGTGGTCAGTGGTTTATTTGTAATAAAGCGCAGGTCACTAAAATAATGGGGTTATAAAGTGGTTCTTTATAAGATAAAAGACCATGAAGTTGCCCTCTTTACAATCCGTTATCTGAAGTCAATCTTTGGGTCTTCTAGAAGCAGTATTCTTAGAAAAGAAGAAAGAGGGCAGCTACCCCCTGCTAATTTTAGAAACGAACACGGCAATCGCTTGTATTCCGTCGAAGACCTTGCTATGATAGACTACATCTACAAAGAGCTATGGCCTTATAAGCAAGGGGTGAAGATTCCCGAGTGGGTGAAAGAGCTTCTGGTTGAGGCACTTGCACAAACTAAGAAGGTTGTGCTACAATATGGTAAGTCAGTTGGCGAAGACGACTGGCTAGAGCTTGACCAAAAGTACACACAATTTAGTCGCTTTAGAGTTCAACTTTATATTGAAAGTTGGAGACGCAAACTATTAGATGTAAATAAATTCTTTCCAGAATTGGTGGATGAAGAATGATAACAATATCATATGCAATCGTTGGTTTGATAGTAATAGTGTTAATTGGAGTCGCTATCGCTTATCGAATAATAGCAAATAAACCAGATAAAAAGAGGAAGAGGTAATGAAACAGGGATTTAGTGCGGGATGTAGCTTAGAGGTAACTCTCAAATTTGCTGATTATGAGAACGTGAAGCCTAGTTTTTGGGCTGGTATCACGGTAGAATATGACCCACAAGAAGAAATTGTTCCCACAAGAGAGCAGCTTCTTGAGCAAATTAAAGAGGCTCAGGCACAATGCCGTGAAATTTGTGAGGCGCAAATAGACAAAGACATATACGATGTAAAGAATGTCAAAGTCTTTGAGCAAATAAACATCAAAAAGAAAGGCGGTAAGTAGTGAGTTGGTTTAGTAAAGGATTTGAAGAGGCAGAAGCACAGGTAGCTGCTAATGCAGGAAGTTGGACTAGAGAGTTTTTCCTGAAGAGCGGTGATGAGGCAAATGGTGTTCGTATTCTTGATGAAGACTCCACCAATATTCGTGACCATTTTGTAAAAGGTAAGGGTTGGTTTACCTGTATTCAAGGTATTGGTGATGAGAATTGCCCGTTGTGTGAGGCTGGAAACAAAGCAACTAACCACTTTGTTTTCAATGTATTTGACCCGAGAGAATATGTAGATAAGAAGGGTGAAGTACACAAGGACCAAGTAAAGATTTGGAGAGTTGGTATTACCCTTCTTAGAGTTCTTAATAAGAAGAGGAATAAATATGGTCCATATCCGACTTGGATTATGGAAATCAGCAAGATGGGTACAGGTCAAAGTACTGCCTGGAATATCGAAGTAGAGAAAGACTCTGAATTCGAACTTCCAGAAGGGCAAGAACTTTATGATTTAGAAGAAGTCTTAAAGCCAAAAACCCGTACTGAATTAATTGCTATTCTTAACAATGTTCCTACTTCTCAGTCTAATTCTGATGATTTAGATGATGACGATGATGAAGAAGTAGATTGGAAAAAGGGATAATCTCGGAGTGCTACAGGGGAGATATACAAAGAATGTCTCCCCTGTACCTTTTTTTAACTTTTAATGGAATGAAATGATTATTCAAACAGAAGAATCTCTAAACAAAGCATTGGCTGTTTTGGCCGAATCTGAATATATAGCATTCGACTTTGAAACTAAACCTTCAGGATTATATCCTGACGTTGATTATAAAGAAGCTTCCTTGCATCATAAGATGCTAGATATAGAAGGGCTTGCTTTACGAAGTGAAAAATTAGAACCAGTTTACATTCCGTTTGATGATACTAATATATCAAGAATATATTTAGTAGAACGACTTAAAGAATTATTTAGTCAAGAATCACTATTTATAGCACATAACATACAGTTTGATGCTAAAGTTGCTGATTATTTCTTAGGTGCAAGGCCCAAAAATAAGTTTTGTACTTTAGTAGGCTACTGGTATCTTGATGAAAATGTACCTAAAGACGCTAAAACTTTAGGTAAAAAGCATTTTGACATAGATATGATTCCTTATAATGAAGCAAAAAAGCTTGGAAAAGAAGAGTTTTATGACTATGCAAAACGCGATGCTGAAGTAACATATAGATTGTTCTTTATGCTGAAAGAACAATTGGAAGAAGAACACTTCTATTTAGCCTCTACTATAGAAATGCGTTTTATAGATGTTCTTATAGATATGACTCTATATGGAACTACTTGTGATTTAGAATATCTAAAGCATGGTGAAGAGATATTAACTAATAAAGCCATAGAATTAGAGGCTAAGATATATCGTGAGCTTGGAGAATTTAACATAGGTTCTCCGCAACAGTTATGTGAAAAAATCTATGGAATTAAAATTAAGAGAAAAAAAGGTGAAGGAGTCACTCTTACTAGAGTAGAAGATTATTCTCAAAGTAAATATCCTAGAGTGGTTAGGTGGAACAACGAGAATGACCCTAAGAAACGCACTCCTAGTACTGATGAGAAAGCATTAGCGAAATTAGATACTCCTGCTGCCGCTTTAATTAGAGAATATAGAGGAATAAAGAAACTCCTATCCACCTATGCTGTTGGATATCAAAAGTACGTAGTAGACGGTAAGATTTATCCTACGTTTAATAACTCTGGAAGAGAAAGTTACCAGTACGGTACGGTAACAGGAAGATTAAGTTCGTCGGCTCCTAATATGCAAAATATCTCTCATAAGGCTACTGAGGGTTGGTGGCTAAGAGAAGCTATTCATGCTCCTGAAGGATACAAGCTAGTAATTGCTGATGAATCTCAGCTAGAAGTTAGATTGCTGGCTCATTGGAGTAAAGACCCTTACTTGGTAAGAGCCATTAGGTCTGGTGAAGACGTTCATTTGGCTACCGCTAAGTTAATCTTCAATAAATCAGAGATTTCTGCTGAAGAAAGACGTTTCGCTAAAACTATGAATTTCTCAATCTCTTATGGACAAGGTATTCAAGCTATTGCAGAAGCTTTATTTCAAAATATATCTGAAGAAAATAAAGCCAAGGCTAAGGAATTCAGATTTAAATACTTTAATACCTTTCCAGGAGTAAAGGCGTGGGTTGATAAAGTAGGAGTGAGAGTTGCACATCCTAAAAACATAGACCATCATGTAAAAACAATAATCGGCAGGAAAAGACGAATTCCTGAAGTTACATCTGAAGAAATAGGTCAAGTTGCTAGAGCTAAACGTCAAGCTGTGAATTCAATTATTCAAGGCTCTGCTTCAGACGTATTAAAGCTTGCTATGATTTGGATTTCTGATGAATTTAAAGAAAAAGGTCTTGATGCTCACATTCTTCTTCAGATTCATGATGAACTTGTGGTAGAATGTAAAGAAGAAATAACGGAACAAGTAGTTGAAATTGTTAAAAGACACATGGAACATCCTTTCAATCAAGAGCTTGCTGTTCCATTGGAAGTGAAACCTATCATCTGTGATAAATGGAGTGAGGGTAAAGATTAATGAAACAGCCGTGGATGAGTCGCTGTAGAGATTGTAAATATTGGCTTACGAAACCAATGTATAGGTTAGGTAAAGATTGTTGGTGCTGCAAGAGAAATAAATTTACTGGAGCAAAATATTACTGTGGATATTCACGACCTAAAAACTAATCTTGTTCGTTGGCTGGCGAAACCGGCGCGAACGCCTGCCGCTACAGTACGCCTAGCGCGCGCTACAGTACCGCTAGAACGCGCGCGCCGCGCGCCGGTAGTATCGGATGGTATGTCACGCCGCGCCGATTCTAGCAAGCCTGCGCTCTAAATCAAAAAAGAAAGGAAAAGATGGAAAGTAAGATAAAGAAAATCTGGTTCACAGGTTCTCATGGTACTGGTAAAACTACACAGTTGAATTACTTTAGACAGTTCCATCCTGAATATAATGTATTGGATGTTGAAAGACGAGATTTACATGCTAAAGGTATTATAAATCTTAACAAAAGGGCTGCTCCGTGGGATGAAATTGTAATAGCTGGCAATGTTATGCTAGGAATTTTAGCAACTCCTTCTCCATTTATTTCTGATAGAAGCTGGATTTGTAAATGTGCTTATTCTGCTGCGTTGCCATTCAATGAAGAATTGCTTGATGCATGGCACATAATTAATATTCAATCTTTCCCAGGATTTACTGAAGAAGAGGTATACTTTTATTTTCCACCTGTTATTCCTTTAGAAGATGATGGAGTTAGAAGTACTGACCCTGAATATCAAAAAGAGATTGACTTCCTAGTTCAATTCTATTTGGATTACTTTCAAATTCCTTTTCATACTATAGAAGGATATACATTACAAGATAGACATTTTGAAATAGAACAAGTAGTATTTGGAAAGATATGAAATACCAAGACTATAAAAGTGCTTTTATTAGATGCCCTGAGTGTGGCAACTACATAGACCAAGACTCTATGATGTGTAGAAAGTGTGGATATGACTATGAAAGGGAAATGAAACATGGGAAAACTCTCGGAACCAAAACTGGCAAAACCAGACAAAAGAGATTTTGTTAGAACTGTACAGGAGCTTTGTAATGGTTTGACAGTCTTTGCTTGTTATGCTATCCTTTGGTTGTTGATTGGAGCTTTTGGATATAGGCTGTTTCTTTGGATATTTTAAGGAGATAAAGTGGAAACTAGTTTTGAAAAAGAAATTTTACAAGGAATAATAGCTATGTTAGATGATGTAATAGCTAATGAGAGTTGTGTGTATGTTGATGATGATAATAATATTACATATACCGTTGAACAAAATGATGGCTACTATGTTATAGTTACTCATTCTGATGATAAAACTAGATTCTTCAAATTAGGAATTGAAGAAGCAACGTTGATGCCAGTGGAATGAAAATTCTAACAGAACAGGAGAAAGAATTGGCAATAGAAAGAGTAATAGAAGAAGTTAATAAAAAATATGGGGCTGGTGCTTTAGTAAGAGGCGCACAAGCCAGAGGCTTAAAGTTGAATAGAATCAAATCTGGTTCTCTTTCTGTTGATGTTGCCACTGGTGGTGGTTGGGCTATGGGCCATTTAAATGAAATTTATGGTCCTTATTCTGGTGGTAAATCTTATTTGTGGCAATTAACTATGGCTCAGATTCAAAAAGACTATCCAGAATCTACTAATGCCCTTATAGATTTTGAAGGAACGTTTGATGAAGATTGGGGCAGAGCTATAGGAATAGATACAGATAAGTTGCTTATTAGTTCTCCAGAATTTATGGAAGACGGTCTTGATATTGCAGTTAACCTTATTAAATCTGGTGATGTATTCTCAATAGTCATTGACTCATTAGCTGCTGCCTGTCCTAAAGCAGAATATGAAGGTGATATGACAGACTTTACTGTTGGACTTCGTGCAAGACTTGGCAATAAGTTTGTTCGTAAAAGCAAGGCCAAAACAAATCTCTTGTCAGAGGATATTAATTTAGGTCAAACCACCCTCTTTATTATTAATCAAACTTATACAAATATTGGGGGATACGGCGACCCGGAAGTTACCCCTGGTGGTCAACAAGTAAGATTTGGAGCTATGCTTCGGTTAAACATAAGAAGAGGCGAACTAGAGAATGACAAGGATGGTACTCTTCTGAGGCAAGAGAGTAAATTTAGAGTTACAAAAAATAAAACTTATCCTCCTAATAAAGTTGGTTCATTTTGGTTTAATACTAAAGACAATAAAAAAGGTGAAAAAGGCCAAATTTATCGTGCTGGTGAAATTGTAACTTATGGTGTTCTTACTGGAGTAATACAACGGTCTGGTGCATGGTATTCTTTACCTGAAGAGTTTGGATTAGAAAAGTCTCTTCAGGGGGAAGTGGCTGTAGCTGATTGGATTGATAATAATCCAGATAAATTTCCTAAATTAGAAGAAATAATAATGTCAGAAATTCCGAATTTAAAATAGGAGTTAAAATGAGTACAGAAAAAACAGGTGTTGCAACAGGTGGAACAACAGCAGCTAGTTGGCCTTTAGCATCAATTTTAACTATTGTATTTGTCGTTCTTAAATTGACAGATGTAATTGATTGGAGTTGGGTTTGGGTTCTAAGCCCTCTTTGGATTGGAGCGGCTTTTACAATCTTCCTGCTGTTTCTAATGTTGCTTGGTGTAGTAGTTTATTACCTTGTGAAAAAATAATGTCAAGTCGTAAGTCTAGAAAACTAGAAGAAAAAACGGCTAAAGACTTTTCCGGTGGGAGAGCGCAAATAGCTTCTGGCGCTCTCCCATTTTGGAAACAAGATATTAATGCCGATAATTTTCTCATAGAACATAAATATACTGAACCTGGAACAAAAGGTTATGTTATTAAGAAGGCATATTTCAAGGGGGTGATAGATGAAGCATTTAAGATAGGCAAATTGCCTATGATGATAATTGAATTCACTGGTAAACCCGAGTTAAAGCTAGCCGTTATTAGGTATGAAGAAGCTTTAGCTCTTGATAGATATTTGAAGGAGACATATGGCGAGCAATTTGAAGGAGTTAGTGAAGAAGAACAAGAAATATGTTAAAGAAGACATAAATCTTAATGAACTTATTGATAAGTTCCTCCTAAGTAAACAAAATCAATCCCCATCTCATTTTACCCCTGCATTCCATCCATCATTAATTTCAAAAGGTGTTGAATGTCAATTATGGTGGTACTATTTTCTTAAAAATCAGGAAGCTCTTCCTGAAGTTTGGTCTGATGAGAATCTCACTGCTGTAATGGTTGGAAAAGGAATCCATGACCAGATACAGCGCACTCTATATGAAATGGGTATTTTAGAAGGTGTATATGAATGTATAGCATGTGGACATAAGTTTTGGGCGACTTCTCCACATGACCAATGCCCTAATTGTAGACAGTTTTTTAAAAACTGGAGCTACTTAAATTTCAAAGAAGTGCCTATTCAAACAGGTTTAATTAGAGGACACGCTGATGGATTTTTAAATCAGCAAGGAACTAGATTTTTACTAGAGATTAAATCTATTAAAAATAAAGATAGGCCAAACGCTCAGTATGGATTTGAGTGCTTGACTACTAGACCTATGGATGACCATTTTATTCAGACACAACTTTATTTAAATGGTTGGTATGAAATTGCTAAAAAGGCTCCACTAGAAGAAGAGCTAATTATTAATGAAGATGGTACAGTTTCCACTGAAAAATTGGCTGGACCTGTATATGATGGAGCAAAGATAATAGGAGTTATTAACCAAGGTATAGTAGAATATGTGGCTAAGAATTCTTCTGAAAAGAAATCTTATCTCATCAAGCGCAATCAAGCATCAGTTCAATTTCTTCTCGATGAGATGCAGTTAATTTGGAAAGCATTTCTTGAAGATGATATTGACAGCTTGAATGGTATAGACTATAATACTGGTAAAGGCAAGTGTAAAAAATGCCAGTATAGGAGTTTGTGCAATTGGACATAAAATTTTACGGAGAATTATCAGACCCATCTGATTTTTCAAAAGAACTTCTAGAAGAGTTCTTAGCCTCTGGCTACGCCGTAGAACAGAAACTAGATGGTGTAACGTACATAAAAATGACTAGTCTTTATTATGAAGACCTTGGAGAGTATATTATTAAGCATCCAAAAGAGCTTTGTAGAGACTATTGGAATAGATTGGTTGCAGATACTTTAAATTGTGGTATAATGGAGTTTATTAGGCAGTTATGTATCACTCATGCTACTATCAAAAAGCTCACAAGAAATGAAATTGACTTTTGTGAAATTATAGGAGATGAATTAGATGCTAGAATTTGATGTTGATGTAAAAAAGTTGAATAAGTATAATCTCTCCCTGGTTGAGAAAGAAGGTTTTGTGTTTCCTTCTGATGAAGAAATAGGTGCTATTCCAGAAGAAGATAAGCAGTTTCCTACTAATTTATCTGAGTTAAGTAATGAAGATATCTTAAATAAAATGGCTGTATTTACTGCCCTGTATGCTTCTGTCTCTGTTAATGAAGCTTTGGCTATGACTGAAGTAGCTGGATATGAACGAGAACTTGAGATGAGAAAAAGTCAAGTAATGCAGCTAAGTTCTTCATCCAAAATCACCGATAAAAGACAAGAAGCTCTTATTGATGAGAGTGTTGTTCGTTTACAAGAAAAACTTACTGTAGCTGAGTCTAAACTGAAATTGTTTTCAGCCCTTAGAACTAGCTACGATAAGTATATTTTTGTTTTTAGTAGAACCGCAACTATTCGTGGAGAGGAACAGCGATTGCAATAATGGGAAAAGTTTCTCAACAATGGAAGGCATTAGAAAAAACAGCAGCGCGTAAACTAGGTGGAGTACGCTTAGTTCGTGGTGATGATTTTTCACAATCTATTCTAGATGTTGAGCATCCTTTATTTGCTATTGACTGTAAATGGAGAACTTCTTTAGCGGTTGTTACTTGGTTTCAAAAACTCATTAAAGATAATGAGAAAATCTATGGAAAAGGAAGGAAGGTGCCAATACTAGTAATCAAGAAAAAGAATATGCGAAGTGAACTCATTGTTATAGACATTGAGGATTTTATAAAAGTAGTAAATGATGAACGATATTTTATTGAACCAAAGGAGATAGAAAATGGCGAAGAAAGTTGAAGAACTAGAAGTTCTTAAAGTTGCAGGTTCTACGAATCCCTCTAGCCTTGCTGGAGCAATCGTTAAGATAATTAATAAAAACGCAGATTGCGAATTGATTACTATTGGTGCTGGTCCATGTAACCAAGCTATGAAAGCAGTTGCTATTGCTAACAGACTGCTTGGTTCTAGTGGTATGGCTTTGTCAGTAAAGCCTTGCTTCTTTACTCTTGACCTATCCAAAGAAACTCAAAAAGGGAAAGAACCCAAAGCTGAAGTTACAGCTTTGAAGTTCAAGGTAATTGTGGAGAAATAATAATGAACGATAAAGTCTCTATTATAGAAGGTAACATAAAAGCGACTTACGAAGGCACTAATATTGCTAGATTTTGGCGTGACCCTTTTCTAAGAAAAGCCGTTCAAGATGCTATTAAAACAGCAAGAGAAGATATGGATAATTTTGAGCTTTGCAACTTTATTTTCTCTTCAGTAAATAATGCAATTAGAAGACGGTATGGTGGGCAAGAGCTTCAGTTAGAATCAGTTACCTTAATTAGTTCTGGCAGAGACATGGAAATCGTTTCTACTGGATAATCTATGGGAGTTAAAGTAAAGATTCTAGAACGAGATTTTGCTACAGGAACACCAAATATTTATTATAAGGTTTTTCCAGAAGCAGAAAAATTTGATGTGTTCTTTAACGATACACAAGAACAAACTCACTTGAGAATAATGGATACAAATAATGAAGTTGTAGCTTTCTTTCCTTCTGGTGGATGGCTAGGCGTTGAGTTATTAAAGGAGAAATAATGGGTGTTTTAACAGAAGATAAATTGATGGAGAACTTAGATTTTACATGCGAAAGATGCCAAGCGGAATGTACTAAAGTAAATGCTGCGGAACCAGAATTAGGATATGTATCAAAAGTAGATGGTACATTTGTTGGTCCTCTGTGCAAAAATTGTTGGAATCAGATTCCTGAAAACGAAAGAGTAATGAGGAAACTCCCTGAAACTGCCTTCTTAGTTGTTCTTAGACAAGATGGAGAAGGTGCTTACATGACTACTGAGGGTGTAAATATTTCTTACTTGCGAGAGCCTACTTTTAATGATATACTAACTGCCTGTAGTATTGTACAGCGTGATGTAGATGAAGCCTTGTTCGCTCAAAAGCTTACTACTCAAATTGTAAGAACTTTAGCACAAGGTCAGAAAGCTTCTAAACTAGTAATTCCAAAATAAGGAGGTAATATTTGAAAATTCCTAAACAAGTTAAAGCATTCGGAAGAATTTATAAAATAATCAGAGATAATGACACCACTAATAAAATGGAGTGCTGGGGTTATCTAGATGCTATGAGAGATGTGATAGTTCTAAGGGAAAGAGATTCGGAGTTTACTCCAGGGCATGAAAAGCAGGTATTTCTCCATGAACTAATGCATGTTGTTGATAGCAATTTTCGAGTAGGATTGACAGAAGAACAAATTCAAACAATGTCCGTAGGATTAGCTACTGTAATTGAAGACAACCAATTGGATTTTACAGATGGAAAGTAACTTAGATAGTCAAAGAAGTGAAATAATGTCTGGTCTACGAAGAACCTTCCCCGATGTATGGGCAAATTGCTATTCAGACCAAACAGAATTTTGCTGCCAGCTTGGACCATCAGTTGCAGATGGAATTCTCAGGTTTCCATTTTGGAATAAAGACCTTGAAAAACATTATCCGTATGATGTAGTAAATGCAATTTGGGAGTATATAACACGTAATCTATAATGAAAATTTATCTCAACGGAGTAGAATACAAAACCTATAGAAAGATACTATTAAATCTTGGTGTAAGGCTTGGATGTATAAACTATGAATACATTTGGGCTAGAACACCAAGATTTGATTTAGAAGAAGAATGTGCTGGCTTTGAAGAGTTGATAGCTACTCCAGGCAGTATGATGGGTTTTGGTTTATTAGATTATAGAGATTGGCTTAATAATTATGCTGATTATTTTTCTTTTGCATTAGCTCCTTATGATTTAGAAGACTGCTCTGTAAAAATTCTTCCTTATAATAGAGGACATGAATATTACATAACATATAGTACATTACAAAAACCATTTGCACGGCAAAAATATAAAAAGGCTGTTGAGGCTGGAGATATAATTCACGGAGTAGAGTCAGAAGAACCTTTTATGGCTTCTATTAATTCAGGTTTGTGGATGAGAGGTAAAGGTGGTGTTATTTCTCATTTTGATAAGCGTAAAACAATGATAATACATACTGATAGATATACTAGAACAGCTTTTGCGCGAGAACTTGTTGTGGAAGGATATGAACTAGACCTCAATAAGATAAAGCGAGAAGAATGGAAAGAAGTTGCCAAGCTAAACTGCATTGCTTGGAAAAAATATCAAGATTATATGGAGTGTATATGAAAGAAGAAGAATTTGATACACAAGAAATTGAAATAATGCCGGATGAAAGCTCAGAAGTTGAAGTATGGCGACCAGGAAAGCCGACGATTAGCTTTCTTCGCTGTAGAACTTGCTATCTCAGGAAAGAATGCCCTTACTGCGATGTGAACAGCGAAGTTTGTGCGCTGAAAGCTTTAGAAGAGGTTGACACTACGACAGGAGAGGGTATAATAGGTATTGTACAGCAGCTTCTCAAGATTCAAGCGGAGCGTGTTTTTCGTTTTGTCAAGATTGAAGAGGCTGAAGGTGGTATGCCGGACCCGAATGTTACCAACGAATTGATGATATTCGTGTCTCTCGTAGAGAAACTGAAGAAGATTCTTAGTGATGATGATTATTTAGTTATTCGTGCTAAGGGTAAGGCAACTGAAGGTGTTCTTGAAAGACTATTTGGTGACATAGGAAAGGAATAATGAAACTACCATTTATTGATAAAAAAGGATTTGAAAGACTTCCAGGAGAAAAAGCTGCCTGCTATGGGGTTTTTAAAAGAGAAGAACTAGATGCTTTACTTGAAAAAAAGGAAGCTAAAGTGTTAGGTACAGCAGCAAGATTTCTGCTTGTTCCTGAAACTGAAATAGTTCAAATTATACCAATGTCTGCTAATGTGGTAAGTGTATTCTTTGCAGCTAAAGAATATGATTTGTATGAATATGGAGATGAAGATGAACACTAAAGAAATGCAAATTACTATTAAGAAAAAGTTTAGGTCGTTAACGTTACCAGTAATTCATTATGGTTATGATTTTGATAAATTATATGCTCTTATTCCATTAAATGATTGGAAAAGAATCTTAGACTATTTTGATTCCAACGGAGAAGCCAAGATTCATACTGAATTAATGGAATGGACTTTCGATGGAACTGCTAAATTTGAGGCCATTAACAGAGATTATTATGGTAATTTTACTCTGCAACTTAGTGTGAACTTGGAGAAATAATGAAATTAGCAATAGGTTGTCCGGTATATAATAGAGAATGGAGTCTTCCTAGATGGTTCCAGTGTGTTTTTGACCAAAAAGTGTCATTAAAAAACACTGATTTAGTCTTTGCGTACACTGAAGGTGACGATAAAACTCTTGACATTCTTAATAAATATGGACAGAAATTTAATAGCCTTAATATCATCGAGTGTAACGATATACGGGCATTTGGTAATAGAGACTCTGACCGTTACTATTCGCTCGTTATTCTTAGGAATAGAATATTTGAAGTTTTGCGTGAACTTCAACCAGACTATTTTTTCTCTTATGATTCAGATATTCTCATTCCTGAAGGTACTCTTAAAGGTCTTATCAAAGATAAGAAAGACATTGTTGGTCCGTGGGTAGATTTAGTTCCGCCAAATGGAATTCCTAATTGCGTCACTCAATTACCTAATGGTGGTGGTTTTCGTAGAAGAAAACCATATGACCAGTTTTATCCACAAGCAGGTTTGTATGAAGTCTCATCAGTATTTGCTGTGTCTCTTATGAAAAATGAAGTTTTCAATACATGTACATATAAATGGCATACTGGTGGAGAAGATTATGGATTTGCTGAAGAAGTTATAAATGCTGGCTTTACATCATGGATGGATGCTAATTTCATAGGAACCCATCTTTACAAAAAGGATATTTAAGATGATTCAAAAAGTTTGTCCACTTACAAGACACAGTTGTTTTAGAGAAGTTTGTGGATGGTGGAGTGAGGCTAATCTTGGGTGTGCTATTCCAACTATCTCTGATGTATTGTTTAATATATCAGACGCTCAAGATTTCGAATCAATTGCTGTGACTATTGTGAGGAATGATTATGAGGGAAGCGAAGATACTCCTAGCGACTAATTCAAGTGGCGACCAATTTAATTACTATCGTAGTGAACTGATAGGTGGAATTACAGATTGGGAAGAAGTAACTGAAGAAGAATTGTCTTGGCTACGTCAATACCTTCCTACTCTTAAACCCCCTTTATATGGTTTTCATTATATTCTTATAGTGAAAGACGAACAAACTATACAGTTTCATTTGGAAAGCATAAGGAAGCTTGTCATAGCAGAAAAAGAACGGCAAGATAAAGAGAAGGCTAAGAAGGAAGAAATTAATAAAAGACGACAAGAAACTCGTCGTAAAAACCAGGAAGAAAAAGAACGTAAATTGTTAGAACAATTGAAAGGAAAGTATGAAGATGGGTAAGTATTGTCCAGAATGTGGTACAAAATTAGAAGACAAAGACCTCCATATTGTAATCGTTCTTGATGAGAGCGGTTCTATGGAAACAGTTAGAGATTCTACAATCTCTGCTATTAATGAGTTTCTAGATGGACAGAGGAAAGAACAGGGTAAAACTTGGGTTACTCTAACAAAATTTGATACAGAGTTTAGACCTTTGTATGAATACACTCCGATAGAAAAAGTTAAAAAGCTTAATAAAGATACGTACACTCCTACTGGAATGACGGCACTTCATGATGCCATAGGTAAAACTATTAACACTTTGAAGAATAGAAAATCCGATAAGCAAATAAAGACTCTATTTGTTGTTATGACTGATGGCATGGAAAATTCTTCTAAAGAATTTACCTTGTCTTCTGTTAAAACATTAATTGATGGCAGAAAAGAAGCAGGCTGGGATTTTATGTTTCTTGGGGCTAATATTGATTCCTACGCTGTTGGTGGTACTTATGGTTTTGGTACTACTGTTAACTTTGTTCAATCTAAAGCAGGCATGAGAGGTATGTCAAGTGGTTTAGCCAGTTATTCTCATGCTTATAGAACAACTGGATTATCTATGGATTCTTTAGAGTTACAAAATATTGTTAATGAAGAAACTGCGAAAGAGGAAAACTAATTGGAACATTCTCAACCTCATATTCAAAAGTTACTAGAAGACCGTTACTATCTTCGTGATGAAGAAGGAAATCTTCTAGAAAATACACCAGAAGAAATGTTTGCGAGAGTAGCTATGGCTGTTGCTGATGCAGAAAAATCTTCAGAGGATATGGAAGCATGGCAAACTGAATTCTATTACCTTATGAAAGACAATAAATTCCTGCCCAATACTCCCACATTAATTAATGCTGGCAAAGACACTCCTGGTTCTTTCTCCGCTTGTTTTGTACTTCCTGTAGAAGATTCTATGGAAGGTATTTTTGATGCAGTAAAGAAAGCAGCAATCATCATGAAGTCTGGTGGTGGAGTAGGATTCAACTTCGGGCATCTTAGAGAAGAAGGAGCTATTGTAAAGTCTACTGGCCATAAATCTAGTGGACCTATCTCTTTCATGAGAGTATTTGATTCTATGTGTCAAACTATTTCTCAAGGTGGGGTTAGGCGCGGAGCTATGATGGGTATTCTTCCCGTTTGGCACCCAGACATTGAGAAGTTTATCAAGATGAAAGATGATGGAGTATCTTTCAGTAACTTCAATATAAGTGTTGGTATAACAGATACTTTTATATCATGTGTAGAAGATGATTTGATGTGGGAGCTAATTTCTCCTACAACAAAAGAAGTTGTGAAGAAAGTACCAGCTAGAGACTTGTGGAATAAGATTGTAGAACACGCTCATAAAACAGGCGACCCAGGATTATTTTTTCTTGACACGGTTAATAAAGCACACCCATTAGATGAAGAAATTGAAAGTCCAAATCCATGCTTACACGGCTCTACTTTGCTCGTGGATGAAAATGGCCTAAGAAGAATTAACGAAGGCGATGGAGAATTTTATACTGCTTGGAAGACTGGAGAAAAAGCAACTGTTAAGGTAACTCTCTCTAGTGGCCAAGAGATAATTTGTACTCCTGACCACCTTATCATGACTACTACAGGCTTCATTGAAGCTAAAGATACTCTAGAAATGAGCATCATTACTGATACTCCTTTTAGATTTCATGATGATTCCGAACCAGAGGAAGAGCATATTCTTGCTGGTTATCTATTTGGTGATGGATATATTTGTGGAAACGGTAGTGGCTATTCAGTCAAACTTAATCCTGAAAAAGAGCCAGACGTTGCTGCTTTGCTAGAGAAATACGGTTTTAATAGGCAAGATTCAGGTGCTTACTATAAGAAACTGTCTGAAACCTTTGGTAAGGAATGGTATGGTACTCATTGTGAGTATAAGGTTTTACCAAAAGAAATTCTAGCTAATTACACTAAACTTCGTGGCTTTCTAAGAGGTTTGTTTGAAGCAAATGGTTCTGTTCATAGTGAACGAGTTACTTATAAAACAACTTCTAAGAAGCTTGCACAAGAAATTCAGATTGCTCTTAATGTTATGAATATCAAGAGTTATATTACTACTAATAAGGCAAAAGAAACAGAGTTTGCCAATGGTACTTACCAGTGTAAACAAAGTTATGACCTTAATATTGGTGACATGTATAGTATTGCTAATTTTGGTCTTTTTGTTGGCTTTATTTCTGAGGACAAAAAAGCAAAACTTAAAGCAATAGATAGAGAACCAGGAACTAGAAGATATCCAAAGGTAATATCTGTTCTTCCATATAAAACTGTAGATGTTTATGACTTCTCTATGAATAGTGATGTTACTAAATGGAATAATGCTAATGGTATTGGAGTGCATAATTGCGGGGAGATTCCTTTAAGGCCATATGAGAGTTGTAATCTTGGCAGTATTAATCTTATGGCTTATTTAAAAGAAGTTAGGAACATTGATACTGGTACATGGGGTGTAATTCCATACGAGTTTGATTGGGATGCTCTAGAAAAAGATATTCCTACTATGGTGCGCTTTCTTGATGATGTTATTGATGTTAACCCATTTCCTCTGCCCGAAATTGATAAGGCCAGTAAAGAATCTCGTAAGATTGGTCTTGGAGTAATGGGATGGGCAGATTGTCTCATTAAGATGAAGATTCCTTATGATTCACAAGAAGCTCTAGATTTAGCTGAACTCTTAATGCGATTTATAAAAGAACAAGCAGAGGAAGCTTCTCAGAAATTAGGAGAAGAAAAAGGTTTATTCCCTCTTGATAATTCTAAAATTACAGGGATGTTCAGAAGAAATGCAACTCTTCTTTGTGTAGCTCCTACTGGAACTCTTAGTAGAATCGCAGGAGTTAGTTCTGGTATTGAGCCTGTGTTTGCTTGGAACACACATCATAAACTAGTGGATTTAGAATATGATGAAATACATTGGGCATGGAAAGAAATTAAAGACTTAGAAAAGTCTTATAGCGATGAAACAGCTAAAGTTTCATTACCAAAATATATGAAAACAGCTAATGAAATAACTCCAAATTGGCATTTAAGAATGCAGGCTGCTTTTCAAAAGTACATTGATAATTCAGTAAGTAAAACAATTAATCTTCCAAGCTCCGCTACTTTTGATGACATTCATGAGATATATAGACGTGCTTGGGAAATGGGTTTGAAAGGAATTACTGTTTATCGTGATGGAAGTAAAGTTAATCAACCATTAACTAGTTTAGCTTCAGATGGAGTTATAAAGCAAGCTGAAATTAAATCAGTAGTAGATTCTGTTAATAGAATACCTATTAATTTAATGACAGAGATTTTATCAAAGACTAAAACTTCAACTGAGATTGAAAAACAGCCGTTAAGAAAGCGTGGCCCTGTTACTATAGGGGTTACTCATAAAGTTGATACTGGTAAAGGTAAAATCTATATCACTGTGAATTACAATGAATACCATTCTGAGCCAGTAGAAGTATTTATTAGGCTTGGTCATATGTCTACTTCTACGGAGAATGCACTAGCAGAGTGGTCTGGAAGACTTCTCAGCATTATGTTTAAATACAACATACCTACTCAATGTATTATCAAGCAAGGCAACAAAGTGTTCAGTGATTCCTTGTTCTGGTATAATAAGAAGTCGTTCCAGAGTTTGCCACAGCTTATTTCTTTTCTGTTAAGTTTTACGTTTGAAGAAGCTTTGGAAATGGCTGAGATTGATATTGATTCTATGCTGGATAGCCGGGAACTTCTTATAGAAGAGAGTGGAGATATAGTTGATGGAGAGTATTGCTATAATTGCGGCACCTATGGTATAATTGGCGAAGGCGGTTGTAAGGTGTGCCACAACTGCGGATACGAAAATTGTGGATAAAAGGAGAAGAAAATGATTCGTGTTACTATATTAGATTCTTATTCAGGAGATAAAAAAATCAGCTTTCCAAATGGGGAAGGTGCTAGGCTTATGGGTGGTATGCTCATAGTCACTAACTCAGAAGGCAAAGAAATTGGTATTTTTAAAGAATGGACATTTGTGGAGAAAGAATAATGGAATGCCCTGTATGTGGAGAAAAAAGAGTTTCATGGAAAAAAGAATTATGGGGTGCAGGAGAGCCTCAGTTCTGGAATAAAAGAAAAGAAATTCTGTTTTTGTGCGGCGGAAGATATATTTATGACGAAGAAGTTAACACATATACAGAAATAAATCCATGTAGGAATAAAAAATGAAATTGCCAAACGTAATTTGTCCAGCATGTAAAGAACTATATCATAAATCTACCAGAGATGAATATGTTGTAGTTTGTGGCATCATCTATGAACAATATGAGATTGGAATGAGTAATTTTCCAAACTACACAATAGTTCCTAGTCATTGTGAAGATGATAAGTATACAAAATGTCAAGTATGGCGTGGAGCAAAAGATGCAGAATGGGCTAGAAAAGCAGGGAAATATTCTTCCCTTGACCAAATGGAGAAAATACAGGTATGAGAGAAGACAGAACTCAAAAGTGGAAAAGTGTTTGCTACGTAGCTGGACCGTATAGAGCAGCTAGTGAGTATCTAGTTAAACAGAATATTAGAAAAGCTGAAGATGTAACAATTCAATTGTGGGCAGCAGGGTTTGTTCCTATCTGTCCACATATGAATACTGCTTTCTTTGGGGGAGCCTATGGTCTTCCTGATGAAGTTTGGTTGGAAGGTGATTTAGAAATCATAAAGCGTTGTGATTTCGTAGTAGTTATTCCTGGATGGAGAACAAGTCAAGGCACTCTTCATGAGATTGAAGTGGCTAAACAAGCTGGACTTCATGTTTATTATTGGGATAATGAAGAAGACCAAAGGTTCTTGAAAAATTACTATTCAGAATGGAAAGTTTAATGGGAAAAAAAGAAAAACCACAAATTTGCCCTAAGTGTGGTGGAAAATCTTTCATGAGTACTTCTGAAGGTATCATGTGTAAGGATTGTAAAACAATTCTGAATGATTTTACACCAATTACACCAAAGGCTGATAATAATTAGTGAACATAAAAATTACAGGAGCAGCGGACACGCGAGATGGTTATGGGGAAATAACTCAAAGCCTTGCATTAGCCCTGGACAAATTAGGACATAAGGTTTGGTTAAATCCTGTAAAAGTTTGGTACAGGAAAGAAACTCTTAAAGAACGGACACTTCAGTTATTAGAGCCTATCAAACCAGATTTCGAACTTATTATAATGTATCCGGTTTATGACTTTGGAATGATTCATAAACATGCTGCAATATTAACAATGTACGAAGCCGATAAATGCCCTGATGTATGGTCCAAGAAACTTAATCAATTGAGACTCCCCATAATTGCTCCTAGTAAATTTGTTGCTGATATGTTCAAGAATAGTGGAGTAACAGTTCCTATAACTGTTCTTACTTTAGGTGTGGATACATCTTTTTATGCATCTAAGAAAAGAGCTTTTCCTAAAAACAGACCTTTTAGATTTTTAACAATGGGAAAGCTTGAACCTAGAAAAAATACTGCTACACTAGTTAGCTGTTTTCAGGATGCTTTTAAGGATGAAAATGTAGAACTTATTATAAAAACTAGAGAACGATTTTTACCTACAAGAGTTAGAGTGGCAAACTCTAACGATAATAGAATTAAAATAATAGAAAAAACTTTATCAGAAGAAGAGCTTAAAAAGTTATTCTATTATGCTGATGCTTTTCTATACCCATCAAAGGGAGAAGGATTTGCATTTCCACCACGAAATGCGGTAGCATCAGGATTACCTACTGTAGTTACTGGATGGAGTGCTTTGAATGAAATTCCTGGTGCTATTAAAATACCTCCCTCTAGTTTTGGACCAATGCCACCATGCGGTTTCTCTTATGGTCAAGAAAAAGAACTTCATATGGCAAATATTGATGAAGTAACATTAATCAATGAAATGTATTCCTTAGCTACAGATAAAGAATATTATGAGCATATAGCAGAAACAACATATAATACAGACCAACCAACATGGGAACAAACTGCAAAGCAGTTTATCTCTACTGTAGAACGATATGCTAAATAGGAGGAACTTAATTGGCAATAACTCTTAATATGATAATTGGCCCATATAATGAACCATTTCTAAAACCAGCAATAGCTTCTTGCTGGAAATTGTGTGATGAATTTGTTTTTATTGATACTGCTCCTGGTAATAATCCAAATAGAGTCATATTAGAAACTTTTAAAGAATTAGAAGATGAAGACACTGCTATTACAGGAGAAGGCAAGAGAGTAGTAATAATAGATATGCCAAGAGGGGAAGATAAAGACTTCTCTTTTGCAGAAGCTAGAGAACTAGCAAGAGTAAATACTACGTCAGAGTGGGTACTTAGATTAGATGCTGATGAGGTTCTTCATGAGAAAGACGTTAATAGATTACGAATATTAACAAATGATGAGCGATTCAATAATATTGAAGTAGCCTTTTATCACTTCATGGTATATCCTTGGCTATATCAATACATAGAACCTAAAACTATTTTGATGAGAACTAATAGCTTTTCCTGGGTGAACGGAGTCCATGAGGTTCCTAGACTTACTGGAAAAACTTATCTGGCGCACGATATTAAATATTTTCATTATGGATATTGTAGAGGACAGGAAGAAGTTTTTAAACGTTGGCAACTTTATGTAGAGATAGATGGCAGACCAACATGGTATCATGGTGTTAATCCTTATACCATTTTGAATGATAGAATATCAGTGTGTCAAAACTTTAGGGGGGAGCATCCCGCAGTTGCTAAGGATGTATTGAACACATTATTCAGTGATGTTACCCCTTTTCTAGTAAGAGAGATACCGAGGTATAAAATGAGCGATAAACACGTAGGATTATTGTTGCTAGTTCATAATGATAAAGAAAACCTTCAAAAAATGCTGGATAGTCTTTCTAAAACCATTGATTATCCTACAACTTTGTATATTATTGATTTAGGGTCCACAGATGGTAGTTATGATGTGTTGTTAGATTGGCAACAAAAAATGTATCTATCAAACACGTTCTTCACTGATATTTTAATTAAGCATTGGAAAGGTCTTGAATCTCTTACCAGAACAATGAATGTTGGTTTTCAACACTTAATGTCTAGACAAGAGTGTGATTTTATTGGGTGGATTCATCCCGATATGATTTTTGAACCATATTGGTTATCTGAATTGGTTCTAGCCTTAGAAGCCCATCCAGAAATAGGAAAAGTATGTTCGTATAATATTAGAGATGGATGGCCTGCGACAGAAGAGTTTCTTGATGGTCAGGAACAAGCTTATATCATAAAGAGGGGTATACTTTTTAAAATAGGTCTGTTTGATGAAGCTTTTATAGGTATAGGTGGCTATGAAGATTGGGATTTAAACAATAGAATTAAACAAGAGGGATTAAGAGTTGTGATTGTTCCTCGTTCTAAGGTATGGCATAAGGGAATGGCAACCAGAGAGAGAAGAGATACTTCAGCAGAACAAATTCATAACGCTGGTGTGTATCAAAGAAAATGGCAAACACATAAAGAGGATGCGCTATGATTCATAGAGTATGCAAAAAATGTGGAGCACAACTACCACTAACTTCTGAATTTTTCCATGTCTGTAATAGTGGAAAAAACTATAGGCATACTTGTAAATCTTGTTTTTCTGATTATAGAAAAGACTACTATATCAAAAATAAAGAAAGAGAACTTCAAACCAATAAAAATAGGTTTGAAGTTAATAAAGAAAAATATTATGTTTATATGTACAGATGGGCTAAAGAAAACAGAGATAGGTTTAGAGAGTATAGGAAAAATAATATAGAACACTATAGGCTTAAAGAGAGAATAAAATCTGCCAAACGCAGAGCAATTTTATATGGTCTTACTGACCACCATACAACAGAAGATATTTTTTCTTTATACGAAGAACAGCAAGCGCGTTGTTATTACTGTGGGTGTGATATATCAGGAGGATATCACATCGAACATAAAATTCCATTGAGTCGTGGCGGTAGTGACACAAAAGAAAACTTGTGCTTATCTTGTAGTGATTGTAACTTAGCTAAACTAACAAAGACAGAAAAAGAATTTAAGGAGAGGTTATGTCAATCCACATCATAGGGGATAGTCATGCTGGGTGTTTTAGTGGTCCAGATTGGATTACTACTTGGTGGTTAGGCGCTGCTACGGCTTTTAATCTGTGGAAGAAAAATGATGTTGTCCAAGAAGTATTAAGTAAGGTGCCAAAGACGGATGAAATCTATTTCTGTTTTGGAGAAATAGATTCTAGGATTCATATCTATAAGTCTTTTAAACAGTCTGCCGTAGCTCCTATAGGATTTTTTACTGACATTACAGCCTATACTTATGTCAGATACATCAACACATTAAAATATGATAGATTAATTAATGTAATGGCTATCCCACCACAAGGTACTCAAGAGAATATTTATGATTATGAACATTATGCAGATAGACAGCTTCGCCAACAATTTACAGACGGGCTAAATTTCAATATAGCAGACCTCTGCTTAGAATATGGAATTCCTTTTGTTGACATTTGGGAAACTAAGTGGGATAATTTACTCAAGAAGAATGAAAATGCTTTGTGGCCTGAAGACGAATTTAAAGAAGATAATTGCCATATAAGAAATGAACTAGCTATAGGATATCTAACACAATGGATGAAAGAAAACTCGAAATAGGTGCAGGAGATAGCAGGCTAGGTCCAGAATGGGAAACTTCTGATATAAGACCTGGAATTGCTGATTTCTGTTTAGCTGCATGGGAATTAGATTTTGAATTTGGCTTGGATGTGTTTGATGAGCTTTATGCTTCTATGGTGTTAGAGCATATTCCTAAAAACATGCAAGCTGGAACTTTAAGAAGCTGGTATCAAGTATTGAAACCTAATGGAGTACTTGAAATTATAGTACCAGATATGGAAGATATTGCTTATCTTATTATTAATGGTAAAGATGAAGAAGGCATAAGACGAGCTTTTGGAGAACAAGATTATGTAGAAAATACCCATGTATGGGGATTCACTTCTAAAACTTTAAGAAAAGCTTTAGTAGAGGCAGGATTTAAAATTGCTTCCCTAGAAAAAATACATGGAACCTTGAATGCGAAGGTATCTAAATGAGAAGTATTATAATGGCAGATGGCAGAGCAAGACGTTGGTATAACCAGATTCAGAACCAACTTTGGGGAGAAGACAAAACCAAGCAATTAGTAGAGGTAGATGGAGAACCTATTTTACATAGAACGGTGCGCCTACTTCATGAAAATAGTATTGAAGATATCTGGATAACTTCTCATAGAAAAGAGCATGAAGTAGAAGGAGCCAAAAGATTTGAGCCTGAAATAAATTTTGATAAGTTCTATGCTGCGAAACCTATATGGAATACTGATGAAACATTGTTTGTCTATGGCGATGTTTTTTATACTAAAGAAGCTATGAAGACCATTGTTAATACTCCTGTAGATGAGTTTTGTTTTTTTGGGCAATTTTCTGTTTCTCCGTTAACTGGTCATGGTGGAGAAATCTATGGTGTTAGAATTTGTGGAGAAAGTGGTTTTTGGAAATTTGGAGAGGCTATTTTAAATGTGTGGGTAAGAAAAGAGCTAGGAAAAGGAAATGCTGGAGCCTGGGAAATATACAGGTATATGAGTGGTGCTAGAGAAGTTGCCATAAATAGACATGAGCTATATGGAAATTCTCATTATGTAGAAATAGCAGACTTAACTGATGATTTTGATACTCCAGAGCATTATAATCACTGGTTAGAGGTTTATAATGAGCATAGATAAAGTTTTTCCTTCTTATGTATCTAAGTTATCTGGAAGAATTCTTCATATAGGCGGCTATATGGGAGAAGAAGGAGAATTTTATAAAGAACATGGATTGGATTTTACTTATGTAGAACCATTAGAACATTGCGTAGCTGTTATGCGGGGAAAAGGCTATGATGTTATTCAAGCAGCTATAAGTACGTCAGAAACTTTTTATGTGGCAGGAACTAATGCATCGTCTATTTTACCTCCAATAGAACATAAACTGAAAGATAAAATCGTAGTAAACCACAAGCTATTGTCTGATATAGAAGAGGGCTATAATATTCTAATCTTAGATGTTCAGGGAGCCACTATAGATGTATTAGAGACTGGTAATTTACTAGGATTTGATGTTATAATATGTGAGGTTAGTAAATCTTCACGCTATGTTGGAGAAAGAACTTATGAGGCTGTAGTAGAGTTTCTAAATTCTAGAGGGTTTAAACTAGTTGATGAATATCAACACGCACACTATGACATATATGACTTAGTTTTTGAAAGGGAGGGATAATGGGATGGCCTAAAATAGCAATAGTTTCTGGTGGTTTTGACCCTGTTCATATTGGGCATGTTCGTTTATTTAAAGAGGCTAGAAAGTTTGGGAGTGAGCTTTGGGTTATTTTAAATAATGACAATTGGTTAATGGCTAAAAAAGGCTTTATTTTCATGCCAGAACAAGAAAGAAAAGAGATTTTAGAATCATTAAACTGTGTAGACTATGTATTTCTTACAGAGCATGAAGAAAATCCTGCCGATATGTCAGTGTGTAAAGAGCTAGAAAAATTAGCCAAATTCTATGGAGATGAATTAAAATTTGATTTAATTTTTTGTAACGGTGGAGATAGAAAAGAAACCAACGTTCCAGAGTATGACCTTTGTGAGCAATGTGGTATAACAATGGTTTTTGGTATAGGTGGAGAGAAGATTCAATCTTCTACCAATTTAGCCAGGAAAGCAAATAATTCTAGAATAGTATTGGAGACTAAATGAAGTGCTTTTATCATAGTGATGCAGATGGTGTGTGTTCAGGTTTTTGGATATGGTCTTCTTATGTAACTAACAACACAGAAGATTACATAAAAAGTGATTATGGAAAGCCATTTCCTTTTGATATTATTAAGCCGGAAGAAGAAGTATGGTTGGTAGATTATTCCATAGAGCCTTCTGACATGAGAATTCTCTTAGGTTTAACTTCTAATGTTACGTGGATTGACCACCATAAAACTGCAATAGACAAATATCATGGATTTGAATTTGATATTCCAGGGCTTAGGGTAGATGGTATAGCTGGCTGTATGTTAACATACTGTTATACTAAGCATATGGAACAACCTGATGGTTCAGTAATTTCATTTAATGAACAATTAATGACTAAAGAAGCTCCACTATTTACTAAATTAATTGCTGATTATGATGTATGGAAGTTTGAGTACGGAGAAGATACTAAGCTATTTCAGATAGCTTTCACTGCTCATAATTTTGAACCTTGGTCAGAAGAATGGAATAGATTCTATGGTACTGAAGAAGCTACTGGTTATGAATGTGAGTTAATAGAAGCCGGTAAAGAAATGATAAAATATCGTGATGGCTGGGCAAAATCCGTAATGGAAGTTGGCTTTGAAACTGAATTTGAAGGCTATTCATGTTATGCTGTTAATCTTCCTAGATGTAATAGTCAGTTCTTTGATAGTTTGGAAAAAGATTATGATATATTAGTTCCTTTTTATTGGAATGGGGATAAATGGGCTGTAAGTCTTTATTCACAGACTGTTGATACTTCTGAAATTTCTAAGAAGTATGGTGGTGGAGGTCATAAAGGTGCATCTGGATTTCAATGTTTTAACCTTCCATTCGTAAAGAGATAAAGATGAATATAGCTATTTTGACTACTTGGAATTCAGCTTGTGGTATTGCTGAATATTCTAGAAATATAGTAGAAGAGCTTAGAAAAGAAAAACATAATGTTCTGGTTTTAAATAACATAGTTGATGGTGAAAGTATAAAATCAGGTTCCGCTTTTGTAGAAGCCAAAGTTTTTGGAGTACAGTGGTGGAATCAGAATCCTTCTTTCGAAGTTCAAAAAGCTTTAGACATGATGAATTACTTTGAAAATGCTGTTGGTCCGTTAGATGGTATTTTTGTACAGTACCAGTCAAGTTTATATGAACCAAAAGGATTTAACGAATTTTTACAAGGCATAAAGTGTAAAAAAGTACTAGTACAGCACGATTCCTCTATTAATAAGAAACACAATTTACAAGATTTTAATAATAGAATCGTACATAATATAGATATGACAAAAAAGTTCAGTAGAGCAGAAGGAGATGTTTATATTCCATTTCCAACTATTGAATTGCAACCTACAGTTTTTTCATTTGGTATGGGAGATAGAAACGATTATGAGTTTATTAAAAAAGCTTGTGAAGAACTTGATATTGCTTTTGAAAAGCATGATGCTAGAAAAGATGGATGGATACGAGAAGATATTCTCTTCCAAAAAATGAATGACGCAGACGCTATTGTTTTATGGTATAATGAAGTAGGCATTGAAGGTCAAAGCTCGGCACTACGAACAGCTATTAGTTCCATGAGGCCAGTAATTGTTAATGATGTTGGGTGGTTTAAGGATGCTCCTAACTTTGTACATAAGGTTAGAACAGACACTATTAGCCATAAAGCCCAATTACAAGCAACATTAATAGACGTTTTACATCTTGTGTATATAAGAGAAAATTCTTATACAGAGTGTGCTAAAAAATATTTGAGTGTGTTATAAAGGAGTAATATTAATGGAGTTAAAAAAAGTAAATGATTCCACCGCTATTGATAATAAAGGAGTTGGTTGGTTTAGAATGAAAACTGCTGAAAGACATGAATGCTGGATTCAATGTGATAAATGTCTACAGAGAGTTAGATTCTATTGGACTGAATGGCCTGAAAAAGAAAATAAACTATGCGATAATTGCATAGATTGGAGCTAAAAATGGAAAGACCGTCTTGGGATGATTATTTTATTGATATTGCTGTCTTGGTTTCTAGTCGCTCAACTTGTCTGAGAAAACAACATGGGGCTGTAATTGTAAAAGATAGACAAATTCTTAGTACTGGTTATAACGGCACACCATCTAAAATTACTCATTGTGATACTTGTTTCAGAGAAGAGCATAATATTCCTCATGGAACAATGTATGAACTTTGTAGGTCAGTACACGCTGAAGCCAACGCCATAACGCAGGCTGCTAAACATGGAATAGCTATTAATGGAGCTACTATGTATATAACTGGAATGCCGTGCTTAATGTGTGCTAGACTTATTATTAATGCAGGCATTAAAGAGGTTGTTACCGCATTTGATGAACATGAAGACCAGTTCGCAGCATCACTTGAATTACTTAAAGAAGCTAAAATTAATGTAAGAAGGATTGATAACTAATGAAAAAAGAATGCCCAAGATGCCATAAAAGCCATTATAGAACATTCATAATTAGCCGATATAAAGAGAAGATGCCTGTTAATAAATGTGTCATTTGTGGCTATCTATGGATTTTTGACGAAGATTTAATGAACTTAGCTAAGGCAGAGGCGAAGAAAATGTTTATAGAAACGTTAAGGAATATGGGGAAAGATGGGAGTAGAAACTCACAACGAACAGACAGTAGTTAAACTATCTTCTGATATAGAAGAGAAGATAGTTGACAAAATAGTTGACCTTGCTCAGTATATGGGAGAAACTAAATTCTACCCATATCAAGCTCCATTTGCTCGTCGTCTAGTTCAAAGCATTATCACAAATGAGGGTGCAACCCTTTCCGCTCTTTTTTCTCGCCAGTGTATTGCTGGCAAAACTTTCATCATGGACCGTGATGGAAAAGTTTTGTTTATTGAGAAACATCCTGATGCTTGGAAAACTAAAGACTTTGCTTTAATGTATGAAATAAAAACTCTAGGTGGTCATGTAATACACTGTACAGAAGACCATCCTATTGCTACTGACCAAGGTTGGATGCCTGCTCAATGTGTAGAAAAAAATACAAAAGTAGCAGTTCTTGACCGCTGGGAAAAGTTTGGTGACGGCAAAATTCCTTATGAAAATAAATCATTCACTATGAGTGATGATTTAGCTGAACTTGTTGGTTGGCTTACTGTTAGTATAAAGCACACTGATGAGATAAAAATAACTGAAGGTCATGCAAGAGTTCATGAGTTACTACTTAAATTTTTCCCCGATACACCGATGGTAAAAAGAAAAACGAGTTTGACATTTCATATAAAAGGAAATCTAAAATCATTTCTAAAATACATCATAAAATACAACCAATATGGAATTCCAGAAGGAATTAATTTCTTCACAAAAGACCAGCTAATAAGATTTTTTTATCCTATTTTTTTGATTAATGGAAAAACTTATAAGAAACCAAACACTATTAAAGTTATCCTAAAGGATACTGAAACATTTAGATTAGAATTCTATAAAGAGCATCTTAATAAGCTAGGTCTTCATGGTAATTTAGAAATATGGATTGGTTGGGTTCTTGTATTTCAATGCGCCACTAACTATACTAGATTTAAAGAGTTATTTGAAGGGCTTCTTCCAGAAGAATTTTTCCCACCATTTTATAGGTATAGAGTCAGAATTCCTAAGACCTTTACCGGAGAAGACGGAGAAGAACTTACTTATGCTAGAGTACATTCAGTTAAAACCTATATGGGAACTACTCCTGTTTGGGATATAAATGTTCCAGATAAAGGCTGGTTTTTAGCTTCTGGAATGAAACTTCATAACAGCGGTAAGACACAAGTGGTTGCGATGGTTACGGCTGCGTGTATGATTGTTCTTCCTACTCTAGCAGAAAAATTCCCTGATAATTTTGGTCTTTTCTCTAAAGGATTTTGGGCTGGTTGTTTTGGACCTGTTGGAGAACAGGCCATAACTATGTTCGATAGAATATACTCAGTTTTTACAACTGACGCTAGCAAAAGAATGTTTATAGAAGAATTAAAAATGCCAATCCCTGCTCAGGGTGGTGCAAGAGGAAACCTTATAAAACTTAGAAACAAATCCTTTGTAAGATATCAGTCTGGAAGTAGACGAGCTAAAGTAGAGTCTAAAACCTATCATCTTATAATTCTTGATGAATGTCAAGATATGGAGTCATTTAAAATCAAAAAATGTTTTGCAGAAGGAACAGAAGTATGGCTTCCTGATGGCACTACTGCGCCCATAGAAAAAGTAGTAAAAGAAAAACTAGATGTTATAACTCCTGATGGGCCTAAAACACCTAATGAATGGTATGACAACGGTATTCAAGATGTATGGAGAGTTACAACAGCAACAGGAAAATGGGTAGAAGTAACAGAAAATCATCGCTTTTTAGTTAGAAGACGAATTGGTAATAGACAAGCTAAATTTGATATCCTATCCAATTTAAAAGTTGGTGATACGGTTGCTGCTCCCTTAGAAGTACCTTATTTTGGGAATAAATGGACCTATGAAGAAGGCTTGTTAACTGGACTAATGCTTGGTGATGGTTGTTTTACTGGTGGGCAACCTAGATTTTGTGGTATGAAACCTGTAGTTGATAGACTAGAGCAGTTAATGATAAAAGATTGTTCTGTTAGAAGGAAAGAGTCTCAAAATAATGGTTTAATAGAGTGTGGAATTAGAGGTAATGGTACAGGCAATCATGTAACCAATTTCTTTAAAGAATTAGAGTTATGGGGTCATAAAGGAGATACTAAATTTATTCCCGAAGGTGGAAGTAAGGAGTTTCTTCGTGGTGTCATTGAAGGTTTGATTGAAACTGATGGTTGTGTCCATTGGAATTCCATTTGGTTTAACTCTATTTCTGAGCAACTTGTACGTGATATGCAAAAAGCGTTACTTAGATTCGGTATACATGGCGTAGTCTCAAGCAAAATCAATAATGGTAACTTCGGAAATGTGCCTAAAATTATTTGGGGATTGAATATTAAGGATTCAACATCATGTATTAAGTTTGCACAAGAATTTACTCTTATTACTAAACAAGATAAACTTGTTGCTCTTGCAGAACATAAAAGTAAAAAGATTCCTAGACTTCAGGCAAAGGATAAAAGACGCAAACATGATTCTAGATTAACTTTTGAAATGATTAAATCTATTGAATATGTTGGAAAAAAGAATACTTATTGTTTAAATGTAGATGGAAATTTACTTGTAACTAACGGATTAATGAATGCCAATAGCATTCTGCCTATGGGTGCTGCTGTTAACGCTACGGTTGTTACTACTGGAACTCCTGATGTTTATATTGGTTATTTCTATGATACTATAGAACAAAATAAAGCATACGATTTAAAAAATCCCTCTTCAAAACAAATGCATTTTGAGGTTGACTATTCAATAGCACAGAAGTATAATCAGTATTATAAGAAATATATTCAAAAAGAAATAAAGAGACTAGGTTTTGATTCTGATGAATTTAAAATGGCCTATAGACTTATTTGGCCTATTACTAAGGGTATGGTATTCACTAAAACACAGCTAGAAGAGAAAGCTTATAATAAGTCATTGAAGTTTGTTAAAGAATGGAAAGAAACTCCATGTGTTGCAGGATTAGACTTAGGAAAAGCACAAAACTCTACTGTTGTGACTGTAATAAGGCCATTTTGGGAAGAAACAGATGATGAAGGAAATATGCCTAAACAAGTTCTTGATTTTATTGAATTTGAAGGAGATGAATGGGAAGAACAGTATCCTAAAATTGTTGCTTTCTTAGAAAATTACTGGATTGATACATTAGTGTGTGATTCTACTGGAGTAGGCGACCCGGTAAGAGAACGATTAGCAGTAATGATGCCGAAAGTTAGTGTGGTGCCATTTATATTTAGTCCTAGCTCAAAGGATATTGGTTATAAATATACTCTACAAGAGATTAATAATGGAAGAGTGGTTATCCCAGCCCATATACAAGTTAGAAATACTGGTCGGTTCAAAAAGTTTGAGCATCAAATGACAACTTTGAAGAAGCATTACAGTGGCAAGTTTTTAAGCCCGAAACCTGTAGATGCCGATAAAGGTCATGATGACTTTTGCGATTCTTTGATGCTTGCTATCTTTGGAACTTACTTCGAAGTTATGCCAGAAATAGAAGAAACATTTAATGATTTCTTTTTAGCATCCAGGGATAACGTAGAACAAATATTTGGAAGAAATTATTCTAGGCCAAGAAAGACGTGAAAGGGGGTGAATAATTGACATTCGCACTACCTGGAAACTTTGAATCACAAACATATTCAAGCACATTCTTTGCACAGGTTTTTAACTTTGGGCCTGACCATTCTGAGCGTGTAACTAAATATCAAAATTGTTGGGATTTTTATGATGGTAAACATTGGACTCAGACTGCACCAGAAGGATTTGACCAAGTTACTATTAACTATTCAAAGACTTTTGTTAAGAAATTGCGAAGATTTGCTTTTAGAAATGCTTGGACTATGGCTTTCACAGAAGAACAAAAAAATGATGGCATTGATGAGTGGGTTAATAATGTATGGAAAGCCAACAGCATAAAGAAAATTACCAATTCTGTTGCCGATTTTGGCGGTATTTTTGGTGATTGGTTTATTTATCCTCAATGGCTTCCTTCCAACGATGATGATGCTGAAGAGCAAACTGGAAAGCCTACTGATGTGAAACTAGTTGCTCTAGACCCTAGATATGTTTTTCCTCAATACAATTCCAAGACTGGAGAGATTGAGTTTTGTATTATCTTAATCCCATATCAAGACTTCACTCTAGTTAACAACCAATTTGAATTAGAAAATAGAATCTATAGAGAGATTCACACTAAGGAGAAAATATATATTCAAGAACTTGATGAAAAAAATCAGGTTATAGAAGATAGGTCAATTGATAATCCATTAGGAAAAGTGCTTATTGTTCATGGAATACATCAACCTAAAGCTGGCAGTTATTTTGGTGCCGGTCTTATAGAAGATGTTATGGAAGGAAATAAGCTTTTTAACGAGAAAACTTCTGATATTTCAGATATATTGGATTACCATGCTGCTCCTATTACTTTAATCTTCGGAGCTAAAGCAAGACAACTTGAAAAGGGAGCTAATAAGATTTGGTCAGGATTACCTGCTAATGCTAGAGTAGAAAATCTTTCTAGTCAAGGAAACATTCCGGCTGCTAGAGATTTCTTGAAAGATGTAAAAACCTGGATGCATGAGCTTGCAAGTATTCCAGAACAATCTCTTGGTGGAGAAAGAAAGATTAGCAACACTGCTGCGGCAGCTTTAGCTATTGATTTTGAGCCTATTATAGAACTTGCAGACGATGTAAGATTCTATTTTGATGAAGGAATTAAAAAGGTAAATGAGCTTATCATAGATATTGGCTTATACACAGGTGCTATTTCAAGTAGTCTTGAATCTCCTGAATTGTATGAACATGAAATAGACCACGGAGCATTGCTACCTAGAGATAGAAGTATAGACCTTGCGGATATAACTTCTGAGATTAATCTTGGAGTTGAATCCAAAAAAGGTGCTATGGAGAGATTGGGTGTGCGTAATATTCCTGCTAAAGTTAAAGAAATACAAGATGAAAAAGAAGAAGAGAAAAAATTAGATATGGAATTAGCACAAAAGTATATGGACCCAGCTATGGTGGAACAAATGGTGTCACCACCTACAAAAGAACCTGATGTATATGAGGTAGATGAAGGAAATACACCAAAACAGAAAAAAGCTAGAAAAGCGGTTAATAAAAACCCTTCTGTACATGGGCAACAAGTAACTGATGATAATGTAGTTAAGAAATCTTAATGAAACTAAAAGGATAGAAGGCTAAGTCTAATAAAAGATTTAGCCTTCCCCTTTTTTGCCTGCTGGCAGAAATTAATGTTAAAGCTTTAATAGACCGATATGTAGTATAACGACACTTAAAGTAAGGGGGTGAAATGGCTAGAGGAAGTTTCAAACCTGAAAAACCTGCGAAAAATACTTCACAGGCGGGTGTGTTTAACCGTGCTGTTAGCGAATTAAGACCTACTAATATGGATGATTCCGCTAATGCTGATGCATGGGCTAAAAAAGTGGTACAGAGAGATTGGGAAAGTCCGACTTCAAAAACGGATGACCCTAATGATGACCTAGAATAATAGGAAGGAGTTAGAAATGCCTGAAGAACTAGACAAGGAACTTGAGCCGCAGAAAACCGAAGAAGAAGATGAAGTGGTAGAAGGTAATGCTTCTGGAGAAGCGGGAGACAAAAAACCGGAAGTAAAGAAAGAAGCAAAGAAAGACGATAAATCTTCTGACGTTGAGGCTTGGAAAAAAGCTTACGAAGATGAGGTTAGAGAAAAAATTCGTAAAGAAGAGAAGGATAAACTATATAAATCCTTCGAAAAGTATAAAGAAGATGCCAAAACTGCTGAAGAAGCTCGTAAAACTGCTGAAGAGAAGTTAAGAGATTACGAGACTTCTAAACTTAGTGCCGAAGAACAAGCAACTTTAAAGTTGCAGCAATTAGAAGAGTCTAATACTAGATTACAAGAGCAAATGACCGCTCTAGTTGAAGAAGCAAATACAAAAATTAGTACTCTTCAGTTGGAATTGGTTAAGAAAGAAGTACTAGGTAAGTATGGAGATGAGATAATTCCAGCACTTGTTTCTGGTAGCACTATTGAGGAAATCATGGAAAGTGCCGAAAATGCTCATAGAGAATATGTCTCTATTCGTGAGCGTGAGCTTGCTAAGGCTAAAGAAGTTGTTAAGCCGAAGAGCAATATCGGTACAGGGATTTCACCAAAGAGTGATAGGCTTAACGCAGGAGTTACCGTTGCTGATATTGAAAAGATTAATGACCCAAAAATTTGGGAAGCTAATAGAGATAAATTCCTAGAGGAAGCTCTAAAGGGATAATGACTTAGGAGAAAGGAAAGGGGGTGAATAACTAGAATGACAAGTTATCTTACTACTGCTCTTGCAGCTACATCTGGAACTAATGTAAGACTTTCTGAAGTGGTTCTTACCATTTATTCGAAAGATATTATGTTTCAGGCGCAGCCTGTTCTAAGATTCGACCAGTTCGCTCAGGTTAAGACCGACCTTTCCGCTACTCCTGGTAAGCAAATTACCTTCTTCAAGTATAATAACCTGACTGCGGGTGGAATTCTGACAGAGGGTACGCCTTTGGCTACTAAAGCTCTGGCAGGTTCCCAAGTATCAATCGCTGTGTATGAATATGGTAACGCTGTTGCCGTATCTAACATGCTTTTGGTAACTGCATTTACGGATGTTATGGCTGATACTGCTAAACTGCTTGGTCAAGATTATGCTAAAGTAATCGACGGTTTGGCAAGAGATTGCATCGAAGACGGTGCTGGAAGTACAGTATTTGCTAACGACAGAGCTAATGTCGATGCTGTTACATCTACTGACTACCTAACAATGGAAGAAATTAAAGACGCTGTGGAAGTTTTGGCAACAAATAACGCACAGAAAATTAATAACGACCATTGGGTATGCTTCGTGCATCCACATCAAAGTCGTAGACTACGTGATGATGCTGATTGGGTAACAGTCGGTAAACTAGACCCTCAACGTTTATATAATGGAGAGATTGGTCGTATTGATGATGTTATCTTTGTAGAAACCACACAGGTAAGTATTGATGCTAACTCTGCTGCTACTCCAGTTGACGTATATTCTGCTATCATGATTGGCGACCAAGCCTTCGGTAAAGCCGTTGCGCTTCCGGTTGAAATGCGTGATAACGGAGTTGTTGACTTCGGTAGAGAGCGTGACCTAGCTTGGTACACAATCTGTGGTTATGGTGTTCTGAATTCAGATAATATCGTTAAAATCCAGACAGCCTAATCCTTGATTGGTATTGACAATATGGGGAGTGGATGATATGATTAATATTGTCTACTCCCCTATTTTGTAAAGGAGATTAAATGAGTAAAGCAAGAAAAGCTATTTTTGAAGATGAGGAAGCTCTACAGAGCATTGAAGAACTTAAAGAGGTTACAGAAGAGCCTACAGAACCTACTGAAGAAGAGATTGAAGAATTATTCAATCATACGCCTATACAAGTGGAAGAATCCCCTATAGAAGAAACTATGGTGGAGATTATTCCTCTTAGAGATGACCGTTTTTCATTTGGTGGTACGTGGTATTATTTAACAAAAGGAAAGAAACAGTTAGTGTCTGTTCATGTTCGTGATTTCCTTTTGAGAAACAAACAAAACCCAAGAATAAAGGATATCTATTAAACCTTGGTAGATTATAATGACATATTTCTTGAAAAAATAGGTCAGATTGATGCATCAACGCCAAGCTGGTCTGATGCAAGAATTGAAGCGTTCCTAGACACACAAGCATATTTAGTGTCTAGAAATTACGCTACTCCTTGGGCAGATTTTGATTCTGTTCCAGATAGATATCAATATCCAGTAACTATTTACGCTGCTATACAATTTTGGTGGGGTAAAGCTGGAGAATTTGCTACTAAATTTGATGTAGCTGTTGGTGGTGGAACAGTACAAAAATCGACACAACTTTTCTATAGAGCATTAGAAATGATTGATTATCTAAAAAAAGAACTAGAAGAAATTGCTTCTGATATGTTGGATGAAGGTTCTCCTGGTGATATAATTGTTGGTGACTTAGTAAAACGTAGTAAGTATACTGGTTATCTTGTTCCTAGAAGTGATGACCCAGCAGGAGATTGGACTTCATAATGGGAGAAATAGCAGATACCTTTGGACAAATTATAAATGATTTACAACGTGCTACTGGTAGAGCCGGTGGTGCTGCAAGATTTGCTAGATTCGGAACCCAAGGTAATGAAGCTGCTTCTATGTTATTAACACTTGATAAATCTGATTTCGCTTTAGCTACAGGAAGAATAAGAGCATATCAACATATCCCGTATTATACAGGATTGTTTGTTTTAAATAGAGTCGGAAATTTCTTAATAGGAAGAGATGGACCTGTTCAACGAGCATTTGATTCTCAAAGTGAGCCTAATGGAGCAGCTTGGGAACCTATTTCCAGAGTAGAAGAATGGTGGAGAAGAAATAATGCTGATAGAACTGGCGGTAATCCAGATGGACCTATACTGGATTACACAGGTAATTTAAAAGAAATTGCTACTAGTGAAAGTAGAATGATTGAAACAGTTGTTACTGGTCAATATGCTCGTACTATGATAGGACCAGAACATCTTGAGGGAACTGAAAGGTTTAAATTCTTTGTCCATCAATTAGGAAGTGATAATGGATGGGGAATGGGAATAAGAATCCCAGCAAGACCATTCTTCCCTGAAAGTCCAGAAGATTTGACTAGAAGCGAACAAAGACATATTGAACGTCTTATTCAACAAGGCGTTGCTGAAGGGGTAGAAGAACGCGCAGCTATTTATGGAAGGAGAAGATTTACCAGATAATGCTTACCTTAATAGAGCAAAAAATAGAAGAAATCCTTCAAGCTGCTACAATTGATGATGTAACTACAGATGTAGTACAAGGAATTGATGATTTGTTACTAGATTGGACTCAGTATGAAAACTATCCTAGAATAGTTATTGCTGGGGAAAGTGTTGAAACGCAATATGTACAAATCGGCGCAGTTACTAAAGAATATGCGATTAATATCTTTTTGTTGTGTTATAATAGAGATAAAGATGACCTAGTAAGGCAAAGGGATGTTATTGTCGATAGAATAGAGACAGCATTACGCTCTAATCAAAGATTAGATAATTTAGCCGATAATAGTAACAAGGAGAGTGTTTATGGCTCTTCGATTCCGAGAGTTAGGGTTTCTAAATCTGGAGTCAACGAAAGTTACTATGGGGTAGCTTGGATTGATTTTAGAGTGAATACTGATAGGAAAGTCGCTCTATAAGGGAAAGGGGGTGAATAACTTAAATGACAATTACAGGCTTAGTTGGACATTTAGGCGTAGGGGTTCAAGACGCTAAGAAAGAAGACAGCGAAATCGCTGCCTACACTCCTACTATCACTGATTTCTTCGTTATTACTGAAGAAAGCTTTACGGCTGAAAATAACCCAATGGTTGCTGAAAACGAAATCGGTAGAGGTCGTGACCGTACTGGTGCTGTTGCTGGTGGCTATGCTATTTCTGGTGGTTTTGGTGGATACGCTAGAACTACTGACTTAGGATTGCTTTGCCAAATCGCACTTAGCGACGATGCTGATGCTTGTGCTGAAAGCGGTTCTACTGGTATTTCAACTGTTGTTCCTACAGACTATCTTGATTGGTGGACTATTGAGAAGAACGTTGGAGATACTTTGTATCAGTGGCTAATCAATGGTAAGATGAATACGCTTACTATCTCTGTTAACCAGGGAGAGATTGCGAATTACACTTGCGATTGGGTTGTTACAACCGAAAAGAAAATTGAATCTGGTAGTGCTAGCTCTCCTTCCTATGCTGATGATGACTTGTTAGCTTTCCACGGTGGATTGCTTAAACTAGGTGGAACACAGTATAACAACATGGAGTCGGTTGAGATTGCAATCAATAACAACCTATCTAATGATGAATATACTGTACACCCTTCTCGATTCCTTAACAACGTAACTGAAGGTGCGCGTGTGTTCGACCTTAATTTCAATCAGGTATTCCAAGATGCTGATGACTATGCTAACTACACTTATGGTGCTGTTGGTAGAACAACTCCTGGTTATGACCTTTATGAAGACGATGTATACTTCCTGCTTATGAACGCACAGGATAAAGCAGAAGCTACAGAGTATATTGAATTCTTCTTCCCCCGTGTGATGTTTGGTGGGTTGCCTGTAACCCTTGCATCTGGTAGAATTGTTGTTGCTAATACAGGAACCGTACTGGCTCCTACTAGCGGTAACATCATCACTGTTTATTACAAGTAATAGCTTAGAAAAGGAGTAAAAGAGAAATGGCTCAAAGAATTTATGTAAAACAAGTTCCAGAAACATTCAGAGTTTATTTGCCGTGGGAAAAAAATGAAGCAGAAGAAGACAAGACTTGGTTTGAGCATCGCAAAATGACTGAGGCTGATTACCAGAAATTTGTTGACCTAACTTCTACAGTGAAGTTAGCAAACAAGAAAAAAGGCAAGGATGTTGATGAGAAGGCAGAAGTTGATATGATGCTTGGAACAACTAGAGCATTCCTAATTAAAACTTTGATAGTTAATTGGAATGTTTTAGGAGAAGATGGCAAAGTATTGGCTGCAACCCCTAATAACGTTAACTTGTTACCTCCTGAGATTGTGAAGGTTTGGATTGATGATATTTATGACAAGAACCCAATCCTGAAATCTGAGGAAGAAGACGAGGGAGATACAGAGATTGTTGCTACAGGAGAAAAATCCCCTTTAGCATAACAGTCTTAGAGAATCAAGTAATAGCTATTTTGGAAGGCAAGGGTCTAGGAGATTCTCCACCCTTGCCTTCTGTCAGACAATGGTTAGATTGGAAACTAACTAACATACTCCCTAAAGCTGGTGGAACTCTAGACCAAGACCCTGAATTCATGAGAGATTTACGGGAAATTATGAGAATAGAACAAAATTGGGAAAAAATCGGTAAGGCAAAAGCCGCTATTAAAAAACAAATAGAAGAAGCTAAGAAAGGCGGTAAAGTAAGAAAGGTTATATAATTGGACAGAGAACTACGATTTATAGTATCTCTTAAAGATAATGCCACACGGCAAGCACGACAATTAGCGCACAATCTTGGTTCGCTAAATACGACTTACCGTACCTCAATTTCTCTTAATCTTATAGATAATGTTTCTAGAAAATTAAGTGCTATCTATAAGAAAATATCTGACCAAAGAGGCTATCTTGCCTTAGATATGCCTGCTGGTTTGCTTGATAAAGCAAGATATTTTTTTGACGTTCTTACAAGTGCCTTTAGGTCTGATGAATCTAGAAAATGGTATGAAAAGGTCTTTGGCTATCTAAAATCACTAGCTAAATATGCCAGCATATTAGGAGATACGCTGGTAGGAGGATTTCTTGCTGCTGGGGTAGCTATAGAAACAGTTCTTGTTGTTGCTACAGCTTTATTAGCAAAGAAAATGGTAGCTGTTAACGCTGAAATGGAACAATACCAAGTCTCTCTTCAAACTACTTTGCACAGTCTTACAGCCGCAAAAGAAGAGATGGCAAAAATTGTTCAGTTCGCTAAAGTAACTCCTTATCAGATTAAAGACATTACTGCTGCCGTTGTAAAACTTTCTGCTTACAATATGAATATCGAAGAATGGTTAAGACCACTTGGAGATATGGCTTCTGCTTTCGGTAGAGATATTACTGATGCTGTAGAAGCTGCTGCTGATGCTATGACTGGTATGTTCCGTAGAGCATTGTCTTATGGTATTAAAATGGAACGTTCTGATTTTGACCAGGGCGGAAAATACGCTGGTATGACTTATGCTGAAGCTTTCTTAAAAGAGGTAAAACGTAGATTCTCCGGTGGAATGGAGCTTCAAGCCCAAACATTTAAAGGTATTTGGTCTAATATTCAAGATACGTTCTATATCTCATTCCAACAAGCGACTGCGCCTGCCTTTGAAAGAATTAAAAAACTATTAAGTGATTTTTATGAGTCATTTAATCCTGACAGCGAACAATTTAATCCGCAACTAGTTGGAAAAATTAAAGACATATTTAAAACTCTAAGTGGAATTCTTATCCAGCTAGTAGATAGTGCTGAAAAATTTGGAAAATTCTTCGTAAAAAATATTCTTCCAACTCTAATAAAAATAGGACAAGTTGGGATTGAATTGTGGGGAGAATTCCGTGAAATTATAACCACTATAATTGATAATGCTGTTCTGCCATTACTTACTGTTCTTGCAAAATTGTTGGAACAGTTTGTAGACCTTGTAATATGGGCAAAAGTACTACTTAAAATATGGCTTGGTTATAGAGTAGTTACAACAATATTCAAAATTTTAGGTATTCATGTTGGTAGTTTAGCAACTAAGATGGTGGCTGGAAATAAAGCAGCTACATTGCTATCCGCTACTTTAAAAACAGTTGCAACTAGAGTTGCATTACTTGGTGCAGCCTTAGCAACTATGTGGGTAGTAGAAAAATTTATTTCGGTAAGAGACAGTATTAAAGAACTTGCTGGTGCGCTTGATGATGTTGCTGGTGGTGCTGAAAACGTCGGAAACTATCTTGAAAATTTAGGTAAAAAATCTGGATTTAACAAGGAAGAGATGGCTAAAGCGGCTGTTGCAGCAAAAGAATATAGTAACAACATGAAAAATGTCCTAGAGATAGGTTCATATGCTGCTGGACCTGGACAAGAAGGTTGGGAAAATCTTAATATGGAAGCTGAAAAAGCCGTAGAGATAGTTGGTATGGTTGCTGATGCTTTCATTAAAGAGGGAGAAGCAGTAGATGTAATGAAGAGAAAAACTCAAGCTGCTGCTGACCTTTTAGTTAATCTAAAACGTAATCAAGAAGAATTAGGAATAACTTTTGAAAATGTAGTAGATAATTTTGAACGTTATAGTGACGTTGTAGCTATCTTTGGAGATAATGTAGAAGGTCTTGAGCAAATTATTAATGAGTTTGCTACAACTGCAAAATTGTTAGGAGCAGATGCAGATTTAGGGATGTTATTCTCTGAACTACAAAAAATTCTGGCTCCTACTAAAGAAATGCTTCTTACAATGCCTGCTGACACATGGATTTCTCGTACAACAGGAGATTTAAAATCACTGGCAGAGGCTATAGAAGATTCTGATGCGACGGCTGCTGCACAATATCTTGCTAATGCAGAACTAATTGAAAACGTAATGAAAGAGTATGGTATTGTAGCAGGGGAAGCGAAAAAAGCACAGCAAGCAGGGCAAAATGCTGTAAATGCTTCTGCTGATTATTGGCAAGAGGTTTCTCAACTAGTAGAAGATAGACAAAAAGCTGGAGCGCAAGCTCAAGTTGATGCTGCTACAAAACAAATGGAAGCTGCTGGAGCGCAAGAAAGGGCTGCTAAAGCACAAGAAGCCGCTAATAAATCAGGCGTAGTAACCAATCAACCTGGGGTAGCTCAAAATGAAGGTGGAATAGGGCTTATTGATAAGCTTATTAATTTTGCTACTGATAGTTACCTTAATCTCGGTCTTACAATAGCTGGTATTGGTACTTCAATGCTAGTGACCTTAAAACTCATGAATAAAGGCATAAATAAACTAGGGCAGGTTGCTTCACAAGCAATTAAAGTACAAACTGGTGCTGCTGGTTCTAGATTAGCTAGATTTGGTCTTAACTATGCTTATGAACATGCAACTGTTCCTGGTATGAGTGCTGAAGAAGCAGCCCAGGGAAGAACATGGCTATCAAAACAATTACTTAAAATGGAAGATAGACTTATCGCTAGAACCCTTCCTAAAGATATGCTTGACCGTATAGAAGCAGCTACACAAAGACAAGTAGCTACTCTTAATAATGCTCGTAATAGAGCTTTAGAAGACCTTGATAAGCAACTACTTCAAGCTGAAAAAATGAAAATGCCACAAAGAGGCGCAAGAATAGATGTTATTAATCAAAAAATTAGAGTTCTTAATAAACAATTTGATGATGCTGTAAGAGAAATTCAAAAAAGCCACGGTGCATTAGCAAAAGCTGTTGAATCCGGTAGAGTACCAACAATGATGAGAAATCTTGCTGATAGCATTGTTGATTTTACTAATGGATTAGAAGAAGCTAGTAGAACTACTTCTAGAGCAGCTAGAGACACAGCAAGAGCAGCTAGAAGTTTATCTAGGTCTGGTAGAGGAATAATGGGTGGTTTATTCTCTATTCCTTTGTTTGGTCCTGGTCTTAAAAAAATATCTAGAGGTCTATTTGGTAATAGTGGTAGACTATCTCAGCGCGCGGCTAGTGTGGGTGCTGGTACGGCTTCTGTAGCTTCTTCTGTGAGCGCTGTAGAGTCTGGTAACGTTGTTAAGCGTCTAGAGTCTCAGTGGATTCGTAAGCAGTGGTCTAAAATCACTGGCTCTTTAGTAGGTCCGTTCAAACACGGAATTGTTGCTCCTGGATTCCAACAAGGATTCTTTACTCCTGGAGCCGGGGAAGATTACAGACCTTGGGTTAAAAAAATAGTAAATCTCCTATCTAAAAACAATGGTGTTTTGGAGAAAATGTCTTCAGAACAATTAACTGCTGCAATTGCTCAAGGGGAAATTAAATCTATATCTATTGACCTAGCCAAACAAATGTCTACTCAGTTTGATGAGGCTGGGAGATTGTTTGCACAACCATCATTAGTAGCAGAAAAGGCAACAGAATTAAGTTCAACTGGTACTTTAATTAATAAATTTACCGGAGAAACAAAATTCCTTGAAGCATCTATGGATAGATTAACTGGACAATTAGTGTTGCTTGATGGTCATACATCTATGATGGCTGCTGAAATGGCTGGAGTAAAAGAACTTCCCATTAAAATTGATACAGGTAATTGGCAAGAATTAATAAAAGATGTTGAAGGTAGAGTTGAAGGAAAAAGATTTCCGACTGCTTCCGAAGTTAGAGTTACTCCAGAAGGAAAATTAATTGCTAATGTCACAGAAAAAAATACATCTGCTTTAACTAAGCTAACAGAAACTTTCAAAACTAATGTTATTGATAAATTAAAAGCAGGAATTTCGACTAGACTAGGTGGATTAGCTGGAGAATCTGGTTCTATTAACTTTGGTAGATTATTATCAGGCTTAAAAGAAGCATTGCCTATAGCTACTGAAACAGCATCGAAAGCTGCTGCTGAAACTGTAGCAAAAACAGCTACCGAAACCGCCAGTAAAGTTACAGCAGATGCCGCAACAAGAGCGGCAACCGAAGCTGCTGAAAGAACCGCAGCTAGAGGAACAATAGCAGCAACGGAAACTGCTGCTAAAGCTGCTGCTGAAACTGCTTCTGAGGCTGGAGCCAAAGTAGCTTCCAGAAGTGCAACACAAGCTGCTCTTAAAGCAGTAGACCCTGCTCTTTGGGCAACTATGACGTATGATATGCAAAAAATGATACGTCAACTTCCTGGCTGGGAAGAAGACTTCAAAGAAATGGGTGCCAGCATGGTTGATTTTGAAAAGAAAGCTGGAGAAACAGAAAAAGAATTCTACGAAAGAATGAAAGGTACAGTTAAGACCTATGATAGAATTAATGAAATAGGTGTAAGAACTGCTGACTTCTTTGAAACTATAGGTGGCTCATTAAGAGGGGTATTTAGTCCAGTAGAAGGAGCAATAATGAGCATCTATGACGCATTTACTGGAAAAGAGCTATTCTCAAGTTTAGCCAAAAGAACAAAAACAGCCTTTGTTGAAGGTTTTGAAGCTGCCGGTTCCTCATTGGGCGACTTAATTTATGGTAGAGGATGGCAAGATAAGATTGCTGGTGCTACTTCACAAAACTTAGCCTATGGGGATGCTTTCCAACAGATTTATGGAATTAGTATTGCTGATTATCAAAATGGTGTTGATAAAATAGAAGATATCAATGAGAAAGCAAAACAACAGCAACTTCTAGACGCTAGAAAGCTTTCAACTAGTGTTCAAATAATGCACGCTAAATCACTTCAAGATGAAAATAGTGTTTATTATAAACGTATGGTTCTTCAACAAACACTTATAGATAGAGCTAAAGCTGCTAATGATGAACTAGTAAATAGTGGTAAAGTATCAGCTAATGTACTAAAAGCTGAATGGCAAGACCAAATGGCTGCTATTCAAAAATATGTTGATGAAGCTGTAAAACCAGATACTCAACTTACAGACGAGCTTGTATATGCCTTTGAACGAGGCGGAAAAGCTGCTGGTCAAGCTATGGCTAATGGTATTGAGGAAGGTATACAATCGGTTGATGTAGATGTTAGTGTAGAAGGAATACAAAAAATGACAGATGAACTTGACTCTGGAGAATACTCTATAGAGCATGTTCAAGCTGCTTTAAAGAAAATGGATGATAGACTACAACATCTAGAGAAAACAGAAATACCATTAGCAACCAAAATGGTTCAAAAATTTGCAGAAGAACTAGGTGAACTTGAAAGGCAAATTAAGAAAAATGAACTTGAACTTGCTGCATTAGGTCAAACTATGACTAATATAACAAGCGTGTTTGATTTGTCTATGGCTATAAATGAACTAGCTTTAACATCTGATTCTGCCCAAGCATTAAATAAAGAAATAGCAAGACTAAATGTGGAACTTGCTCGTCAAGAATCTGAATTAACTCCACTAGAAAATGCTTTACGTGGTATTCAAGATGAATATGATGCTGTTAAAAAATCTATAGATGACGCGCAAGAATCTATGGATAAGTTCCTTAATGCTCCTATTGAGGGTGAAGGAGCTTATCAAGACCAATTATTCGAAATTGATAAGCAGATTCGTGCATTAGAACGTCAAGGAATTGACCTAAAACAAAAATTACAGCCTTTTGAAGATGCTGGATTAACTGATAGTGATGTTTATAAACAAGCTGCGGCTGCATATGAAGTAAATCAAGCTCAAATTGAAGCTTTGAAAACTCAAAGAGAAAGATTAGAACTTGATAGAGAAATTGCAACTCAAGATATAGAACATGCTAGAGAAGTAGCTCAACGTCAAGATGAATTAACTGGAAGTCAAATAACTGACGGATTAGCAGCAGCTAAAGCTGTTATTGAGGCCAATAAACCTCGTCTTGAACAACTAGAAACTGAGCTTGAAAAACAACAAGCTCTAGTAGACAAGAAAAACAAGGAAATTGAAGCTACTAATGCTGCTATACAAGCACATGAACGGGAACTTACTCTTCTTCAAAAGAAAGTAGAATATGCAAACCAAGACGCTCAAGCAGCGCGAGAAAAATTAGATGCACAACAAAAGATTTATGATTTGCAAGGAGCTATAACTGACCTTGGAATGGTACAAGTAGCTCAAGCTATGGCTCAAGGTCAGATTAGTAGTGATGCAGTCGCTAAATTAATAGAAGATTACAATAAGGCTGCTGAAAAAGCCTCAGATTTAACTAGAACACAAACAGGATTAAATTATAGAGCGCAACAAATTACGTTCGATAAAGAAGCCTGGGATAAAATTCTATCTGAAGCTCAATCAGAACAAAGCCAATTAATTGATAGTATAAACAATTTAGTATCTGCGGCTCAATCTTTAATAACAGGATTGAATCCTGAATCGTCTGGTGTAAGAGATGCATTAGTTTCGGTGTTTGGGGAAGATGCTAAATCTAAACTACAAGAAATTGCTACTGCAACTAAAAAAATGGCAGGAATGAGACTAACTGCAAGTTATGACCAGTATGGAAACTACTTGGGTGAATTTGATAATGGTGGTATTGCTAGAGCAGCCTCTACTGGAAGTCTAGCTATGCTACATAATGAAGAAGCAGTTATTCCTTTACAAAACGGCTCTGTTCCTGTATCATTAATCAATGGAAATTCTCAAGGCGCTGCTCCAACAACAATTTATAGTCCAACTATTGAAGTTGGAAGTATAGTAGTAAGAAATGATGAAGACCTTGAAGAACTTAAAGAGGCTATTCTTGATTTACGTCAAGGTCAATACAATTTCTTCTCAAGAGCTAGCCAATATCCAGAGAGATTTTAAAGGAGAAGTAGATGGATTTTAATGGTTATGAAATTCATGTAACTAATGAAGAATTGCCACATCTTGAAAAGGCATGGACTACTGTTGAAGTAACAACAGATAATAACACTTATAAGTTTAAACGTGAAACTAATAAAAGCCAAGTATTTACTATTTCTGGATATATCTCTATGGATACTTGGGCAGAGACAAGAGCGGAAGCTGAAGGTTTAAATAGTTCACTAAATTCAACACCATCTGGTACATATAGAGATGGATATGGAACTTCGCACTCTGTTATGGTTGATGATTGGACTATTCAGCCTGTGGCTGGGGTTAATAAATACACATTTTCAATGACACTTAGAAAGGTTTCTTAATGCCTGGGGATGAAGATTACAGCAGTAACTTACCTGCTCTTGGTCGTTTTCGACCAGGATATATTTCTGGTGCAGAAGGCGAAACAGGAGAGTTAGATGTTACTCTTTCCACTAATTTAGCTGGAACACCTATTCGTTTCACTTTGAATGAGTCGTTAGATAATATAGTATCTTCCGGTACATTAACCATGCTTAATGCTACAATTGGTGATGAAGGAATACAGCATGATGGAGTTATGAGTGAAGAACACACAGAAGAGGATGAAGCACAATGGGGAACTCTTTATGCTGGCGCTCCTGTAGAACCTAATCAATTATGTTATGTAACAGAATCAGGTGGTGGATTAGGAACTTGCACTTCTCATTGGAGAGTAGTAAGTGTTACAGCATACTTGGATGAAAATGATGTTCCGTATTACGATGTACAATTAGAAGGATTGGGTCAAATTGCTATAAATACTAAATTTGACCCTAGTAAAGTTGTAGCAGATGCAAAGCAAGCATATTTCGTATTAAAAGATTATTATGACGCTATATTGGAAGCTTTTCAATTAGATATTAATAATGATGGGTATCTTTCACCAGAAGAATCAACAGATGCTAGTGAGAGTAATCCAGTCGTAAGTACTGCTACATCTGGAGCTAGATTTCTAGTAGAATCTCCTGAAGTATATATTAAACCATTCCTAGACCAAATTTCCGCAAATGGATTAGAGTGTGGGGCTGGTGTAGAAGGAGTTAGTGTAGTTCCCTTGGAGTGTACTTATAGAAGAGGGGAAAGTTGTTGGCAAATAGTTTCAGATATATTAGGTTTTGCTGGATATTTAGCAAGGTTTAATAGACAAGGTAAAATGATTGTTATGAATATAGAAGAAGGAGAATGGTCATATACCCCTACAGATTTTAGTGAAGGTGGTCAAGGAATATTTGCTGAAGGAGAAGAAGATTCTCCATTGCCTTCAACCGGAATTGGAACATTTGGAAGAGGATTACAATTAAGTTACTCTAAGGAAGGAGTCTATAGTCAAGCGTTAGTGTCTGGATATCTTGGTGGAACTAACGAAGATGGTATTTGGGTTCCTAATAGCAAACAACCGACTGAAGTAACTGTTGTATCGCAAGCTGGAAAAAACATCTTAAATGGTGAAGTAGTAGAAATGGCTGTTCAAGTAGACGAAAGATATAGACTTGAATCTACTACAGCATTAGAACAACATGGACAAAAAGAGCTTTATAAAACAGTAATTGGTGCTAGAAGTGCAACATATGATAGTGAATCAGTACCATTAAATGTAGAAGTTGGGATGGTTATCTCAGGTTCTTCAAAATTAGGCGGCGGAACTACTATTTTTGTAACTGCTTTAAATAGAACTACTGATGCTCAACAAAATACTATAAAAACAGGGCTTTCTGGAACTCGCGGTGGCGGTGGTTCTGGAAGTGGTGGAAGCTCTGGAAGTGGTGGAAGCACTACAACACTAGGATGGGAATAATGGCAAAGAAAATTGATTTAAAAGCCTATTCATTACCAACTAGAAATTTAAATTACTCTGCCGGTGATGTATTACGAAAAATGAGACAAAATATAGAGTTAGGTAGAGTAAATCAGTCTTTTGGTTTGGTCACAGTTGGATTACTTGAAGCTACTCAAGTAGAAGGCGGTTATGGTTGGGCAATAAGTAATTATATTCCTTTTTCATATGCTTATATTTCAAGACCTTGTTTTACTTGGGGCTTAGATGGTACGGCTGGAATAGATTGGTCTGCTGGAGATAATTCTTATTCTGCTGACTTACCGGCAAGTCTTTCTGCTCTAACTGCTGATGATTATCAACCTGCTATTTTTATACCGAGAATTATACATTGGCATATAGAAAATAATGTATACTTAGGTTGCTATATTTTAGTTTGTCAAGTTAATCCAGAATGCACAGAAACCGATAAAACAGTTAGAATACATTATAGATTCGAAGGAGATGGGTACACTCCCTAAAAAGTGAAAGGATAAAAGATGACAATAACAGTAACAGAACATTTTGGTTTCATAGGAGTATATAATGCTGTTCCTTCTACTAATGATTGGGCATGTACCTATTGGAACTGGATTGCTGCTGACCAAATTTTTTATGGTCTAATTCAGCATACCCATGATGGTGCTGCGGCACTTCAAAATCCTACTGGAACTTTAAGCTTATCAACTGCTGTAACAGGTGGTTATTTGCCAGCTAATACAACATATTATATAGCAGTAACTTATGTTGATGCTATTATGAGGGAAACTGCTGCTTCAGATGTTGCAGAAGTAACTACAGGAGCAGGAATCTCTACTCCAGCAACTCCAACAATAGACGATGATGCTACTCCTACAGATATTCAAACCTGCCCTGGTGGTCTATCTGGTGGAGACTATTGGTATAAAATAGCGTACACTAAAGATGGTGGAGAATCTCTACCTAGTTCTCCGGTATATGTGCAAATTCCAACAGATGATACATATGAATGTACTATTCATTTCGTATCTTTGAATGATGCAGCTAATGGAGCAGATTCCATCCTAGTTTATCGTAAATCTGGAAGTTCTGGTAGTTATGTAAAACTTGCAGAAATTACCGCAGGTTCTACTTCGTCTTACACAGATGATAATACAGGTGTTCCAACCTGTGATAAAAACCCTGTGGCTTCTAGTACAATTAGTTCTTTTAATACTATAACTATAGATTGGTCTTCATTAGACTTTACTGAAGCTGAGTATATTAAAATATATGCTACAACTACAGAAGGTACTTATCCAACTAATGCTTTAGTAGCAACAGTGACAATGAATGATGCTACACCAGTTACAGAATATATTTGGACTGGTATAGCTAGAACCGCTGGTAAACCTCCAGAAGTAACTCAATGCTTCGGTAATCCACCAAAAATAAACCTAGCTTCTCATGTAACTGGTAATTTACCTTGGGCAAATCTTCCTTCTGATTTTAATTGGCTTGAGCCTGTAGCTACTGCTACAAGTTTACCAACAGGAACAAACGGCGATGTTTGTCTCGTAGAAGACGAAGATAAACTTTATACGTTTGATGGTGATGCGGCTACTCCCGCATGGGTAGAAATAGGCGGCACAGGAATTGATACTATAGATACTTATGATGAACTTCCTTCTGATGGTTTTTATTACCATAGTGGATATGATGATTTAATTGGTACAAAGGCATGTAATACTAGTTATGATTTTGCTGATGATTTTTTAGGTCAAGGAGAGCATAACTATATCTTTAAATTCAAGCATGAAGATATTACTAATAACACTGTAACAGTAGAAATTCATGCTGATGATGGCGGTAAACCTGCTGCAACAGCACTACATACTAAAACAGAACTATTAAATAATCCATCTGGTACTATAGAAACAGAGTTTGATTTTGGTTTAATAAATCTTACTGATTCTGCTACTTATTGGGTAACTCTTAGTTATGATACAAATAGCGGAAACTTGTTATCTAGTTATACCGGCTCTAGCATGGAAAAATTTGGTGTTGGAGAATGGACTCCCCATGCTGGTGCTTTGTCATTTGACTTAGAAATAACTACTGAAATAGATAACTCTAAAGTCTATTTAAATTTAGAAGATAATACTTTATATGGAGTTAATGAATCAAGTACTGCATTTAAAAAGATAACTATTCCGGTTATTACAATAGCAGAGCAATATGATTCAGATAATTTAGAGGCTTATCTTCCCGCAGATAATTCTGATGGAGACTTAGTTTTAATTAAATGTAGTGCTTCTAATGGTGGTTTTGCTAACTATGAACTTCCAGTGTTTTTATACCTATGGCGTGGAGATTGGTCTACTCCTGGTTGGCAACTTCTAAACTCGTTTTTGCCTTTTATTCCAGAGGGAGAACCTTCATATCTAAATGCTGCCGCACCAGCGGGTACTATATGGCTTCAAAATATTGATGGAGATTTATGCTTATTTGCGCGTCATCCAGATGGTTATGCAACCGTTATGCCTATTAGTACTTATTTAATGGGAGACTTTATTGGATATTTAGGATATTCTGAAGATGACCCAGGTTGGGCTGAAGAGCCTAATTATGGATATGGAGCGGTAACGTTCTATTGGAATGATAAATCCTTTTATTACTATGATGATGAAATTGCTACTCCAGCATGGGTTAGAGGTCCAGGTGTAGTAAAACTTGATACTACAATTGATGATATGAACAGCGCTACCCCATCAGCCGAAGAAACTAAAATCAATGAAATTCTTCAAGCCTTACGAGATTCTGGACTTATTTCTTCATAATGGGATGGAAGTACTATAACATACCCGATGCTGGGAGTTCTTCTGATTTCGAGCAAAAGTTTTGGGTTCCCTTAGTAGGGAATGACCTTTATCGTCTTGATGATGGTACATTGTTGTTGCCTGTTTATAATAATAGCTCTGGTGGTAGTCCAGTTATGTTTTCTCCCACAGGAGATGTTATATTAGGAGCGCATCTTGAATATGATGACATTACTACTTATACTTTTTATACTAAAGTTTTAAGGTCAGAAGATGGAGGAAAAACCTGGGAATCTGCTGGAGAAAATTATTATAATCACAATAAGTATCTGTATTCTCAAAACTCTTTCCCTGCTGATAATGGTGGAATGAGTGCTATCTGTAATGCAGGAAAATTCCATTCTGGAATGATTACTTTAGCAGATAGTAATAATCATGGTGGAGAACCATGTGGAGGAAATTGGGTATTAAATTACCTACAATTTAATCCTGAAACAGAAACTTGGATTAATGATTCAGTTATTCTTAGAGCGCAGTCTGATTTTCAAGGTTGGTACGCGGCTTCTTCAGATGGTAGAAGATGGGCAGCATATTCAGGAACATGGAGCGGTTCATATGAATCTGCAAGCATCTCTACAAGTCAAGTAGGTGCAACAGCAACTATAAGAGTAAAAAACTGTACTTCCTTTAGAATAACAGCTTATAAAGGTCCAATATACGGAACTTTCACTGTGTCAGCTAACGGTGGTGCGCCAACAACAGTTAATTTATATAATGCTTCTCCCACTGTAGAAACATTAGTTTATAATAAAACCATAAATGGGGCTGATACTACTTTTGTTATCACTTGTATATCAGGAACAATAAATCTTGCTACACTAAGATTGTATGACCAAGGTTTAGCTTATGGATATGAAAATGACGAAATCTATGTAGCTACAATGAAAGCTTTTACTAGAGCCGATGGGCATAGTAGAATTTTGCTTTTTTCTCAATTATATCTTTCACACGGTTATGCTCCTGTAACGGGATATCCTACTGATAAGTGGGATTCAGATATTGCTGTCTTATTTCATGAAATAGATGTTTCTCCCGGTGGAGTATTGACTTTAATTGAAGAAAAAGAGCTTATTTATATTGACCATTCGGCAGACCCGGTTTCGCCGCTATATAGTGGGATTTGTTTTTATAAAGAAGAAGAGTCTGAAACTCCTAGTTATGAAGACCCTGATATTTATGTTGTCGTTGAAGAGGATATGCTCCCTTCTTATAACGATTATCCAGGGTCTACCCCATTTGGAGTTCATCACAAAGTTTTTAAAAGAATAAATGGAAACTGGTCTTATAAAGATATAGGTTTTCAAGAACAGGAAGAGTCTGTATATCTTACGGTTTATAATACTTTCAACGTTATATATAAAGATGGTTGGATTTTGCTCGTCTCTATGATTATGGATATGGAAGAATATAATAATAGTCATTGTTTAACTATTGCCTATAATGTAGACGAAGACCAAATTTACGATATAGAAGATGCATGGACAGACCCTACTGATGGCTCTGATATATGGACTCCATGTTTAACAATAACTAACAGTAATAAAGTCCATCTATTTTATTCAGACTATACTGAACAAACCGCAGACTATTATAGTGTAATGGCTCATAAAACTCTTTTGTTAGATTCTTTATCTGAGTTAAGCACTAACGATTGGACTACTGAAGACGATATTATAATAGAATGGGAACATATCGAAGACCCCTCTGAATGGTGGGTAGACCCTTATACTTGTACTGATTTAGTACAAGGTAAAATTAGATTAATAGCTGCTGGACCTAACATACCAGAAGTAGACCCTTCTGGATGGGGAAGTGTATTTTATCTTGAATCTGGAGTTGGAATAGCTGAAATAGGTCCAAATACTCAAGGAGCGTCAAAAACCAATAACAAATATGGAAAAGGATAATTAATGGAATTTCCAGTAGAACAGGTGATAATAGGTATATTTGCACTATTTGGCGCTGCTGTTACTGGTATCTTTTCTGTTTATAATACCAAGATTAGTAAAAAAGTATCTCAGGTCGAAAAGAAGACCAACGGAAACCAGACGCTTACGGCAGGAAATGATATACTAGACCAGATAGTTCCTGCCTTGGAACGAAAAGACGAAGCACTTGACAAAATAGCGGAAATACTCGATAAT
>Ga0265293_10001370_pt1 | contig 53195 bp, 43 predicted proteins | sample Munlanlewell138R_FD_192505 | JGI IMG/M metagenome (GOLD analysis project Ga0265293, IMG submission 192505) | Leachate microbial communities from a municipal landfill in Southern Ontario, Canada - Leachate well 138R | ecosystem: Engineered > Solid waste > Landfill > Unclassified | place: Canada... | reverse complement strand
TCGCTTGCTAAAATTGCGTGGCTTAAAACTCAAAAAGACAACCATCACTATCACTATCTCATTGAAGTAGATGGCGGCATTAATGGCGAGACGGGCCGTTTAGTTCGTGAAGCCGGGGCCGAGGTTCTTGTCGCCGGATCCTATTTATTTGGGAAGGCTGATATTGGCCAAAGAATTCGAGGGTTACAAGGTGAATAGCACATTACATGTGACCTTTTTTGTCGGTCTTTTTCTTTTTATCATTACCCTTATTTTTCAATTGACGATGTATCGATATAAACAACAACGGCCTTTTTCTTTTCAAAACGAATTACCGTTCGAATTAGTCCAAGGGGTCGATACTCGCTACTTACATTATCATTACATTTTGATCTTTATGGTCACTCTCAGTCAAGTCATTTTTGCCTTTAATTATCTCCCAACATTAGTGGCTTGGTATGAGTTTTTATTAGTCGGCAGTTTAGCCTTGAGTGCCATCATGTTTTACTTACTATTTTTCATCAAAGTCTTTGAAGTTAAAAAACATATCCTCGTTGTTTTACTCCAAGCCTTAAGTGTGGTCACAAGTTTTATCGCTTTTGGCTTATTTGCCCAGTTTAGTATTTTTGGTAAACACAATCTTGTGTTTGCGATTGTATCTTATATCATTGCCCTTGTTGGCCTTTTCGTCTTATTTAATCCACGCTTAAGGCGCTGGCCGATCATGGATAAAGTCTTACAACAAGATGGGACGGTTTTAATTTTACGACCCAAAGTATTCTTACTTGCTCTTTATGAATGGGGGTTTATTTTATTCCAATTTATCTTGTTTATTTTGATGTATATTCATCTCTACATTTAGTTGTTACTAAAGCGAATATCAATAAAAAAAACTCACTTTATCAGTGAGTTATTTTTTGTTATGCTTTGGCGGACTTATTTAGACTGCGATACGCTCTTGCGGACATACGGACGGTTTGGATTTTACCATCAACTTCAACTTGATAGTTTTGTAAGTTGACGCCCCAGCGCCGTCTAGTCGCGCGTAATGAGTGACTGCGTTTATTTCCACTTAAGGGTCCTTTGCCAGAGACTGGACAATATCTTGCCATGCTTTTTCCTCCCCATACAATAAATGCCTTGTAAGAATATCATTAATGTAATTAATTTGCAACAAAAAAATGATTATTATCGTGTCTAAAGATTAAATTGATTTTTCATCTCGGTCATGAGTTGTCGATCGCTTCTTTATTATTCGTGTTTTTTAGAAGTGCATATATATTTTATGATCAGTTCACCGATGTTAGGATGAAAAGGGGTGTGTACATGAAAAAGAAAATAGCGCGTTATATTGTTGGATTCTTTTCACTAATGTTTGGTGTCTATTTATTTGTGACGGGTCTTATTAATAAGGAACCCGTTGGCAATAAAATTTTTGCAATCGTTATCATCTTATTGGGGATTTTGAACAGTATTGTTCTTAACCCGCGTTTAGCGCGATCGGTGATGTTCTTAAGTCTTATTATCTATGGGTTATTAATGGCTGTCTCGATCTATATCTTAACGCTTTCGCCAATGCTTGGCCGCATCATGATGTTAGGTGCGATCTTGCCTTTTGGCGGTTCATTGCTCTATTTTTTATCTAAAGATGATGGGATTAATCACGACGCAGGCAATTAGAGTTTTAATTTCGGATAAGCCTTAAGGAGTTCACTTTTGGTGAGCGTCACTGGAACGCGCTTTTTAAGTTCACTATAAATAATGCGTTTAGGGTCATGAGCGAGGTAGCGTTCATCCCCTTTTCTTGTCACAAAACGCAGACTCAGTTTTTTATCAGAATACGCTTCATCAATATACACAATATCTTTAAAAGGGTAGATGAGTCGCGTGCCCCCTTTGGTATGGATTAATTCATGTTTATTAAGTTCATAGTAACTGCTTTTATAGCCGTAAATTAAGTAAAATATGGTGAGAACTGTCCAACCGCCACTAATTAAATAGTGGGTTAAAGTCGGCGGAAAGGTTACGCCGACGATTAAATAAAAGACAATTAAAACAATCAAATATACGGGGACATAAATGGCCAATAAGGCCTTAAAACTTGGATAAATACGTGTTTTCATGTGTTTTTAATCTTGAGGCTGAAATCATTAAAGCGACCACTATAATTGCGGACTTCAGCGCGAATTCCTTCTTCTAATTTTTTGGCATCTTCTAGGTCGTTGGTGAACAAGTGACTAAGAGGAATTCTTACTAACTCATAGAGTTTAAAATAAAGGGTAAGAAGATATTTATTAAAATCCACTTCAAGCGATAAGTCGCCGGGTCGAATCAGGTACTCATGGACAAAGATGCTCGCAAAACTGTAATGGGCATGAAGGTCATTGAGCTTAGCAATTTCAAGAAGGGTTGCCATCGAGTAATCACGCGTTTTAATAAGTTCACCGGCCCAGCCAAAGCGTTCAGCGATAAAAGGGGCAACGTTTTTAATGCCAAGATGGGTTTTGGTCTCCATTGATTTTGCATCAAGTCCACCGGGCGGTGTCTTGATGATTTTTAGGCGCATGAGTGCGAGTTTTCGCCGTTCATCAAAACGTCCGATTAGCTGAGGGTTTTCGATGAGGATTAAAAGTGTGGTAGTGGTTTCTAAAAGTGACCGCCAAATGATAAAGGTATCATTTAAATATTCATGCTCAAGAAGCATGACCCCAGAAATGAGTTCTTCAAAGAAACGTTCAAAAAGGTCAAAAATCGTTTTTTCTTTTTCATTAATCATTTTGCGGTCAATTTTCATGAATTTTTGATAACGACGGTCGATTAGATTTTGAAATTCGAGAATACTAGGATCGATGAATGAATCTCTTGTAAAGGTGTGATTGGGATTTCTTTTGGCTTCTTCGGCCTTAATCGTATCTTTAATGAGTTTTTCAATGTACTGTGGATTTTTAAAATAATTCTTTTGAAAATCAATACTTTGGTTAAGAATTTTATGGTTATGGCGCAGAATAATATTGGTTGCAAATTCTTCAAATGATTTAGCGTCATTTTTAAAGATTTTTCGGTAGTTAGGATAGGCGAGTTTAATGGCTTCTCGGAAATAATTAATTTTCTCTACTGAGTTTTCAGAAACTTGCTTATTATCTTTTAAAAGGCCATCCACAAAATTTCGTGATAGTTCAAGATTTTTCATTTATATCCTCCATTTTGTTTGATTCGATAAATCTCTTTTATTATACTAGTTTTTATAGCACTTGGGGCCTTTTATATGGTAATATAAAGCATATGTACAAAGGAGATAATTTGTTTTGAGCCTCTTTACGATATTACCTCATAACTTTTTTTCTATCCTCGCTAGTAAAAACAAAGATATTTACGCAGAGGCTTTACTTTTGCTCCACCGTTCAGTTGAAGATAATGATCTTTTAATTAAGAAAACCGAGTTTACCCGTAATCTTAAAGATCGTTTAAACGAACTCTCACTCGTTGTTGATATGAGTGCGGAAGAAGAAGCAAATGATGATGAAGAACCACTTAATCACGCCGATAAAGCAAGTTTTATTGTGCGACGCTTGGAAGAATGTGGATGGATTGATGTTGAAGTGAATCCCGAAAACTTTGAAGAGTATCTTGCGCTCCCAAGTTATAGTATTAGCATGCTTTCACTGCTCAATAATTTAGTGAAGGAAAGTAATGCGGAATACATTAGCCTCGTCCATGCGACGTATAGCGAACTGAAGATGGAAGACGAGATTAGAGATGAGTTTATGTATGCAACGCTCGTCCGCGCCTATGAAAATACGAAGGCTTTGAACGTTGAACTCATTACCTTAGCCCATAGTATTCGTATTTTTCAAAATCGCCTTGGCAAAGTCTTTAGCACGAACAATATCTTAAGTGATTATTTTGACTTATATAAGACAAGAGTCAGTGACCGCTACTATCACCCTTTAAAAACCTTTGATAGTGTGGCAAAGTTTAAACGTCCGATTCTTCATATTTTACAAAAGTGGCTCTATGACGATGAGATACGGGCGCAACTTGTTGGCCAATCATTGATGTGGAGCCGAAACAAGGATGCAAAAACAGCAGAAGCGGATATTATTAACAAAATTAACTTTATTAGTGATATGTATGAGAAAGTTAATGATACCATCGCGCAAATTGACCAAAAGCATCATGAATATACGAAGGCGAGTGCGAGTAAGATTTTATATTTAAATAATGCCGATAAAACAATCAAAGGGCACCTGGATTTTATCTTTAAAACGTATGCCGAAACGCTCAGTAATGGCGCAAGTGTCAGTCCCATCTTAAATGGCCTTTCTGAATCTATCTCCTTTACCAAGTACGGCTATGTCAACCCATCATCGTTAACGCTCCCCATTATTCGGGAGTTAAGAAGCGATTCGTTACCGCTATCACTTACTGACTTTGATGATATGCGGGACGCCTTAATGGAACACTTTTTAGAACAAACGAGCAGTCAATTTAGTAATGAAGCAATTTTTGACTTCATGGACCTTGCGTTTGGTGACGAAAGTGAACTCCATATTAAAGATATTCCGCTTCCGACATTTGATGCCTTTTTATTACTAATCCTAGCGACGATTAAAACTAATGATGAGCAATGTTTTTATATAATTGAGACAGATCCCGGAAAAGTGAGTAGCCACGGTTATCGGTTACCGAACATGCGGTTTGTTAGAAAGGAATTAACACTTTAATGTTTGAAGAAGCATTTTTACGGCTCACACGAGCTGATCAGGAGGCCTTTGGACGGGCCATAAACCAACTCCTTTTGACGAGTTTTATCGTCCGTGATGATTTTGACCGTCGTGAAAAAACGATTAAAATTAATCCCACTTACCGCTTTATTGAACGTCATTTTGACCTCATTAATGATTATTTATCGTTTAGTGGCTGGCATGTCGACAAGGATCTAATTAAAGGGGTCTTCAGTTTAGTCAATGAATTTGACCAAAACCGCCTCCGCTTTGATCGTGAAGTAAGCCTTGTTCTTTTTGTTCTTCGTCTCATTTATGAAGAAGAGAAAAAAGAAGGGGGGCATGTCGGCGATTCGATTTATTTAACGACCCCATTAGTCATGAAAGTCATGCATGATCGGGGTATTGGGTTCCCGAATAAACGGTTAACCGGCCGGTTAGTGGGCCGTGCATTACGTGACATCTCTCAACATAATATTATCGCGAAAGTAAGTGGCTCTTATGAAGAAGGCAATGTGAGCTTTTACTTATTACCATCGATTACCTTCGCGGTTGATAATGAAAAAATCGTCGCTATTAGTCAGGCACTTGAAAAACTGGCCCTTCGTGATGGGGGAGAAGAAGGGGGCGAGTTATGAAACTATTAAAAACCATTAAAATTATTAATTGGCATTATTTCTGGAATCAAACAATGAACATCGAGCAAATCGTGTTCTTGACCGGGGTCAACGCTAGTGGTAAATCAACGCTTATTGACGCTCTCCAAGTCGTCCTTCTTGGTGATACATCTGGACGGCACTTCAATAAAGCAGCAGCCGAGAAGAGCAACCGAACCCTAAAAGGATATTTACGAGGTGAACTTGGGGATACCCTTGAAGGCGGGTTTAATTATTTAAGAAATGGACGCTTTAGTTCTTATATCGTGCTTGAATTCTTTGATGATGTAAAAGAAGAATATTTTAATCTAGGCATTGTCTTTGATGTGTATGATGATGGCAGTGAGGAACATCGTTACTTCTATCTTGGGGCCAAGATGCCTGAGCATGAATTTATTCAAGACAATATCCCGATGGACTACAAGTCCCTTAATAAACATTTCCAAACCGACTACCCCAATCGCTTTAAATTCTTTGATTCTAATCGGCAATATCAGGACTACCTAAAAAAGGTTTTGGGAAATTTAAAAGATAAGTATTTCAGTTTACTTAAAAAGGCCGTTAGTTTCTCACCGATTACGGATATTACGACCTTCATTACTGAATATGTCACCGAATCCCAAAAAAACATTGAAATTGGACCGATGCAAGAAAACATCTTGCAATATAAAAAACTCGAAGATGAAGCGGCTTTAATGCGCTTTAAAGTCGAACGTTTACAAGAAATCAACAAAAACTATCTTGTATATTTAGAACACAAAGAAAATCAAACGTTAAGTGAGTATGTCCTCGAAAAATCAACGCTCCAAAATGATTTAAATCGGCTGGAAGCCTTTAATAAACAATATCTTGGCTACACAAAACGGCTCAGTGATATTGAAAGTGAACTCGCTGATCTTGATGTGAACCTTGCTGAACTTAATAAACGGAAAGTAAAACTGATTCAAGATAGTTCTTCAAATGATACTTATCGAATTACCGATGAGATCAATGAACATAAGAAGACCGCGGAAGAAAAGATTAAAGCACTCAATCTTTTAAATATGCAATTACGCAGTGATCTTGAAACATACGTCATGACCTTTAATAAACTTGCCGGTGAGATCATTACGAATTTGACTGGTGCCGATACCAAACAACTTAAAAAAGATGGGTTGTTTGCTCTTGACGCGCTCTTAGATAGTGCGGCTCAAATTAGCAAAGATAATGACCAAATTAGTCAAATTCTTGCAAAGGATATGAACGCCCTAAGTGAAGAAGTGCTTTCCAAATGGCGGACCTCACAAGCTAAATTTAAACAAAATCTTGCGGCTTTTACCGTTAATCTTGGCCGGTTGATTACTGAATATGAAGAAAATGAAGCTCTCTTGAAACAACAAGAGCTCGATCTTCGAAGTGGTGGAAAACCGTATGAATATAGTCTCGTCCAAATTCGTAATGAATTACAAAATAAATTAAGTCAAAAGCACGGGATCAAGATTGAAGTCTCCATTCTTGCGGATTTAATTGATATTAAGACGCCAAAATGGACGAATGCCATCGAAGGTTATCTTGGGGCGCAACGCTTTCATCTCCTCGTTGAAGGCCGCTATTTCCTTGAAGCCTATGACATTTTAAAAGGGCTTTTGCAAACCTATAACTTCTATGGCACAAACTTAGTGGATATTGATCAAATTATTGAACGCCGCTTCAGCGCGATGAATAATTCACTGGCCGAAGAAATCATTACCGATCATCTCGGGGCTCGGGCCTATATTGACTTTTTGATTGGCCGTCTCCAAAAATGTCAGACGATTCAAGAGGCACGTAACAGTGGTAACGGGATTACCCCCGAAACGGATTTATATCGTAATTTTACATTTGGCCGCATTAATCCGCGCCTTTATAGCCAAAAATATATTGGTCGCCAAATCGAAGAAGCAGAAATCAATGCCAAACGGGCCGAACTTGTCGCCCATGCGCATGCGTTACGTGCTTATCAAGAACTGCACAGGAAGCTAATGGTCGGGAATGACACTGAAATCGTTAATACCAATGAAATTAGCGCTCTTAATTCGCAAGTCAAGCGTCTCCAAGAATTACCTGGCCTTCATGAAAGCATCCGTTTTTATAATGAAGAATTAGGACGTCATGATTTAACCCTGATTGAAGGCATCCATCGCCGGATTAGTCTCGTTGAAAGCGATATCAAAGGGATTGAAGAACAAAAAACGAATCTGGCTGAAGAACGTGGCACGATTACGACAAATATGAATCTTCTCAAAAATGAAAAGATTCCTGAAACCAAACAAATTATTCATGAACGGCAAACTAAGCTCGACGAACAATATGATGCATTCTTTGTGAGTGAAAAAGCGGAACCATTCTTCCAAAAATTAATCGATGAGGGGAAAACGCCACTAGAAATTAATGGTGAATTTCGCAATCTTTATTCAACGGCCCTCTATTTAGCAAATAGTGTCTTTAATCAAGTCAAAAAACTTCGTAAGGAATATGTCGTTGATTATCGTTTAAGTTATGACACAGAAACGACGCATAATGATATTTATGTCGGTGAATTAAACGACCTCCAAGAAGTGAAGCTACCCGAATATGAAACGAAAATTAATGACGCATATCAAAAAGCAGTCAAACAATTTAAAGATGACTTTATCTCCAAGTTACGTAGCGCGATTGAAACCGTTGAAGATCAAATTGCTGAACTTAATATTGCCTTAAGTACCTCTACGTTTGGTGAAGATTCCTATCAATTTACCGTTCGACCAAGCACCATTTATCGACCTTATTACGACATGATCAAAGACGATCTACTCCTTAAAGTAACTGATGATGATAGTGAATTCTTTTCAAAATACGCCGATGTGATGAAAGATCTCTTTGGGCAAATTGTCTTAGCCGGTGATGGTGATAAAAATGCCTCGGTCTTAGAAAATGTTGAAAAATTCACCGATTACCGTAACTATCTTGATTTTGACCTGATTGTCAAAGATAAAGCGGGTAACGAACAACGCCTTTCGCGCATGCTGATGAAAAAATCAGGGGGCGAAACGCAAACCCCTTTCTATATTAGTGTATTAGCAAGCTTTGCCTATCTCTATCGGGTAAATGAACCTGGAGAACTAAGTAACAGCGCCCGCCTTATTATCTTTGATGAAGCCTTTTCGAAGATGGATAGTGGACGGATTAAAGAAGCGGTCCGCCTCTTACGCCGTTTCGGCTTGCAAGCCATTATTAGCGCCCCCAGTGATAAAGTCGGGGATATCAGTCCATTAGTTGATGAAACCCTGGTTGTCTTACGCGGTAAAAATTACTCACAAGTGCAACTATTTGCACGGGAAGATGATTTAACCTAGAAAGGTCATTATGGATCTCGCATTTGCAAAAGCAATTAAAGAAGAACATGATAATCTCCGAGCGCATTATTATAGTGAACTCGGCTTTGCCCTCGGTTTATTTTTTGCAATTCTCGTCCTCATTGCTTATTTAGGAACCTTTGGTGGCCTTAATCTACTCGCCCCGTTTTGGGTCATCTTGATATGGGGTGGTGTGATCCTCATTTATACCTTAATCTTAATTTTGGTTATGCCCTATCGCTTTCGGATGTTTCAAAAACTACTCGTGTTACGCTTTTTTGAAGAAGGGCGTAAACATAAACTTGAACTTATTCCGAATCCGCAAGGGGGTCAAAATTTTGATTATCCGCTGCTTTTAAAAGATGCAGGGATGCTTGATCAGTTCCGGATTAGTGTTTTTTCGCGCTATGAATATAAGAAGCGGTTGGTGCATGTGCTTTTTGACAAAGAAACATCCAGTCCATATGCCATTATTCATATTCCCAATAAGTTATCACCATACTATTTACAAATTAATAATGGTAATTTCGCCCCGCCCCAAACGTATAAAGAAAATCCGATAGATAAAGTCGCCTTTGTCTCACGTTATAAACTGAATTACTATGCGACAAGCGGACCAACCAATGTTAAAATATATTTAAGAAAAGAGTTAGAATCACGCTTTGTCGCGATGCTTGAACGCCATCAAGGGACGTATCAACTGATCGCAACCTATACGGATAATTTTTTACTTCTCGCCCATTATGACGGGAGTCGACCACTGAAACTAGGAAAAGTTTATCCGCTTGATTACTACAACGATCGGTTGAAACATTTATTACTCATTCAAGATTTTATGAATATCATGTTAGAGGAAGGAAAATAATATGGGAAAAGAACTCGTCGCCATGATTCTTGCCGGAGGGAAAGGCACGCGCCTTTATGAACTCACCCGCAAAGATGCAAAACCAGCGGTCCACTTTGGAGGCAAATATCGGATTATCGATTATCCCTTATCAAATTGTGCCCATAGCGGCATTGATACCGTTGGGGTTGTCACTCAATACGAATCGATCAGCCTTAGTCGCTATATTGGAAACGGCGAAAAATGGGGCTTAAATGGTGTTCGTAGCAGTACAGTTGCGATTCCTCCACGTCAAACCGAAAGTGGCAGCAACTGGTTTTTAGGCACAGCTGACGCCATTTATCAAAACCTTGAGTTTCTTGATTCATTTAGCCCTGAAAATGTCCTGATTTTAAGCGGGGACCATATTTATAAAATGGATTACTCGAAGATGCTTGACACCCATTTAAAAAATGGCGCTGATCTCACGATTGCGGTGCTTGAAGTAACGCTTGAAGAAGCCAAACGCTTTGGGATCTTAAGCGCTGATAAAAATGACCGCATTACTGAATTTGAAGAAAAACCGCGCAATCCTAAAAGCACCTTAGCGAGCATGGGTATTTATATCTTTAATTATCGCGTCCTTAAGTCAAGTTTAATGGCCGACGCTAAAGATGAGACGAGTGACCATGACTTTGGGAAGAATATCATCCCCACCCTTTTAGCCAAGAAGAAGAAACTTTTCGTTCATCGCTTTGATGGCTATTGGAAAGATGTGGGCACGGTTGATTCATTATGGGAAGCAAATATGGATCTCATTGATTCGATGGATGAAGATTTTTATACACTTGACAAATATCACTTCCGCCTTTTTAGTGAGGACACAAATAGTGTGCCGCATTATGTCGGTAAAAAGGCGCGGGTGACGAATAGTGTTGTTAACCAAGGCGCCATTATCCTGGGCGAAGTCGATCATTCGATTATTTCAAACGAAGTGACGATTGAAAGCGGTGCTCGGATCACGAACTCGGTCATCATGCCGGGGGTGACGGTTGGAAGTAATGCGCGGATCAATAAAGCGATTGTCATGAGTGATTTACAAATTGATGAAAATACGATTATTAATCCCGATGGTGACCGGGTCGTCCTCGTCCACCAAGGAGGTGTCAGATGAAAGTCTTAGCTTATTTAAATTTACATCATGCCCCAGGATTAGGACCTTTAACGAAAAATCGAAGTAGTGCAGTCGTTAGTTTTCTCGGCCGATATGCGTTTATGGACTTTATGCTCTCGAATTTTTCTAACTCAGGTTTTGATCGGGTTGCGACCCTTGTCGATGCCCATCCGCATTCGGTCCTAAAACACTTAGGGAGCCGCAATACGTTTAATATTAATACCAAAATTGGGATGGAAATTGTCGCCTATAACGAAGCTGGTAGCAAAGCCGGACCACGTTATAATACGGATATTGCCAATATCATCTTTAATGATTGGATCCTAGAACAAAATGATCCTGATTATGTGATTGTTGCCCCAAGCTATTTTGTTTTGCCACTTGACTTTCGACCCATCCTTAAACAACATATCGCAAATAAAGCACCCGTTACAGTTGTTTATAAGCAAGTTGACAATGCCAAAACCGAATTTATTGGCCGTGGCGTGCTTGATCTTAATGCCGACGGCCATGTCATGAATTTTTCTCGTAACAAGGGGGAGAAGAACGAACGCGCGGTTGCCCTTGAAATCTTTATCTTTAACCGCGAGACCTTTGATTTTCTCCTCAAAGAAGCCGGAAAAATCAGCTCCTTTTATACGTTAAGCGATATCGTTGCGTATCAAGCAATGAATGGCCTCCGCGTCGATTCCTATCGTTATGATGGGTATGTCCGCTGTATTGATACGTATCAACATTATTTTGATTATAGTTTTGAACTACTTAACTATAAAGTCCGCCGTCAATTGTTTATTCAAAATTGGCCCATTTATACCGTTACCCATGATACCCCACCCGCAAAATATGAAGCCTCGGCGTGTGTAAATAATGCCTTTATCGCCAATGGTTCCCTCATTGCAGGGACGATTCAAAATGCTATTATTTCGCGTAATGTCAAAATTGAAGAAGGGGCAGTGGTAGAAAATGCCATTATCTTTACGGATTCAATTATCCGGCGGAATAAAACAATCAAATATGCCGTGATTGATAAATCGGCAGAAGTGGCAGTAGCGAGTGAATTAAGTGGGACGCCTTCGGATATTTTATATATTCGAAAAGGAGATAAAGTATAATGAAAATTTTAATGGTTGCGAGCGAAAGTGCGCCGCTAGCGAAAACCGGGGGTTTAGCCGATGTTGTGCATGCATTAAGTAAGGAACTCGCCATTCTCGGTGAAGAAGTCAGTGTGGTGTTACCATTCTACACAACGATTCGACGCCTACCTGATCAAGAAATTCGTTTTTTGATGAATGTCCAAGTCCCCCTTGGATGGCGTTTTCAAAATGCGAAAATCTTTAAAACATTTATTGACGGCATTACTTTTTATTTAGTTGAGAATGAATTTTATTTTGGTCGTGAAGGTTTCTATGGTTATGATGATGATACTGAACGGTTTGCGTTTTTTAGTGTTGCTGTCCGTAATATGTTACAAGCCATCAAACTAAAGCCCGATGTCATCCACATTCATGACTATCATGGGGGGATGATTCCGGCACTTGTTAAAATTCAAAATGCGAAAACCCGCTACTACTCAAAGATGAAGTTTGTGGTCACGATTCACAACCCAGCCTTCCAAGGCGAGTTCCATCCCGATCTTTTACAAGATTTTTATGATATTCGGAAAGAATATTTTGATAATGGGACGCTTCGCTATCGAGACAAGGTTAATCCTTTAAAAGCGGCGATTGTCTTTGCTGATAAAATCAATACCGTGAGTCCGACACACGCCCAGGAATTACTCACCCCGGAAGGATCAAAAGGGCTTGACGGGATTCTTAAACTAAGAGCCAAAGATTTTGGCGGTATTTTAAACGGCATTGATTATGATGAATTTAATCCAGAAACAGATAAATTGATTGTGAGTAAATACAGCGCTTCAAAATTAGGTTTAAAAGTTCAAAATAAAGTGGCGATCTTTAAGGAACTTGGTTTAATAGGTGATGAAAAAACGCCTTTATTTACGATGGTAACCCGTTTAACATGGCAAAAAGGCATTGATTTAGTACTTGCTGCGATTCTTGATGTCCTAATGCAAGGGGCAAACGTTGTTATTGTTGGTAGTGGTGAATACGGGTATGAACAAGCGTTAGAACGCTTACGAGCCCAATTTCCAACACAGATGGCGATTTATATCGGCTACAATAATGCGCTAGCGCACCGTGTTTACGCATCGGGTGATTTCTTCTTTATGCCGAGCCTCTTTGAACCTTGCGGCATTGGTCAAATGATTGCCCAACGGTATGGTAATTTACCAATTGTGCGAGCGACCGGTGGACTTAAAGATACGATTATCGGATATGACGGTAACAATGATGCTGTTGCCGATGGTTTTAGTTTTGATGCCTATGACGAATACGCGATGAAGCTAACGACAAACTTTGCCCTCGCCCTTTATAAAAAACCCGCTATTATCAAGAAACTTGTTAAAAACGCGATGCACAAGAATAATAATTGGCACGAGGCGGGTAAAAAGTATTTAGCACTTTATCATAGTGTTGTTAAATAATTATTATGTTATAATTCTCTTGCGAGTGAAGAATAAACAACTTCGGTTGTGTCTCACCTTCAAACCCCTCGCTGTTCCTAGCATTAATAGGTAATGAAGTAATTAATTAAGGTGGTACCGCGGATTTTCGCCCTTAGGTAGCACCTTTTATTTTTGGAGGAAATGATATGGCATACGATTTTCATCAAATTGAGAAAAAATGGCAACATTATTGGGAAGAAAACCAAACGTTTTTTACCGATGTTTACGATTTTAGTAAACCTAAATATTATGTTCTAGATATGTTTCCGTATCCGTCAGGCGATGGGCTTCATGTCGGCCACGTCGAAGGCTATACGGCGACGGATATCGTCGCCCGCTTTAAACGGATGCAAGGGTTTAATGTTTTGCACCCAATTGGCTTTGATGCCTTCGGTTTACCCGCCGAACAGTACGCGATTAAAACGAATAATCATCCCGCGACTTTTACCAATAAGAATATTGATAATTTCCGTCGGCAATTAAAGTCACTTGGTTTTAGTTATGATTTTTCTAAAGAAATCTCAACCAGTGACCCCACCTATTACAAATGGACGCAATGGATTTTCGTGAAACTTTTCGAAAATGATTTAGCGTTTGTTGATCATATCCCCGTCAACTTTTGTCCGACTTTAGGGACCGTTCTCGCCAATGAAGAAGTGATTGATGGCAAAAGTGAAGTGGGTGGTTTTCCAGTCATTCGGATGCCGATGCGACAATGGCTGCTTAAAATAACAAAATACGCAAGCCGCCTTTTAAGCGATTTAGAAGGACTTGATTGGCCGATTTCTACACTCGAAATGCAAAAGAACTGGATTGGGGAAAGTGAAGGCACCGTGATTCGCTTTGCAGTCGCTGATCATCCGCAAAGCTTCCAAGTTTTTACAACCCGGGTCGATACCCTTTACGGCGCAACTTATACATGTTTAGCACCTGAACATCCGCTCGTTGAAGTGCTCGTTAGCGATGCCCAAAAAGAAGAGGTGCTCGCTTATGTCAAAGCGGCGGCCACGAAAAGCGATCTAGAACGGACTGAACTTGCAAAAGATAAAAGCGGCGTCTTTTTAGGCGTATATGCAATTAATCCGATTAATGAAAAGAAAATCCCAATTTATGTTGCTGATTATGTACTCGGGTCCTATGGTGAAGGCGCTGTGATGGCCGTTCCGGCTCATGATGAACGTGATTATGCTTTTGCGAAAAAACACGGGTTACCGATGATTAAAGTATTAGACGGTGATATCAGTGAATGTGCCTTTACTGAAGATGCGAAACATCTTAATAGTCCGCTCATTGATGGGCTTGATATTGCTGAAAGTAAGAAAGTTTTAAATGCTTACTTAACCGAACATAAACTTGGTTATGTGAGAACGAACTATAAGCTTCGTGATTGGCTTTTTTCAAGGCAACGTTACTGGGGTGAACCGATTCCCATTATGCTCACTGAGAACAATGATTTCATTGCCGTCCCAACCGAAGAATTACCGTTAGTCTTACCCGCATTAAATGAATATAAACCGAGCGGCACCGGGGAATCGCCCCTTGCCTTAGCCACTGATTGGGTCAATACAACCTATCAAGGAAAACCAGTACGCCGTGAAACAAACACTATGCCCCAATGGGCGGGTAGCTGCTGGTATTATATTCGTTATTTAGATCCTAAAAATGACAAGGTCATTGCTGATCCAGCGTTGATTAAGCATTGGCTTCCAGTTGACTTATACATCGGTGGGGCAGAACACGCTGTTTTACACTTACTCTATGCCCGCTTCTGGCATAAATTTCTATTTGATCAAGGCGTTGTGTCCACCAGCGAACCCTTTAAAAAATTGTTCCACCAAGGCATGATTTTAGGGGAAAATGGCGAGAAGATGTCCAAGTCACGAGGCAATGTCGTAAATCCAGACCACATTATTGCGACTTATGGCGTTGATGCCTTACGGCTTTATGAAATGTTTATGGGTCCACTTGAAGCGAGCTTACCGTGGTCTAATTCCGGACTTGACGGGGCCTTACGTTTCCTCAATCGGATTGCCCGTATATTTAGTGATGAATTTCTGACACCAATCGTTGATACAAACAGTGGTGAACTCGATTATTCGTACCATTATACGGTCAAGAAAGTAACGGAAGATTTTGAAAAATTGGCCTTTAATACCGCCATCGCGCAAATGATGATCTTTATTAATGATGTCTATAAAGCAAAAGAAGTTTATAAACCTTACTTAATTGGATTTATTAAATTAATTTATCCAATTGCCCCGCACTTAGGAGAAGAACTTTACGCACAATTTAGTAAGGTTGGGACCATCACCTATGAACCTTGGCCAACATTTGATGCTGCAAAACTGATCGTAAATGAAGTTGAAATTGCGATTCAAGTGAATGGAAAACTTCGGGCTACGATGAAAGCCCAGTTAAATGCTGCCAAAGAAGTGCTTGAACAAGCGGCTCTAAAACATGAAGGCATCCAAAAGTATCTCGAAGGCGTTAACATTAAACGCGTGATTGTGGTTCCTAATAAAATCGTTAATATCGTTGTTTCCTAATAATTATATTAAAATATAGATGCACGTTACTCACCTTGTGAGAATGTAGCGGAGGTATTATGACATTAACCGTCGATATTGGAAATAGTGTGATTGGGGTTGCCCTATTCCAAGATGATGAAATTATCAAAACGTTTTCACTTGAAACCAGAAAAGGTGAACATTATGATCACTATTTTTTGACATTAAACAATTTGATTCAGCTTTATAACTCTAAACTTGTCGTAAAGAACGCCATGATTGGCAGTGTTGTCCCAGGTTTAACCCTCATTATGAAGCAGGTGATTGAAACCCTTTTTAGCGTAACACCGCTCATTTTAGAGCCGGGTATAAAAACAGGTATCGTCTTGAAAGTTGATCATCCCCTAGAAGTTGGGGCAGACATTGTTGCTTGTGCCGCCGGCGCTTTTAAATATGGGGATGGCCCTTTTATTATTGTTGATTTAGGGACCGCAAATAAATATATCTATGTTGATGAAAAGCATGTCTTCCATGGCGTTGCCATCAGTGCCGGACTTAAAACTGCCTTTACTGCGCTCATTGCTGATGCGGATCAACTTTTAAGTGTCCCCTTTTATTTACCAAAACATGTCTTAGGTAAAAATACTAAAGATGCCCTTGCTAGTGGTGCAACGTACGGTTTGATAGGTGAAATATCTGGTTTTATCGGCCGCATCGAGCAGGAAGTTAAGCGTGAACCAATCCTCTTACTTACGGGTGGGAATGCGGTTTATATTAAAGATGCGATTGGCACCCGTTACCTATACGAACCTCACTTAGTTCATTATGGTCTTTTAAAGATCTTGGAGAAAAATTATGAGAAATAAGAAATTAGTCACAGACTTAGTCCTTGATGGTCTCTTTATCGGTATTATCGCAGTCATGGGTTTTGTACCAAACCTTGGCTACATTCGACTGGGACCCATTTCGGCGACCATCCTTCCCATTCCAGTCATCCTCGGGGGTGCCTTTCTTGGCTGGAAGCGGGGGTTACTCTACGGTACCGCTTTTGGTGTAACATCGTACTTAGTCGCGATTACATTAGCGGCAGGAACAGATTCGTTGTTTGCTAATCCGATTTTAAGTATCGCCCCGCGTATGGTTTTCGGCGCTTTAACCGGACTTCTAGCAGGTGTTTTTCTTAATCCCAAATATAAAAATAAAACACGGCGCATATTGGCCATTCCCTTTGGTGGGTTATTAACGCTTATTCATTCCGTGCTTGTTCTTGGGACGATGTTTTTAATTTATCCTGCTCAAATTGCTGCCATCTCACTTGTGCTTTTATTCGTTGTTTTAGCCGAAATTGGGGTTGCGATGTTTTTAACTCCGCTTTTATACTTTGCCCTTGAAAAACCGTTTGCGGCCCGGGACCTAAAATATAGTCCTGTGGATGAAAAAGAGAGTGAATTTAAAGCGATAGTAGCGCCTTACTTTACGCGGGCTTTAGAAACACTGATTAACTTTGTCAATATTGATTCGGTGTATGACGCCAAAACGATTAATGAAAAGATGCCTTATGGCAAAGGGGTCGCCCAAGCGTTAAACTTTGTTGAATCACTTGCCGTCAAAGATGGCTTGCATGTTAAAAATATTGATGGTCGGGCAGTTGAAATTTATTTCGGTGATGCGACTAAACCAAATATTGGTGTTTTCGCCCACGCGGACGTGGTCCCTGCTACTGGCACCTGGAAGAGTGAGCCCTTTAAAGCAGAAATTCGGGAAGGTAGACTATATGCCCGTGGTACAAGTGATGATAAAGGACCAGGCATTGCGGCCTATTACGCCATCAAAGCGTTATTTGACCATGGTTACATTAAAGATTATAGTGTCCGGCTAGTCATTGGTGGCGATGAAGAACGCGGGAGCAGTTGTATGCGGTACTATTTTCATGACTATAAAGCGCCTGCGCCCCAATACGGATTCACACCCGACGCTGAATTTCCACTCATTTATGGTGAAAAAGCGATTACGAATTTTATTGCAACTAAAATCTTACCATTAGGTCCTATTATTCATATCAAGGGTGGTGAAGCCGCCAATAGCGTCATTGATAAAGTATTGATCACGCTTCCACTTGATGAAGGATTGCTAAAGGAACTTGATGATGCGAATGTGTCCTATAGTGTGAGTAAAGAAATGGTGAATATGACCTTAACCATTTTTGGTAAAAGTGCGCACGGAAGCTTACCGCAATTAGGTATCAATGCCGGTGTCTTAGCTTTTAAATATCTTGGCGACTATTACAAAATTAAACATCTCCAACTTTTGGCTGAAAAATTTAGTGATCCGAGTGGGAAGACGATGGATGCCTATTTATCAACACCCCTCCTTGGTGAATCAACTTATAATATTGGCCTATTGACTTATGAAGAGGGTGTCTTAACCTTCACATGTAATTTCCGTTATCCAGAAGGTGTCGATTTAACTCCGCACTTAAAACAACTAGGTAAAACCTTAAAAATGGAGCTTAAAGTCAAATCTACAAGTAAACATCTACTCTTTGATCCAGAAAGTGATTTTATCAAAACCCTTATGGACGCCTACATGGATGAAACGGGTGATAACGGTAGTAAACCACTCGCGATTGGTGGCGGGACTTACGCGAAAGAATGTCCAAATACGGTTGCTTTTGGCAGTGCCTTTTCGGGTCGTTCAGGGGATATCCATTCCCCCGATGAACATATACTCATTGACGATTTCAATGCGCAAATGGCGATCTATGCTCGAGCCATTCATTATCTCGGGACGCGGTTATGCGCGTAAGACATAAGCCGTGGGCACGTGATTATTTAACCTCGCTTCCTTTTCACATTGCTGCGGACGCGTTTGATTTTGCAAAGTTTAAAGCAAGTCACCACGGGCCAATCGCGATTGAAATTGGGGTTGGTAAAGGCGATTATTTAAAAGCGATGGCGGAAAAATACCCTGAGATTACCTTTTTCGGCATTGAGATAAACGCAAGTGTCTTGGCTGTTGCAGCCCAAAAGATTGAAGTGTCATCGCTAAGAAATATCTTTATTTGTAATGCCGATGCTTTGATTTTGATGCCAAAATTCCCGTCTGAGACCATCGATTATGTAATTTTAAATCATAGTGACCCATGGCCGAAGAAACGGCATGAAAAACGGCGTCTTACCTATCCGTTATTTCTTAAAGAATATTACCGCATCTTAAAAAAAGATGCCCATCTTCTTTTTAAAACGGATAACGACGATTTTGCTCATTATTCCTATGAGATGATGAATGAGGGTGGTTATAAAGAGGTTACCTTCGACCTTGATTACCGCGGTGGAAACGCTTTTGATGCCAAAACAGAATATGAAACTAAATTCGCCCTTAAGGGTGTCAATATTAAACGCATTGTTGCAAGAAAGTAGGTTGTTATGTTAACAAATAGAGAACTTAAGTTATTTGAAAAGGTGACGCAAATCGATGCTATCCCAGGGATTGAAAATCATTTAGCGGCTTTTATTAAAGCTGAACTTGAACGTTATGGCTTTACACTCGTAAGGGATAATCTTGGTTCCATTTTTGGCCTTAAAAAATCAAAGATAGCCCAAACTCCTAAAGTAATGGTTGCCAGTCATATGGATGAAGTCGGATTCATGACTCTAGAAGTGAAGGATAATGGCATAGTTAAAGCCGAAGCCCGCGGTGGCATTTCCCCGAATACCTTACTCTCACAACGGGTCCGCATGACACTTCAAGATGGTCGAAAAATTGATGGCAGTATCGGCGCACTTGCGCCTCATCTTGGCGGCACAAGTCTTGATCAGGCAAAAATCAGTGATCTTGACTTTGATTTTGGATTTCAATCAAAAGACGCGGCTATTAAGGCTGGCGTTACGATCGGTAATATGATCGTGGTCGACGGTCCTTTTAAAGTACTTAATGAGGGGCAACGGCTTCTTTCTAAAGCCTTTGATAACCGATATGGTGTTTTTATGATGCTTGAAATGGCGCGCACATTTAGTAAGGTTGACTTACCTTATGATCTTTATGTGGGCGCGACGGTTCAAGAAGAAGTTGGACTACGCGGTGCGGAAACGATTGCGGATGTAATTAATCCTGATTTAGCGATTGTACTCGATTGTTCGCCCGCTCGCGATACGATTAGTAAAGAGGAAGAAGGGCAACTAGGCGGCGGCGTTCTTATTCGCTACCTTGATCGATCGATGATCGCGTTTCCCGAACTTTTAAGTTTTCAAGAAAAAATGTGTGAAATAGAAAAAGTGCCTTATCAATATTATTCGAGCATGGGCGGTACAGATGCGGGGGCTTTCCATCTGCACGCGGATGGTGTTCTAACATTAACGCACTGTATTTGTGCACGGTCACTACACACGGCGGCGACCGTCGTTGATACTGCTGATATTAAAAATGCGAAAAAAGTATTAATCCGTATGTTAAAAACCCTTAACGGGAATCTCATCCATAAATTTAGAATGCACCGGAGATAAATGATATGCATGAGATTGAATTAAAAATGAAAGACCCTACCTTTCGATTAACGAACAAAACCTTTCAGTTCCCAAACGAAATCGCGAGTCATTTCTATACTGCCAATTATTTCGTTAAAACTTTAAATATCGTCACCAAGCATCTTCCGGAAACGACTGTCACCATGCAATTTTTCCAACGTAAGGATAATGTCATGGTTGCCGGCATTGATGAAGCGATTGCGCTTATTCAAACTTTCGCCAAAGATGTGAAAGATTTAACAATTTACGCATTGCACGATGGCGATATCATTAATGCGAATGAACCAGTGCTCAAAATTTCGGGACGATACCAGGATTTTGGCTTTTTAGAAAGTTTAATTGATGGTATTTTGACACGCCGCTCAAATGTGGCGACTAATACCCGTGATGTTTTACTGGCCGCCGCCCCCATTGATGTTTTCTCGATGGCTGATCGGCAGGACGACTTCAATACCCAAGCTGGTGATGGTTATGCAAGTTTTATTGCGGGCATTAAAAAGTTTTCCACTGATGGCCAAGGCGCCTATGTCAATATCAAAGGAATGGGAACGATGCCACATGCCCTGATTGCAATGTGTGATGGTGATCTTATCAAAGCTTGTGAACTTTATCATGCAACCTATCCAAATGAAAAAATTAGTGCCCTCATTGATTATACGAACGATTGTGTCAGTGAAGCACTTCGCGTCGCACGGCACTTTAAAGAAAAACTTGGGTCGGTTAGACTGGATACTTCATTATCGCTTCTTGATGCGCATTTTGTCCGTCAAGGACTAAATGACCCTGCCTTAAAGGGCGTGAGTGGCCCCCTCGTGCGGGCTGTGAGAAGTGCACTTGATGCTGAGGGATTTCATTACGTTAAGATTGTTGTTAGTAGTAGTTTTTCACCCGAAAAGATTAAAGCATTTAATGACCAACAAGTACCAGTTGACCTTTATGGCGTTGGTTCTTATCTTGTGAATACAAAAAGCGTTGGATTCACGGGGGATGTCGTTGTTGTCAACGGTAAACCTCAAGCAAAAGTGGGACGCAAGGAATATTTTAGCAATCGTTTAGTGAAGGTTTCATTAGACTAAGACTAATTCTTAGTCTAGTTTGACTTTGAAAATATTTTCAAGTAGAATTACTATGAATTGAGGTTTTAACATGAATGAAAATTATAAAGACCGCGTTACGATTTATGAGGTTGCTGCTGTTAGCGGTGTCAGCCTTGCGACAGTATCGCGCGTGATTAACAAACACCCTAATGTTACCCCTGCAACACGACTAAAAGTGGAAAACGCGATTAAGAAATTAGGTTATCGGCCAAGTGCCCTGGCTCAAGCTTTAGCAACGAGTAAAACTACAAATATTGGTCTTATTATTCCAAGTGCAAACTATGTTTATATTGCTAACATGCTGCACGGTATCATTACAACCGCGAATCGTTTGGGATATCTAACAACCCTTTTTGTCACTGGTGATAAAAAAGAAGATGCCCTTAACGCGATGGATAAACTCATTACGTCACACGTTGATGGTGCCATTATCTTTGATGATTTGTTTGAAGAAGAAGAAATCACGAAAATTACGAATTATCAAGTACCCGTTGTTGTCGTCAATAATCGTTTAGATGCAGTCGAAAAAGTGACTTGTTTAACGTTTGGTTATGAATTTACCCTTCGTGAAGAAATTATTCGGCAACATCTCCGGACGAGTGAAAATAAGATGCATTTTGTTGCGATTCCGCATAATGGCCGCTTACTTGATCGCCTCCAAAGAAGTTTTGAAAAGACACATCAGGAAGAAAAGCGTGACTATGAAATTCTAGTCGTCAATGACTCTTACGATGCCCATTATAAGTTTTTCCTTCATTACTTCCAAGAGGTTAAGAAAGGTTACTTTGTTGTGTATCGCGATTCGTTAGGTAATGCGGTCGTGAATGCTGCACTTGAGTGTGGCCTTCGTATTCCCGAAGATATTGAAGTTTTAAGCCTTGTGGGAACGCGTTACGCCGCCCAACACCGTCCGCGTTTATCGAGTATGATTCTTGATATGGAACATGTCGGGACGCGCGCCCTTGAATTATTAGTTGATATTATGGATGGACAAACTTTCATCCCCCGACAAAAAGTAGTTGCGACTTATGCGAAGTTAGATACAACCCGCTAGATAGGAAATGATATATGAATTTATATGAAGAACTGCTTTATCGCGGTTTAATTAAAGACTTCTCGAACGAAGCCAAAATTAAAGAAATGCTAAATGTCCCCCAAACCATTTATTGTGGGTTTGATCCGAGTGCCGCCAGTATGCACATGGGTAATTTTGTGATGATATTAACACTTGTTCGTCTTCAACGAGCAGGCCATAAAATTATTGCCGTCGTCGGTGGGGCCACTGGGATGATTGGCGATCCGAGTGGTAAAAGTGCAGAACGTAATCTTTTAGACAAAGCTTCTTTAGCCCATAATACTGCGCAAATTGCTGCCCAATTAGGAAAATACCTTGATTTAAGTAATCCTGAAAAGGGTCTAATCTTAAATAACTATGATTGGTTAAGTAAAATCAATATTCTAGAATTCTTACGTGATTATGGTAAGTACTTTACAGTTAATTATATGCTTGCGAAAGATACCGTATCAAGACGTTTAGAAGACGGCATTAGTTATGCTGAATTTAGTTATATGCTTCTCCAAGCCGCCGATTTTCTTCATCTAAATACTCATCATCACACGACGATGCAAATCGGGGGCAGTGATCAATGGGGTAACTTGATTAGTGGACTTGATTTAATTCGCAAAGTGAAAGGTCCAGACACCAATGTTGAAGTGATGACCGCTCACCTCTTAACCAATAGTGAGGGTGTCAAATTTGGCAAAAGTGTCGATGGTGCCCTTTTCTTAGACCCGGCAAAATTTAGTCCATATAAACTTTATCAATATTTCATTAACGTTGGGGATGCGGATGCCTATCGTTATTTAAAGGTTTTTACGTTCCTCTCAAAAGAAGAAATCGAAGCGCTTAACACGGAACATCTTAAAGCACCACACCTGCGTCTCGCCCAAACGACCTTAGCACGCGAAATTCTTAAAATTGTTCATGGCGAGCCCGCCCTTATTCACGCTGAAGAAATGACAAAGGCCCTCTTTAGTGGGGATGTGACGATGCTATCCGAAATCGATATTAAAGATTTATTTAGTGGGATGATTACGCCTTTAGAAGACGGTTTATTACTTGAACATATTTTGATTCGTGTCAAAGCCGCGAGTAGTAAACGCGAAGCACGGGAATTTATAAATGGCAATTCCGTTAGTGTGAACGGCCAAAAAGTTAATGATCCAGTTGCCGTCTTTTCTCGCCACCAATTACTTCATGACCATTATTTAATTATCCGCCGCGGTAAAAAACAGTATTTTGTTGCCTACATTAACTAATTGTTAGAGATCATAAAAAAAGACCCACTTGCTATTACTAGTAAGTGGGTTTTTAATTGGTCGATTAACTGCGACCGGCAATCATTAGAGTGCGCGGTTGTAGAATTCGATGATTTGTGATTCGGCGATATCTTGGGCAACTTCAGTACGTTCTGGTAAACGATCGAAACGACCGCTTAATTTTTCAACATTAACCGTGACGAATGGAACCGTGGCACCAATTTTTTCAAGATTGAACTTGAATAATTTGATTTCGCGACTTGTTTCGCCAACAGAGATGGTTGAACCAACGGGGACTAAGAAGCTTGGGATATCAACTTTTTTACCATCGACTAAGATGTGGCCGTGATTAACGAGTTGACGTGCTTGCCGTCTTGTCGCGCCTAATCCTAAGCGGAAGACAAGATTGTCAAGGCGTGATTCAAGAATTTGAATGAATGCTAAACCGGTAACAACGTCTTTCTTTTGCTTGGCAATTAAGAAGAGCCGTTTGAATTGGCGTTCATTAACACCATACGTGTGGCGAAGTTTTTGCTTTTCGATAAGTTGTTTACCGTATTCGCTTACTTTGCTACGACGTTTGTTTCCGTGTTGACCTGGGCCATATGGCCGTTTGGCAAGTTCTTGACCGGTTTCAAGGATAGAATATCCTAACCGACGTGACTTTTTCCAACTAGAACCTGTGTATCTCATGTGTTTTCCTCCTTTTCTTTATTTGCATACTAAACAAAAGGTGCAAACCCCTCGTTTCTGGATGAATGAATATTTCCTTTCGCCACTGTAGCTTGGGTTACTAAGACATCAATCGACTTCAATCATTAGACAAACGGTGTTTACATGCTGCTTACATGCATTTAGTATAATAACTTAAAGTATATAAATAGTCAATCAATAGGTTGAAATTGATGCATTTTTTTGGTTAATAACGATTGAAGTGACCATCATTCTATGGTGTCATCTTATTGCGCAATCTTTGAACAAAAGGTTTCACAATTTTTAGCGTAGGCACAACCCGCACATGAACGTTTATTTTGATATAAAAGAAAGAAGATGACCGCGCCAACCAGAAGAATCACAATGACAAGAATGATAATATCAGCAGGACTCATAATATAACCTCCAGTAACCGACCAAATTGAAAGATAAGGGTGGCGATTAAAAAGGCGACAGTCGTTTGAATTAAGACCGCTTTAAGCATTTTTTTCGCACTCCCGAATTCTTTATGCATTGCCCCAATCGCCCCGAAACAGGGAGCACTAAAGAGATTAAATGCCATAAATGCGTATGCCGAAGCAGGCGTGAAAAAAGTAAAGAGGGGACTCGTGAAAATGGTGTGAGAGGCCGCGCCATCACTTAGGCCCGCAATAATTGAAAGTGAGGTAATAACTTGCTCTTTTGCGACCAGGCCTTGAATGATGCTCACCCCCGCGGCCCAACTATTGGTGCCTAAAAAAGGATAAAAGAGCCACGAGAAGAGACGGCCGACATCACTTAAAATGGATTGGTCAATGGCGACCCCATATTGAAACTGCCAATTGAAACTTAAGAGGAGCCAAATAGTGATGGAAGCTAAGAAGATAATGGAGCCCGCTCGGGTCATAAAGGCCCATGTTTTTTCAAATGTTGACCGAACAACATACTGAAGGTTCGGTGCTTTATAGGTCGGTAACTCCTGGATAAACGGAGAGTAGGTACCTTTGTATATAAAACGTTTCATGACCAGTGCAGTGCCTAAAATAATGATGACGGCTAAGAAGTATAAAGAAGCACTCACAATACCGACGTTATCTTTAAAGAAGTAGCCAGCGAATAGGGTGATAATAGGGAGTTTCGCGCTACACGGAATAAAGGGGGTTAATAACACCGTGAGCCGTTTTTCATTTTCATCATTAATCGTTCGTGTCGCCATGATGGCGGGAACACTGCACCCACTTCCAATAATAAAAGGGATCAGCGCTTTACCAGATAAGCCCGCCTTGCGGAAGATGCGGTCAAAGAAGAAGGCGATTCGCGACATATAGCCACTGGCCTCAAGGAGCGCAATTAAGAGAAATAGGATAACAAGTTGAGGAACGAAGTTTAGGATCGAGCCGACCCCTGTTAGTACGCCATCTACGAGGAGACTAATGGCCCACGGCGATGCTCCGACATCTACAAGAAAACCGCTGAATTGGACATTTATCCAAACAAAAAGGGATTCAATGAGGCTTGTTAGATAGCCACCGACTGGTCCTGCGGCTAGAAAATAGACGCTAAACATAATCAAAATAAAGATCGGAATTGCCAAGTATTTATTCAAGATAATTCGGTCGATTTTGTCAGTTAAGGTTTTTGGGTTTTCGCGTGAAGACACACTTAAATCCCGTACCCTTTCAATAAATTGATAACGTTGGTCAGCCACAATTTGGGGGATATCATTTTGATATTCATTCGTAAGTTTAGTAATTGAATCATCAACGTTAAGCACGAGATGAATTGGAAAATTACGATCACCCTCTAATAATTTACATGCAATAAAAAGACGTTCTTTTAAAGTGATCTTTTCGCTAAGTTTTGCAATTTCCTCGTTGAGAGCCCCTTGATAAATAGCGGGGTATTCAGGTTCATCAAGCGTTACTTCCTTAATGAGATTAATCATTTCTTTAATGCCCGTTCGTTTTAATGCCGAGACTGGGACAACCGGTAATTTTAATAAGGATTGAAGCTTGTCGATATCAATGCGAATACCTTGTTCAAGGGCCAGATCGGACATGTTTAAAGCGACAATCATCGGTATTTTAAAGTCATAGAGCTGAGTGGTTAAATAAAGACTTCGTTCAATCGCCGTACTATCAACGATATTAATGATTAAATCGACATGTTCCTCAAGTAAAAACCTTCTTACAATTGTTTCTTCAGGACTGAATGGGGAAAGACTATAAATGCCAGGAAGGTCGATGACCTCATGGGTTGTCGTTCGTAAGAGGCCCACTTTACGTTCAATGGTTACACCAGGCCAGTTACCAACTTTTTGATTGTTGCCGGTTAAGACATTGAAAAGGGAAGTCTTTCCGCTGTTTTGGTTACCAATCAGGGCAATTCTCATTTAATGACCTCAATTTCAACATGCCGAACATCATCTTTTCGGACAAGGAGTCGATAGCCTCTAAGTTCAATACATATGGGATCGCCAAGCGGCGCGACTTTATTGAGAGTAATCATGACCCCTGTGGTGATTCCCATATCCAAAAGTCGTTGTTTAAGGGCGAGATCTCCGCCATTTATTTTTAAAACTCGGACTTTTTGTCCCCGTTTAATTTCACTTAATGTATATATATGATCCACGAGTGGTGATTCCTCTCAAAAGTTGCACGAATGCTCTTTAAATATACTATAAAAGCAAAAGTATTTAAAGTCATCACACAAATAATTTATCTTTCTTCTGAATAAATATAGAACAAAGATTAATCACGATGAAATACAACATCATGATCTTTTAATTGAGAAGAAAAAAATGTGGTCTTTTTGGAAAGATATAAAGAAGATGAGCATGCTAACCGCATTTATGAGTTAAAAGCAATTAATGGGTGCGGTTGATTGCCGAAAAATTACCGCGATTCTCGGAGCCGTATTTGTCTGTAGGATAGGAGTTATGTCACGCGTTAAAAACCGTGAATATGATAACCAGCTGTTATATAGAAACAAACCCTTTTAATTTTAGAACAATAAACGAATGGCGAAAAGGCGGAATCTTGCAACCCCACTTTTATTTTGAGCGTTGTGCTTACTATCGATTTTTATTGTATCGGTAGCTTCATCCATTTCAAAGGTCATCCATTGTTTACAATCCTCTTTAAGGGCTTTATAAAATTCAACACCTTCAGAGTTAGTTACCAACGTTTGCTTATAAGGGGCAAGTTGTGCTTCGCCATTGACGATGACATCCGTATATTCTTGATTTAATCCATCTTGATCACCCCAGTCAGCAACTAAAAGTTCAACTGTTTTCACTTTAACTTTTGTGGTGAAGTGAAGGGAACCTGGTCCCTCAGTTTTTGCGCCAAATTTAAAAAGACCGTGTTCACCTGAATAAGGTGCGCCACTACTACCATTACCCGCATAAGCCGCTTTTGTGTAAAGGACATTATCAATCATCCCGTCTGACTTTGAGCTCAGTACTGATAGCGCGCTAACCGTTGATAACGTGACCGTGCCAAACTCCGCATTCTTTGATAAATCTAAGTCATCAAAATTAAATTCAATGGGTTCAGGCACTGGTAGTACTTCGATCATGATTGAGGCACTAATTTTAGGGTTTAAAACACTCGTTGCGGAGATTGATGTTTTGCCAATACTTTGAGCGATAACGACACCATCATTTACTGTCGCCACGTCAATATCTTGGCTGGACCACGTTACGTCTTGACTAGCATTGTGCGGCAAAACACTAAGTAATAATGGTTTTTCTTCGCCAATATAGAGTGTTGAACCTTCTGGTGATCTTAAACTTAAAGACGTAGGATGTAAGTCACCCTCTATGACCTCTAAATAGGCTGAACCAAGTACTTTCTTCCCACTCAATAAGTGTTTAGATACAACATTTATCGCCGTTATACCGTTTTTGATGCCAACAGCGTTATCCCCATTAATAACCGCAACACTGAGGTCATCGCTAGTAAAGTAAACATCTTGAGAAGCAGAAGTAGGTGAAATGGTGTAGTTAATTTGGATACTTTCACCAACAAGAATGGTATCCTGCGCAAAATTCACACGAATGGTCGTAGGGGCTCTTTCTACCATACAACCTTGTAGAAGAAGCATAATAATTGGTAATATGATGCGTTTGTTTTTCATGTTATCCCTCGAGTTTTCTTTATGCGGTGTAATAGGTGTTTTGCGCCCATTGTGGTAAATAATTTACATAATCACGAATCGAAAACACTTTTGTTTCATGGAGTCGTTTTGTTTCTTCCCCAGTTACTCTAGCCTCAAAATCTTGAAGCGTTTCGTTCCATATGGCTTTGTCGTTACTACTTACATCATAATAACCACGTTTTGGAACCGTTCCTGAGAAAGTATAACCATGCTCACCTTTTGTCGAAAATTTCATTGTGCCATTAATAGCGTTCCAATAGACGTTTAGGTTTTGACTAATACGTGGTACTTTATAAATCCGCTCAATGGCTTGGGCGGCTGGATGGCCAGAGGCGGCATTTAAATTGATTCTTGTTGTTTCGTTTGGTTCAAGCGGAATGGTGCGGCCATAGGTCATGGCTTTACTTGCTGTAATTGCAACCGCTTTTGGATTTAGAGTGTTCATCAGTTCTTGGCTATTACTACCGTGGGATCCGTGATGGCTAGCCTTGTAAAGCGTTACTTCAGGTAAATTTTCATTCTTGAGTAGGCTTGCTTCGCTTCCCGTTGTGAGATCGCCTGCGGTGAAGAAAGAGAAATCTTTATAATAGAAGATCGTGCTAAGACTATTCGGATTGCCAGCGTTACCAGTTTCACCAGTCACATAGTTACCCGTATTTAATACATCAAAGTAAAACTCCTCAGTTAAATACCATCGTTTTACTGCGCCATTTAACTCATTAGTAGCGTCATGGGCTGTATAGTAGGCAGTTCCATTTTCAATGTAAGTGTTAACAAGTTGTTTATAGGATGTCGTGGTTTTAGGAGCGCCATAATCAATAACGAGTGACACATCATTAAACCCATCTAATAAATTGGCAATCCCGTCAGTATGATCGCCATCAGCGTGTGTCGCCATTAATAAATCGACTTTTTGATCGGTGATTTTTTCTTTAAGGAATGCGTTGTTTTCGGTACCATCAAAAGCAAAACCGCCATCGATGATGACATCAACATTCCCCTTTTTAAGGTAAATTGAATCGGCGTATATTTGATATGTTTCTAAAAAATAAATTTCAAGTGGATCGTTACGACCTTCATTCCCTTTAAAGATGGGGTCATTGACACTCTTACCGGAACCCACTCCGGATTGATAGGGTACTTTTTCAATATTAATTAAGAGTGAACCGAAGATAGCAGGGTTTATAGTAGAAGCGGCGGTTACGATTGTGACCCCCTCTTGCAAACCTTTCAATAAACCTTGATCACTAATTGAAGCGATGGCAAGGTCACTTACTGACCATTTTACCGTAGGATCAGCGTTTGGATTTGGAATTTTAACGTTTAATTGTATTTCTTCTTCCTCGAAGAGTGCGAGTTCCTCAACCGTTTCGCCATTATACAAAATGGCAATCGATTCGGGAGCGACTCCTTGGGAGTCACCGCCGTTACAGGCGGTGACTCCCACTAAAACAAAGGAGAGAAGCAAGGTCATAAAATATTGCTTCTTAGTCATTAGGCAAGCGTTCCAATTTTTAATAGACGGATATCATCTAAATTAACACGTGTGCCACTACTTGGAAGAACGGTGATTTTAATTTTAACTGGGGTATTGATGCCTTCAGGTAGCAAGACACGGAATGTTTCCAAAGTTGTGAAAATGACATTGACTTCACTGACGGTCACCCAGTTTGTACCATCGTGATAAGAAATACGGAGCATACCGAATGGGTCGCTACCAAACCGAGCGGCTTTAAATTCAACGATATTGATATCCGCAACTGCGGTGTTTAATTCAAGCCGGCCCGATGAATCGATATCGTTATTACGTTGCATGCGGAGTGCCCAATTACCATTGCGGCGATCATTTGCATCTTGGCCAATAAGGGCATTGCGGACTGTCCATTCGTTTCCACCGAGATTAACATTATAATCAGCAGTGGCGCTATATCCGGATGGTGAAGAAGCGCTAATGCCGTATTGTTCAGCGGCAAGTGCATCTTCAAAGTTTAACCCAACAAGTTCTTGATAGTGTTCATCATTTGCTGCGAACACGTTGACAATGAATGATTTCGTCGTGAATGCATCGTTTAAACTAATCGTGGCAGTAAGTGTTACAGCCACTTGTTCAGCAGAATGGGTAACAACACCGCTCGCGCTAATGACTGACGGGTTGCTTGACATCCAAGAAATAAGGACATTGGCATAATTACTACCAGCAGTTGGTAGCGTGATGTTTGTTATAGTTTTAGGAACATTGGTCATAATCATTAAGGCATCAGCCGTGGTATTCACTTTTTGGGAATCATTTAATTCCGGAATTGTGATATCGGTTGCCTTAAGAATTTTAATTTGTGATGCACCAGCACCACTATAACCGAAAGCTGTCAGAATACCGCGAACATCAATAATCGTGCCCACGGTTGCAGTCGCAAATCGCGTAGAGATGGCGCTAAATTCGGTAGCACCAACGACCGCTGGATCAACGCGAAGGTCAAAAGTTTTTGAACCAGTTGCAGCCGTCATGACTTTAACACTGAAAGCTTTAGTAAAATTAGTTGGTAGACTATTAATCGTTGCTAATTTGACATCAACTAGACTACCATGATAAGGATTTGCGACCGTAAGATCGACAATATTTAAATCACTTACATCTTTAATCGAGTAAGAAAGAGGCGTTGGACTTTCAACAAAATAGGCAACATCAACAACTTCATGTTCACCTTGATATCGTTTCTTCGTACCACCAACTATATAAGACTTTCCAAATTCGACTGGGAAAGCGGTAATATCTTGACCATATATATAGAATCCACCTTCACCGTCTTGGAGATAGTAACTTTGCTTTCCGTCGTTGGCTGGTAACATATGTGTTACTTTTCCTTGAACTTTTATTTCGCCATCAATTTGGTCAATATATTCGGCGTGCGTGGATAGCTTGACTGCTTCCCAACCAGTAGCGCCACTAATAACGGAGATGGTTGTCGTTGCTTTGACTTCCGCTAAAACTGAACTTGTTGCAGTAACGGTTACACTACCTTCACTGACACCGGTCAATGTACCATCAACGGCAATGGTGGCAATGCTTTCTTCATCAACAGACCAAATAACATTTTGGTTTGCTGTTAATGGGCTAATAACAGCAGAAAGTTTGACGCTTTGTGCGACTGTGATTTCATTCACGTCACCCGCAACACTGATGACAATCGATTCGGGGTTGATAACGGGGACGTCAGCTTCAATGATGACGAAATTTAGATCTTTTTTTATGTTCGGATCATAGGTTGAAATGGCACTAATAATGACATTACCAACACCGACACCGGTAACAAGACCAGCCTCATTAATCGTCGCACGAGCTGCATTAGTAGTTTTCCATTCAATGCCTTGATCGGCCTCTGCTGGTAAAACCGAAGCATTTAGTTGAACGGTATTACCAACTTTTAACTCTTGTCCAGCAGTTGCACCAGTTACTACAACTTCGGTTGGGTCTACTTTTTTAGGCGAACAACCGGAGAGAAGTAAAAATGAGGCGAATGCTAGGGTGAAGAACGTATTTTTTTTGATTTTCATAATAATTCCTTTCATTATTTTATGAGTAAATAAACGACAAACTAAAAGCAATAAAAACTTTTAGTTTAGTAGGATTTAATTATTTCCAATTGGCTACCTCCTTCGTGTAAAAGATGATCTCATACAAGATTTTTAATTTTACGCGATGGAAGTGCGGGGGGTTCTTGATGATTGAACGACATTTAACGATCAATATCCATATGTCTATATTAGCGAATTTATTCTTCTACTTCAAGATATATTAAACATATGATTTCTACAAGCAAAATATAATATGTATTTAAATCACGTGAACGAGTTATCGTCGTGGATTGCGGATTAAAATCATCTCTTATTAGACTTTTGTAATGACTTGACTTCCTTCTACAGCATAAATGGCAACCCGTGGGAAACTATGGTCAAGGGCCTGTTCTATGCCCGTAATATAACCACGGAAATTTACTTTATCGCCGGCCTTTAAATCATTCCGGAATGAGGAACCTTTAATACTAAAGTTAACACTGCCATCCTCAAGGTACAAATCAATGTATCCATTCCCCGCTAAAACGGCGGTTAAATCATGGACTTCAACATAAAGTGGCTTGACCAATAGTTTTTGTCTACCGACGATGTCATCCTGGGAAACACCAGTCATGTAAGTGGTTAGTTTAACCTCACTATAATTTGTGATTAATGACGGTCCCGTTATATTTGGTGGGTTAGTGTTAATTACACGAATGGTTGCGGCGATAATTTGAGCGGAGGCATTAAATATAGAAATGCTGCCGGTTAAGTTAACAATGTCACCAACGACTGCAGCTGTACCCTCGTAAGATGGTTGATAGACGAGGACGGCATCTTCGTTATCCGCAATAATAACACCTGTCGCGTTTGAGACCATGATTTTCCCTACGACATTAATCGTTGTATTCACTAATGTGCGTGCATCATATATCTTTGAGATTGTATTAACAACCCAATCATTTTCGATTACGTTGACCGTGATAGAATGTGAGGCCAAAATGGTATTATCCTTGTCGAGCGCTTCGACCACAATACTCGTTTCTCCACTAGTCACCCCAAGGACGACGCCTAAAGGTGATACCGTGGCGATACTTGTATCAAGAGATAACCACCGCAAGGAATCATATGATGCTGTTACGGGGTTAATTGAAGCGGTTAAGGCGAGGGTTGAACCTTCATAAAGTGTAGTGTCATCTTCAGGTGCCGTGAGTGAAATACTCATGAGTTGGGTTTGAGGGTCAAGGACTCTAAATGTTAGATCGGCTGTAACGGTATTCAATTTCGCGGAAACGGCACTGACCACAACGTCACCGGCGCTTAATGCTTGAATTTTGCCACTAGTAACGGTGGCAACGGCACTATTATTTGTGGACCAAACGACATTTTGGTCCGCTTCTTGCGGTAAAATTGATGTATACAATTGTAGAACATCGCCGATGACCAACTCTGTTGTTTGATGGATATTAACAATACTAATTGACTCCGGAGTAATGTCTTGATTTTTGGTGGTACAACCTGTTAACAATAAGATTAGAATGGGAACGTATAGTAGCTTTTTTTTCATATTTCTTCCTTTTTCCATTATAAAATTGGTATCTTTTACTAATTATTGCTGTTTATATGTTGGTTATTACACCCCCTTTTTGATAAAAATACAGATGAGACTGTTTTTTTAAAACTTCACTTATTTCGATGAAGTAGGGGTTTCACTCACGTGTTTACTTGTCACTTACCATTGTAATCAAAAATGTTAACTTGTCAAAGAATATTAAATAAATACTAGTAAATGCCAAAACTTTCTCATAACTTCAATACATTGTATCTTCTCAAAGGTCATGTCCATGGTTCTATTTTTGAATCAATAACCCAATCGAAACATAAATTAAGGTACTGATTGAAAACGTAGGCCACGTTAGAAGTAGTTATTACAATCTTAACGGACGATCTTTTTGGTTAACTTGTAGAATAATAGGCAAAAGGTGATGAAAAATTGTATAATATACAAAATGAGGACGAAGAAATGAAAATCAATATATTGCTAAATGCTGTTGACATCATATTCATTGTTGCGAGTGCGCTCTTGGCGGTTGCAGCCTTAATTTTTGTATTATCAAAATTTGCCTTCCGGGGCACGAAAAATAAAAAAACTTTAAAGTCATTATCCATTAAATATTCTTATGTACGAAGTTTACTTCTTGGTGAAAACATTCAATATATCAAAAGAATTGAAGCAATTAGTGATATTAATCTTCTCATGCGTCCGGCTTATGAAGAATTTTTTGCCCGCTTTGAACAACTCCGCTCAGTCGATGATCGGAAGGCATCCCGCGCCATTCAAATTTTAAATGAGGCGCTTGCTGCAGGTCATAAAGAATTTCGTAAAAGCCTCGCTGAACATCGTCCGATTATCTTAGACTATGAAAGAAAGGTTACGACCCTTAGTAAAGATTTAACAAACATGATTAAACCTGAATCAGAAATTCGCGAAGAAAGTGTTTATGATAAAGAAAAATTGCGTCTTATTAAGAATATGTACCGCGACAACAAGGATGATTTAGAAATTGTCGTTCCCAGTTTTGAAAAAATATTCTCGCAAATTGAATTACTCTTTAAAGAATATGATACCGCACTCAATGGTGCTTATTATGATGAAGCTCGGACCTACTTAGAGAAGATTCGGCAGTTTAACGATCAACTGGAAAAAGTACTCCATGTTTTACCACTCTTAGTTGTTAAAGCGACTGCGCTCATCCCGGAAAAGATTAACTTACTTAAAAAACGATACGAAGAAGCGTCTGAATTTAATGTCCCATTGCATCACCTCCGAGTGAATCAAGAAATCGAAAACTTCAATCTTCAACTTGATCAAATTAAGACAAAACTTGTCCGGTTCGATACCCGAAACGTCGAAACTACGCTTAATCGCATTGCCGATACGATTGATGAACTGGTGAATAGTTTTAATGTCGAAATTGAAAAACAACGCGAGTTTGCCTCGCATTACGATAAAACCTATCTTCATGTCAATGAGCTTGAACAGCGCTATATTCGGCTTGTCAACCGGATGCCGCAAGTAAAAGAGTATTATCAAATTAATCCGGTCTATGAAAAGAAACTTGAAGAAGCAAATACGAATGTGAATGTGATGATGAACGTTAAACGTAGTCTTGATGCTTTTCTTCATAGTGCAACGAAACAACCCTATAGCGTGCTCGTTGGTAAAGTCAATCAATTACAAGCTGAGAGTGCCAAAGTTGAAATATTAGTTCAAGAATTTCAAAACTATATTGAATCTTTACGCGTGATTGTTGAAGATGGTTACGCCATCTGCGGTGTTTTATACATTCGCTTTAAAGAATTAGAAGTGTTATTACGTCGGTTAAATGTCCCGGCTTATAGCCAAAACTTTGAACATGATTTTACGAGTGGTTATGAAATGATTGCCGATATTAGCCTCGTCATTCGCCAACGGCCAATTGATGTTAGCCAGGTTGAAGTATTGACGAATGAATTAAGAAAACTAGCGACCCGCCTTGAAGATACTATTACAAAAGACGTTAAATATGCTGAATCTGCTGAAGAAGTGATGGTAAGCCTTAATGGCTTTCGTCAACAATTTAGCGACCTGCATGCGAAAATTCGGGACGAAGAACAGCGGTTCTTTAATGGTTTATTCCAAAATACGTATGAAAATTCGATTGAACAATTAAAGAAATACCAAACCCGCAAACAATGATATATTTTGATAATGCTAGTACAACTAAGATCGATGATCGACTTTTAAAAACGTATGAAAGTCTTCTTTCACGTTACTTTGCTAATCCTAGTGCCCTTCACCGGCTTGGACGCGAAGTGAATCGTTTACAAGATAAGAGTCGCGATCAAATCTTAAAAACACTTCACTATCCCGAGGGAAAAGTCATTTTTACAAGTAGTGCAACCGAGGCAAATAACTTAGCGCTCATTGGGCTCTTTTTAAACTATCGCAGCCGAGGTCAAGAAATTATTCTTAGTCCATATGAACATCCAAGTGTTTACCGTGTTGCAGCTTATTTAAAAGATTCTTATGGGGCGGTGCTTAAATTTTGTCATCTTACACCAACCGGTGCGATTGATTTAACCCATTTAAAGAGCTTACTGACGAGCGAAACCCTGCTTGTCTCCATCATGGCTGTTAACAATGAAATCGGGGCTTTAAATGACCTTAAAGCGATTAAAGAAGTATTGGTTTCCTTTCCTAAAGTAATTTTTCATAGCGATATTACGCAAGCCATTGGTAAGGTCGAGATACCGTTACAAGCAGTTGATGCGTTTTCTTTCTCAGCCCATAAGATTTATGGTCTTAAAGGAAGCGGCGCCCTTGTGATTCATCAAAGATTAACCCTCGCACCACTTATCTACGGTGGTGAACAAGAAGACGGCTTGAGAGCCGGGACAAGTAATGCGCCAGCGAATATTCTCCTTGCTCAAACTGTCCGTTTGGCATGTGAAGCCGTTGATGAACATTACGTAGTAGTTCATGAACTCTACCAACATTTAGAAATGTTATTACTGAAACATCCCACCCTCTTTCATATTAATTCTAATGGTTTATTCCCATACATTCTTAATTTTTCATCACTTAAGGTGAAGGCGTCAGTCGTGTTAAATGCCCTCGAGAATGAAGATATCTTTATTGGCACGACGAGTTCTTGTAGTGCAAAACTTCATGAACCAAGTCGCGCAATCATGGCGCTTACTGGGAATATTAATGATGCCAATCAGGCGCTTAGAGTCAGTTTTTCTCCCCTGAATACAATCGCAGAAGTTGATGTATTTTATGAAAGACTGTTGACGATCATTGAAGGAGCAAAACATGAGTAATAAATTAATGATTCACTTTGGTGAACTCTACTTAAAAAAGAATAATCGAAAGGATTTTATATCCCGCCTTCGCAAAAACATCAGTCATGCATTAGCGACATATAAAGTTCAAATTGAAACAAAACACGATCATCTTTATATCAGTCAATTTGATGCGTCCCATTTACCCGCCATTATTGAACGGTTACAAAATATTAGTGGCATTCATGCGATTAGTGAAATTGTGACCTTACCGCGCGACCTTGAGGCCGTCAAAGCCCTTGCCCTCACGCTTCTGAAGAATACAAACTATCAAACATTTAAAGTTGTCACTAAGCGAAAAGATAAGATGTTTCCGCTTTTAAGTGACGCCGTTAATCGGGAATTAGCCGGCCACATCCTTGATCACACTACCTTAAAAGTCGATATTCATCATCCGGAATTCGTTCTCCGAATTGAAATTGACTTTAAAGAGATTCTCGTACTAACGAAACGTTACGAGGGTCTTGGAGGCTATCCACTTGGAGCCTCAGGTAAAGGTCTTATCTTACTGAGTGGCGGGATTGATTCGCCGGTTGCCGCTTATTTGACTTTAAGAAGGGGAATTAAGCTCTCAGCGATTCACTTTGCCGCTCCACCTTATACGTCAGAAGAAGTCATTCGTAAATTGGAAGATCTCTTACGCCAACTCACCCCCTATCAACCAAGTATTAGGCTTTATATCGTTCCTTTCACGGACCTTCAACTAGCCATCTATGAACATGTTCCCCATTCCTATGCCATTACCGTCATGCGTCGCATGATGATGCGGATTTCTGAAGTTGTGGCCAAACGTCACGGTTTAAAAATCTTGGTGACCGGTGAGTCCCTCGGTCAAGTCGCGAGCCAAACCTTAGAATCACTCGTGGTCATTAATGAAGTAACGAATTACCCCGTGATTCGTCCGTTAGCGACAACTGACAAAAATGAAATCATCCGGATTGCAAAACGAATTGGCACTTATCCAATTTCAATCTTGCCGTATGAAGATTGCTGTACTATCTTCCATACGCCAAACCCTGTCACTAGCCCGCTCCTTTCTGAAGTTAAGGCATTTGAAGAACGTTTCGACTATGGCAGTTTTATTAGTAAAGCGATTGGTCAAATCAAAAAAATAGACATTACCGCTTTCGAAGATGATGAAGATTTGTTTTAAAAAATATAGTTCATAAATCAAAAAAGCTCCTATGTAAGGAGCTTTTTAATAAAGTGAGAAGAGGTTTACTTTGCTAAAGCTTTTTTAGCAGTATCGGTTAAACCCTTAAAGGTTTCGAAATCATGAATGGCGAGTTCGCTTAACATTTTACGGTTAACATTGATGTTTGCAAGTTTTAAACCATGCATAAATTGGCTATAGCTAATTTCGCACATTCTGCAACCGGCATTAATCCGTTTGATCCATAATTTACGGTAGTCACTCTTGATTTTACGACGATCATTATAGGCGTATTGTAAGGAGTGCATCACTTGTTCTTTAGCAGTTTTAAAGAGTAAATGTTTTGATCCAAAATAACCTTTGGCTTGTTTTAATACTTTTTTGCGCCGGGCTCTAGTCACCGGTGAATTTTTTACACGTGGCATTGTCTATTCCTCCTAGTTTTGGATCAAATACTTAATCCGTTTGTAATCGCTCTTGTGGATTAATTGGGATTTACGTAAATGACGTTTTTGTTTGGTCGTCTTGCGGGGGGCTAAGTGTGAAGTATATGCAGAACTACGCACTAATTTACCTGATTTTGTGACTTTAACACGTTTGGTTAAGGCACTTTTACTTTTCATTTTTGGCATGAAACTTCCTCCTATTTTTTGGTTTTGCTCGCCAAGATTAAGCTTAAGTTACGTCCTTCGAGAGCGGCTTTCTTTTCGATCACTGCGTATTCATCAACGAGGGCGACGAAACTTTCAAGAATTTTTTCACCAACTTCAATGTGTTGCATTTGGCGACCACGGAAGCGAATGGTGACTTTGACTTTATCACCATCGATTAAGAATTCCTTGGCTTTTTTTGCTTTGGTTACTTGATCATGAATGTCAATGACAGGTGACATCCGAATTTCTTTAAGTTCTACAACTTTTTGTTTGCGTTTTTGTTCTTTCGCACGTTTTTGTTGTTCGAAGCGATGTTTCGAATAATTAATCATTTTGCAAACGGGTGGTTTGCCACCAGGGTTGACACAAAATAAATCGAGTTCATATTGGTTGCTTGCAAGTTCAATCGCAGCCCGGGTTTTCATGACCCCGAGTTGTTCGCCGTTCGGACCGATAACGAGTACTTCGGGAAAGCGAATGTTTTCATTCACTAATTCGACGTTACGTTCCGGTTTTTCTCTGTTTTGGTTATAAATAAGCATTTCCTCCTAAATTTTTATTTAAAAAGCGGGTACCGTAGAGATACCCGCATACATAAACAATTTTGTTTATTGTGACATCAACCAATTTACGAGGTAAATCTGGTGAGAAGCGGGCGCTTCTACTTTCCACTTTCTAGACTTTAATAAAATAACACTTTTTAATTTAATTGTCAAACTTAAACACTATTTAATCGCTAATTCGTATAAACGGGCGACTTCAGTCCAGTTGACGACATGGAAGAAGGCACTGACGTAATCAGGACGGCGATTTTGATAGTGGAGATAATAAGCGTGTTCCCAGACGTCAAGGGCAAGAATTGGTTGGCCTTCGAGGAGTGGGGTATCTTGGTTGGCAGTGCTTAAGACTTTTAATTCGCCAGCTGGCGTTACAATGAGCCATGCCCAGCCCGAACCAAATCGGGTTTTAGCAGCGTTACCAAAGGCTTCTTTAAAAGCATCGAGTGAGCCAAATGTTTTGTTGATTGCAACTTCAAGTTTGCCTTTTGGGCCTTCTCCTTGGTTCACTTTTAAGAGGGACCAGAAGAGTTCATGGTTATAATGACCGCCGCCATTATTTTGGACTGCGGTTTTAATTGACGCAGGCAATTTATCTAAGTTCGTTAATAACTTTTCAAGTGACCATGACGCATAAGCGGTTTCTTTACTTAACGCGGCATTCAAATTTGTCACATAAGCTTGGTGATGCTTGCTGTGATGAATTTCCATCGTGCGGGCGTCAATGTATGGTTCGAGAGCGCTATAAGCGTAGGGTAGTGGTTTTAATTCAAATGACATATGATGTCCTCCTTTTAACACTCTTATTATAAAACGATAAACGTTAAAGAAGCGGCATTATGCTTTATTTTTAATCTCGCGCCGAATCATCGCGATAAAATCTTTATAAGGAACCGTAATTTGATCTTCTTTTCCGAATTTTCGATAGGTAACCAAGTTTTCATTCATTTCGCGATCACCAATGACAATCGTATAGGGAATTTTGGCGATTTGACTTTGACGAAGGCGATAACCTAATTTCTCATTGGCGCCATTTAAGGATGAGCGAAGACCAAGGTTAATGAGTTTCTTATTAAGTTTAGCGGCGTATTTTAAGTGTGCCTCATTGTTGACGGGGAGGACACTAATTTGTTCAGGGGCAAACCAAAGCGGGAACGCACCTGCATAGTGCTCAATCAAGATACCAATAAAGCGTTCAATCGAGCCAAAGACTGCACGATGGAGCATAATTGGACGTACTTTTTTGTTGTTGCGATCAATATAGGAGATATCAAACCGTTCGGGTAAATTCATATCTAGTTGAATGGTGCCGCATTGCCAAATACGACCGATGGAGTCTCTTAATTTAAAGTCAAGTTTAGGGCCATAAAAAGCGCCGTCCCCTTCATTTACCTTAAAAGGAATACCAAAGGCAACACATGCTTTCGCTAATGCTTTTTCGCTTTCATTCCAAGTTTTGAGATCACCAATATATTTATTTTCTGGACGAGTTGAGAGTTCGATATGGTAAGAGAGGTTAAAGGTTTTATAGACTTCATCATAGAGTTTGAGTAAGCGTTTAATTTCACTTTGGAGTTGATCACGGCGGCAGAAGATGTGAGCGTCATCTTGGGTGAAGTTCCGTACCCGGAAAAGACCATTTAAAGCCCCACTTGCCTCGTGACGGTGAACGTTACCATGTTCGGCGAGGCGAATCGGTAAATCTTTATAAGAGTGAAGACTATTATTATAAATAAGGATCGATCCTGGACAGTTCATCGGTTTGACGGCATAATCTTTTTCATCGATTTTGGTCGTGTACATATTGTCGCGGTAATTCGCCCAGTGGCCACTGATTTCCCAGAGGTCACGGCTTAATAGCGTTGGGGTCTTAATAAATTCATAACCATCACGCCGTTGTTTACTAATCCACCAATGTTCCAGTTCATGATAGAGGCTCATGCCTTTTTCAAGCCAGAAGGGAAAACCAGGACCATATTCACTTAACATAAAGAGGCCAAGTTCTTTACCAAGTTTACGGTGGTCACGTTTTTTTGCTTCTTCAAGGTTATGAAGATGAGCGTCGAGTTCCTCTTTTGAAAAGAAGCTAATCCCATAAATTCTTGTTAATTGTTTGCGTTTAGCGTCACCACGCCAATAGGCGCCGGCTAAACTTAGAAGTTTAAAGAATTTAACGTACCGGGTGCTTGGCATATGTGGACCATAGCATAAATCGGTGAAGTTACCTTGCGTATAAACCGTGATGCGATCGGTAATTTCATTAATTAATTCCACTTTATATTCGTTGTTTTTGAAGATTTCTAGCGCTTCTTGTTGGGAAACAAGTTTCATACTAATGCGATGATCTTCTTTTGATAGTTCACTCATTTTCCTTTCGATCTTGACGAGATCATCATCGTTGATGACAACACTACCAAAGTCGATGTCGTAGTAGAAGCCTTCTTTGATGGCGGGTCCGATGCCAAACTTTGCGTCAGGATATAAAGAGAGGACCGCTTGGGCTAAGAGGTGGGCCGAATCATGATTTAGGATTGTGAATGCTTCGGGATCAGTTTTGGTAACGAATGAAAATTCGCCCTCGCTTTTAATCGGGGTTGCAAGATCATAAAGTTCGCCGTTTAGTTTATAAACTAAAATATCGAGTTTGTTTTTTAGATCAAGGCGTTTGATCAGACTAAATCCCGTCTCACCTTCATTTAAGATTAATTTGTCGTTGTTGTAAATAATTTCCATTTTTTGCTCCTTTTAAATAAAAAAACGCCCCTCTAAGGACGCTCGTTGCGCGGTACCACCTTAATTCATGTTGCCATGCTCTTGACGGTCTTAACGGGACTAACGTGAAGCTTATCGCTTCAATGCTCGAAAGTGGTAAGTCAGATTCATTGTTCCTAATTTTCACCAACCATTAGGTCTCTGCAAACTAAAACCAGACTCGTATCTTTGTCGTCGCATAATTAGAATACACTTAAAAAGTGTAATGTGCAATTATTTTTTATTGCTTCTTGAATTTTACAAAACCATAGGCCGCGGCTCCGATGAGTCCGGCATCTTCGCTAAACTCAGCCACGACGATATTGGCGTTTTTGACGCGTTTTTTTAATTCATCCCAAAATAGATGTTTTGACTTGAGAACCCCACCTGTCACCGCAATCACGTCAGGCGTAAACGCTTCATTAATATAGTGGAAGAAGTCGGTGATAAGATCTAACCAATCACTAAAAATTTTAAGGGCATACGGGGTTTTCTTTTCAACGTCACTAAAGAATGCTTTTCCATTGGCGTAATAAATGTCGTTAAGTGAAGCAAGGGTAATGACCCCGTCACCCGAGGCGATTTTTTCAATCTCGTAAAATTGACCACGATAGGGCACTAACGTATGGCCGATTTCGCCACTTGGATTCTTGATTTGGTGGTCTGCGACCAGACAGCCGCCGATTCCGGTGCTAATTGTGACAAAGTAAGTGCTTTTTACTGCTTTTCCGGCACCAGCGGCCGCTTCCGCAAAAGCTGCCATTTCGGCGTCGTTTCGAATGGAAACGGGTAATCCAAAGGTTTTCTCTAACGTGGAAACGAGATCAATATCTTTAATCCCAATATTGGGAAGTTCATCAATATAACCGTTACTACGAACCCGACCAGGGACCCCGATTGAAATCGCAATGGGATCATATTTATTGAGATTCAGGGCAGTAATCATCCCTTTTACTTGGGTGATGAAAACGCCTTTATCATGACGGAGGGTTGCGTCTTTTTTTACTTCAACGATTGTCCCTTCATCACTAATGATGGCGGCCCGAATATTGGTGCCCCCGATATCTAAAGAAATGATATACATTAGATATCCCCTAATTCATTAACCGCGACAATCCGCAAGAAGTTTGTGGTCCCGGTTCCCGTTGGCGTACCACCCGTAATAATGATATTATCTTTGGCTTTAAGCCCGAGTTGACGCATTTTTATGAGGGAAAAAGCTTCCATGTCTTCAATTAGTTGCGGTAATTTTTTCACAACGATACTAAAGACCCCAAAATAAGGGGCTACTTTCATGCCTGCATCAGCACTCGATGTAATCATGACAATTGGACATTTGGGCCGTGATTTGGAAATGCGTATTGCGCTATTTCCGGTCTCACTAAAACAGACAATGGCTTTGGCATCAATGAGATTAGCGGTTGAGGCAACACTTGTGGCAATTGCATCATTTCGTTCTTTTTTCGAATAGTTATAACCAAAGTTTGCTAATTGCGTATAAGGCAAATATTCTTCCATTGTGATGGCAATCCGTTGTTGCATAGCAGCACTTTCAATTGGATATTGACCGCTTGCTGTTTCTGCACTAAGCATGACAGCATCGGCGCCTTCTTTAATGGCCGTTGCCACATCACTTACTTCTGCTCTTGTTGGAATTGGATTTGATTGCATACTATCAAGCATTTGGGTCGCGACAATCACGGGTTTTCCCACTTTGCGGCATTCCAAGATAATATCTGCTTGCATGACAGGTACGAGTTCAGGGGCAATTTCAACCCCCATGTCACCACGGGCAATCATGATCCCGTCGGCTTCGAGTAAGATATCTTTGACATTTTCCACGCCTTGCATGTTTTCGATTTTGGCGAAGACTTGAATGTTATTTCCACCAAGGGAATTAAGATAGTTTTTAATATCAATAATATCTTGCTTTTCGCGGGTAAAACTAGCGGCGATCAAGTTAACTCCAGCTTTGACGCCAAAGGCGATATCTTCTTTATCACGTTCGGAAAGTGACGGTAATTTAAGCCGGGCCGTTGGGATGTTTACGCCCTTTCGATCTTTAATCACATGGGTATTAAAAGCTCTAGTCGTAATAATGCCGCCATTGCGATCGACTTCGATCACATCAAGACGAAGCTTTCCGTCATCAATTTTAATGGCGTCGCCAATTTTAATATCATGCACCAAGTTTTCATAAGTGACGGAAAATTGGGTTGCGTTGCCGACGATATCATTCATGTAGATTTTAACGATGGAGTCTTTAATAATTTCGGCGCGACCACCAGCAAAATAGCGGCAGCGGATTTCGGGTCCGGCTGTATCGAGCATAATGGGAATGTAGATATGACGTTCCATTAATTTTTTGGAAATATCAATGACTTTTTGATGGGATTCATAATTTCCATGCGAAAAGTTAACGCGCATGACATTCAGCCCGGCCTCAATTAAAGCCTCTACTTTCTCGAGTGTATTACTAGCAGGACCAATAGTCGCGACGATTTTTGTTTTTTTGGAAATGTTTAACATATGTTTACCTCTATTTAAGTTTATCAATCACGTTAATCAGTTCACTTAAGTTTGGATTAACGACTTTAGTTGCTTCTTGCATGGGGGTACTCGCGAGTCGCCCATTAATCATCCCGACACAGACATTGGTGATATTTTTGGCAATCAGTTCGATAGCATAAATCCCAAGCCGAGCGGCCAGGACACGGTCGGCGGCCGATGGCGAACCACCACGTTGAATACGGCCTAAGACTTCGACTTTTGTATCAAATCCCGTTTGCTTAATGATTTTGTCACGGAAGGCGTTTAGATCACTAAATTGATTTTCACTCACAATGACAAGTGCATGGCGCGCACGGGAAAGATTAATGTTCTTAAGGGTTTCAATGATTTCTTCTTCCGTTGGCCGATGTTCAGGAGAAATGATAAGATCAACCCCACAAGCGGTACCACTATATAACGCCAAGTCCCCACAACGGTTACCCATGACTTCAATAAGCGAGCAGCGGTGATGACTAGAAGAAGTATCACGGAGTTTGTCGACGGCCTCGGTAATTGTATTTAACGCGGTATCAAACCCAATCGTTTGTTCGGTACCCATCACATCATTATCGATTGTCCCCGGGATGCCGATGACGGCAATGCCATGGCGACTTAAAGCGTAGGCGCCACGATACGTACCGTCCCCGCCAATCACCACCAAATGGGTGATGCCATGGCTTTTAAGGATATAGGCAGCTTTGATGAGTGTTTCTTCTTGTCGAAACTCGGGGAAACGGCCAGTTTTAAGGATGGTTCCACCGCGCATTAAGATTTCGCTGACGAAAGTACGGTCTACTTTCATAATCTTTTCGTCAATAATGCCTTTAAAACCTTCAAAAATAGCATACATTTCAAAGTTATACATTAAGCCAGCCCGGACAACCGCCCGGATCGCAGCATTCATTCCTGGGGCGTCACCGCCAGATGTTAGGACTCCCACTTTAATTTGCATTTTCATTCTCCCGTCAGTAATTATTTTAACACGATTATTCGTTTTCGAGGACATACATTATGCTATAATGTCCTTACATATGCGGTTAGTGACAAGTAATGATTTTTATAGTATCAAAGTGAGAGGTTATGTGACGCCGTTACATCTCGATGTTTTGGATGTTCTCTATCAACCAATTTTAGGTTTTGCTCCTACAAGTCTTTATCGCTATTTATATGCGACCAGGGATTTTCGGGCAGGAGACCCTTTATCTTTTAGTTTACTCACCCAACATCTCGGGTTCACCTATTCGCAAATTAGTGGGGCTCTAAGTCGATTAGAAGCGCTAGGCCTTTGTCGGACTTATTTAATCAAACGAAATGAATTTAGTGAATATATCATTGAGTTATTGGCCCCCAAAGATCCGTCGGCGTTTAGTAATGACCAAATTTTTATTCATTTGCTAAGTGACACCTTAGGACCAAAACACACCCAAGATTTACTTAATCTTTTCGCTTTAGACGTTGCGACCACTATGGGTGATGAAGTTACCAGTGATTTTGCAGAAATTTATGGCTCACAAGTCAAAGAAATAAGTGGACAAGATCTCTGGCGGGGTGACCGTTTAGAAAATATCGTTGGGGGTGTTAAAATCCCCTTTGATGAAGCGCTCTTTTTTACGGTTTTGACGCGGAAAAGAAGCATTTTACCAACGGCTATTACCGCCAATGAATTAAAAGTTTTAAAACAAATTGCGGGCCTTTACAATTTAACTGAAGAGGCGCTTGCAGAACAAGTTGGCGATTATTACACGGCCGACAAACCGCTTGGCAGTCGGATTGACTTTACACTTGTGCAACAAAACCTACAAGAACTCATCAAATATCCAACCCTCATCAAACCACTTCGGAGACGGAGAAAAATTGGCAAAGCAACCTCAGATAAAGCAAAATTAATCAATGATATGGAACTTCTTTCCCCCTTTGATTTTCTTATCAGTCAAAATGAAGGCACTAAAGTGGCCCCCGCTGATGCAAAAATTCTTCAATTATTAGCGATCGACTACAATTTAACACCGCCGGTTATTAATGCTTTAATTTATTACACATTACTCCATAATAATAATGAACTTATTCGCGCCTTAATCGAAAAAAATGCTAGTTTATTAGCCCGTAATAAAGTGACCTCAGCCCTTGATGCGCTTGATACATTAGAACGACCGATTACAAAGAAAGATAAAACTTCCAAAGCAAAAGACGCAGCGGTTAGTGTTAAACCGGCGAGTGATGACACGAATGATGATGCGATTTGGGATGAGTTAAAGAAAATCTAATGCAAAAATTTGATCTAAAACCTTCACGAGAAAACTTAGCGGCAATAAAGGAAGATATGCGCAAGGAAATTGAAGCATGTATTCCGCTACAACGGGAACTTGCGCTTTTAAAAGTAGATGAATTAACGATTTCAAATAGTCTCGGTGTCCTAAGTGATTATGTGCATACTTTAAAAGAGGTCGAAGCTTGCCGTCAAGCTGGTCGCTGTCTTCATGACAATCAGTATCATAATTATACCCTTCAATATCACCATCCCTTCATAAGTCTTGTGCCAACGGTTTGTCCTGTTTTCTTTGAAAAACAAACCTTGATGGCCAAGTTCGCTTATAAAGATTTTCCGCTTGAAATGCTTGAAATGAATGCTGAAAATCTCCCAACGAGACGCAGTTTTGCCCCTTTTGTGCGCGAACTAATTGCGATGTATCGCGGCAGTGTGAAAACGATCTTTGCTTATGGTGATCACGGCATTGGTAAGCTTGAAACCGCCCTTCCTTTTTTAAAGAAAATTGTCCAAGAACAAAAAGATGTGACGGTTGGGGTTTTCCATTATCCAACCTTTATCCGCCAATATGCGGGTGATTATTATGCAAATAAAGCAACCATCGACCAATATATTGATTCCCTCACCGCCGTTGATTATCTAATCATTAATGATTTTGGGAATGAAGAAACAAATAAACTTGTGCGAGAAGCCATTACCTTTCCGCTTATTACCGGCCGTATCCATCAAAAAAAGGCCACCATCTTCTTAAGTGAAATGTCACTTTCGTCGATTAGTCGCCTTTATGACTTTAGCGGTAAAGATGTGCGTAGTCAACAAATCATTTCGACCATTACGCACGCGATTACGGAAGAAATTTTTCTGACTGGCACTAAAATTTAAGTGACTTAAACTTAGTGATTAAGTCGTCAATTGAACCGTCATTGATTAATATATAATCGAGTCGATGACGGTTTTTTAAATACATGGCATCGGGATTAATCCCAAGTGTTTGCCCCCGTCTTAAAAGGTTTTCTTTTTGCCTTTCAAGACTCACTTCAACCCCGATGATAAAATCGAAAAGTTCATTAATTTTGAGGGAAAATACGAGCGGGACTTCAAAATAGAGGGTTTGACCCGGATGGCGTGCAATGATACTTTTTATTTTCTCTTTGACAAGCGGGTGAATATAGGCGTTTACAATTTTTAACGCTTCAGGATGTGCGAGGAGATGATTGCGTAAAAGCGTTAAATCAAATGCGCCATCTTTTAATAATGATACACCAAGTTTATTGGCTAATGTTTTCACCACCTGCATATCCTTATAAAGATCTTTGGCGAGGGTGTCGCTATCAAAAACGAGTCGGCCTTGACGCTTTAAATAGTTGGCGATTACGGATTTGCCGGATGCTTTTAGGCCCGTGATGGCTATCGTTTTTGCTGCCCCGGGATTGCGTTGACAATGCGGACAAAAAGTTGTTCCGCGTCCGCCAACGAATATTTTTTTTATCCGAAAGTGGCAGTCACGGCAGTGAGACCCAGCTTGGCCATAAGCATAAAGTTGTTGTTGAAAGTTACCATGTACACCATTTGCGGGGGCGTAAGTCCGGACGGTAGTTCCTCCTTGATCAATCGCTGCTTTAAGAACAGCGATACTATGATTAATGATCAGTTTAACTTGGGGGAACGATAACTTATTACTGGGGTGAAGCGGATGAATTTTACTTAAATAAAGGACTTCATCGACATAAATATTACCAAGGCCACTCATCAGTTTCTGATCAAGTAAGGATAGCTTAATCGGTGTTTGGCGTGATTTAAGCTTATTAAAATAGTCTTTTGGATTGATATCAAAAGGTTCAGGTCCAACATTTAAAAGTGATTTTGTTTGGCGGAAAGTCTCTTTTGTCGCGAGTTCCATCTTGCCAAATTGACGGGAGTCATCATAACACAGTCGACGTCCATCCTTGAAGGTGAAAATAACATGGGCGTAACGAGAATCCTCTTCATCTTGACCAACTTCAACAAAACGACCTTCCATCCGCAAATGCGAGAGCATGATTAAGTCATTATCAAAGGTGAAAATAAGATATTTTCCAATTCGTTCGACGATTTGAAAGGTTCGTCCAATCAAGGTAGCGATAAAGGTATCAACATCGCCTATAATAATGCCTTTTTTCCGCACCTCGACGCGTACAATTTCGCGCCCTGGAAGAAAAGTATTAAGGATCCGTTTTACCGTTTCGACTTCTGGTAATTCTGGCATAGCTGCTCCTAACTCGCACTAAACCAAGTAGGTCCGACACTGACACCCACTTTTAGTTTAAGCGGTAGATCAAATACATTTTCCATGATCTCAACAATCTTTTTAATGATATGTTCTTCATCATGATGAAGGGCAAAAATGAGTTCGTCATGAACTTGCAGAATGAGCTTGGTTTGATAGTGATTTAAGGTCAAAAATTCATCAACTTTGATCATCGCGAGTTTAATTAAGTCGGCGGCACTCCCTTGGATTGGGGCATTCATCGCCGCCCGTTTAGCAAACTCACGGGTTTGATAATTCGGATCATTAATTTGGGGGAGGTACCGTTTTCGGCCCGTAATGGTCGTGACATAGCCTTTATCTTGGACCGTTTCAATAATTTTTTGACGGAACGTCCAAATCTCTGGATAGGCTTCAAAGAAAGCCTTGATAATTGCACGGGCTTCGGGGACACCAATTTCTAACTGTTCAGCCAGGCCAAAATCACTGATTCCATAAACAATTCCAAAGTTGACTGCTTTTGCTTTGCGGCGGGCAAAGTCAGGGTCTTCAAGCGGGAAGAGCCGTAATGCCGTTTCCGTATGAATGTCGCGGTCATGATTAAAGACCTCAATTAATGGGGTCGCGTTGGCAATACAGGCTAATAAACGTAATTCAATTTGGCTATAATCAATGGAGAGTAAGGTTTCTTCACCCGCGTGAAATGCTTTGCGAATTTCTTTTCCTTCCTCATTGCGGATACTGATATTTTGGAGGTTCGGATTTGTGCTACTTAGTCTTCCAGTCGTCGTTAAGGCTTGGTTGAAGGAAGAGTGAATTTTCCCGTCGGGACAGATAAAAGGAATTAAGCCATCGATATAAGTCGAGATGATTTTTTGATATTTTCGATATTCAAGAAGAAGGGAAACAAGGGGATGGTCATCTTTTAGCGCCGTTAAGACATCAACCGCTGTGGACCGTTTTTTATTGGCTTTAAGACCTAATTCATCAAATAGGACAACACCAACTTGTTGCGGCGAATTAATATTAAATTCATGGCCCGCTAAATGATAGATTTTTTGCGTTAAGTCTTCAAGAATCTTCTTATAATCGCGGCCAATGTCTTCAAGCACTTGTTGATCAACATGGAAACCAACCGTTTCCATTTTAACGAGTACTTTTTGGAGTGGTTTCTCAATTGTTAAATAGACGTCTTTGAGAGCCTCTTTTTCTAGTTTAAGCAGGCCTTCATTATAGATATTGGTGAGGTTTGAAACCAGGGTGATTTCGGGCCCATCATTTTCGCCATTCACATTAATGCCGTAATTAAGAAGAAGTGCCCCGATGTTGTTACTAATATTTGTGTCCACGACATAGGTGATAAGGGCTACGTCACAAAAGTCGCCATTTAAATGAATTCCGCTCTGGTTTAAGATAACTGCGGCTCGCTTTAAATCATACGAATATTTCACAATCTCGTCCGCGGCAAACCAATGCGATAATTTTTTATCTTTAACGGCATTCTCATAAGAAATGGCATATACGATATGATCGACCATAAAGAAAAGGGTTTCAGCTTTTCCTTGATAGTAGTTTGTATCATTTAACTTGATATAAAAAGGGAGGGCTTTTGGTTTGACTGTTTTAACGTCCTCGCTACTTTCGATATGTTTGACTTCGATGGTCGTCGGTTTTTGGATAGCTTTGTAATTAAGTTGGTTAATAAATTGACGCATTTCATATTTATTCGCAAATTCATGGACCGCGGCACTTTCATAACCTTTATATTCATAAAAATCGAGACTATTTTTCACTGGGATATCGGTGATCAGTGTCGCTAAATATTTAGATTTCCGTGCCACGTCTTGATGCTCACGGATGTTTTCCCCGAGTTTGCCTTTAATGCCCTCGGCATTTTCAAGAATCGTTTCGAGATTACCAAATTCTTTGAGAAGTTTTAAAGCGGTGATTTTACCAACCCCAGGGATGCCTTTTAGATTGTCACTCGCGTCACCAATGAGCCCTTTATAATCGGTCGCTTGGTGCGGCTCATAACCGAAGGTGGCAACAAGCGTTTCTGGTGTGACGGCCATGACATCACTTAATCCTTTGCGAATTAAACGGATTGTGACTTGCGGACTGACAAGTTGAAGATAATCTTGATCACTCGTATAAATATCAACAATATACCCCTCCCTTTCCGCTTTTCGCGCAAGGGTGGCGGCGATATCATCGGCTTCAAAGCCGTTAATTTCATGATGTGGAATTGAAAGTGCATCGAGAAATTCGCGGGCGATCGGGAATTGGATGATGAGTTCATCGGGTACTTTTTGACGACCCGCTTTATATTCCTCATATTCTTCATGCCGAAATGTTTTTTCGCCGGTGTCAAAGGCGACAAAGAGATGATCTTCACTCTTCAGGTCATTAATAATCTTCGTTATCATATTTGCAAACGCGAAAATGGCGTTCGTCGGTAACCCGGCGGACGTCCGCATAATGTTTTCAGTACCAGCATAAGCGGTCGCGTAGTAGGCACGGAAAAGAAGGCTATTGCCATCGATAATAATTAGTTTTTTAGTCATGTTGATACCTTTCTGCACTCGAAACAATGAGTTGGAGCTCGTCATCTTTCTTTTCAATTGTCGCGATGATGATGTAGATGTCCCCGATAATGAGGGGTGTTGTGATGGTTTGTAAGGCCCGGGGGAAGATGACAAGGTTGAGTGTGTTTTCATAGTCACTCATCGACGCAAACGCCATCAGATCGCCCCGCTTCGTTTTAATTTGACGATATGAGGTGATGATGCCAAAGGTTTTGACAGTGCCGTTTTCTTTGACTAATATTTCCTTTAATGGGTGCGTGTCGACAATTTTGATATAGTCGAGGGGGTTACTCGATAAAGGAAATCTAAGACGTGATACTTCTTCATTAATACGAATTTGGCGATTTTCTTCAATCGGTGCGATGAGAATTGACTTTAAGGCATTTTCGTCATTAAATAACCCGATTTCAAGGGTTGGGATGTATGTAAGAAGCATTGTTTTAAGGAGCGCACGATTTGATTCCCAGCGATCAAGAGCCCCCGCTTCAATAAGGGCCTGCAGTTCATTTTCACTAATGCCCGCATTATAAGTGCGGAAGAAGAAGTCTTGAACACTTGAAAATGGTTCTTCGAGCCGCAAGGCAATGATTTTATGGACACTTTCGCTATTCACCCCAACAATCGCACTAAGCGGGAATAGCAATCCGTTTTCATGAGTCACAAACTCGGTCGATGAATGATTAATGTCAGGGCCAAGAATTGCAATATTGAGGGCCGTTAGTTCGCTGCGCACTAATGCAAACTTTTTAGGATCATTAATCATATTTTTGAGTAGTTCACGATAAAATTCATGCGGGTAATACGTTTTTAAATAGGCAAGTGCCATCGTTGTCATCGCATAAACAACCGAATGGCTTTTGTTAAATCCGTAATCAGCAAATTTTAAGATATCGTTAAATACTTTTTCGCTTTCATTTAATGAGAAGCCTTTCGCTTTTGCGCCTTCAAGAAAATGTTTCTTTTGATTGATAATGATTTTTTCGTCTTTTTTACTAATGGCGCGGCGGAGTAAGTCGGCTTCCGCTAATGAAAAACCGGCCATTGCGGTAACGACTTGCATGATTTGTTCTTGAAAAATCATGATACCGTAAGTTGGACCAAGAATACGCTTAAAATCATCATTCAGATAGGTTACGTTTATTTCACCACGCTTTGCTTGCGCGTAATCATTAATGTATTGCATCGGGCCCGGTCGATATAAGGCGAGCAAGGCTGAGACATCATCAAACGATGACGGTTTAATCTCTTTAATCGCTTTGCGCATCCCGTCACTTTCAAGTTGAAAGAGGCCGCTTGTGAGACCTTCACGAATAACTTCATAAATGTGAGGATCGTGGAAGTTAAGTTGATAATAATCGAGGTTTACGCCGTGCACTTCTCTTACTAAATTGATGATGTTTTGAATGAAGGTGAGATTACTA
>Ga0265293_10001368_pt1 | contig 53249 bp, 70 predicted proteins | sample Munlanlewell138R_FD_192505 | JGI IMG/M metagenome (GOLD analysis project Ga0265293, IMG submission 192505) | Leachate microbial communities from a municipal landfill in Southern Ontario, Canada - Leachate well 138R | ecosystem: Engineered > Solid waste > Landfill > Unclassified | place: Canada... | reverse complement strand
TTTGATCATTATTTAATTTTTTGAAATATTCATCAGAACCAAAATCGTGTCTATTTAATAAAAGGTTAAGTTCTTCATGATTAGGTTCAGGTATATATTTCTTATAATCAAAATCTACAGAACATTGGATAACATTATATTTTTCAACAACTCCTAATTTATGATATAATTCATTTACATTGAAATCTGGTCTTCTAGTTATTAACATTTTATGTTCCATATTTAGTTTTTCCCATATTGAGATATAATCAAAGTACAAATTATTACACATAATATCTTGAGTTTGCTCTGGTAAACTAAAAAAATCTTCAACATCAATAATATGTTTATCATGAAACTTCTTTTGTTCTTCTTTTGTCGTATGTAACATACTATATTTTAATTTTTAATAAAAAAACCTCTAACCTCAAAAAGAGGATAGAGGTTTTTTAAGATAAGGAAATATTATAATTATGAAACTGTTCCCTGTACTGGAACTGCTGGAATTTCTAATTCTTCCTGTGGTACTTCTGCACCAATTTCATCCATTGCTCCTGTCCACACATTAAAATCTAAATCTAATCTTTGCTTAATAACACTGTATGCGTTATATAATTTGTTAGTATCTGCAATTTTTTGTAGAACTGTTGCGAATGTGTAAAATTCAGCACCAATACCTTTAACGGTGTGTTTTTGTAAGAAGTGATACATCATTACAACATTCTTAATATCAATATCAACTACAAATGTTGGTACTTGTTTAGGTAAAGATTTATCTAATTGTTTCCACTCTTTAAGATATTTTTTATTTAATTCAATGATATTGAAAACCTCATTACCATCATATGAAAGTTTTCTTTCTAATGCTGATTGAATCATTTTATATTCATCTCTTGTTAAAGTAATTGAAAACTTCAATTCGTTTATTAAATGTCCAATATTTTTATTAAGAAATGAGCCAATAGCGAATAGTCTAGTTTTTTCAGCATCAGTTGAGTTTTTAATTAAATCACTATTAACATCATGTTTTCTAATAAATGATTTAACACTCTCTATAGATTTATCTAATTTTTGTTTATATTCTTCATCAATATAAACACCAGAAATATCTTCAATAACATTTTCTGCTTCATTTGATTTCGCTTCTGAGTTTATTCTTTTGATTTGTTGAATCATTTCATAACTTTCATCAAGATCAAGTTCTTCTTCACCATTAAAGTCGTGTTCTACCAATTTATCTAATGGATCAGAAACTTCTATTTGTTCCTTTTTTTCTTCTTCGATAGCGAATTCTTGCATATCATTTAATTCTTCTGACATATTATTAATCTTATTTTTTATCTATATATTGAACAGAATGTGTCCAAATTAAGATTCTTGGTCATTTTTCTGATCTTCATACAATCTTTCCATTTCTGTTGCTTTTGCAACTTTATCGTATGAGAACTTTTCTATAATACCTGTTGTTGCGTGGAAATTCGTTTTTCCAATTTTGTAAGTGCCATCATTAGGGTTAACATTAATTAAATCAATACATTGGTCAAATAATATTGCATTAATGTCATCTTCGTCAGTACTGAAAGAATCAAAGTAATCAGAGTTTACTTGTACTAAAATTTCTTTACCGACAATAACTGCATACTGATCAGGAATTTTAGTCATTTTGATTAGTTGTTTCAATTTTAGATTTTTCTGAAAATAAAATTTCATATCTACTGGGAAACTAAAACTTTCTAATCTTTCATTGAAAAATTCAACAATATCTTCCTCTAGTTCCATATAGATGTCTTCTTTAGCTAATTTTTTCTTTGCCATAATTTTTTCTTAATTTTAATTTATTATATTATACTTATTTCACGAAGTTTATAAAAAGATGAGTAATGAAACACCAAGTAGTAATAATAAAGATAATATTATTATATTTCTTGCAATTTTAGTTGTTTTCAATAGTCTATATCTAACAACAACTAAAACGCTGGTGTCGTTTATTTGGTCTGCTCTTTCAAGACCTACTAATTCAAGTAAACCGTATTTTTGGAATTGTTTGTGTAATTCAGATACAAATTTTTCTGTTTCATTATCTAAATAACGATAACCATATTTCTGTATGTTTTCAACAGTATTTGGTGGCATATTAATAACCGTGTAAAATCTATATACACGGTCATAATTCATATCAACTATTTTATATGTGAAGTTGTTAGAATTTTGGATAAAATGATTTCTAATATCATTAATGTGTTTTTTGAGTGTTTTGATATAGAATCTTAACAACTTCCATTTTTTAAACCATTTCTTAAACATGTTATGAGATGTTTTTTCTTATATAGTTTTTATTGTTAGATTTGTTTTGTTTTTTATCTATCATCTTCTACATTTCTTGATTTTAATTCTTCTTCTCTTTCCTCCACATTAATATCTGACATTTTTGTTATGTTTATATCAATATTTTTAACATATTCAAGTAATTTTTCCTCAAAATCACTACTTTCACCTGGTTTGTTTGCAATTACTTGATTTGCAACTTTTTCTCTTTCATAATATGAATCTGCAATAGAATCAAATAATCTTCTAATATATGATCTTTCATCAATTATTTCTTTAAGAGCGTCTGATTTTTCTTCTATAGTATCAAGTGTGGATCTTAGTTTAGTATCATCTACCAGTGCAACTATGTGTAAACCTGCACCAAGTTTACCTAAACTTTCTATCTTTTCATCATTAAGTTTTTCTATTTGATTTGCCAAGTGTCCAATCACATCAGCAACAATTCTAATATCAAATAAATCATCCCAACTAACATTAGATAATTCATCAAGTGCATCGATTAATGACCATAATGGATCTATTTCTTCTTGTTTTGGTAGAGCTTCTATAATTTCTCTTACAGACATAGCCACTAGTTTTGCACCTATTACAAAACTATTGTCAAAATCTTCTTTTATTTTATACATCCATTTAGCAAAATCATACATAGTTTTAGCGACAGTGATATGTCTTCTTAATGTCCAATTAAAATCTTCTGGAATTATCATTGTCATCCATTTTGCTACAGAAACCATATTAAAGACATTATCTCTAATTTGTTTTAAGAAATTTTTATTCCATTGTTCATCTGGTTGAACAAATTGTGCCATTTCCGAGAAATCTTCGGCAATATATCTCATAGTTTCAGTAACAGTTTCATATCTTCTCATAACCCAATTGAAATCATCAGGTATTATTTCAACCATCCATGCACCAACACTAACCATAGTACGTACATTTTTCTTTACTAGGTGTAAGAAATTATCTATCCAAGTTTCAGGTGGTATTTCATAATCTTTCATTATTGCGAATTTTCTTGCAACGGTTTTCATAGTATCTGCTACTTCTTCTAGTAACCACATTTGACCAAATGTTAGACCTTCTGATGCTTCAGCAAAAACTCTAATTGTTTCACCAACACCTGTTGCCCATTCTGGACTAGGAACTTTATCTAATTTAAATTCCATACCACTTCTATTAAAATATCTACCTACTCTAACAAGACCTTCAGCAACACCTAACATAACAGAAATCATACCATCATCATCATATAAATCATCTGCATCTATATCTACACCAGCCTCATCCATAGCCATAATAGCTTGAGCAAAGGCATTTATTGAATCACCAACACCTTGTGCCCATTCAGGGGCAGGTACTTTTGACAAATCAAATTCAATACCGTGTTTGTTCATGTATTTACCTACTTTAATTAATGCTTTTGCTGTACCAACCATAACAGAAATCATACCATCATCATCATATAAATCATCTGCATCTGTGTCAATTCCAGCTTCATCCATTGCTGCGATTGCTTGAGCAAAAGATTTGATTGAACCACCAACACCTTTAGCCCATTCTTCACTTGGATAATTTCCATTAAATACATCAGGTGCTGATTGGAATATTTTTCCAGCATCGATAAGTGCGCCAGCCGTTGATTTAATAAAAGCTGGTAAGTCAATATCTCCTCCACTACCAAAGAAGCTAAACATATCTTTTAGCATTTGTAGTTTAGTTAATTCGATAAGAACTTCTGAGAATACTCTAATAGAATTACCTACACCCGCTGCCCAATCTTCTGTTGGATAATTTCCTCCAAAAACATTAGGTCCACTATTAAACATTTTACCTGCCTCAAATAATGCACCAGATACATTTATAATAAATTCAGGTAAATCAATATCAGAACCACCACCAAAGAAGAAACTAAACATACCTTGTAACATCTGTAATTTTGTTAATTCAATCATAACTTCTGAGAAGGCTTTAATAGATTTACCAACACCTTCTGACCATTCTAAGGTCGGATATTTGTCATATTTACCTTTTCCTAAAATTTCAGCGGCTTGAACGATAGCATCAGCAACCATTAACATACCACCAATACCTGCGGCTAATATTAATAGACCAAATCCCCAAGATCCTACAATCATAGCACCAAGTAATATCATACCACCACCAAACGCAACCATAGAAAGACCTACACCGAGTGACCAATCTAATCCTGGATATGTACCATAATTACCTAATCCTAAAATATGACTTGATAACATAATACCAGTAGCCACTAACACGGTACCTATAAGACCCATTAATAATGTAAAACCACCATCAGCCATAGACATAAGACCACCAGCAATTTGAGCAGGTAAGAATAGTATCATTGCTAAACCTACACCTAAAGCCCAATCAAAACTAGGATAATTATCTTCGTAATTACCTATTGTTATAATCCAAGAAGATAACATTATCGCTGTTGATAATAATATTACTGAAACAATACCTATTGCTAAATCTTTCATTGCCTTAGGTTTTAATAATCCTGCTTTTTGTAGTATGTATATTGTTGGAACCATACCTAAGATAGCTAATCCAATACCGATACCTGCTTTTATAACTTTCATCATTGGTATGTCCGCAACGTCTTGTAAAATCCAACTCGCAGCCCGAATACCACGAGCCATTATAGGTACAGCAATACCAGCAAAAATAATATCTATAATACTTGCATTTTTTAGACCTTTTGCTAAATAACCAAAAGCAATTGCGATTGGTGCTAAAGCAATACCAACACCTAATGCTGAAATAATTCTAACTAAAGGTACGAAAGGCATTTGTTGTAATATAAGCCCTGCGGCAACAAGTCCAGCTGCAATGGCAGGAACAATTAATGGCACTAATGGTGCTAACATTAGTGTTTTAGGTTTCAATTTTTTTATTGCTTTTAATAAGAAGAATGTTGCAAGACCCATAGTTGCACCTACACCAACAATAGTTATAAGTTCCATTAAGCCTAATACTGGCATTTGATTAAGTATGAAACCAGCCAACATCACAGCACCCGCCATTATTACTAATGTTGCGGCAGTCACTAATGATTTTTTGAATGTTAGTGGTTTACCATCTCCATCTTTGATGGATGCAATGGTGGCAAAGGCTTTTGCTGTAAATAATATACCCATACCAAGCGCAACAACAGAAAAGAAATCAACTGAACCGACAATCTTAAATGCAAGTCCAATAGCAAGTACACCTGCAGCGATAAGAATAACTGTTTTAACACCATCAAGTATTGTGTTTTTATTTTTCTTATCATTAATCTCACCGAACATTCCAGTTTCACGTTCTTTCTTGATAGACCTAACAACTTCTAAAGTTTTTTCAACATTTTTGTTGATTTCAATTGTATTTTCTTTAACTTTCTCAACATTTGATGCGATTTCTGCTATTGCTTCAGCATCAATATTTTCAAGTAATTGATTAACAACTTCAGTTGGACCAATTTTTTGTTGTTCTTTCAATAGTTCAACAAGGTTATCTAGTGATTTTGTAAAGTCGGATAATCGATCAATAAATTCGGATTCTCTTGCCATTTATTATTATTCTTTTTCTGTTTCTTCTAAATTAGTTTTTTGGTCTGTTGCATTTTTCAACATTTCATCAAATTTTTCCAATTCTTCTTCTAACTGAGCAACTTTTTCTTCTAAACTTTTAATAATTTCTGGATCTTCTGCAATAGCGATTTCTTCATTAAAAGTCTCTATCTTTTTAGAAATTATTTCTTTTTGTTTCTCAAAATCTTCAATAGTCTTTTCAATATCTTGATTTATACTGTCATTAGGTTTTTCATCTAATGACATTTTTTCTTCTGTGTCTTCATCTGTTGTTTCAGATGCCATTTGGTCAGCAATTTTATCTTTAACTTCTTCCAAATCTTCATTTATAAATTTTAAGTATTTCTTCATTTTAAACTATTTAAGATTTTATATATATATATAAAATATGAGTATCTTTAAATGGTATTATTTTAATTAAAAATAATTGACGAAAAATTTTTTATTACAGACATTTTGCTGTATATTTGTATTAACAAAATGAGATAATAATAACACAAAATTTAGAACTATGACTTACAACGAATATAACAACATAATGAGCGGATTAACAAACTTAGAAAAATCTAAAACTGAAGTTGAAAAAGAAAATGCTATCTTTGAATTCGAAAAATCTTGTTACATTCCTTTCTACGAAAACTTAGAAAGAGGTTTTGTTTACCCAAGTGAAGATATTTTTGATACATTAGAATTCTTCCTAAGATTAGAAGAAACTGAAAAAGTAGAATTTTGTGCTAATATGTTAAAAAAATACTATAAAGGTTTCTTAACAGAAAAATTTGATGAATTGATTTCAGAAGAAAACTACGAATTATGTGCTAAAATTAAAGACTTAGTATAATAGAGAGATTATATATTGAAAAAGCCACTCAATCGAGTGGCTTTTTTATTTTAAGTTTGTTGTTGACCTTGTGGTGTTTGTTGACCTTGTGGTTGTTGTTGACCTTGTGGTGTTTGTTGACCTTGTGGTTGTTGACCTTGTGGTGTTTGTTGACCTTCTTGTGATTTATTAAAGAAATAATCAAAATTTAATAAATTTTTTAATGTTGCATTTGGATCATCGTGTTTATTCGTTAATTTAGCTAAAACTTTCCCAAATAGTCTTAAATATTTCTGTGTTTGTCCTTTAAATTTACTATCTAATGCTTTTAGTTCATTATAATTCTTATTGAACCAATCAAAATCTGAACCAGGTTCTATTTTAGATAAACTACCTTCTTTTATTTTTACGCCAACAGAATTTTTGCCTGTAATTAATGGTGATTCTGTTTTAGTTGATCCTACGGATGGTGCTTGAACATAGACTACACCATCTGGTAGTTCTTCACTAACATCATCTTTATAAAATGGTGCACCTCCAATCATTTTCAACTCATTATCTTTTGACAATAACCTAACAGGAAATTTAGCACCTTTACTATTTGTAAATAAATAAATTTCTCCAACTTTCAATTCATTTTCGCCTTGTGTTAATTGTTTTGTTTCTGTTTTTATTTCTTCTATTATTTTATCTATTTCACCATTACAAAAAGTAACATTTTTATATAGATATGCAAGAAATTCAGTCAAATCAATACAATCTTTTGGTTTTTGTTGTGCTTGTTGTGCTTGTTGTGGCAAAGCTTGTGTTTTTTGTGGTAAAGCTATATCAGCCTCATTTATTTTCTTTATAAAATCTGAATATTTCATTATTTCTTCAATAAATTTTTAAGTTTCATCATCACATCACTATTACCAGTTAATAGTTCTGTTTTGGCAATTTCTAAACTTTCATCAACACTATTAATAGTTTTCCAATGGACTTTTTGTGCTGTTGTTATTTGTGATACTTGTGAAACATAGAACTTGAAATAGTATTTTCTATTAGCAATTTCATCTATATTGTAATAGTCTTTTATTACAGATTTTGTTGGATCTATTTCTGGTATCTGGTATACTATTTTATTAGGATCATTCTTATCTTTATAAGCGTTTACTTGGATAACTCTTTTACCTTTAGACGCAGGACCCATATTCCAATTAGAAACATAAAATGTTGAAATTCCTTTTGTTCCATTCTTTGCAAAATCTTTCCATTTATGAGATGGTCTATATGTTTTATAAAAATCTTTAATTGCATTTTTAACTTTTTCATCAGTGATTTTATTTATATAGTCACCTCCAGACCAATTATTATTTTCTATTAGTTCTTCAACAGATACAACATCTTCCACATCATTTATACCCTTCAATATACCATCATAATTGTATAATCCTACAAATTTAAAAATATATAATTTTGTGGCTTCATCATATGTCATTCTTACACCCATTCCTATATTTTTTACTGATGGATCAGTACCAGAAATAACAAATAACCCATAACTATCATTTGATAATTTGTTTGCAGCAGTCAAGAACATTTTATTCTGTGTTTTTGGATCTGTTTGATTGAGACCATCTACATCAATATCTGGTTTATTATCTTCACCGCCACCACCTTTTTCAGGAATTTCTCTAAAACTTTTTCTCATTTCTTCGTCAGAAACATCTAATGCTATAGGGTCTAATGTTGGGGGAAATACTCCATTTTCATCAATAAAAAATGGTCTAAATGCACTTTTAGCATCCGCTATAAGTTTTTTCCATCTTCTTTCCAATTTATTTTGATCTGGCTCTGTTATAGTAAAATTAACTCTAGAATAGGCATCTGTTCTTGTATCCTTGTGTTGCTTATCATATATAACTTTAGCTCTTAATTGAATAGCTTTTATTGCTTCTTTATCAACGTTTGTTGTTGCATCTGTTCTCAGTGCAGGATTTTTATCAAACGCTTCAACTATTTTAGGTAAATCAATTTTATCAAATTCTATTTTACCATATTTTACCATAGCATCCTTGAATTCATTCTTTCTAGAAGAATTTTTATATTGATCAAATATGTCCTTAATTGTTGTTTTTTGTCCACTCATAAATTGTGCACCTTCAAATAACATTTCATCTTCAATAAAAGAATATCTTTCTACTAACATATCTAATTCATTTAGATGCTTTTTAACTAAGAATTTGTTATATCCACTATTTATCATTATATTTTCATTTAATGCCTCAACAGCATTTTTAAATGTAGTCCAAGCATCCCATCTTTGTTCATCTGAGAATTGGTTTGTTTTGTCTGGGTGTAGAATCATCGATACTTTTCGATAAGCTTTTTTAATTCTTTCTTGTTGTTCAGCACTATAATAATCATTTTTATAAACTCCTTCCCAATATTCAGCAATTTTTTTAAAATAATTTTCTGCATTTTCAGCCGTTATTTTACCAACTGTTTGTCCTTGAACAACGCCAAGTTCAATTTTTTTATTTTTATTTTCTCCTTTATTTTCTTCTTGTCCTTTATTTTCTTCTTGTCCAGTTTCTCCTGTTTTCTCTATTAAAGCATTTAATTGTTGCTTAAAATCATCATCTGAAATTTCTTCTTTATTTTCAATTTCATTGGCTTTTGCTTTAAGTTCTTCTGAAAGTTGATTTAATTTTTCTAGAGCATTAGAATATGTTGCTTTTTGTTCTACATAATTTGCAACTTTGTCTGATGGTGATTCACCAACATTATCTAATAATGCTACAAGTTCTTTCAATTTATCACTTTCGACATCAACTTTTTTAATAACTCTGACAAGAAAACCATAATCATATTTTTCTACACAATCTTTTCTATGTTCTTCTTTATATTTTGTTATTTGTTGTACTTCCTTTTCAAGATCCAAAGTAGTCATAAGTTCATATTTGCGACCAGCGGTGATTGCTTTTGGTTCTTCTTTTCCTGGTGGTAATGCAGGTTGTTCAGGTTTTTGTTCTTGTTTTACCGTTATTGTTGCTTTCAAAATATCTTTTGTTGTATCATCCATTGCTGTGATTTCAACTTCAATTTGTTCTGTTATGTTCTCTATTGTTAATTCTCCTTCACCAATTGTTTGACCATGTTTGATTTTAATTTTAAATGGATCATCATCAATACCTCTTTCAGCATTTTCAACAATCATACTGTAATTTTCAATTGGATCTGTTGTGATAAATTTATATGTATAATCATCTTTATAATTACCACCTTTATTAGCAATAGTAATTACTGGACTATCAAATTCTGGTTCTAAAAGTTCATCTTTTGTTTTATTTGATAAGAATGCGATACAAAATGTGTTATTTGATGCTTTGATAGGTTTATTATCAATAACTACAGTCACATCATATTTTATTGTATTTTGTCCATCTTCTGATGTGACAACAACACTAAAAATGGCTGGTAATGGAACTAATGTTTCTACATTTTCACCTAAACTTGCACCATTTTCATCCAATATTTTCCAAGTTGAATTTTTTTCAGTAGAAAAGATACCTTGATATTCTTCTATTTTTGTGTTAGTTTTAAGCCTTAGAATAGCACTACATGTACCATTATTTATTGTACTTGTTTCAGCCATTGTTGCATCTTCATCAACACTTTTACTCTTTGATGCAATATTAATATTTGGTTCAGAACTTTTCTCCTGCTCATTTATAGCAATTTCAGCTTTTGATAATGCTATTAATAAACCTTTTAAGTATTGATCTTCCAATCTAACTTTCAATTTTCTTAATATTATCATATTTATTGCTTTTGCAGCAAAACTAAAAAGTTTATTTACTGCTCTACCAACAAGACATTGGCTCCAACCAATATTATTAGAAAAATCCATATTACCTGCTGCTTCTTCATTTAATGCTGGAAAATTATTACTATCTAAAAATTCGGATCTATTTAGAAGATTTTTCATTCTATATTTTTATTTTTTATATTTGAAATTTAGTCCTATGTAAGGGTACATATCTACACCTATTCTAAAATGATTTTCACTAAAACTCAATTTCATAATATCTTGTTTTTCAGAATCGAATATTACAATACCATTTAATTTTAGTGTGAAATGTTTATCTTCCGTTATCATTTGTTCATACATTTCTTTCAATGTTGGTTGTTTAATAGTTTCTTGTACTATTATTGTTTCTTCAACAGTTTCTTCAACAGTTTCTTCAACAGTTTCTTCAACAGTTTCTTCAACAGTTTCTTCAACAGTTTCTTCAACAGTTTCTTCAACTGTTTCTTTAACTGTTTCTTCACATTTTTTAATATGATTATCTAATCCTCTTTTGGTTTTATATTCTTTACCACAGGTGTCACATACATATTTTAATGGTTCTGATGACGATATATCTGATAATAGTTCACCATCACCATCATACTCGACATTCGCATTCAATTTTTCAATTTTGTCTTCTTGTTCTTTAGTCATAATTGAGTATTTATTTTTAGGTATATATTAAAATATTAGTACCTCAAAGATATATATTAAATTATGAAATGATTTTTTAATATATAAGTAAAACATAAAATCGGTAAATGAAATTATTAAGATATAACAAATACCAATTTCTGAAAGAAAATTATAGCGACTTTAATCAATTTAGTCAAATGGGTGTTGGACCATCACCATTAGGACCTGGTTATGGTTTTGCCGTAGATCCTAAGATGTCAGTTTATGGTCATGCAGACTCACCATATACAGACCAATATTATAGAACACCTATGATGGTTAATTCTCTTTTAGGTATAATGAAACAGATTAATAAAGATGTAGTGACTAATTACGGTGCTATAAAATATGACCAATTTTTAGAAGATGTAGATGAATATACAGACCTTAAAATATTAAGAATATCAATTAATGCAAATCAAACAGTTGATGTGTATATTTCATTCTTTTTTGGTGAAGAAGAATTTTTTGGAGTTTATAAAAGGTTTAATTGGATTCAGAAAGAGTACTTGATTTCAGATTTATTTACTGATAGTAGATTCAGATATATTGATAAAGAATACAGATTAAAATTAGATAATTATTTTAGAAAAATATTATCAAAATGGTTTAAGCCAAATAAAGATGAATATTTATCTCTTAAAGAAGTTTCTTGTAGAGATAAAATGGGCGACAAATTTATGTTACCTCAAAATTCTAAAATTGAAGTTAAAAATTCTAATGTTGATAAAGATGGTAACGCATACATACAATTTATATGTAAAGGCGAACCTTATGTATTAAATAAAAATGATTACTACTTTTTTAACTATTGGTTTGAGAAAGTAGAAGAATAAAAAAAGACACTCATTGAGTGTCTTTTTTTATTTAAGTGGCTTGGTGTGTCCAACACGAAATGGAAAAAATCAATATTACCTAGTTTATCTGTGCCCATCTTATTTATAACATCTGCTAAATTAGAATTGTCTTTTTTTATACCATAAGATTCTAATGTCGCATCAAAAAAGTCATACCATGTAGTACATACACCAGCATGTGTAAATAAATGATTTCCTTCTTGATAAGCATATTGGAATAAGTCTTTATTCTCTCTGTATATTTTTTCATATTTTTTAGCATTCTTGAAATCATATCTTGAACAAGCACTAATTTCATCAAATAGATAATGAGCATCATGATTACCTATCAATAATATAACTTTTTCTGGATTTATCTTTCTTAAACTTTATTAAGTCTTTAAGTACAGATACAGTTTCATTATATGTTTTGTGTTTGTATCTGTTTAATGGTTCATTAGAATAATATTTTGAGTAGAATTCTTCGTCAGATGAACTACACATTAGCTAAAGACTAATGTGTTTCACGTTTCATAGACTTTCCTACTGGAAACGCCTCACCGTGTTTTTGTTTTAAGTCCGTTGATCAGTCCCTGATCCAGACTATATTTTTAAATTAACTTGATTATCGTTAAAAATTACTTTTCATGATTTTACCTGTAAAAAAGAATTTCTTTACAGAACCACATATCATTACATCAAAGAACTATTATTATATATTAAATAATGAAAGTCTAAAATGTCAAATTCATCAACAAAACTAAAGATTTTGTTGTTTTCTTTGACGGGTCAGATAAGTCTTCATCACCATCATCCCAATCATCGTCTATTTGGCTAAGTGGTTCAATTTCAGAATCTAAAGGTACGTTTTTCATATACTCTAATTCTTCGTCTGAAAATTCTTTTCTAAAATCATCATACTCACACCAATTTTTCATTCTGAAATCTTCGTATGTTTTAATAAATTTTTTTCTTTTATTATTTCTGGGTAAGGATCTATATAATCACCAAGGAATACAATTTTGTCGGCATTTTTAGAAGCATCTTCGGCTATTTCTTTCCAAATTTCTCTACCATGTACATCACCAATTGCAGCAATTTTCATAATTATGTTTCTTTTTTAACCCAACCTCTTTTTGTTGTGGGTTTTACAACCTTTTTATCTTCTTCATTTTCTACTTTATCAACATCAAGTAATTGATATTTGATAAGTAATGCCGAATTTACCTTTAAGAAATCGTCTAAATCTACTTCTTTTATCTGATAATCATAATATTGTTCCATAACTTTTCCTTTCGTTCCAATATATGGATATGTACCTTGTCCGATGAGTTTTGCATTATGTGGTAAAACACAACCAATACAGACTCTAACAATTACAATATCATCTTCATTTTCTTTTCGGAACCATTTCCAATTCTTAAACATAATTATATATTATTTTTCAGAACCAAGAATTCGTTTGATCTTCTTTTCTCTTTCTTTTCTTTTCAATTCCGCATCATCTATCAAACCTCTTAATGAATGTGCAACTTCAGGTGAGGTTACTATAAAATTAGCAGAACCATTCATTTGTTTATTATGAATGGTTTGTGATGCTTTGTTAATCTTATTAATTAAATCTTTATTGTTCATCGAGAATTCTTTCTTTTGATTTTATTTAATTTATTTATCAAATCTTCGCTTATCACTCTGATTCATCACATAGATTAGATAAGCAAAAACCATTATTATTGGTAAAATTATTCCTATTATTCCCATATTTATTTATTTTTTTTAAGTATTCTTTCTATTTTCTTTTGATTTTATTTAATTTATTTATCAAATCTTCGCTTATCACTCTGATTCATCACATAGATTAGATAAGCAAAAACCATTATTATTGGTAAAATTATTCCTATTATTCCCATATTTATTTATTTTTTTTAAGTATTCTTTCTATTTTCTTTTCTCTTAATTCCCTTTTTCTTTTAGCCTTTTCTTCAACTGAATCAATATCTACCCATTTATCCATGATAAATTTGTGAGTAAGTGTAGATTTACCTGTTTGTCGAGATTTAACTAAATAAATATTCATATTATACAGTTAATTCTATTGTAATTAATAAATTAGTATTTTCACCAATGATAAGTAACATATTTTCAGTAACATATATTTTCATAACTTCTTCTTTCTCATAATTAATGCACTTGAAATATTTCTTCGGGAATGAAATTGTTACATCTTCGTGTTCTAAATCACAAATATTGTGATCCCATCTATTTTCTCCAATAGATAGTTTATTGTTATTGATATTTAAGTATAAAATATCATTATCTTTTTCTATGGCGGTTTTTGATTTGATATAATTGAAATCGTCTTTTGATAACTCGAAAGAATAATCTGCTTGGTCTGTGTCCATAACGTCTTCAATATCATCAACATCTAATCTGTGAGTGTGGTTATTTGGCTTACCACCAGGCGTTTCTTCTTTTGATTTTGAGTTTTTTATAAGTAGTTTTTCACAAAATTCTTCATTGTAGTATAACTTGAATTCTAAATCATCTTCAATTTTTTGTGCTTTCATATATTTGTAAAAAACCAAAGCAGAAGTTACAAATCTTTTACCATCAGATAAAATATATCTAATATCATTTTCTAATTTGTTCTTATTTACTGCGAAAACTTCTTTGATTGGTGTTGTGTGAGATTTGAATGAATGTACATTATCAAGATTTTTACCAACTACACTAAATAATAGAACCTCAGTGTTACTGAAGTTCATAATTATTGTATTATCAAGTTTTGTTAAATCTTTAATTTTCTCTATAAGTGTATTAAATTGTTCAAGAGAAATCTTATAAGTTACTGAATTTGTTTTAACTCTTTTAGCCATTATATAAAATTTATGTTTGAGATTTATATAAATGTAAAAGCTAAAAGTTTATATTAGTTTCTTTTTGTCCTTGTGTCTTTTGTCCTTGTGTTTTTTATCCTTGTGTCTTTTGTCCTTGTGTCTTTTGTCCTTGTGTCTTTTGTCCTTGTGTTTGTCCTTGTGTCTTTTGTCCTTGTGTCTTTTGTCCTTGTGTTTGTCCTTGTGTCTTTTGTCCTTGTGTCTTTTGTCCTTGTGGTTTAATAATTCTATCTTTTGGTATATCAAAAGTTTTATTATCATCGTTCTGGACAACAATAATATCGTCTTTTACTTCTTTGATTTTATTGGTGTATGTTTTATTATCTTTATCATAATCTTTAGATTTATATGTTATTTCATCTCCAACATTATATTCAGTCTCAGTTTTTTTAAATAATTTAGCCATACCATTCATCAATTTTTGACCTATTGTTTGTTCTTCTTTGAGTTTGGTTTGTTCTTTAGACATTAATTCTTTTAGTTTATCTTCACCTAATTCTGCTTTTTTTGCTTTATAAATTTCTATTTTCTTTTTAATTATATGTTGGTTTAATTCTGAAATTTTAGCTTGAGCGTATAATTTAACCTTTTGGTTTTTACTTGTTAGATAAACTTGCATTTGTTCTTTAGTGCTTTTTATAAATTCGCCTATAGCTTCATCAATAGGATTATCATAAGTTTTTTCTTTTTCTTTTACGACTTGTGCTTCAGCAATATATTGGTAACTATCTTGTACTTTATCACCTGTTGGTGTTTGTGTTGCTTGGTCTTTTGGTGTTTGTGTTGCTTGATCTTTGTCTGGAGTGTCTGTTTCTTGAACTTGACCTTTTTTATTTGTATCAATTATCATATCTTCTAATTTATCATTAAATAAACCATCAATATCAGTCTTTGCTTGTTCTATTTTTTGATCAATTTCACCAGATTCTTTAATTTGTTTTGCATAATCTTTCATTTTGTTAAACATCTTTTTCAACCAACCAAATAAACCTTCATTTATTATTTCATTTTCATATTTTTTCTTTTCATTTAAGAAGTTTTTATATGAATGTAAATTTTTGAATTCCATAACAATCTATTATTTTTTCCTTATATATTAATCCCACGGACTACTTTTCCAAGGCTTAAATCCTCCTTGTTTTTTACCAGGTCTCATTGGTTTTTTTCTGCCTTGACCTATTTGTCCTTTTTTAATTTTGCTCAATGCTTTCTTAGTACCATCATAATTAACTTGTTCATCTGTCTTTTGGAAAGCATATTTATCTATAACCGCCCTTTCTTCACTTGTTAAATGATTTTCCATGAAATTTTCTATCAAGTTTTTATATTGTACATGTGAAAAAACAGAAGATAATGATACGAGTGTCATAACGGTATCATCGTGTCCACCAGAACATTTGTATGTAAAATTACCACCTGGTGTTTCGTGTTTTGTGAATTTGCTTATTTCGTTGATATTGACATCATTGTGTAGTTTTATTAATTGTTTCTTAACTGCGCCTTGTAATGATTTAACCAAAATCTTTTTAGATGCTTCATTTTCACCACCAGTTATTTTCATACCTATTTTGATTTGTTTATCATCCTTTCTATGCTTATATCTTAAAAATATACCTGTTGAATAATCGTGTTCACCCTCAAATATTTTTGGCAATTCTGAAAGAAATGTTGCACCATAAGTATTATATTCTAATACAACCTTACATTTTTCAGGGTCAAATAACTCAAACATAACCATGTAGAACAATTCCGCAAATTCTGCAATAGACCAATTATTTACACGACACATTCCTATTTGTTCTAAATAAAAATAATCATAAAAACCTGATAACTTTTCGTGTGTCTTTTCAATCAAATGTTTTGGTTTTGGCATAACTCTGAAAATGTTTAGAATAGAATAATCTTGACCAAGACCTTCACCCAAATCAACCGCACCAACAATGTGATAATCCTTCATTTTTTGAGGATCAAATAAATCCATTCGACCTTTAATCCATTTTAATTGTGTATAAGGTATGCTCAATGCTCTATCTAATTTAGGAAATTCACGATATTCAAATTCTACAGAATCTTTCTTAAATTTTGTCATTTGTTCAGAATCAAATAATAATTTGTCACCTGTAACAAATTGTAAGTCATATTCTTGATTAAACATATTCTCGCCACCAATGAGTTTAGTTTCATCTTCTTTCCAGTTAGTAATAACACAAAGTTCAGTGAGAGGTATGTTTTTAATTCTTATATTTCTAACAGAACTAATATTAGTAGATTCATCATCTTTATCCCATTTTAAGAAATAATATAACCTATTATTTTCTTCCTTTTCATATACTTCATAGTTTTCATGTAGATAATCTAATATATCTTCTAATTTCATTTTATGTTCTCTTAACTTATATGCCAAAGGTAATATCTTAACATCCATCCTACCTTTAACTTGGTGCCAATAAACACGCATAGGAGAATACATATTTTTCAATGGATCATCCACTTGCCTTTCAGCATCGGTTAATAATTTGTGGAATAAATTAAAACCATCTGGTGTAGATGTAATTACAATTTTAGAGTTGTTGATTGATGAAACGGTTGGAACAACAGCACCATAATATGCTTCTACAATATTGTCTGGTACTTTTGCGAACTCATCAAGATATAAGAAATCAATCGTAAAACCAATAGATGGTTCTGAAGTTCTATTTTCTGTCTGAATTCTACAACCATTTTCAAATGTTATAGATTTTTCATTCCAATTGATTACTCCTTGTTTTAAGAAGAAAGGAACTAATTTATAAATGTCTTTGATTTTCCTAACAATTTCAATAACAGTTTTTCCTTTATTAGCAACAATCATACAACCTTTGTTGTTATTGAACAATACATAATGTAATAATACGATTGATGCAGAAATGGTATTGTGACTTAAAATATTATTTGTATAATATGATGGTTCTGGACCATCAATAGTTAAATCAAACATAGATATATGGTGTTTTGTTTTCTTTATAGTTTTAACTTTTGATAAACCTTGTTTCGTTATAATATAATCATCACAAGATAATTCGTTTACGAATTTTTCAATATGACCTTTACAATAAACTATGTGAGAATCTGCACATTCTAAATAATTACCATCTTCTAATTCTACAACATTCATATTGTATGGTTGTGTTAAATTAATTTCTTCTACAGGAACAAAACCATAATCAGACTCAACATATAAACCATTTGTTGGTATAATATTTATTACTTTTTTTAATTCGTTTTGTTGATCTAATTTTAAATTTCTATATTCATATCTTTCTATTATTTCAATTAAAAATAAAATTATTTTTCTAAAAATTTTAAACATTTTTTTAATATTATTTTTTTATTCTTTTTGTATTCACTGTCCCAAATGGTTAATACTTCAAAACCATTCAATTCTGCAATTTCTTTTTTATCTTTGTCTTTTTTCCACATCTCTTCTGACGTTATATTCTTTCTAAATGGATGAGGTGTGTCATAACTTTCATATTTTTTTGGATTCGCATGATACTCATCACCATTATATTCTATTATTTTTTTGTTTTTTAAATCGGTAAAATCATATTGATAAAATATGCCACCCTTTAATGATATAAAGTACTCCTGATTTTTTGTAGCAAAATAAACATTTTTTCTATCTTCAAAACCATATTTTTCTAATATTTTATAAAATAATTCTTGACTTATTTTTGAAAACCCACATTTTAAATTACCATTTTCTAATAAACTTTTTTGCCATTTTATGGTTCTTTTTTTAAATTTTTTAGTACCTTCTATTTCACCATATTTTTCAATACAAATATCTAATGAAAATGTTGTTTGTCTTTCTTTTAACATTTTTTCTGATGTTTCTAAATCATATCCTCTATCTAAATAATAATCTAATCTTACTGCAAATTCTCTATTAGAAAGAGCATTATTTCTAAAATTAATTAATTTTTCTTCATCATTATCGTGAAATTCTAAACAAAATGGACTTCTTTCTTTTCTTTGTTTTTCTGTTGTTTTTGTTTTATGGTTTGGATTATTTTCACCTTTGAATTTATCAGAAAACATTTTTTTATATTTTTCTTCTTTCATATGTTTTCCACTATTTTTTGTGGTGTTTTTTAAATCTTTTTCACACATTAAAGGAAATCCAGGATATTTATCCTTATACTCTTGGCTTGTCATCCCATGTTTTTTTAAATGAGCACCATAAATTCTTGTTACTTTTTCACCACAAATTTGACATATTACATAATTTTCCATAATTCTAATCATTTATTATTTATATATTAAATGGCTGGCTTGCAGTCAAAAAGGGTATTTACGATAAATAATTGTAAATTTTATATAAATGATATTTTATTTTTTCTAATATTGTTAAATCTCTTTCTTGTTTTAAGTATCTATAATACAATTCTCCAAGCGAAATTTCTTTTATACCATCTTCATATTCACATAACACCTTGATATTGAAAGACGAGCATTTTCCCGTTTGCCTACTTGCCATAAGTATAGAGAAACGATTTTGTGTATATAAATCTATAATATCTTTTTGATAATCTCTTAAAACTATATTACCAATAGTTCCATCTTCTCTTTTAATTTGGCAATATTTTTGTGCAAAATAATGAACTGACATTTTACATTTTGCGTATTCATTAATTTCACCGTCAGTCATTGCAAAAGGAATGTTAGATCTTCTAACACCTTTTATATTTGTAAACCATAATTTTTCATGATTTTTGAGTTTTTCACCCATGTTTTCACGGTGCATAATGTCCTTAACTTTTCTTGATGTTAGGACCTTGCTGTCTTCTTTCTTTTCTGCCATAAATTTGATTAATTTTTAATCAAATACGAAAGTGACATTATAACCTTGGATTTCAAAATTGACTTCCATTATATCTCTAAATGTACCTTCAAATAATTTGATTTCTAAATCATAACCCATTATAAGCAATTCAGGTACCCATCTATTGATTTGTTGGACGATAACACCTTTTAATATATCATTTGAAACTCTTGTTTGCCACAAGTACCTTTCAAGATCCGCACCGAAACCATCAGCGTCCTGACCAAAAACTTCATCTTCTCCTGTGAAGAGTAACATTTCTAATTTCTGAACTATGACTTCGACAGCATCATCTTCTATAATTTTTCTAGGTTTATATTTCTGATGTCCTTTCCATCTGATAGATATATCTTGAAAATTTTCAATTCTTGCCATTTGGTTACAATTTTTATTATATATATTAAAAAACATTAACTCAAATGCTAAGTGTTTCGGTTGTAGATTATATTGGTAAGGTAGAAAACGGGGTTGCCGTTATATTATCTTTAATGATTATGGATAAAAGATATGAGATTATTTATTGGTTTACACCAGAAAATGACTTCAGAATAACTATTCAAGATACATTCTATCAAGACTTTCCAAAAGTCAAAAACATTTACGAATATGAAAGGTTAATTGATTTATTGTATCATATTGATACACAAGTTTTACCACCAAGAGAAGAAATTTTTAAGCAATTCTTGTAATTTACATTACTTCTACATATATTCTTTCTTTACCCAATTTCTTTAATGCCTCAAATCTATGGTTAAAATCTGTTAAGGTATATTCTTCTTCATCCTCAAAATACTTTATAATATCTTCTAGACCTCTTAATATATCTTCATCAAAAGCTCTATCTTTATCTTCCCATTCTGAATACGCATCATCAAAATCATCTTCATCATCATAATCTTCTTTCTTTGGTTCTTCATCTTCCCAACTATGATATACTTCGTGCAAATCTTCTATTGTTCTTATGTCTTTTAATGGATATTTTTCTCCTGACGCTAGTGCATCTTCATCAAAACCGTGTTCTACTGGTTCCGAGTAGAAATCCCAAAAACTATCCATAAAAACTTTGGTCAGGATAAAACAAGTTTTCTGGTGTATTCTCAACTTCTTCGATATAAACTATTCTGTCATCACCACCTCTACTAAGTTCATACGTAACACCATCTAAATTTTCATATTTATGTATTCTATCTCTCGTAACTACATCAATGTCATATTCATCATCTGGATTTACTTTACCGTAATTTACTTCTTCATTATTTAATTTATAATCTGTTATTTCTAAACCATAACTGTTTTTCAATATGTTTTCATATCTCGTCATTTCTCTACTAGCCTTTGTCCACAAATCCATATACTTTTTATTTGCTTCGAAACTTTGATCTTGGTTATCTCTCATCGCATCCATATAGATTTTACATTTCTGTGATAATTGTGAAAGTAGTCGGATAACATCTTCTATATCTTTATTATCTACGCTTATTTGATTTAATTGGTTTTTCTCAACCTCTGTTAATGAGTTGTAACCAGATTTATTTATTTTATCAAGGTAGTAATCAACTTCAAAATATTCTTCATATCTCTTTAAGTATTTCATAATTCTATATAATAAATTCCATTTTTATAATTCAATTCTGAATTTGGTAAATATTTTTTAATATACCTTTTATAAAGTAAAAGTCTTTGATCATTTTTCATTTTATCTCCTGTAAATGAGAATATAAAACCGTTAATAACTTTTAGATTATATTTTTCAATAAATTCTGCATATTTATCTTTCAATTCTTCTATAAATTTTAACATTATACTGAAAACAGTCTGCATCACTTCATATGGGTTTTCATTAACAATAATGTCAGTATCATAGCCTAAAGTTTTACTTACACCAAATCCAACACTATAAAATTTATCTTTTCCTTGATATGGAGATATTTTAACTTCATATGTGTTTTTAGGACTTTTAAAAAAAATAATGAACAGTATTATTGTGTTCATATTTATTTAGAATAGAATACTGTTCATAAGATTTCAAGTGTTTCATATTTATTGTTTATTTGACCATATAAAGAAGTCATTGAATTGACCATCAAAATTATATCCTAAAATACCTGTGATAATAGTAACAATTTCTTCATTTATAAATATACCATCAAACACTGTTTGTAATTCTTCTTTATTAACAAAACTTGACGGTTTCATATCGATTCCGAATATATTTAGTGAATTTGGTAATTCGTTGTGGAATTCACCAATAGCAAAATCAACAAGATTTGTTTTTATTCTACTTAAATCATCTTTATCAAAAATGCAAACATCAAAAGAAACTCTATTATTGTTCATAATATCACCTACCATATCGTGAACCTTGAATAAGTGCTTTTTCTTGTCAGTTAGATCAATATAATCATCATATGTCTTAAAATAAGAAACTAAAACTCTTTTCAACGTGTTATTATTTACTTGTTTAACATCGTCAATAATTTCATCCAATTTCATTGTTGGAAGTTTTACTTCATTTAATTTTTCACTGTTGAAAAATTCGTTTAAGGATTTTATATTTTTCATACTTTCCATTACTTTTTTATCTTTTTCTAAGGCTATTCTATCCTTAACTATATCGTTTAATAATTTTTTTATTAATTCTCTATATTTTAGTTCATTGGTAGGATTTTCTCCACCTTCAAGTTGTATAAAATTTCTATAACCTGCATATTTTATATCTTTGATTAATTGAGTTAAATTTTTATTTTTATTAAACTCTTTTTTAGCGTCAAATATAGTTTTCTTGTTGCCATCAAAATACGAATCATAATCTTTTCTACTTATAACATTTCTTGCATGTTGAGTACCAAAAGTCCTTCCTTGTAAGAATTGGTCTATGATTGGGTTGATAGCATCAATTATTTCATTTTCTATTTCTCTGTAAATATTATACATATATACTATATAGTTTTATTTTATTTTTAAGGTAATTTTATATTATATATTAAATATATTTTTTAGAAAATGATATAGTACCACAATCAAAAATTCTATAAATTTTTCTTTCTAACATTATTTCATGTGCAGTCTTATTTTCTATATCAAAACCTTGTTTTTTAATTTTATCTTTTGTAAATAATGATTTATGTTTTCTAGTATCACCAATAACATACCAATACGATGGTTCGTTTATATGAGTTTTTTCAAATCCTAATATATCATATAATTTTCCATTAAACCATCTTCTATCAGCATAACTCCTTATTTCTTTAGGTTTATATTTATTTTCAAAATAATTAAATAATTTACTTGCTGCACCTACAACATTTGTATATTTTATATTCGCAAAACGACTTAATTCATAACCATCATATGAGATTCTACCACCAAGTGATTTTTTTGTAAATAACATAACAGATACCAATTCATTATTGTGAAATAATCCTAATTTAACAGAAGAACTAGTGTAACCTTGTATATGATTATTTTCCATGAATTTTTTTGCATCTTTTATTGATATTTCTTTTATTTTTGTTTTTCTTGCAAATATTTTATTTGTCGTTTTGTTCAATTTATTTAATAATATAGATTTTATAATATCATATTTATAAATGTATTCATCTTCAAAAATATGAATAAGTTCTATTCCTTTTTTTATACACATTTCTGTTTTTTTAAGATGATAATTTCTATCTGGTTTATTTATTTCATTATGCCAATATAAACCATCAAATTCGATTGCTAAATTAATATCTGGTAAATATATATCTAATTCTTTACCATTTAATACTTTTGTATCTGATGTTATTATTTTACCATCATAATTACCTTTTATAAAATTAAATATTTCGGTCTCTTTGTTAGAAACAAATGTATAAAATATAGGATTACACATTTTTGATTGTAATGTTGTTTTTACACCATATTTTTTAAAATTAGTATTAAATGATTTATTTTTAACCTCTTCGTTTTTCATTGGATTATCAAAACCAAATTTTTCAACACAAGTTTTTTTGAATTTTTCTCTAGAACAAGATTTACAACTATAATAACCACCACGCCCAACATTTTCATAATATTTATGTATTCTTATTTCTGTTTCTTTACCACACATTTCACAAATAGCTGTTATAATTGAATGTGAATTTTTAGCAATATCTTCTACTTTAATCTTTATAGGTTTATTAATATCATCTATTTTATAACCTAAAGATTTATAATAAGATATATTTCTCATAGTTATGTTTATTAATATTTCTTTTTCTTTTATAGATAATTTTTCTTTATTAAAATTATTAAGAACAATTTTATTATTAAGTATTTTATTCTTAACTTTTTCAGATTTTAATGTAGTATCAACACCATATTTATCTTTGCAAGTTTTTTTATATTTTTTATTTGAACATTTTCTGCAACCATAATAACCACCCCTTTTCACATTATCATAATAATTATAAACACTTGTAATATTTTCTTCTCCACATTCTTCACAGATTGCTGTAATTTTCTGTTTTGAATTTTTATTAACATCATCAATTTTAACATTTATTACTGTATTAAAATTATCAATTTTATATCCTAAATTTTTATAGAATGTTATATTTCTTTTTGTTATTTTTATTGGTATTTCTTTTTCTTTTATCATCAAACAAAAATCAATTTTATAATATATATTAAATGCCGTATAGTCAAAAGCACCTTAAAAATAAAAAACTTATAATTAAATAATGAGTATAACATGAAAAATAAATTATTTTTTTATGGACATTAAAAATATGTCTGATGCTGAAAAACGCAAAAGAATCAATGAATTAAAGAAAAAAGTATTAAAAACTAAGCAAGAACATGATTATTATAAAGCTATGCAATTGGCACTAAAATTAGTTTTGAATGGTAGTTATGGCGCTTTTTGTCACCGTGCGTTTACAATTTCAAATACAAACATAGCCAATGCTATTACTGCTCTTGCCAGAGAGGTTATCAACTTTATGCTTGATAAGATTGAAAATTATTTCTATGATGAGTGGGGTTATGATAAAAAAATCCATGATCTTCTTGGAACTGTTTATATTACTAAACACGAAGATGGTTATTATCTACAAAGAAAAGATGGTAAGTTAATTGATCCTTGGGCAAGAAAAGATGATGAAAAAGGAAGAGGTATAGACAAGTGTTTAGAAGAATATCATATGACTGCCGATGATTTCGTAGATATTGATATTAAAAGTTTTGAGTGGGAAGGTAAAACATATGAAACAATACATAAATGTTTTATACATGATTTCTCAAACGTAAATGCATTACCAACAGGTTATGAAATAGATCCTATACCAACTTCTAAAAAGTTTGATGAAACAAGAGGTGTTAGAGATGTGCCAATTATTATTTATGGTGATACAGATTCAGTTGATAAGAAAACTATAATTAAAAATAATATAGATTCTTGTACAATAGAAGAATTATACAATAGAAATATTGAAAATGGTTCTGCTGGTGAAACATTAAAGGGTCATGAAAGTGTTAATTGTGAAGAAAAAGTATTAAATTGGGAAAAAAATAAAGGGTTATATTATGTTCCTGTTAAAAGAATAATAAGACATAAAGTAACAAAACCTAAATGGAAATTAAAAACGAAATCAGGAAAAGAGATTATTGTAACTAATGATCATTCGATGATAGTATTTAGAAATGGTGAAAAATTAGAAGTAAAACCTAGTGAAATGTTAAAAACAGATAAAATATTAATTGTATTAGACAAAAATGAATAATGTATGGTGATACAATCGCTATAAAAAATAATACGATTAAATGATATACAATAAAACTTGGATTACATGGTTTAATAAAAACAAAAATAAAGAATTATATAATGAAATAATTAATAAAGAAATACCTGAACATAAAAGATGTAGAATATGTAATGGACCAATATATTATTATGATTCAATATTTAGAATCAATAAAGATAAAAAATTATATGTTGATAAAAAGTCTTATTTAACAAAGAAGATTATAGAAAATAAAGAATATTATTTATCTGTTTGTGAAGAGTGTTTAACTAAAAAATATCCAGAATATCAAACATTAAATAAAGGTAGAGTTTTTAATAGAATATGTGATATTACTAATTTTGCATTTAACATACCAGAAAAAATAACAGAAGAATGGAAAAAGAAAAATTACTCTATAACATTAGAAAATTTTATAAAAAAATATGGTGAAGAAAAGGGTAAATTAAAATGGGAAAATTATTTATTGAAACAATCAAAATCCAATACATTAGAATATAAAAAAGAAAAATATGGTTGGGATAAAAATAAATTTGATGAGTATAATAAAAGTCGTTCAGTTACATTAAAAAATTGTGTTTTAAGACATGGTGAAGAAGATGGATTAAAAATTTGGGAAAACTATATAGAAAAACAAAAACTCACAAAATCAAAAGAATATTATGTTGATAAATATGGTTTAGATGAATGGTTAAAATTATGCAAAAGTAAGAAAATAAGTTTAACAAATTTTAAGGAAAAATATGGTGAATTAGAAGGAGAACAGAAATATATTCAAAAAGTTAGTAGGTGTTATCCACCATCTAAAGTTTCTCAAGATTTATTTGAAGGTATTGATGTGTTTTTGGAGAAGAAATATAGAACGTATTATTATAATAAAGATGGTATAGAATTTGGAAAATTATTATCAAATGGAAGATATGTTTTCTTAGACTTTTATATAAAAGAATTAAAATTGAATATAGAATATAATGGTGATATATGGCATGCAAACCCAAAAATTTATAAAAAAGATGATAAACCTATACCATTCAATGATAAAACATCAGAAGATATATGGAAATCAGATAAAGAAAAAATAAATTTATTAGAACGAGATTTTGGTATAAAAACTATTGTTATTTGGGAAAGTGATAAAAAACCTATATCAGAATTATTAAATATAATTAAAAAACATGAATAAAATATGAAAAATATAAAATATGAATTTGATGAAATAGAAAGTATTGAATGTGTAGGTGATTTTGAAGATGAATTTGTTTATGATATAGAAGTAGATGATGAAACACACACATTTATTGGTAATGATATATTAGTACATAATAGTTTATATATTTCATTTACACCTATTATGGAATCTGTTGGTTATGAAGGTGATGAATTGAAATTTATCTTACATATGAATGGTTTGTTTGTAAAGTTCTTATTTAGAGATATGTTAAAAGAATATGCTGACAAATATAAAGTTAAGAACTTACATGATTTTGAATTAGAAAGTGTTAATAAATCGGCACTACATATACAGAAAAAACATTACATAAATAATGTTGTTTGGGAAGATGGTGTTTTCTATGAAGATTTATCACACTTCTATCCAAAAGGTGTAGAAATTGTCAAATCAAGTACACCAGCCTTTGTTAGAGAGAATATCTGGGAGTTTATAAAGTATCTATTCAAGAACCCAGGAAATGTGAATATAAAAGAGATATTAAAGATTATGAAAGAACTGAAGAAACAGTTTATGTTAGCAGACATCGAAGATATTTCTATGACCACAAGTTGTTCTAATTATGAACAAAAAGTAATGGATGATCAAAATAGTTTAGAATTTGTTAAAGGTGCTCACTTCTCTGTTAAAGCTGCAGGACTTCATAATTATCTTCTAAATAAAAATCCTGAATATAAAACTCGTATTGATTTGTTAAGAGGTGGTAAGATTAAATATTATTTCTGCAAACACGATATGGGAGAAAGATTTGCATATATGCGTTCATTCCACCCAAATGAAATTGTTATAAAAGAAGGTGTTGAGGTTGATTATGATGAACAGTTTGCTAAAACATTCTTATCTATCGCAAATAGATTTATTGATCCGATTGGATTACCAGTAATCAATAAAAGACTATCAGTACTTAACAGTATATTCTCGTCTAAAGTTAATGGTAAGAAAAAGAAAACTGAAGTAATTGTTGATGATGATATTATAACGGATGATCCAGTAGTGATAAGTTCAGATGATGTTTTTTTAGAAGAAGTTGATGAAATGATGATGGATGATATGTATTTTGATGATGGTGATTTTCAACCAGAATTAAAGGTAAAAGTAAAAAATAAAGATTTATCTGATGTAAAGTTTGAGAAAAAAGATGAAGATGTTGATGAATTCTGGTCTTAAAGTCTCAATAATGTCTTAGAAAAATGACTATCAGAAATTAATATATAAAAATAAAAAATGTTAATAACAAAAACGGTAGATGTTGTAATAAATTCAAGTAATAAAAAACACTATTTAGATTTAGGTTATAATGTAAAAAATAAACAAAAAATTAACATACCAATAGAAGATTTAACAAAAGGTTCTAATGTATTTGTTGATTGTATTTGTGACATTTGTAATAAACCTAAAAAAGTAAAATATATAAGATTTCTGCAAAATATTGAAAAGTATAATATATTTAGTTGTAGTCACAAATGTTCAAATATAAAAAGAAAAAAAACATGTTTAGAAAAATATGGTGTTGATATAGTATCTAAATCATCTGAAATTAAAGAAAAAATTAAAGAAACTTGTTTAGAAAAATATGGAGTTGAAAGTTTTTCTAAAACCGAAGAGTTTCAAGAAAAAATCAAGAAAACTTGTTTAGAAAAATATGGTGATGAACATCCTCAAAGATTAGAAAGTATTAAACAAAAATCAAAAGAAACATGTTTAGAAAAATATGGTGTAGATTCACCTCAAAAAAATAAAGAGATAAGGGAAAAAACTAATAATACTTGTTTAGAAAAATATAATTTTAAAAATTATATGGAAACAGAAGACTTTAAACAAAAATCCGAAAAAAGTAAAATATATAAATATGGCGTTTCAAATTTAATGTTATTAGATGATATAAAAAATAAAATAAAACAGACTAATATAGATAGATATGGTGTTGAATACCCATATCAATCTAAAGAGATACTAACAAAAATGTATAATACCAACATTGAAAAATATGGTGTTGGTAATGTGTTTCTTAACAATGAGGTACGAGAAAAGATATACAATACAAGAAAAAATAATAGAATAAATGATATAGAAGATTTAATAAACATAGATTACGAAAATGATACTTATACATTTAAGTGTGATTGTGGAAAAGATCATGATTTTAATATAAGTTATAATAATTATAAAAATAGAAAAAAATATGGTATAAAAATATGCACAATATGTAATGATTATACTAAAAATTCTGGTAAAGAAATGGAAATGATAAATTTTATAAAAGAAAATTATGATGGTGAAATTATAGAAAATAGTAGAAGTATAATATCTCCATTTGAATTAGACATATATTTACCAGAATTAAATATCGCATTTGAGTTTAATGGTGTTTATTGGCACAATGAGTTATATAAAGAGAAAAATTATCATAAAAATAAAACAGAAACTTGTTTAGAGAAAGGTATTCAATTAATTCATGTTTGGGAGGATGATTGGAACTATAAACAAGACATAGTTAAATCAATGATCTTAAACAAATTAAACAAATCAATGAATAAGATTTATGCTAGAAAAACTGTCGTGGAAGAGGTTACAGATAATAAATTAATTAGAAAATTTTTAATTAAAAATCATATTCAAGGTTTCGTTGGATCTTCAATAAAATTAGGATTGTTTTATGAAAATGAATTGGTATCATTAATGACTTTTGGTAAGAAAAGATTATTTATGAATTCTAAAAGTAATCAAGGAGAATATGAGTTATTAAGATTTTGTAATAAATTAAACACAAATGTTATTGGTGGTGCATCTAAACTATTTAAACATTTTACTAAAAACTATGATTTTAGTGAAATAACCACATATGCTGATAGAAGTCACTCTAATGGTAAATTATATGAAACTTTAGGATTTGATTTTATATCAAAGACACCACCAAATTACTATTATGTGATTGATGGGAATAGAAAGCATAGATTTGGTTTCAGAAAAGATGTATTGGTTAAAGAAGGGTTTGAACCAAAGAAAACTGAACATGAAATAATGTTAGAAAGAAAGATATATAGAATATTTGATTCTGGTTCACTAAAATATAAAAAAATATTAAATAATGATTAAGAAAACATTAAAAATGTGTTATCGCCTGTGTTTGTGGTAGGTGTATTATTTATGCTGATAGGTGCATTAGGTGTTGCTTTGTTAGTTGTAGGTGAAACGATAATGAGAAAAATAGGAGCATTGTAAAATACTCCTATTTCTTCTTATTTTATTTCTTCTTATTTTATTTCTTCTTACTTTTATGAAGTGGTAGACCAGATTTCTCATAGAATTTTTTCATCTTTCGTTTCACTACATTAACTTCATTAACCAATGCGGCTCTATTTGGATCTTTTTTACTCATACCATTCAATTGTTTCATTTTTAAATCGTTGATTTTCTTCAACTTCCAGAATTTTTCTTGGTATTCCAATTCTTCAGCCGTGTATATAGTTGTGTCTTCTTGTTCTTGTCGTCTGCTACGACTTGAAAAACCTGAAAAACTACCACTAAAGTATATTTCACTTCTTTTACTGCTACCAGGTCTATTAACTGCCATATCTGCTAAGCCTTTATAGAAAGCCATAAGATTTGACATATCACTATATTCTATTTTTACTCGTTTGCCATTTCCTCTTGTAACATCTTCAAGTCTACCATCATGTTTCAATTTTATTGTTCTGCCATTCTCGAATGTGTAGCCAATAATAACATTTGGGTCATCTAAAATGAATTTGTCTATATAATTTGCTCTAATAAAATCATCTTTCATGTCTGAATAGACTTTTCTTATGAACATTTTATATTTTTCACTACTGTAACCATCATTAGAAGTAGAATAACTACTACTAAAATCTGAGTATTTGTCTGATTGTGAACGACCATATTTACCATAGTTGCTACCGAAACCACTGTAATGATCGCTACCGAAACCACTGTAAGAATCTTCGGCTTTCTTTTCTTTTCTACTACTTTTACTTCTTTTACTTTCACTTCTTTTACTTTTTTTACCTGTAAAAATACCGTTCATGTAAATAAGAAGTACAATAATTAGTATTATCCAAAATACTGTCATATTAAATGTTTTTAGGTGTTGATATATTACTTTTGATATGTGTTAAACCACAAAGACGAATTGCCAAGGTATCTGTGGCGACCATCTTTGATCCAATGAATACCATTTTCATCTCGTTGAACATTCTAATAATAATAAAAATTGGTTAGTTTATTTCCTTTCTTCGATGTATTTTTCCCAAAGTTCTTCTACAAATTTGGATCTGGATAAATTATTTTCTTTCATCTGGGTTTATTGATAAACTAACATTTGCTTTCTTGTCTTCTTGTTCTTTTTAATTTGAGACCAGATTTTTCGAAATATACTTTCATTTTCCTCTTAACAACATTAACTTCATTAACTAATGCTGGTCTATCTGGATTACTTTTACTCATACCTTTCAATTGTTCCATACGAGCAACGTGTGTTTTCTTCAATTTATAAAATTTCTCTTGATACTTTAATTGTTCTTCAGTATATTTAGTTGTGTCTCTTCTACTCTCAAATGGATTAGAATGTCCTGAACTCGAACCAGTGTTCCATGAATAACTATGGTTTGTTCTTCTACCAGTTCTTTGTGTACTCATAGTAGCAAGAATTTTGAAGAAATCAACAAAGTTATTGAGGTCTGATGCTTTAATTTCTGCTCTTTTACCTCTACCTTGGTAAGTATCTTCAATAGTCATATTGTTTTTGATTTTGATAGTTCTGCCGTTTTCAAATCTATAACCAATAACAACATAGTGTTCTTCTAATATAAATTTATCTGAATACGGATTAGATGAAAAATCATCTTTAATATCTTCTAATATTTTGCCTAAGAACATGTTATAAGAACTACTATTCACATTTTCATTATTATAGTAATTATCATTGAAATCATTATAAGAAGATCCATATTGGCTAGATTGACTATGATTATATTTTTCATAGTTTCTACCTGAACTTCTTGATGAACTTGAACTTGTATATGTTTTACTTTTACTTTTTGTGGAACCAAATCCACCAGTGTTAAATCCGCCACGTTTACTTTTCTTACCAAAGAACGAGTTTACTGTTTCTCTTACTTTTTTACTATTCAAATAGACTAAAAATAAAATCACTAAAATAATCCAAAATGTTGTCATATAATTTACTTTTTTATAGGTTTTGATACTTTTGATTTGATGTGAGTAAAGCCACAAAGTCTTATGGCTAAATAACGGTGTCTACCGTTGCTAATCCAATGTGTACCGAATTCATCACATTGAACTTTAATAGGAGGTAAATCTTCAGGCACTATTTCTTTGTTCCAAAGTTTAATAGCTAATTCCATTGTCTTTGGATTCATCGGAATAGTATCTTTCTTTTTGTATTTGATACTATTAACGTGAAGCCATATTTCTCGATTTTTATCCATAGGACAAAGATATAGCAAATTATCGAAAAATAAAATATATTTATTTCTTATCTTTAATATATTTTTCCCAAAGTTCTTCCACAAACTTGGATCTAGTTAAATTATTATCTTCCAAATATTTGTCAATATCTTTTAATACATCTGGGTTTATTGATAAACTAACATTTGCTTTCTTGTCTTTTTCTTCTTTCTTTGGTCGTCCCATTTTATAATTTTTGTTTTAGTTTATATGATTTAATAAGTGTTTTGTTTTTGTCTTTTTTTGACTTTTTAGAATTTATATATAATATAAACAACACACAATTATTATGGAAAGAAAAATAAAAAGGAAAAACACAACTACAATATCATTAACAATAAATAAAGAAATTAATGAGAAAATTGAAGAATTAGCAACAAACAAAAGTAAATTAACAGAATGGTTGTTTATTAGACATCTTGAAAAAATTGGTGTTGATGTAAAAAATATAAACTTTTAATTATGAGTAAAAGATTAACAAATGAGGAATTTATAGAGAAAGCTAGGAAAAAACATGGCGACAAATATGATTATAGTTTGGTTGAATATGTTAATAGTAGAACTAATGTGAAAGTGATTTGTCCTATACATGGTGTTTTTAATATAACACCTAATTCACATTTACGTAGTGTTGGTGGTAGTGGTTGTATAAAATGTTCTATTGAAGAACAAAAAACTAATATAGATGATTTAATTGTAAAATTTAACAAAGTACATAAAAATAAATTTGATTATAGTTTAGTTAAATACAAAAATGCAAAAACTAAAATAAAAATTATTTGTCCAAAACATGGAATAATTGAAGTTAATCCAACAAACCATAAAAATGGACTTGGTTGTTCAAAATGTACTTGGGAAGAAAAAATGATTAAACAAGATGAAATTATCAATAGATTTGATAAAACACACAGAAACAGTTATAATTATTCATTGGTCGAATATACTGGTACTGACAACAAAGTTAAAATAATTTGTTCTAAACATGGTGTTTTTGAACAAACGCCACATTCCCATTTGCAAGGTCAAGGTTGTCCTGTGTGTAAAGAAAGTTATGGAGAAAAAGAAATAAGACACTTTTTAGATGATAATAAAATCCCATATGTAAATGAAAAAAGATTTGATGATTGTAAAAATAAGAGAAGGTTGCCATTCGATTTTTACTTACCAGAACATAATATATGTATAGAATATGATGGAAAACATCACTATGAACCTATTTTTGGTGAAGAACAATTAAAAGACACCCAACGAAACGATAAGATAAAAAACGATTATTGCGTAAATAATAATATTGAAATGGTTAGAATAAAATATGGTGAAAATATATTGACTACATTAAAGAGTTTAGTTTAGACAAACCCATATATATATCGACAATCCTGCATTTTACGACTCCTTGGATATGGGGAACATTCATTGTGGATGTTCCAGGTTTCTTCATTAGACAAGATAACCAAACGTATTCGCCACGTTTTACTTCTTTGCCTGAGAAGTCTCCTGCGTGTATTACGTGAGCCTCATCGACTTTTGCAGCTTCTTCTTCACTAAGTACACCAGTTACTTGAACAATCTCTACTTTCTGAACTTTTTCGTATTCTTCATCAGTTTTGATTTTAGTGATGTCATCAGCTAAAGGTTTCATTTCTTCTTCCTTTTTCTTCTCGTTATATTTGTCGAATTTTTGTATCATTATACACCTAAAAAGTCTTTACTATTTTCTTCGATATAAATAATATACATATCTAAATCTCTTAAATGTGCATATTCAATGTCATTTTCATTAAACCAACCTAATACTTCTTCCCAACTAATTTCATTATTCACCCTTTTTAAGTGTGGTAAACAAGCTTTAACCTGATCAGAAATTTCAATTTCTTCTTCGTTATAATAAATGACACCACAGTTTTCAAACTTTTTAACATTTTTCATATTGATAATTATTTGTATAATATTCTTCCCAATGTTCTAATTCATCATTCATGCTTCTTTTACTTAATTTATTGTTTCTATTTCTATAATAAACAATACCAACAAATAAAAATACTATAATACCCAAAATGAGATTATTAAAAATATATTCATAATCTATATATTAAATTTTTTCATTAGAAATTAACAAAAAATAATAAATACACATTTAATTATTAATATATAGTTTATGAGAAAGACTAGAAATTATTGGACAAGAGAAAAATGTCAAGAAGAAGCACTAAAACATGAACATAAAAATGATTTCATAAATGGTTCTCCTGGAGCATATGGTTCATCACGAAAAAATGGTTGGTATGATGATATAACTAAACATATGAAAATAGTTGGGAATAGAGAGAAAAGATGTATATATGTTTTTGAGTTTTTAGATAATTCTGCTTATATCGGCTTAACTTATGATTATGAAGGAAGAATAGAATATCATTTTAATAAAGAAAAAAGTACAGTTAATAAAAAAATAAAAAATAGTGATTTAACACCAATCACTAAACAATTAACGGAGTATCTTGATAAGGATATAGCATCAATTAAAGAAAAAGAATATATGGAAAAATATAAAAATGATGGGTGGGAATTGATAAATATTAGAGAAGGTGGTAATCTCGGTGGTGGTTATTTAAAATGGACATTTGAAAAATGTCAAGAATTAGCTTTAAAATATAACACAAAAAAAGACTTTTATAAAAATGAGAGAAATTGTCATGAAGCAGCAAGAAGACAAGGTTATTTAAATGATATTTGCGAACATATGTCTTCAAGAAAATATAACGGTTATTGGACGGAAGAGAGATGTCATCTCATATCTAAAAAATATAAACATAGATCAGATTTTCAGAAAGAAAATCGTTCATGCTATGAAACAACCAGAAAAGAAGGTTGGTTAAATAATATATGTAATCATATGACAAAAAAAATAAACATAAAATGAACATTTTACTTTTATTGATAGGGATATCATCACTTTCATTATTTATCAAAAAGACATATGAGCCTGATATGATATTTAGAAGAATATATTTATTTTTTATTTATTGGTGGATAAAGACATGGAGAAAAAAGGATAGATATAAAAGATATATCATAAAGCCTTTTATATGTATATATTGTTATAATACATGGTTGTCCATATTTTCATTCTTTATATTTTTGGATATGAATATTCTATTCTTACCAATTTTTATAGGCTTAAGTTATATTATTTTAGAATTATTTATGAAAATTCTAAAATAATTATGCAACTAATTTTTTTATTTCTCTATCTTTTGGTAATATATAAATTCTACAACCTCTTGATCCATTACAACTATTTTTGATCTTAATTTTGTTCTTTTTGTATTTCATTTTTTTTATTTTATTTTCCATCTCTTGTTTTGTATATATTTTTTGTATTGAGTTCCAATCATCTCAATAAATGAATTCATATTAAAATTTTCGTGTTCCATATGATATTGTGGTTCACCATTAATTTCTACATATACTGAATTTTCTATAACTTCTTCTAAATCACTCTTCTTAACATATTTAGCTTCAATCTTATCTTTATTATTCATTTCTATCTTAAAAAGATATTCATTAGTCATTTGTTTATGAATAAGTCTATTCTCATTATAATATCCATCTATACTTTTGATTCTTATAGATTTATAATTCTTATGTTTTTTCTCATCTCTTTTAGTTCCTTTATAGGCAATAATAGATAATGTGTTAGTTAATAAGTTTAACACATCTTCTGGTATGTCAAAACTAACATTGATAGATTCGAATAATTTAAATTTAGTTATCATATAGGTATATATTAAAAAAATCTATCACATTTGTAATAGATTTTTTTAATAATTTAGTAATTTTTAATCTTAAGATACTGTAACAGTGTTTGTAACACCTGATGCCGTCCCATATACAGGGTCACCAGAAATCCAGTCTTGATGCTTAACTTCAATATAAGCAGTACCACCAGAAATTGCTGTTACTAAACCAGTAGAAGATACTGTTAATACATCAGTATCACTAGATGTAAATGTTGCTATTTCTGAAGTAACATCAAGACCATCTTCATTTGTGATAGATATTTGTTGTGTTGTACCACCTGATGCCATAGGAGTTGTTAAAGCCGCAATAGTTATTTCTGCTGTGTCTGTATCAACTGCGATAGGTAATTCACTATTGTATAATGCTTTTACTTCATTACCGTTTTCATCAGTATAATAGATATAACCATCTGCATCTATGCTTGTTATTGTAACACCTTCTGCTGATTCAATTGATGTATAACCTACTGAAGCCAACATTGATCTGATTAATTTCCATCTTTTTGCCATTTTAATTTAAATTGTTTTTAGTTATAAGTATATATTATTGTATTTTAGTGGTATTTTGGAAAAAAACCGATTTCCCTATCGAATTTTCATTTTTATAATTTGATATATAAAAGAAAGAAAAAATACTAAATTATGGTTTATTGGACAAAAGAAAAATGTCAAGAAATCGCTTTGAAATATAAAAATAAACAAGACTTTAGAAACGGTGATAATTATCCATATACTAAATCACAAAAGAAAGGTTGGTTGGATGATATATGTTCTCACATGGTAGAAGATGTATATGATAGAGGATATTGGTCATATGAAAGATGTGTTGAAGAAATAAAAAAATACAATAATATAAGTGATTTCAGAAAAAAAAGTAGATGTGTTTATACTTGTATAAAAAACAATTGGTTAGGTAAATTATATGATATAGTTGGATTTGAAGGTAATAAAAAAAGAGATTATTGGACAAAAGAGAATTGTCAAGAAGAATCGTTAAAATATAATACAAGAACTGATTTTAGAATCAATTCGTATTCAGCATATAAAAAATCATTAGATAATAATTGGTTAGATGATATTTGTTCTCATATGAAAGTTGTAGGAAACTTATATAAAAGATGTATATATGTTTTTGAATTTTCAGATAAAAATGCTTATATTGGTTTAACTTATGATTATAATGATAGAATAGGTAAACATATCATAGATGAAAAAAGTTCTGTATATAAACATCTAAATTCTATGTCTGGTTTAACATATGAAACAAAAAAACTAACTGATTATGTTGATGTCGAAAAGGCTAAAAAGTTAGAAGGAAAATATGTTAAAATGTATGAGAAAGATGGTTGGTTTATATTGAATAGAATAAAAACTGGTGGTGTTGGTGGCAAAATAAATTTAACAAAAGAGAAGTGTCATGAAGATGCCTTAAACTATAATACAAGAACAGATTTCAGAATTAATAAACAATCATCATATAATAGAGCTAGAAAGAAAAAATGGTTAGATGAAATATGCTCTCACATGAAATCGAATAAGTCTAGTGGTGGATGTTTAATTTGTGGTGATAAGAATGAAGACAATTTTTACAAGGATAAAAATGTGTGTAAAAAATGTATATCTGTTCAAAAAAAGAAATATTATAATAAGAATAAAGAAACAATATTAGAAAGGAACAGAAATTACAAAGAAAATAATAAAGAAAAGGTCAGGAAAAAAGAGAAAGAATATCGGGAAAATCATATAGAATATTATTTAGAATATTCAAGAAAATATAGATTAGAAAATCGTGAATACTTTATTGAATATTCTAAAAAATACAGAGAAAAATATAAGACATATTTTAAGAATTATCATGTTATTAATTCTGATAAATTTCAAATATTAGATGATCTGATTAAGGAGTTGGGTCAAGAGTTCCTTTAAGTTCTGGTTGAAGAACACCTTTATGATATACGTTTCCTTCAGAATCTACATAAACTGGTCTAAAATGCCACCCCCTTGGTTTTGGAGTTTCTGTTTTTGCAACATTCTGATATGGTTTTTCTTCAACTTCTGAAATCAATTCTTTATTAGTACCATTGATTCTATACTTTTTACCTTCAATTTCAACAAGAACAATACCACCACTGACATCTAATATTTTAGCTTTTTTTGCATCTATATTATTTGCAGCTAATAATTTTTCCATTTTCTTGTGCATAATATTATTTTGTTTTTGTTTTATATATTAGAATTGTTCTGTCCAAATATATTAGAAAAATATCATTATTTTTTAATTATATATAATTAAAATAGTCATAATGACTGAAATGAAATTAGTAGAAAGACACATAATAAATAAAAATAATATTTTATACAAAGAATGTGATAATATATGTTTTCATACAAAAAATTTATATAATAAATGTTTATATTTAATAAGACAATCATATATTAATGATAATATTAATATTATGTATAATTTACATAGTTTAACAAAAGATATTGAAGAGTATAAACAACTACCTGCAAAAGTTTCATCTGCTGTAATCTTATCTGTTCAAAAGAATTTTAAATCCTTTTTCAAGTCTAATGCTGATTATTATAAAAACAAATATAAATATAAATCTAAACCAAAATTACCAAAGTATTTAAATAAAGATGGTAGATTTTTTGCATCATATACAAATCAAGCAATATCTAAAAAAGTATTTAAAAAAACAGGCAAAATTAAATTATCTTTATCCAATATAGAAATAAATACTAAGATTAAGGATTTTAGCATTATAAATTGTGTTAGAATTATACCTAAACTAGACTATTATATTATTGAAATTGTTTATTCTGTTAAGGAAAATAAATTAAAAAGAGATAATAAAAGATATATTTCTATTGATATTGGTGTTAATAATTTAGCAACAATAACATCAAATGTATTTCAACCAGTAATAATAAGTGGAAAACCATTAAAATCAATAAACCAATTTTATAATAAGAAATTATCATATTATAAATCAATTTTATATAAAAGAAATAATAATAAACATAGTAAAAAAACTAGAAAATTGAATCTAAAAAGAAATAATAAGATTGATAATTATTTACACAAATCAAGTAAAGAAATAATAAATATCGCAAACAATAATAATATCAATACCATAATTATAGGATATAATAAAAATTGGAAACAAGACATAAATATTGGTTCAAAAAATAATCAAAATTTTGTTAATATACCTCATAGTAGATTTATAGAAATTTTAAAATATAAATGCGAAATAGAAGGTATTATTTTCTTATTACAAGAAGAATCATATACTAGCAAATCATCTTTTTTAGATTTAGATGAAATTCCTATTTACAACACTAAAAATAATATATATAATTTTAGTGGTAAAAGAATAAATAGAGGATTGTATAAATCTAAAATGAATAAAATTATAAATGCTGATGTTAATGGTAGTTATAATATTTTAAGAAAAGCAATCCCAAATGTTTTTTCAAATGGGATAGAGGATGTTGGAGTTCACCCAATAGTCATAAAAACTATAAATTACTAACTCTTTATGTTTTCTAACTAAAAAATAAAAATAAAGAAAATATATGACTAAAATTGCAAAAATTAAATCGTTAGACAACGCAGAAGAGTTTGTTGATATATTGAAAGATAAAGAACTTTTAATATATGAAGATGTACAAGGATCTAAAATCTTTGTTAGATGGGATGGTAATAAGTTTATTATCAAACCAAAAAGTGTAAAAAATGATCCATTAAATTTTATTGATTTAGCCGTACAAAAATTTTATAATCAAGCATTTTATTATTTACATACATTACCAGATTATATAACAGAATTAATGAACACTAAATGGTGGTTTTGTTTTGAATATTTCCCTGACAATCAACCAGCACACATCGAATATAATAGATTACCAAAGAATAATTTGATACTAACATGTATCGTTAAAGGTAAAAAATATGTGTATGATTATGATGAACTTTCTGAGTATTCTAAATTGTTTGATGTTGAACCATTACCAGTAGTTTATAAGGGTAGATTATCACCTAAACAATTAGAAGTTATTGAATTGTATCTTAATACAAAAGAAAGTGATCTTAAATATATTTTTGATGAAGATAATTTCGCTTATTTCTTCTATAAAATATTAAATCCAAGAATGGAATCATCATTCTTAATGGATGGTGAGGAATTTAATGATAATCTTGAAAAGATAGTTATTAAGATTGATGGTAAATCGAAGTATTCTTTTGAGATCCTAAACCCATTATATAAGAAAATGGAATTGACAAATAATTCAGAACATGTTGATACATATTCACTTATATTGTTAAGATTTTTGGAATTTTCACAATTAATTGATATAGATAAATATAAGTTGGGTAAAGTGACAAAAGAAGAACTTTATATTGAGTTTATCTGTCAGATATTCAATGATTATATGAAAAATAATGAAGAAAATATTTTAGAATGGGATTTTATTATTCCATCATTCTTTAAAGAGGATAAATTTAAGATTAATGTAGATTTGATTACGAATAAAGATACAATTAAATATATAAAGAGTTCAGAAAAGATAGAATATGTTTTCAAGTGTATTTTAGGCTCATTTAATAAAACAAAAAAGAAACCTGTTGGTGTTTTCAATGATGCTACATTGACTAATTTCAACACATTTATTGACAAATTAGATATTGTAATTGATAAAGCACTTAAAATAAATAGAGAATATGCTTTACAGAAAGATGATTTGAAAAATTTCAGAGATTATTTTAATATAAAATATGAAGTTGATTCACAAGGTGATATGTATCCAGATGTGTATGATGAATTTGATGATGAAACTGGTGATGATAAGAAGAAGAAAAAGAAGAAATTTCCAACTAAAAAGAAAGGGGAATTTGATTTTGGGGATGATATGGATGATATGGAAGGATTTGAACCTAAAAAAGAGGAATTATAATTTAATATATAAATTAACAAAAAAGAATAAATAAAAAATGGCTTGGATAACATTAAGTGGTATAACTGGGTGTGTTTCTCCTGCATCAGGAGAGACTGCAAGTGTTGCTTACGGTACAAAATATAATACAGATAAGATAGTTTCTTATTATAAAAGAGATGTTGGACCAACATCTAATAATAGTTTTACTGCACAATATATTGTTGTGGTTGTATTTGAAAATTACACACAAAATTTCATATTTCACGATTCTGGTGATAGAGACACATTTTATGGTACATTACCTTCTTAAAATAAGAAAAGCCACTCATTTGAGTGGCTTTTGTTTTATTCGTTAGTTTCACCTAAGTCAAGTTCTAATCCGTCTCCAATATCTCCTATTTCCTCAACACCTACGACATTTTCTTGCTCTTGGTTTTCGGCTTCAGCTTGTTGAGCCTTCATTTGCTCTTCTTGTGCTTGTTGAATCAAAGTCATCATTTCTCTTTGAGCCTTTTCTTTTTTAGCCTTTAACATTTTTGTTCTATTCTGAGAACGTTTTCTGTGGGCTTTTTTACCACCTCTATTTCTACTTACTGGCATAATTTAATGTTATTTTTTATAATATATCTTGATTGATATAAAAAGTTTAGATTACTTCGATTTCATCTGCGTTATTTACAAAAAAGATAGACTTGTTCATCTTTTCAACTTTTATAATGAAATCTTCTGCTTCACTAATTGATCGAGTAGCACCAAGATTAATTATAACATTGAAACCAGCATCAGCTAAGTCAATTGCACCTTCACCTAAACAGTAATCTAATGCAAGACCACCAAGAATGAATGTATCTACACCATCTACTTTTGCCTTTTCTATGATACCTGTTGATATATTCTTAGATAAATCGTGATAACAAGGTGAATAAGGGTGTAAATTTCTTTCTACACCTTTATAGATAAAGAAATCATATTCTGTCATTTCAGGAAGTCCAGAAAGTAACTCGAATCCATAAGTTCCTACAACACAATGAGCATTCCAACGAATATCAACATTTGGTAATCCAACTTCTGAAAATTGTGGATTTTCTTTATCAGCAGTCCAAGCACCATTGGCTGGATGAGCATCTTTTGACGCATATCTGAATTTGGCTTTTGTTGAGTTTTTATTGATTTCTTTTACTATATCTGTAGCGCCTTCTACGGGTAATTCACCAGGGCAATTAAATGAAAACCCATTTTGTGCGTCTATATCGAAACTTGCGGTTTTGTTTTTTACTACTTTCATAATCTTAAAATTTATTTGGTTTATACTTCTGTCCAAAAAGAACCTTCACCTTTCATTGCTTTTCTTACTTCTCTAATTTGTTTAGCACTTAATTTAATATTAAACTGACTAAGGAAAACTTCAATAGGTTTGATTGTTTTTGGATCTTCTAATGACATGTTGAATGTTTCGTCCCAATACTTAGGTATACAACCGTGTTCACAGTGAGAAACTGTTGGCTTTCTTTTACCTGTTCCTTTTGTAAAGTGGATATATGGTGTATGATAAACATCTACCAAGTTATCATAATAATCTATTTCACCATAACTTAGTGATAATTTCTTGAATTTTGAGAATGTTTTAACTTTTGTTAAAATGTTGTTAAATCTGTTACTTGCTTTTTCATCTGTTACATAAAGGCGAGATTTTCTAACACCTTCAATATCTGTGGTTACACTTACTGTAACTATACCGTTGCTTCTATTTATGTTTACTGATTTCATATAAATTATTTAATTATTTCTTTTACAAATATAGGAATTATTTTTTAATAAACAATATAATCTTCTCTTTTTTCATTGTAAGGATTTTCTCTCTTGAATTGAGATTTCATATGTCTTACAATTACTGGGTGGTCTTTAAGTTTCATAACATTATTAGAAATTTCTAAAATTTCTGTATAAGGTGTTGAATTTCTTTTATTGATTAAAACATCTACCATTTCAAGATAATCAATTAAGATATTATCTACTTCACCATAACCACCTCTTGTTGTTGTGTGTCTATCTTTCCAATCAGGTAAGATTTGGTCTAAATCAGTATTAGAAATACCAAGACCATCAGTAGCATCAGCACTGACACATGACATTAATGCCTCTTTTTCAGCCTTTGTTTCAGCATTTAAAGCCAACCATTCAGTCATTCCGTAAACTTCTGTTTTCCACAACTCTTGTATAAGTCCATAATCTCCTACATCACCATGTAATGTCCAGAAACCAAGAAGTAATTCTGTCATATTATCGGTTGACATCACCAAACCACTATTTTTAGATGCAAGATTGTAAAGATAAGTCATTCTCATTCTCGCTTTTACATTACCCATTCTGATTTTATAAGCAAAATCATCATCTCCTTCACCTTCCATATCATCAATATCTCTCATAATAAGATATTTGTCTGTTAAATCAATTTCTCTAAAATCTGTACAGAAATTTTCACCAATACTTTTCGCTCTTGTTATTTCATCTTCTTTGTTCGATTGTATCGTAATTGAACGACCAATAAGTTCTATTCCGAGTTCATCTACAACAGGTTTGGCTAATGCTGCAACTAATGCACTGTCAATACCACCTGATATACCCATTACGATTGATTTAAGTCCTGATTTTGTTAAATAATCACGTAATAATCCTCTTAGATTATCTACTGTGTCTGAATATGTTATCTGTTTCATAATTATATTGTTTAATTGTTTTTACTACACCAAAGATACGGAAAAATCTCTCACTAAAAAATTATTTAGTGTATTCATTTAATGCTGTTGAAAATATTTCAGAAATTGATAAATCAGGATTCTTTTTTATTTCATTTAGAGCAGTATATACAACTTCTGTTTCAACACCATTTTCTATGGCTTTTTCTAAAGCGTCAGAAACACTAATGTAATCTCTATCTAAATCTTGTTCATAGTCTAAGGTTGTCCAATCCATTATGATGTCTGGATCATTGTATATTTCATCAACAAGAATTAATTCTGATTTTTCAGTTTCCATTCTTTTTTTAATAATTTCTAATGTGGTTTCTTCAGGTATGTTTGTCACGACACCATAGTACAAATCTCCATTTTCTCTTAATTCAAAATATTTATCCATAAGTTTTTATTTTATTATATGTTTATAATGGTTTATAGTTTATCATTTCTTTGACCAATTCGATAGTTCTTTTATCGCCAGTGTGTTTTCCAGCAATATCAGAAAGTTTAATTACATTTTTACCATCAATGTTGAAAAGTTTAATTACGATATTAAGTGCTTTAACACCAGGTAAATCGTTTGTGAAGTGTGTTCCGATACCAAATGATGTTTTGATTTTACCACGACAATATTCTGCAAGTTCTATTGCTGTATCTATGTTTAGACCATCAGAAAAAACAATAGTTTTACTCTTAGGATCAATACCTAATTTTTTGTAGTGTTCAACGATTTTATCTGCAAATAATTTAGGATTACCTGAATCGTGACGAACACCATCGAATAAACGAGCATATTTTGCGTCAAAATCGTTCAAGAAGGCATCTAAACCAAAAGTGTCAGTTAGTACAATACCAAGAGAACCACCAAAAGTTTTTGTCCATAATTCCATCATATGTTTATTTGCATGAGCATATCCAAGTATTGCGGCAACACCTGAAACACTTTCATGTGCAAATGTACCAATTATCTTAATGTTGTTTTCGATACCAAATAAGACATTAGAAGTACCTATAAAAGCATCTCCACCACCACTCTTTAAGTCTTGTATAACATTTCTTTGATTTTCAAATGAATACCTTCTTCGAGTTCCGAAATCAACAAATTGTGTTGCGGCATAACGTAATCTTGCGGCTTTTTTCTGATTCATTTCAGAAAGAATATCACGACTTTCTGTTGGTTTTTCACCTGTCATTAAGAAATTAATTTCTGATATTTCAGACATTAGTATAATTTCCCATAACATAGTACGATACCAATAACCTTCAACTACAATTTTTAATTGTCCATCAGTTTCTTGCATAATTGATACTTCTGAAGGATCTAATCTAAAACCTTCTAAGAAGTCAAAAAATAAATTTGGAAGGAATGTACATTTCGATTGAAATGCGTTTCTGTGTTTTTTGGAAAGTTTAATATTTCTAAATGTATCAATTCTCTTACTAAGAAGAGCACCAAGACCAGCAGGATATTTATTATTTCGTCTATCAACGAATTCATATCGAACTTTTGCATTAGTAAAATGATTCATAACAAACCACATCATCGTAAATTTGTACAAATCATTATCAAGTAATTGTCTCTCAGGTAATTTTTCTAATATTTCGTAATCTTTCATGTCTATATGTTTTTAATATTTATACAAAAAATAGTTAATTTTATTTAATAAAAAAATTAACATTTCTCACATAAATCACATTTAGCACAAAATTCTTTTCTCTCTTTGATTGTTTCTGTAAAAGCAACGATATAATCTTCTTTCGATACTTTCTTTTCTGCGGTTTTGTTGTGTTCAATAACATATTCCCAACCATTAAGGAATGTCATGGCTTGTTTTTTTGTTAATTTCATACTTTCAATTTTATATGTCACTATCTAATTTACTGATTTCTACTTTATAACCAAAAGATGCGGCAATGTCTCTCAACACATCTTTAATTTTTTCTTCACCTTCTTCAATTTCTGATTTTTCCATATCAGGATGACCTTGTTGTAAACCAGACATATGAACATAACCATAGTGAAGTCTATTTTTCATTTTCTCCATTTCAAGTATAGCATTCTTACCTGTACCCATATTAATAAAGTTTTCTTGGCATCTTTCGTCAAGGTAAATTGGTATACCATCATCATATACTTTATTGTCTTTCAGAAACTCCATTAAACTATCAAAAGTGTCGTTTAATGTGTATCCTTCTGCGTATATAAAAGGATATTCCGTTACTGCGGCAAAATACTTATCACCTCTTGAATGAAATGTTATTGTTAATTTTTGAGGATTTTCCATAGTATTAATTCTTTTTTATTTTTATGTATATATTAGGAAATTGTTTATAAAATGCGACTTAATTTTTTCTCACGCATTCTTCTAACATAAGTTTCATTGTCATATACCTTCATTATCTCCCATTTTTCTTTTTGGTCATTTATTTCATTTTTCTTTATATTTTTTTGAGTTTTTACTTCTAAAAAAATACAAACAGACCATAATCCAACGGTTATTAAATGAGTCATATTCCCTGTAAATGTTAAAGATAATAAACTAAAAAATAATAGTATAGAGTGTAAAATTATTAAAGTTTTCATTAACTTTAATCGTCTTTTATAGGATGATAAATTAGTTTCTATATGATCTAATTTTTGTTTATATAATTGTCGCATTAATTCATTTGCTTCATCTATTTTCATTTATCCATTCGTTTATTAATTGTTCAACATCGTCTTTTTTTGTTATATAAGTTAGAATACTTACTAAATCTTCTTTTGAAAAAGTATTTTCTTCTTTCAATACTCTTTTGAGTTTAAGTTCTCTTTGTTGTATTGTTATTTCTTTTATAGGATCTGATTTGATACCAGAATTTTTGAAATATTCTATAAGTTTTTCATAATTATCGTCTTTTGTCCAACACATCATATCAATAACATTTTCTAAATAAACAGGTTTTGTTTTCAGAAAACTTTCATCAAAACTTTGATTATGTTTCATTGAAAAATAACAACTATCATAATTATCAAATGCTCCAGATTTAGTAATAACTATATTGAATTCATAATTTGTCCATTTTTCATTATAAATTTTTTTAAGATCATCTATCATTATTTTTACGGTTCTACCGTATTTAATAAGTTTATATTCACCATTAACTAAAGCAAATGAGAAATGTTGGTTTGATTTATTTAATCCTTTGATTCTTTGTTTGAAATATAGTTCATCTAATTTAGGAAATAATTTAAGATTTGGATCTTCTGTAATAAAAGCACCAGTTTCTATCCAATACGTTTTAACTTCGTTTACAATGTCTCCATAAGTTCCATCTTTCTTCAGATTTTCAAGAAAAATAACCTTATCACCGTGTTTTAATCTTGTTATCATTTTACTTAAATTTATCGTATTTCTTTTCTACTTTCTTGATCATTTTTGTTACATAATGTAAGTTGTTGAACCAACAACCCCAAATAAGTAGAGTATATTTACATTCAAAATCTTTTTCATAAGCATGAAGTGTTTCACCTACTTGTCTTGCCTCAAACCCTTCAACACCAAGTTGAGCCAAATTTTGTGTAATATCAATAAGCATTTCTTTGTTCTGTACTAATACTTCAAGTTCCCAAAGATTTGCATTTGATTGTTCGTCTGAATTTATCATAATATTCTTTCTAATTTCTTTTCTCGTTTTCTTCTAATATATTCTTCTTCTCTTATTTCTATTTTAGTGATATAACCACAAGTCTTACATTTTCTAAATATAAAATATCTATCTCTATCCAGCCAATATTCACCAACATAATTATCCACTTTTGGTGTACATTCTAAATATTCTTTATATCTTCTATGTTTGCAAGAAAAAAAGTCTTTCACATAATCAAATAACATTATGAATACCTCTCTAATTAATATTAGAATTATTACTACTATTTCGAAAAATTTATTTTTCATTGAGTATTCTTTTTAACTTTTCTTCTCTTTCAAGATTTATAATGTAATTGAGGATTTCTTCTGATTTGTTATTTTTACCAAATGTTATTAAGGTTTCACCATCTCTAATTATATCTACGTGCCAATCATCAAAGAAAATACATAAATCTCCTTTAAGTAAAAATCTATAATCTGTGGTTTTGTGTGGTTTATGAAACCATCTCACAAGTTTATATTTACTCGCAAGTTTATCTAATGTTGATGCGTGATAAGTTAATTTCTTATAACCTGTTTGTTCCAAGTAATCATACAGACTCGTAGATTTACTCAACAAAATCTTTTTAGATTTAAGATTTGTGAGTTTAGATCTTTCTAATGAGTCCATTAGTATTTTTAATGCTTCATCTGTCTTTCTTGAGCCTTCAAACATTATTCAATTTTTGCAGATATTTGTCTGTTTAATAACTCCAAACATCTAGGTTCAAGTTCGTGATAATCACCACTTTTAACATCACATTTTCCCTTAAAATGTACTAATGTAGCACATTGTTCAGCTTGTAATGGTTCATGGTCACATACTTCAATAAGTGATTGAATAACCCAGTCAAATGTATTTACATCATCGTTGTAAACTACAATACTCTTCTTATCGGATCTCTTATCCTTATTGATGCTAAAATCTTTTGTTTTTTCTTCAGTCATAATTTTAATCTATTGTTGTTTCGATACATTCAGAATAAATGTAGTCTGCTGGACTCATTAATTCTTCATTTTTTTCCCTTGTAGGTAAATCAGTAGTTTTCGATGTTCTACTCATTACATATACACTAAAAAATGGATATTGTCCTGAAACTCTGACAATACCTTCCCAATATCTTTTGTTTTCACTTGTAACAAAATAAATACCAGGTGTTTTCGGTAAACCAATCTTTTTTAATTTCATCTTATATATTTTTTAATATTCGTTCAAATTTCTTTTGTCTAACTTCTTGAATAGTTTCATCTCGTTCTAACCATTTCCACTTACTTGTTTCTTGTATTTCAACAAAATCTTTATAGAACATTTTTTCTTTTGATTTGGCATCACCATTACCATGGTAAGTGAATTTTTTTATTCTCAAACGAGAATAACCGTTCTTAAACTTTTTTAATTCTTCTACTTCTATTTGAGCATCATACCAATCATAATTTTTGAAACCTATTCTATTATAAGTATATGTTTCCCTAACTTGTTCTCGTAGGGAAACATATTTCCTATTATAAATAAATGCAACGCCTGTATCGACTGCAGCTAACACTATAAATACTAGTAACATCATTATTCTTCTATATTAAAGTTAATATCATCTTCTTTTTTAATCCAACCACAAGAATCACATTTAAGTACATTATCAAAGTCTATAACATCATACTCTAAATCGCCACCACACTTCTCACAAATCATTTCTATGTCCATTTCATCGTCTATATGTGTTTCGATAGCGAAATCATTATAACCGAAAAAATCATACTCTGATGGTAGTAATTCGTGTTTATATTTCTTGTTGCCTAACTTATTTATAAACTCAATACCAATGTTCATACCTTTTTCAACGTGACGAACATCAACAAATTCTTCGTTTGTATGCCAGTTAAAGTAACCTGTAGGTAGGTTGAAACAAGTAAAATCAAATTTTTCTTTCAATGGTAGAATATCAGTGTAAGGATCATCTGAATAATTAGAAACATTATATTTTTCTAATATTGGTTTAACTAAACCAAAAGAATCATCTGAATAAACTTTAACACCACCCAAGGTCTTTGTGAACCAGTTTCCTGTAGGTCCATCAAACTGAATTGCATAACCAACATCACCAAAAAACGTATCATCACATTGACTTGAACCTTGACAACCAAATTCTTCTTCAACAAAAAATGCGGCTTTGATTTTATCAAACTTCTCCATCATTTGTAAACAAATAAAAACACCAGCCAAATCATCACCACCAATACCTGTACGACTATCTGTACCAGGCATATAAGCGAATAATTTAGTGTTGTTAGTTTTCTTTTTACCAAAGCGTATATCTTTCTTCTGATTGTTTTTGATTAATTCAACGTGTTTGTCGAATACTGTGTCAGTATGAGCAACTACACAAGGAAAGAACTCGTCATTATCTAGTTCACCTTTTTCAAAGTAAACATTACCTTTATCATCTTGATGAACTTTATAACCTTTATCCTGACCGTGTTGAATAAGGTAATCCATCACCAAATACTCCATACCAAAGTATGAAGGTATTGATAAAATTTCTACGAGTTGATTTATTTTTTCTTTTTTCATTCTACAAATATACAAAATTATTTTAAAAATAAAAAATCCTCCCATATATTTGAGAGGATTTAATATGAAGTATTTAGTTTACTTTACGTCTTCAAAATCTACATCTTGAATGTTATCATCCTCTGGTGGTTGTTCATCAGTTGTATCATTTGATTCATTAGTTGTTTCATTAGATTTCTGATACATTCTTTGAGAAACCTCATTCCAAGTTTCAGTTAATGCAGTCATACTTTCTTTTACCAAATCAACATCTTTATCTTGATGTGCGGTTTTTAACGTGCCAAGTTTTTCATTCAACAATGATTTATCATCGTCTGTGATTTTTTCGTCAAATTCTTTAAGTTGTTTTTCAGTTGTGAAAATCATAGAATCTGCTTGGTTTAGTGTATCAACTCTTTCTTTTTCAATCTTATCTGCTTCTTCGTAAGCCTTTGCTTCTTCTTTCATTCTTTCGATTTCAGAATCATCAAGACTAGTAGAACCTTCAATTCTGATTGATTGTTCTTTACCAGTACCTTTATCTACGGCTTTAACAGAAAGAATACCGTTAGCATCAATATCAAATGTTACTTCAATTTGTGGTACACCTCTTGGTGCTGGTGGAATACCATCTAACATAAATCTACCAAGAGATTTATTATCTTTAGCAAATTGTCTTTCACCTTGAAGAATGTGAATTTCAACTGTTGGTTGATTATCTGATGCTGTTGAGAATACTTGTGATTTTGTTGTTGGAATTGTAGTATTCGATTCGATAAGTTTTGTACTAATGTTACCTTGTGTTTCGATACCTAATGATAATGGTGTTACATCAAGTAAAAGAACATCACTAACATCACCTGAAAGTACACCACCTTGAATTGCGGCACCTAATGATACTGATTCGTCAGGATTTACACCTTTAGAAGGCTCAATTCCGAATATTTTCTTAACTCTTTCTTGAACTGCAGGGATTCTTGTAGATCCACCAACAAGAACAACTTCATCTATTTTAACGCCAGCGTCTTTGATAGCTTTTTTACAAGGTTCAACTAATTTATTTAATAAACCATCTGCAAGTCTCTCAAAATCAGGTCTAGATATAGTTTTTACTAAATGTTTAGGAATGCCATCAACAGGAATGATATAAGGTAGGTTAATGTCTGTTGATGAAGAACTTGATAGTTCAATTTTTGCTTTTTCAGCCGCTTCACGTAGTCTTTGTAAAGCCATAGGATCTTTTCTTAAATCAACATTAAATTCTTTTTGGAAACCATCAGCAAGATAATCAACAATAATTTTATCAAAATCGTCACCACCAAGTTGTGTGTCACCATTTGTTGATTTTACTTCAAATACTCCACCACCTAATTCAAGAACAGAAATATCAAAAGTACCACCACCTAAATCGAATACAGCGATAGTCTTATCATCTACTTCTTTATCAAGACCATATGCTAATGCTGCGGCAGTAGGTTCATTAATTATTCTTTCTACTTTAAGTCCAGCAATTTCACCAGCCTCTTTTGTGGCTTGTCTTTGAGAATCAGAAAAATACGCAGGTACAGTAATAACTGCTGATGTTACTGCTTGTCCTAAATAATCCTCAGCGGTTTTCTTCATTTTCTGAAGAATAATCGCAGAAATTTCTTGTGGTGTATATGTTCTATCATCAATTTTAACTTTTGGCATACCGCCTTCGTTTACAACTTCATAAGAACAATTTTCAATTTCTTCTGTAACTTTGTCATACTTTTCTCCCATAAATCTTTTAATAGAAGAAACAGTTTTCTCTGAATTCGTTACTGCCTGTCGTTTTGCAGGATCTCCAACTTTTCTTTCACCACCATCCAAAAATGCAACGATAGATGGTGTTGTTCTTTTTCCTTCCGAATTAGGTATTACAACCGCTTCGCCTTGTTCCACTACAGATACACAACTATTTGTTGTACCTAAGTCAATTCCAATACATTTACTCATAATTTTTTTCTTTTTAATTTATTACAATATACAACATTAAAACTGCAATGTCAACAAAAACTTAAACTTTTTATTTTATGATTTTAACGTTATAGCCAAGTCGAGCAATTACTTCATCCATTGTTAATTCAACAACATGTTGGGTTCTTTGTTTGAATTCATTTTCGGTTAGCTTAGTTCCATTTATATACCATTCTTTAGTACCATTAGTGTATTCAAAAGCAGGTCCATCTTCGCGATGCAACTTATCGTTTTTGTACCATACTTTAGCACCATTAGTGTATTCAATGGCTGGACCATCCTCACGATGCAATTCGCCTTTTAGATACCATTCTTTATCACCATTTACAAATTCAACAGCAGGACCATCTTCGCGATGCAATTCGTCTTTTAAATTATACCATTCAGTTCTATCATCATAAACTTTAACTCTATACTCTTTCATATATTTTACTTCTTGATTTTAACTTCATAACCTAAACGTTCAATCAATTCATCCATTGTTAATTCAACAACATGTTGGGTTCTTTGTTTGAATTCATTTTCGGTTAGCTTAGTTCCATTTATATACCATTCTTTAGTACCATTAGTGTATTCAAAAGCAGGTCCATCTTCGCGATGCAACTTATCGTTTTTGTACCATACTTTAGCACCATTAGTGTATTCAATGGCTGGACCATCCTCACGATGCAATTCGCCTTTTAGATACCATTCTTTATCACCATTTACAAATTCAACAGCAGGACCATCTTCGCGATGCAATTCGTCTTTTAAATTATACCATTCAGTTCTATCATCATAAACTTTAACTCTATACTCTTTCATATATTTTACTTCTTGATTTTAACTTCATAACCTAAACGTTCAATCAATTCATCCATTGTTAATTCAACAACATGTTGGGTTCTTTGTTTGAATTCATTTTCGGTTAGCTTAGTTCCATTTATATACCATGATTTAGCACCATTAGTGTATTCAATAGCAGGACCATCTTCACGATGCAATTTATCGTTTTTGTACCATGCTTTATAACCATTAGTGCATTCAACAGCAGGGCCATCCTCACGATGCCTTTGACCGTTTTTATACCATGCTTTATCACCATTAGTGTATTCAATAGCAGGACCATCTTCGCGATGCCTTTGACCGTTTTTATACCATTCTGTTCGGTTGTTAAAAACTTTAATTCTATATTCCTTCATAGTAATAATTTTTAATTTTTAATTTATTACAATATACAACATTAAAACTGCAATGTCAA
>Ga0265293_10001366_pt1 | contig 53282 bp, 47 predicted proteins | sample Munlanlewell138R_FD_192505 | JGI IMG/M metagenome (GOLD analysis project Ga0265293, IMG submission 192505) | Leachate microbial communities from a municipal landfill in Southern Ontario, Canada - Leachate well 138R | ecosystem: Engineered > Solid waste > Landfill > Unclassified | place: Canada... | reverse complement strand
TGAACATCGGTAAGCAGCTGAAACCGCGACATACCTCAAGCCTCCGGCATAACACCCGAAACCTTTGTCAGACACGCCCTAGGCGGGGCCACCGTCCCAGTGGTTGGTGCCGGCAATCCAGATCGGTCGCTCTGGGCGTGCTGGAAGCCCTCGGATGCGCCCCGGCGCGGGGTCAAGATGTGTGCGCACGACGGCATACCGACCGCCTCCTTTCGGCGGTGATCGTGAACACGGGCCAGTGCACGAGGTACAGCGAGTAGGAGATGTCACCGATGTAGCGGGGTATGCGGCTACCCAGCACGGCGGCGGGCAGCGTGCGCTCCGAGCGCGCCCCGGCAATCAGGATCGCCGCGGCGCCGAGCACCGGCACTGCGGCGATCGAACCCGGGAAACTGCTGGTGTCGTCGAGGAAGGCGACCGACCAGGCGGTGGCCGCGATTCCGAACCAGCACAGCACCGCCGCCGTGGCCGCCGAGGTCCGAGCGGCCAACCACGGCCCGGCTACCGCGATCAGGCAGCCGATCGCCAGTTCCCAGGCCCGGGTCAGGGGCGAGAAGAACGCCGCGGTGCCGTTCACGGCGGTCAACAGAATCGAATACAGGTAACTGGCGACGACGACCGCGACCAGGAGCCCGACCAACACCTGCGCCGTCGTGGCTCGGCGCAGCCGCGCCGCCACGGCGATCGCCAGGATGATCACCAGGGGCAACACCAGGTAGAACTGCTCTTCGACCGCCAGCGACCAATAGTGCTGCAGCGGAGAGGGATCGGCCCCGAGCCGGGCGTAGTCGGTACCGGTCGCGATGAAGTGGAAGTTCGCGAGGAACAGCGACGTGGCCGTCGCATCCGGTAGCACCCGGGCGCCGCGCAGGAAGTTGGTGAGCTCGAAAGTCGCGATCACCGTGAGGACGATGACGACGGTGGCGGCCGGGACGATCCGGCGCGCGCGTTTGGCGTAGAAGTCGAGGAACCAGGCACTGCGCGGTCGCGTGGGCTTGTGCAGGAGCATGCGGGTGATCACGTAGCCGGAGATCACGAAGAAGACGTCGACGCCGACGAAACCGCCTGGGAATCCCGGCATCCCGACGTGGTCGAGGATGACCACCAGGACCGCGACCGCGCGCAGCCCCTGGATGTCGAGGCGGCGGTGCGGGTGCGACGGGGCTCCGGCGGCGGGTTGCTCACCCTGGGCGGCACCGACTGCAACCACCGTGCCCCTACCTTCCACCTTTGCGCGGCCTGTGCAACGCCTGTAGCCAAGTTAGGAAAGGCTAGCCTAGCCCCATTCGCCGGGTGGATCGAGGTGCCGACTACGAGGTCAGGGGCGCGGTGTGAACTTGATCGCCGCGATGTTCAACCGCGCGACCGCGTCCTCCCAGCCGCCCGCGCAGCTCGCGGCGCCGACCCGAATGATGGATCACGGCGTCGGCGCCGTCACGGAAGTTGAACTTCCACTGCGCCTCCAGCACGGCGTAGAGGTCACCGTCGAGCTCGTGGGCGCTGACCGGCACCGCGAACGAGCGGCCCGATTTTCGTCCGGTGAACCGCACCAGCATGAACTCGCCGAGCGGGCGGCCCAGCGGGGTGCGCAGGATCCGGCCGAGGATCGGGTTCAGCGTTTTGATCAGGAGTTCCGGCGGGTGCGCCACGTCGATGGCGGCTGATTGGTCTGACATGTTCTTACGGTAATCAGGCCGGGACCAGCGCGCGGAGCCGTTTCTCGATCACACCGACCAACGCGGCGACGGCGGCGGAGTCCCCGTCGGCCTGCAGCAGGCCCTGGGTGAGGGCCTCCCCCAGTTCGAGGCGCCCGCCCACCAGCGCGGCGACCGTCTCCGGGGCGGCGGCGATCGTCGCGTCGGCGGGTGTCTCGGTGGGGCCGGGCGTGACGCGCGTGCCCCCGGCGTGCAGATGCAGGGCGGCGACGCTGGCACCGATGCGGAACTCGTAGACCGCATCCAGGCCCTCAGGTAGGTCGTTGCGGACATCGGCGGCCAGGAACGCCAACAGCCACTCGGCCCGGAACAACTCTTCGTCGAACTCGACATCGGCCATCTGGTGGCGCGCCCCCCACATCGCCAACGGGATGACGGCTCTGGCCAGTTCGCGGCCGGCCTCGGAGAGGTCGTAGACGACGGAGGAACCCGGCTTGTCCAGGGCCAGCCGGCGTTCGATGACGCCGTCGGCCTCGAGTTGCCGCATCCGGGTTGCCAGCAGGCTGGTCCCGATGCCGGTCAGCGCGTCGGCCAACTCGGTGTAGCGCTTGGGGCCGATTGCCAGCTCGCGGACGATCAGCAGCGTCCAACGCTCGCCGACGACATCGAGGGCATGCGCCAGACCGCAGAACTGTCCGTAACTCCGTCGCGTGGCCATACCCGACATCGTACCCACTTCACTCTCGTTTGGTATTCGTACTTCATTATTTATTTCACCCTTCTATTTCTTATGTTAGATTCGGAATCGTGGACGCACCGTCCGAGAGAAGAGGTGAATCATGGGATCGATATCGGGAGTCGGATCGCTGACGGCGCTACTGCGCTGGTTCAAACCGCACACCTTCGCGGTGCCGATGGAGCGGGTCGGGCAGCAGCGACCGGAAAGACCCAAGAAGCGGTACTACGGCCCCCAGCGCGACGCGGTGTTCGAAGAGTCGGCGATGGCCCGGGAGATGTTTCGACTCTGAGCGGGTTCTCAGCCCACCCCGAGTGCCTGCCGATACAGCGGGCTGTCGCTGCTGTAGTAGTTGCAGTGAAATCCGCTGGGGATCCGGAACGGAACCTTCACCCGTGCCACCGGCCCGGCGGCCAGCGCGGCGGCCTCGAACACCGCCAGCTCGGTCTCGGCCGCCCCCGCCCGGTGCACCAGCGTCAGCGCGTACCCGTCGAGTTCGTCGGTGCCGCCGACGCGCGGGGCGAAGATCAGCTCGCCGGCCGCGGCCCCGTCGCCGAAGTGGTAGAAGTCCTCGGCTCCGGTCTCGGTGTCCACCCGCACCACCGCGTCCATACCGTCGGCCCGGCCGTCGACGGAGTTCAGGTTGGAGTTGGCGAAGGCGTGCCGGCTGCGACGGGTCATCAATCGATCGTCGGGGCGCGGGAACTGGATGTCGCGGTCGTTGAGGATGACCTCGCGCAGCACGTCGGTGGGCGCCGCGGGGTCGATGGTCCAGCGGCGCAAGCTCTGTCGAGTCTCCCGGTGGGAGCGGCGCCGACCGTCGATGTCGGGGAACAGCGCGGTCCCCTCGGCCGCCGCGACATCGGCGACGATCTTGTCGCCGTCCTCCCACACGTTGGCCTGATGCATCATGTGCCGAGGTTCGGCCTCGAACCACCGGACGTCGGCGGCACCGCCGTCGCGCGGCATGACGCCGAGCTTCGTCGGCCGCTCGGTGTCCCAGGCCACCATCGGGCCGCCCGAGATCGCGCGCTGCAGGCTGACGTCCAGCGGGGTGACCGGGAAGACCACGCAGTTCTCGGTGACGAAGAATGTGTGCATCATCGTTTGATGCGGGATCGGGATGAACTCGGTCCTGGTCGGATTTCCCGCGGAATCGATGACGTCGTACCGGATTTGAGGCGCCTCGCCGCCGTACGGCGCGAGCACGCCGATGTTGATCAGCTCGCCGGTGTGCTGGTCGACGGTGGGATGCGCCGAGAATGTCGTGGTGATCACCCCGCCGTAGTGGTGTTCGCCGACGGTCTCGAGGGTGCGCGGGTTCATCTCGACCGGCGGGGCGCCCTCCATCAGCGCCAGCAGCTTGCCGCCGTGCAGGATCACGTTGGTGTTGGCGGTGTTGTAGCGGGTTCCGGCGGCCAGCGGGTCGCTGGTCATCGGGTTGCCGTGCACCCCGAACAGGCGCCGGCCGGCCTTCATCTCCAGCAGCAGCTTGTCGGTGCGAACCCACCGGTTGCGCATCGCCACCCGCCCCTCGGCGAGGTAGAACGCGTAGACCATGCCGTCGCCGTCGAACCAGTGGTAGTCCTCGTCGGTCGGCGGATACAGCGGCTCGGCGCCGTTGCGGTAGAACACCCCCGCCAGATCCTCGGGCAGTTCCCCCTCGACGAACAGGTCCGGCGCCTCGACCTCCATCCGGTTGGGACGGTGATGGCCGGTCAGAAAGGGACTCTCGCGAAAAGCCGTGCTTGCCATGATGTTCGGTCCTCAGGGGTCGGCCGGCGGGTCCGCGCCGGGTTCCAGGAGCAAGGTGTCGATCAGTTGGTTCATCCGGTCCATCGCGGCGGCGTCATGGGAGGCCGCCGCGTGGGCGAATCCGTCGACGATGGCGCTGATCATGCCCGCGACCTCCCGGGGATCCAGATCGGTCGGGATCAGCCCGCCCTCCTGGCCGGTGGCCACCGCACCGGCGAGCGCCTCGGCCATCGTCGTGGCCTGCTTGGCGAACGCCTCCGAGAGTTCCTCGTGGCGGCGCGCGTCGATCGGCGCGGTCGCCACGAAGCCGGCCAACGCGGGCGACTCGTGGTTGATCCGCATCGATTCGGTGAGCACCGCGCGCAACAACCCGCGCACGGTGTGGGCTCCGGCCATCACCTGCGAGGACCGCGCGACGATCTTGCCGTAGACGTCGTCGCAGACCGCATCGAACAGCTTGCGCTTGGTGCCGAAGTGGTAATAGACGGATCCCGCGGTGACACCGGCCATTTCGGCGATGAGGTTGTTGGTGGCCGGTCCGTAGCCGTACTGCGCGAAGCAGCGGCACGCTGCGTCGATGACTCGCTGCCGGGTGTCGACGCTGTCGATTCCGGCCGGACGTCCCGGCCCGGGCCTGCTCACCTTGTTTTCACTCACCCCCCTATCATCGCGTACGAGCGCAAGCAGGGGGTCCGCCTCAGCGGTCAAGGTAGGCGTCGAGATCTTGGTGGAACTGCCGGATCCGGATCTCCTGATAGTTCGCCAGGGTCACGCCCGGCTTGGTCATCGACTTGAGCCCGCGTTGGATGCGCGGCAGGTTCGCCAGGTCCTGGTTGAACACCGCGCACAGGCCGCCGAGTTCGGGTGCGGCGCTGTAGTCCTCGTCGGGGCCGAGCCAGTGCACCGGCCCGGTCTTCGGCTTCGGCACGCCCGGCGGCAGCGGCGTGAGCATCATGATGTCGAAGATGCAGCGGTCCGGGTCGTTGCCGTAGGGCCGGAACCGATACGTCAGCGGCGCCCCGACGCCGGCCCACGGCACCATGTTCGGGAAGACGAAATACTGGATGGCGTCCAGGATTTCCGAGTCGCTGGCCCCCGACAGGTCCGCGCCGGTGGCTGCGGCCAGGTTGGCCCGCATGGCCTCGGCGACGATCGGGCGCGCCGAGGCGCCCTCGGGGACCTCGAAGGCGCCCACCCCGTCGGGATAGAAGTCTCGGAACATCGCGTCGAGGACGTCCTGGGGTTCCAACGGTTCCAGGTGCGGGCTGCTGGTCGCCTGCGGCGTGATCATCCGGTTGAAGCCGGGCAACCCGTCGGCGCGCGGGTACACGTCGTACTGGGTGTTGGAGTCGCCGAGGTACTCGAGCAACTGCGGATGGGTGGCGATGACGTGATAGGACTCCAGGAAGGCCTCCATGCCGACCTTCCAGTTGCAGTCGATGACCTTGGCCACGTGGATGGCCTTGAAGCGGTCCTGCAACGCGAACGGCGCGAAGTGCTTGTCCAGGTCACCGAGGTAGGTCTCCAGCGACTCGGCGCCGGGGTCCGGGTTGACGAACACGAACCCGGCCCACAGGCCGGTCTGGGCCTCGGGCAGCCCGAACTCTTCCGCCCGCACGTGCGGGAAATCCCACCGGCACGGCACGTCAGTCAGCGCGCCGTCCAGGCTCCAGGTGAAACCGTGGAAGGGACAACGCAATTGGTTGGCGTGGCCGCTGTCGTCACACAGCCGGGTGCCGCGATGCAGGCACGCGTTGTGGTAGGCCTTGATGTCGCCGCCCTCGGTCCGCACGACGATCAGGGAGAGGTCGGCGACGTCGTACACCAGGTAGTCGCCGGCCTCGGGGATGTCCTCCTCCCGACAGGCGAACTGCCAGGCCTTCTTCCACACCTTCTCCACCTCGAGGCGGTGGAATTCGTGGGTCAGGTAGCGGTCCTTGTCGATGTCCGCCGAGCCGAGGTACTCGTAGGACTCCTCCCGCAGCGGGGTGGGCACCTCCCGGCTGTCGGTGGCCAGCAGGCTCTGCACGGTCGGGCCCGCAGAACGTGCCTCACCCGGTTGCACCGGGCGGTCGACTGTATTCGTCATCTTCGTCCTCCTAGTGGCCTCAGGCCGTGGCGAGCGATTCGAGGTAGGTGCCGACCGCGGTCGCGATGAACGCCGAGCCGTTGATGGCCCAACCGCCGTCGACGTAGAGCACCTGACCGGTGACGTAGCCGGCGGCCTCGGACGCCAGGAAGGCGACCGCCTCAGCAACGTCTTCGGGTGTGCCCAGGCGGCCCAGCGGCATCGCGTCGCCGATCGCCTGTTGCAGCCGCGGATCGGCGAATTCACCCTCGGTGCCGTCGGTGAGGATGAGTCCCGGCCCCACGGCGTTGACCCGGATGCGCCGGGGCGCGTACTCGGTGGCCATTTGCTTGGTCAGCGCCACCAGGGCGGCCTTCGAGGCGGGGTAGATGCCGCGACCCGCTCCCCCGAGTTCGGCCAGCACCGAGGTCAGGTTGACGATGGCGCCGCCGGCCGGGCCGAACTTGGGCGCCAACTCCCGGGTGACCAGCCAGCTGCCGAGCACGTTGGTCCGCAGGACCGCGTCGACGTCGTCGACCGTGGAGTCGGCCAGCGTCTGGGACCGCCAGATGCCGGCGTTGTTGACCAGAACGTCCACCGCGTCGAGACCCGCGGCCAACTCCGCCACCGCTGACGGATCGGTGATATCGCATTGGACGGGCCGCGCGCCCACCTCCCGGGCGACGGCGGCGGCGGCCTCGCCATCGAGGTCGACGGCCACCACCGTGGCACCACCCGCCGCCAATTTCTGCGTCACCGCACGTCCAATACCTTTTCCGGCACCGGTCACCACCGCAGTCGGCACTGCGCCTCCTCGCTTCCGACGTCGTCGGACCTTCGTGGTTGCATATGATCTAGCTCACTATTATATTAGTCCACTAATTAGTCAAGCCGCTACGAGCAGCTGGGAGTCACGCCTTGAGCGACACCACCACCGAACGCACCACCTACCCCGTCGACGCGTTCGATCCGCTCGAACCGGACACCATGCAGAACCCGCACCCGTGGAACCAGACGCTGCGCGCGGAGGCCCCGGTGCACTTCGTCGCGAGCCGGGGCATGTGGTTCGTCACGTCGCGCGAGCTGGTCACCGAGGCGCTGACCAACCACGAGGTGTTCTCCTCGGCCTTCGGCGTGCCGCAGCTGCCGCCGCCGGAATCGGTGGCCGCCGAGGTTGCTGCCATCGCGGCCGAGGGCTGGCCCCCGGTGCCCACCCTGCTCACCGCCGACCCGCCGGAGCACCACTACTACCGCCGGATGGTGGCCAAGGCGTTCACGCCGCGCTTCGTCGCCCAGCGTGAAGCCGCGATCCACGCCATCGTCGAGGACCTTGCCCAGCAACTCCCGACCGGGACGCCGGTGGAGTTCGTCTCGGCCTTCGCCGCTCCCCTGCCGCTGCGCATCATCGCCCACACCCTCAACGTTCCCGACGACCGCATCGACGACTTCAAGCGCTGGTCGGATCAGTTCGCGCTGACCATCGGCGCCGAGATCGACGAGGCCGGGGCGCTGGAACAGGCGCGCAGCCTGCTGGAGTACCAGCGCTACTTCGCCGACCAACTCGAGCAACGCCGCACCGCGCCCCAGGACGACCTGATCACCGGACTGGTGCAGGCCTCCGAGGTCGGCGACGGTGACGAACCGTTGAGCACGGGGGCCGCGCTGAGCATCATCCAGCAGATCCTCATCGCCGGCAACGAGACCTCCACCAAGCTGATGACCGGGATGCTGTATCAGCTTGCGGAACAACCGAAGTGGTGGGACTGGTTGCGGGAGAACCCGTACGAGCGGGCCGCGGCGGTCGTCGAGGAGGGGCTGCGGTTCCTCACCCCGGTCCAGAGCATGTTCCGCATCACCAAAGCCGACGTCACGCTCGGCGACACCACGATCCCGGCCGGTTCGATGGTGGTGCTCAACTTCGGCTCGGCCAACCGCGACGAGACCCAGTTCGTCGAGCCCGAGGAGTTCGACCCGTTGCGCACCAACGCCAAGAACCACCTGGCGTTCAGCGCCGGCATCCACGCCTGCCTGGGTGCGCCGCTGGCGCGACTGCAGGCTCGGATCGCGTTGGCGAACCTGGCCGGCCGCTTCCGGACGGTGCAGTTCGGGCCCGACAACGACTTCGCCTACGAACCCAGCTTCATGCTGCGGGGCTTCACCCGTCTCTCCCTGGTGTTCGAGGCCGACTGAGCGTGCGGGGGGCAAGCCGAGGGGTCCGACGAGAATGACTGCCACACAGGAGATCACGCACTGGTGGCGAGGTTATCTCGACCGCCACCCCGTGACCTCGCTGCGCACCGTGGGCGGTCAGTGTGTGCTGGCCGTGCGGGTGTTCCAGCACCTGATCGGAGACATCCTGCGGGGCCGATTCCCGTTCTGGGAGTTCGTCGAACAGGCGGTGTTCATGGCGCGCACCGCGGTGGTGCCGACGCTGTTCATCGCGGTGCCGATCAGCATCACCCTGGCGGTGCAGTTCAGCCTGCTGGCCGGACAACTCGGCGCCACGGCGCTGGCCGGGGCGGCCAACGGGCTGGCGGTGATCCGGCAGGGCGCCCCCCTGGTCGCGGCGATCCTGATGGCCGCCGCCGTCGGCTCGGCGATGAGCGCCGACCTCGGTTCGCGCACCATCCGCGACGAGACCGACGCCATGGAGGTGATGGGGGTTTCGGTGATCCGCCGGCTGGTGGTGCCGCGCCTGGCCGCCGCGGTCGTGATCTCGGTCGCGCTGACCGGCTTCACGTGCTTCATCGGGTTCCTGGCCGGCTACGCCTTCACGGTGATGCTCCAGGGCGGCACGCCGGGCAGCTACACCGCGACCTTCTCGTCCTTCGCCACCGTCGACGATCTGATCCTGACGTTGATCAAGGCGGTCGTGTTCGGGATGATCGTCGCGATCATCGCCTGTTACAAGGGACTGGACACCCGCGGCGGACCCGCCGGGGTGGCCAACTCGGTGAATGCGGCTGTGGTGCAGTCGATCCTGCTGTTGCTGCTGACCAACGTGCTGATCAGCCAGATGTATCTGGTGCTGTTCCCGAAGACGAGTTTCTGACCGATGGCCGTCAGCGTCTACCTGCCCCGCGGCGTGCGTCCCGTGCAGAACGCCGCGGAGTCCACCGGCTTCCAGATGGCCCGCATCGGCCACATGGTCGCGTTCTTCTTCCGCACCCTGGCCGGCATCCCCACCGTGCTCAAGCGGTACCCGCGCGAATTCCTGCGCCTGTCCTCCGACGTCACCTGGGGCAACGGGTCGATCGTCGTCGGCGGCGGCACCGCCGGCGTGGTCCTGGTGGTCGGCGCCGCGGCCGGCGCGGTGGTGGCGATCGAGGGCTACAACGCGCTGAACCTTCTGGGTCTGGGGCCGGCCACCGGCCTGCTGACCGCGCTGGCCACGGTCCGCGAACTCGCGCCCCTGATGGCCGCGCTGGCTTTCGCGATCCAGGCCGGGTGCCGGTTCACCGCCCAACTCGGCGCCATGCGGATCTCCGAGGAGATCGACGCGCTGGACGCGGTGGCCATCCGGCCCATCCCCTACCTGGTGACCACCCGGGTGTTGGCCTCCGCGCTGGCGGTGGTGCCGCTGTTCGTGGTCTGCCTGGCGCTGAACTTCCTGGTCTGCCAGTTCGTGGTGTTCCTGGCCAGCGGTCAGGCCACCGGCACCTACCTGCACTACTTCACCCTGATGCTGTCCGGGCGCGACATGATCTTCGCGGTCATCAAGGTCGCGGTGTTCGTCGCGATCATGTCGACGGTGCAGTGCTACTACGGGTTCTACGCCACCGGCGGTCCGCGCGGGGTCGGCATCGCCGCCGGCCGGGCGATGCGGGCCAGCATCACCCTGATGGTCATCACGAACATGATGCTCACCATGGCGTTCTGGGGCATCGACTCCGGCGGGAGGCTCGGCGGCTGATGGGCAATCAGTTCGAACTCGACGGCCGCGGACCGTCCACCCGCTCGCTGATCCTGACGTGCATCGCATTCCTGGCGGTGTGTGCCGTCGCGGCGGCGCTGATGTTCGCCAAGTCCAACGGCACGCTGGACGCCCGGGTGCCGATCGTGGCCCAGCTGGCCAGCGTCGGCGACGGGCTGCCGATGAAGTCCGACGTGAAGTACCGCGGCGTGTTGGTCGGCATGGTGCGTTCGGTGCAGCCCGCGCTGCACGGCGGCGACAACCTGGTGCAGATCGATCTGCGGCCGCAGTACGTCGACAACATCCCGGCCTCGGTGACTGCACGCATCGTCCCGGGCAACGCGTTCGCGGTGTCCACCGTCCAACTGGTCGACGAGGGTGCCGGCGGTCCGCCGATCCGGTCCGGCGATGTCATCGAGCAGGACGCCACCCTGCCCACCCAGCTGTTCCAGACCACCCTGGCCAAGCTGCGCGAGTTGGTCGACGCGGCCGGGCGCCCGGAGACCGACCACACCCTGGGCATCATGCGCACGATCGCCGACGCCACCGCCGGCAAGGGACCGGAACTGACCGCGGCCGCCCAGGGCCTCAACCGGATCGTCGCCGAGATGAACGCGCTGCGGGTCGAGGAGTCCGGCCCGCCGACCCTGCAGACCTGGACCTCGGCGATCACCGCGCTGGGCAGCACCGCCCCGGAGTTGTTGGACTCGTTGCAGAACGCCGTGCAGCCGATGCGCACCGTCGCCGAACAGCATGCCGCACTGGACAATCTGCTCACCGGCGGCACTCACACCATGGGCACGCTGCGCACGGCGATGGACAACCACACCGACAACCTGGTCGGCATCACCACCAATCTCACGCCCGTGATCGGGGTCCTCGCCGACCGCTCGGCCAAGTTCCCGGCCGTGGCGGTCGGGTTGAACAACGTCGTCGACGGCTTCTTCAACGAGATGTGGACCCGCACCGACCAGAAGGTGACCTTCACGTTCAAGCTGGTGGTCTCGTTGACGCCACTGCGGCTGTACAACCGGGCCGACTGCCCGGTCTACGGGCCGCTGCGCGGGCCGAGCTGCGAGACCGCACCCGAGGGCATCCCCGTCGTCGAGACCCGCGGCCTGCCGGACCCGCGCGCGTATGTGCCGCCGCCGGGGACCGCCCTGCCCACCGCGGCCAACCCCGCCGACGAGGTCATTCTCGGCGTGCTCGAAACACCGCCGCCGCCAGCCGAATTCATCCCGGGGGCACCATGATGGCCCGCGTACGCCTGTTGGCCTGGCTGGCTGCCTTCCTGGTGGTCTGCCTGAGCCTGACCTGGACCATCCTGGTGACCCTGCGCCGCGAGGTGTCCGGGCCCGCCTACGCCTACACCGCGATGTTCACCGACGTCACCGGGCTGCGGGCCGGCTCCGATGTCCGGGTGGCCGGGGTGCGGGTGGGCCGGGTGGACTCGGTCGAGCTGGACGGCGAGCTGGCCAGGGTCCGGTTCCGGGTCGAGCGCGAGCAACCGCTCTACGGCAACACCAAGGCCTCGGTGGTCTACCAGAACATCATCGGGCAGCGCTACATCGGGCTGTCGCTGGCCGACTTCGGCACGCCCGAACGGCTGCCGGACGGCGCGGTCATCCCGGTGGAACGCACCGAACCGTCGTTCGACGTCACCAACCTGCTCAACGGTTTCGAGCCGATGTTCACCCTGTTGGATCCGACCAACCGGGGCAACCTGTCCAACGCGTTGATCAACGCGCTGCAGGGCGACCAGGAGTCGGTGGTGGTGCTGATCTCGGAGACCTCCCGGCTGGCCCAGTCCATGGCCGGACCCGATCAGGTGCTCGGCGAGATCATCGAATCCCTCGGCGCGGTCACCGCCAACCTGGCGGACCGTGGATCCCAGCTGGAGTCGACCCTGGTGCAGCTGCGCTCGGTGGTCGCCGGCCTCAACGCGCGCCGCGGCGAACTGGTGGCTTCCACCGGTTCGATCAACACGGTGATCTCGCGGCTGTCGGCCATCTCCACCGACGCCAGCCCGGACTTCCAGGAGATGCTGCGCCGGCAGCCGGGGATGTTGTCCTCGATGGTCGCCAACCGCGAGGGCTGGGCGACCCTGGGGTCCAACCTGCCGCTGGTGCTCAAGGGGCTGTCCCGCATTACCGGTGACTCCACCGCGATGAGCGCGATGCCGTGCGACTTCAACTTCACCCTGTTCAACTTCCTGAAGCCGATCATCCCGACCATCGTCGACGCCGCCACCCCCGGCGGCAAGCGCAAATACACGGCGAAGTGCAGGTGAAGCACGTGAAGCAGGTCAGCGAAACGCAACGGCGGCCAAGGGTTTTGGAGGACCTCAACAAGGCGTGGCTGGGCACCCTGGCGCTGGTGTCGTTGGTCGCCCTGGTGGTGGCGCTGACGGTGTTCAGCTCGCTGCACCTGGGCAAGCGCTCCTACACCGCCGAGTTCCTGCAGGCCGCCAGCCTGCGCCCGGGCGACGAGGTGAGCATCGCCGGCATCCCGGTCGGCACGGTCAGCGCCACCGACCTGACCGGCGACCGGGTGCTGGTGACCATGAAGCTCGACGGCGGGGTGCGGCTGGGTGATCGAACCCGGGCTGCCATCAAGCTGACCACCGTGCTGGGCTCCCGGTACGTGGAGTTGCGCCCGCAGGGCGAAGGCCACCTGGCCGACGACCGAATTCCGCTGGCCAACACCACGGTTCCCTACGACCTGCAGAAGCTGCTGACCGACTCGACCCTGACGTTCGAGGACGTGGACGCCGAGCGGTTCGCCGAGTCGATGGTGACGCTGTCGCAGCAACTGCACGGCGTGCCGTCGGTGCTGCCGGAGGCGTTGGCCAACGTGGAGGACCTGGCCACGGTGATCGCCGATCGGCGCGATCAGATCGCGGAGTTGCTGCGCAGCACCGCCACGGTGGCCACGGTCCTCGGCGATCAGCAGGACGATCTGGCCGCGCTGATCACCCAGGGCCGGGAACTCACCGGCGAGATCGTCGCCCGCCGTGCCGCGGTGGAGCGACTGCTGGCCGCGGCCACCAACCTGATCACCACCGCCGACGAGGTCAGCGGCGCCGACCACGTCCACCTCGATCAGATGATGGCCGACATGCGCGAGGTCACCGCGATGCTGGGCGACCACGATGCGTTGCTGCGCAACCTGTTCCAGATCATGCCGGTGGCCATGCGCAACGCGGCCAACGCCACCGGGACGGGCCCGTTCCTGGACTTCATGCTGCCCGGCGGGCTGATGGTCGATTCCTGGATGTGCGCCATCAGCGGCCGCGCCGAGCAGTGGAAGTGGCCCGAGCGCTACCAGTACTTCAAGGATTGCGAGTGATGCGCGTGCCGAGGAGAACCGTCGCGCTGGCGGCGCTGTTGACGGCGGTGGCGCTGGTGGTCGGCGGCGCCTACCTGTTGCGCCCGGGCAGCCCGCCGCCGACGCGGTTGTCCGCCCAGTTCGACAACGCCATCGGCCTTTACGTCGGCAACGATGTGTCCGTGCTGGGCATGCCGGTGGGCCGCGTGACCTCGATCGACTCCCGCGGGGATCACGTCCTGGTCGGCATCGAGCTGACGGCCGGCACCAAGGTGCCCGCCGATGTCACGGCCGTCACGGTGGGCACGTCGATCCTCACCGACCGCCACATCGAGCTGACCCCGCCCTATACCGGCGGGGCGATGCTGCCGGACGGCGCGGTGCTGGACGCGGAGTCCACCCGCACCCCCGTCGAGTTCGACCGGGTGCTGAAGATGGTCGACAAGCTCGGGACCGCCATGGGCGGCGACGGCCACGGCGGTGGCCCGGTGACCGATCTGATGACGGCCACCTCGGCGATCACCTCCACCAGCGGTCCGCAGATCAAGACGGCGCTGAGCAAGCTGTCCGAGGCGCTGCGCACCGGTGCGGACGGCGGGGCGGCCACCCGGGAGAACATCCAGACCATCATCACCAACCTGAGCAGCCTGATGGATGCCGCCGCCCGCAACGAGGGCCAGGTTCGCGAATTCGGCAGCTACGTCCGTCAACTCACCGACCTGCTGAACGAACAGGGCATCGGCCGGGGTAGCACCGGAGCGCGACTCAACAGCCTGCTCTCCCGGGTCAACGAGTTGCTCGACGACAACGGCGGGCACCTGCAGGCCACCCTGGGCAGCACCTCGCGGCTGGCCCGGGCGCTGGTCGACTACCGGCGCGAGCTCGCCGAGGTCTTCGACGTCGCGCCGCTGGCCATCGACAACGCCGCCGCGGCAATCGATTCCGAGAACGGGATGCTGCGCGTCGGGGCGCACTTCGACTCGGTGTTCTTCGACAGTTCGATGACCAAGGAGGTCTGCAACATCCTGGGCCTGCGCCAGCTGGGCTGCCGCACCGGATCGATCCGCGACCTCGGACCGGACTTCGGGGTCACCACCGTGCTCGAGGCGATGACGAGGTTGGGCGAATGACCGCGCGGCGAATGGGCAGGACCCACCGGATGATTGCGCCGATCCTGGCCGCGACCGTCGCGTCCGTCGTGGCCGGCTGCTCGGCCGGTGTCGAGCAGCTGCCGCTGCCCGCGCCCGGGCTCAGCGGGCCCACCTACGAACTGTCCGCCGAGTTCGCCAACGCGCTGAACCTGCCGGACCGGGCCAAGGTCCGGGTCGGGGGCGCCGACGTCGGCGAGGTCGTCGACATGACCGCCGAGGAGTACACCGCGGTGGTGCAGATGCGCATCCTCGACGGGGTGCGGCTGCCCGCGGGCACCACCGCCGAGCTGCGGTCGGCCACCCCGCTGGGCGATGTGTTCGTCGCGCTGACCCCGCCCGCCGAACTACCGGCCGCCGACACGGCCATGCTGGGTGACGGCGCGGTCATCCCGCTGGCGGCGACGGCCGCGGCGGCCACCGTCGAGCAGGTGCTGGCCACCACGTCGCTGATCGTCAACGGCGGCGTGATCCGCAACCTGACCCGGGTGCTCAACGGGGTCGGCAGCGCGCTGGGCTCCGACGGTCAGGGCCTGTCGAGCCTGATCCAGGAGTCTCGCGGATTGGTGTCGACGATGGCCGACCGCTCCGACGAGATCCGCGACATGCTCGAGCGGACCGCCGCGCTGGCCGACGATCTCAACAGCCGCCGCGGCACCATCAACGATCTGCTGGACTCCTCGGCGCCGGCGCTGCTGACCCTGGCCGACAACACCGCGGCCATCGTCGAATTGGTGAACCAGCTCGGCGCGGTGACCGATCAGCTGCAGAAGTTCCCGGCCATCCAGGGCACCGACACCCGCAGCTGGATCCGAGATCTGAACACGCTGTCGTCGGCGTTCAACGAGACCGCCACCGACCCGCGGGTCACGATGGCGAACATCATGCGGTTCCTGCCGGCGGCGCTGAAACTGTTCGGTTCCAACGCGGCGGCCGCGGATGTGGATCTGCAGCAGATCGCCATCGGTCACATCCCGGACATGAACCACGCGGCCGACCCCGGCTTCACCGGACCCAAATGGGAGAACTGGGACAACATGGTCGGTTCCATCCGGTTCGTGATCACCCAACTCGGCGACCGGGTGTGGGGACCGGACCGCGGCCGGATCTGGGGGCCGCCGCAATGAATCTGAGCGGGCTGTTCGAACCGGTTGCCGCCGCGGCGATCCGGGCGGTGCGCTTCGCCAGCTCGCGCCGGTTGCTGCTGTCCATCGTCGGGCAGCTGACCCTGGTGGCGGTCGGGGTCGCTTACCTGGCTTTCGGCGCGCTGCGGGTCAACCCGTTCGACACCCAGATGGCCGTCCAGGTGCAGTTGGACGAGTCCGGCGGGCTGCTGGCCAGCCAGGACGTCACGCTGCGCGGCATCCCGGTGGGCCGCGTGCAGTCCGTCGAGGTCACCGGCGACGGGGTGCTGGCCACCGCGCTGATCGACGGTGACGTCCGGATCCCGTTGGCCGACACCGCGGTTCGGGTGTCGGCCCTGTCCCCGGCGGGCGAACAGTATCTGGACTTCAGCCCGCGCGGCAACGACGGGCCGTTCATCGAGGACGGCACGATCATCGGTCGGGACCGCACCGAGACGCCGGTCCCGCTGTGGCGCCTGCTCACGAACGTCGACGGGGTGCTGGCCCAGGCCGACCCCGCGCAGATCTCCGCGGTGATCGACGAACTCGGGGTCAGCGAGCAGGGCCCGGAGAAGCTGCGCGACTTGTTCAACGGTGCGCAAATGCTGTTGTCCACCCTCGACGGGGTGCTGCCGCAGACCATGACCTTGCTGCGCAGCAGCCGGACAGTGTTCCGGATCCTCGACGAGTCGTCGGCTGGTCTGCACGCGATGGCGGCGAATCTCGGTGGCACGCTGCAGGGCATCGGTGCCAAGGACGCCGGTATCCGACAGTTGCTCGACCAGACACCGCAAGTCCTGACGACGGTCGACAAGGTGATCGCCGACAACTCACCGACCATGGTGCAGTTGCTCGGGGATCTGACCACCGTCGCCGAGCTGTCCTATGTGCGGGTGCCGGCGCTGGACCGGATGTTCAACGACGAACGACCCCCGCTGCTCGACGGCATCCGTTCGCTCATGCACGACGGCGCCATCTGGGCGATCGCCGACATCTACCCGCGCCCGCTGTGCGACTATCCGCATCCGCGCGACGTGCCGTTCATCCCGAACTATCCCGAGCCCTACCTGTACACGTACTGCCAGAACGACGATCCGAACCTGCTGGTGCGCGGGGCGCGCAACGCTCCGCGGCCCCCCGGGGACGACACCGCTGTGCCGCCGGAGGGCCTGGACACCCTGCGGCGCGCCGACCCCACCCCGATCACCGACCACACCATCCGCACCCCCTACGGCGGCCCGGTTCTGCCGCCGGAGTCGCAGCCCATCCGGCAAGGTGGGCGGTACTGAGATGAGGAGCAGCATGCAAGGAACGACGACGAGGCCGGCGCCGCTTCCGGTGGCGCTGCGCGACGAGCTGCTCACCCACTCGATGCTCAAACGTGTCGGCGACCTGCCCGAGACGGTGTTCCTGCCGGTGCTGCGGTTGGTCAGCGACGACCGCGCCGCGGTCGAGGCGGGGTGGGCCGCGGTGGCCGCCTCGCGTCGGCGCCGCGGTCTGCTGGAGAGCCCCCGAAGCTCCTGGGAACGCCAGTACGGGCAGTTCGTCCGCGAATTGGAGTGGGTGGTGGGCGAATTGCTGCGGGATCTGCCCTTCGAGTCGGTCTCGGAGTTGGTCTCGGACGCGATCTCCGGGCGGCTGCGCCGCTGGCTGCGGTTCCTGCTGCCGGCGTTCAAGGCGGTCAAGATCGTGCCGCGGCGCTGGTATGCGCCCGTCATGGACCTGGGCGTGAGCATGTCGACGTTCCTGGTCGGGCCCATCCATCGGACCGGTACGGATCCCGACGGCACCCTGGTCTACGAGATCCCGGAGTGCGCCATGCATGTGGTGGCCAAAACCACTCCCACTCAGGACAATTCGTGCCTGATGGGCTGCAAGGCCGCCTGCGAGAAGGTTTTCCACGCCGAGGGTCCGATGCCGCTCGAGTTCGATCCGCACCTGCCCGGACTTTCCTGCACCCTGCGGGTTCGCAGGGCACACTGACCCCCAGAGGATTGGAGTTCCCCGATGAGCAGCGCCAGTGTTTCCGGCGGCGGCATCAAGGCTTACACCCCGCTCTACGACGAGTACGACTACCCCATCGAGAAGGTCAGCGGCGAGTTGCCCGCGGACCTGCGGGGCACGCTGTACCGCAACGGACCGGGCAAGATGGAGGCCGGCGGCACCAAGCTCGGCCACCTCTTCGACGGCGACGGCATGCTGTCGATGTTCTCGATGTCCGAGGGCGCCGTGCACTTCCGCAACCGGTTCATCCAGACCAAGCACTACCAGAAGTCGATCATCTCCGACGCCGCCCCCTACCGGGCGTTGGGGACGATGCGGCCCGGCGGCGTGCTGGCCAACGCGCTGCGGTTCCCGGCCAACGTCGCCAACACCGGCGTGGTGCTGCATGCCGGTAAGTTGCTCGCGCTGTGGGAGGGCGGCCGGCCCACCCGGGTGGACCCGGATACCTTGCGCACCAGGGGCGAGTACGACTTCGACGGCGAGCTGAAATGGCTCGGCGCCTTCTCCGCACATCCCAAGTGGGACTGGGACACCGGCGAGATGTTCAACTTCGGGATGGCGATGGCGCCGGTGCCGAAGCTGATCTGCTACCGGGTGGACCGGGCCGGGAAGATGAAGCGGCTGGGCAGCGTGCGACTGCCCGGGCCGATGTTCAACCACGACGTCGGCCTGACGAAGCGGTACATGGTGTTCGTCATCCCGCCGTTGGTGTTCCCGCTGAAGAAGTTCTTCGGGGCGGCGTTCGGATTGAACAACTACATCGACGCCATCGAGCACCACGCTTCGCTCGGCACGATGATCGCGCTGGTCCCCCGCGACGGCGGCAAGACCCGGATCATCCACACCGATCCGCTGCTGCACCTGCATCTGTCGAACTCCTACGACGACGGTGAGGATGTGGTGGTCGATCTGCTCAACTATCACGCGACCTGGGACCAGCTCAACGGTCAGCTGTCCGCCGTCGAGGATCTGCTGGAGACCTCGACGATGCCGTACGGCGGCGTGCCGACCCGGCTGCGCATCTCCCCGTCGGGATCCGTAGGCATCGAGGAGTTCTCCGATCGGCAGGGCGAATTCCCGATGTACAACATCAAATACATGGCCAGGCCCAACCGGTACACCTACCTCTCGGCCGGCCTCGACGGCAACGTCTATCCCAACGGCTTGGTCAAGATCGACAACGAGACCGAGAAGGAAACCGTCTACCGCTTTCCGGACGGTTTCCTCCCGCACGAGGTGGTGTTCGCCGAACGTCCGGGGGCCACCGCCGAAGATGACGGCTGGCTGCTGGGGCCGGTCCTCGACGGCAACGCGAATATCGCCAACCTGTCGGTGTTCGACGCCCGGGACATCGAGGCCGGGCCGGTCTACACCGGCACCCTGAACCACCATCTGCCGCTGACCTTCCACGGCTGCTACACACCGCGGGTGGGCCGGCCGCACTGATCGCCGGCTACCCGGCGATCGCCTGGAACTCCGGGGCGATGAGGTCCCGGAGTTCCGGCCACGGCACGGTGATCACCGCCACGCCGCGGCCGAACTGCCCGTCCGGAAAGTGCAGTTCGATGCCTTGACCGGTGGGGACCCAGTAGCGGTAGTTGGCGTCGACGGGCGCGATCTCGCTGCCGAACTGCCACCGCCCCGGATTCGACGGCGGCGCGTAGACGGTGGGCAGGATCTTGGCGGTCTGCTCCGACAGGCGGGCCAGCCCGGCCTTTTTGTCGACGAAGAGATTGTCCCAGTCGATCAGAATTCCGCTGCGGCAGTCGAATACCCTGGTCGCCACCGCATGAATTGGCATATTCGGCAGATCCGTGCCGTATTCACCGGTGAACACCGTCGAAATCGTGACCGGACGCTGCAATACCTTGCCGTCGACATCCAGGGTCCACGCGGTGGTCTTGCTCGCGCTCGGTTCGTAGGTCGCCACCTGCCCGCGGGCCTCGGCGTCGATGACCCCGTTGATCGCGTCCGCGATCGCGGGGTTCCCGCCCGCGACCCGTTGGTATCGAACTGTCCAGTGACCCAGTTGATCTGGACTGACCCCGGTGATGGTCTCGCCGACGGGGTGGAAGGCCTCGCAGGGCGCACCCGGGTCGCCGGTCGCGATCGCGGTCCCCGCGATCGCGGGGACCGCCCCCAGTGCGGTGACCGCGACGACAATTCGCAGTTTCATATTTCCACTCCCGCCCGACAGGTTCTGGAGAATTACCGTCGGTGAAATTCGTCGGCCACGCCGCCATTGTTGTGTTCACCGCTACGGTGTTCTATTCGCATTTCAATATAGCGGGGCCGCGCCATTTGCCGCACCGGTATCGTTGTTCGAGTATTAGGGGCCGCCTACTCCAACCAACTGGTTGGTGGTATAACTGAGGACCATGCGCACAGGCATCTTTCTGGGATATGCGGGCGGGTTTCGCGAGGCGGCCGAGCAGGTGGTCGAGTTCGAGAAGCTCGGCGTCGACATCGCGCTGGTGCCGGAGGCCTACTCCTTCGACGCCATCAGCCAGCTCGGCTACCTGGCCGCCAAGACCGAGACCATCGAGCTCGGCTCCGGCGTGGTGCCGATCTACACCCGCACGCCGTCGCTGCTGGCGATGAGCGCGGCCGGTGTCGACTACGTGTCCGACGGCCGGTTCCGGCTGGGCATCGGCACGTCCGGCCCGCAGGTGGTGGAGGGGTTCCACGGCGTGCCGTTCGACGCGCCGATGGGCCGCACCCGCGAGGTCGTGGAGATCTGCCGGCAGGTGTGGCGCCGCGAGAAGGTGACCTACGACGGGCGTCACTACCAGCTGCCGCTTCCCGCCGACCGCGGCACCGGCCTGGGTAAGCCGCTGCAGCTGATCAATCACCCTGTCCGCGAGCGGATTCCGATCACCATCGCCGCGCTGGGGCCGCAGAACGTCCAGCTGACCGCCGAGATCGCCGAGGGCTGGCAGCCCGTGTTCTACTCACCCGAGAAGGCCGACGAGGTCTGGGGCGACGCGCTGCGCGCGGGGTTCGCCAAGCGCGACCCCGCCCTGGGCGACCTCGACATCATGGTGTCGGCCAGCCTGGCCATCGGCGACGACGTCGAGGACCGATTGGCTTGGGCCAAGCCACAACTCGCGCTGTACCTCGGCGGCATGGGTGCGCGCGGCAAGAACTTCTACCACAGCCTGGCCACCCGCTACGGGTTCGGCGAGGCGGCCGACCGGATTCAGGACCTCTACCTCGCGGGCCGCAAGGAGGAGGCCGTCGCGGCCGTCCCCGACGACCTGGTGCGCAGCGTCTCGCTGGTCGGTCCCCGCGGGTACGTCAAGGAGCGGATCGCGGCGTTCGCCGAATCCGGTGTCACCACCCTGCTGGTCCATCCACTGGGCAACGAGCGCGAGTCGCTCGCCTATGTCGAGGAACTCGTCGCCCTGACCCGCTGATCACTCGCCGACCTGCGGTAGCTCGTCGGCGGCCATCTCGCACGGTGTCGCTTCCGGCGGCGGTGGCGGCGCGGGTGTCGCGCAGTCCGGTTCGGGCGTGGGCGGCGGGGTGATCTGTTCGGGCTCGTCCTCCACCAGTTCGGCTGCGGGGGAATCGGTTTCGGTGCGTTCGGACTGTCCGGGTTCGGCGGGTTCGTCTGCGGGCTCCGCGGGATCCAGCCCTTCGTCGGCTTCTTCTTCGGGCCCGTCGAGTTCCTCGGGGTCCTCCTCGGAGCCTTCCGCTGGTTCCTCGAGGTCTTCGGGGCCCTCCAGCCCCGCCGGATCGGGCTCATCGAGCGCCGGCGGTTCGAGGTCCGGCGGTGCGATATCGGGCACCGCGCCCGAGGGCTCCCCCGGCGCCGGGCCCACGACACCGTCGAACAGTCCGCCCAGCGCCTCGCCGAGGTTCGGCAGGCCCGCCCCCGGTGGGGACGCAGCGGGCATGGGCGCAGCGGGGCCGGGCGAGGCGGCTATGGGCGGCGGCGCAGCCTCGGCGACGGGTGAGACCGCCGCCGCGGGCGGCACCTCAGCAACGGGCGGCACCTCAGCAACGGACGGCGCCGCAGCGACCGGCGGTGCAGCGAGCACATCGGCCGGGACCGGGGCGGCCTGCGGGGCGGTCGTCACCGGTGTCGGGGCGGGCACCTGGACGGCCGGTGCGGGCCCGAGGTCGCCCGGCACCTCGAAGCGCGCGCCGGGCCAGGCGTCGAGTCGTTCGATCGCGTGGCGGTAGGCCTGCCGCGCGGCGTCGGCGGTGCTCCGCATGGCGCGCAGCCAGTCGCCGCCGATGGCCGTGTCCACGAACGGCGCCACCTGCTCGGCCACCACGGCCGCGGCCGCCTCGTCGGGTGCGCCGGACAACACGCTCCGCGATGCGGGCAGCCAGGTCGCGCGGTGGGCGCCGACCCGGTCGGCGATGGCCGTGGTCGCGGTGACCCTCGCGTCGACCGCGGCCCACAGCTCGTCGCGCAGATCGGCGCAGCCCTGCGTCGCCGACGTCAGCGCGTCGACGACGGCCATCGCCGAATCACAGTGCCGCCGAACGAAATCCGACGCGGCCCGGGCGCCGGGGCCGTCCCATGCGCGGGTCAGCGCCGCGAGCTGCGCGCGGGCCGACTCGAGCGCGTCGGCCGCGGAGCGGGCCGCGGCCTCCAGCGCCGCCCGGTCGGCGTCGAGCCGCTGCAGCTCGAGCCCACGCTCGCCGCCGTACCACGTCTCGAGGTCGTCGTAGGTGTGCGGGCGGGCCGCCGAGGCGTAGGTCTGCGCGTCGTCGAGCGCGGCCCGCCCGTCGGCCAGCCGCGCCGCCACGTCGTGGTCCACCGCTCAGCCCAGCCGCGCGGCGACGCCGCGATCGGAGTCGGTGTAGCGGTCCGCACCCGCGCGCAGACCCGCCGCGATCTCCGCGGCCGCGCGCGCCCACAGCGTCAGGTCGGTGCCCAGGCGGTCCAGCCCGCGCCGCACCGCGTCCCCGTCGCCGCCGTGGTCGCGGCCGGCGACCGCCGCCCCGAAGCTCAGCGGCACCCGGGCGGCGCGCGCCACGGTCTCGGCGATCCGCTCGAAGTTCCCGGCCACCGCCCGCAATTCGGCGGCATCGACTCGCACCCCATCTCGTCCCATGCCTACTCAGACGGTGCCGGGACGGCATCGGTTCCGTGGGGGAAGAAAAATCTACTGCTGTCGGCTGACGGATTCGGCGACCCGGCCGGCCACCAGGCGCGCGGTGTCCTCGTCGGCGGCCTCCACCATGACCCGCACCAGCTGTTCGGTTCCGGAGGGCCGCAGCAGGATTCGGCCGGTGTCGCCCAGCTCGGCCTCGGCCTCGAGCACCGCGGTCTGCACGGCCGGGGCCTGCACCGCGGTGGTCTTGTCGGCGACCGCGACGTTGATCAGCACCTGCGGCAACGACCGCATGCCGGCCGCGAGTTCGGCCAGCGTCGACCCGGTCTGGGCCATCCGGGACATCAGCCGCAGGCCCGTGACCACGCCGTCGCCGGTGGTGCCGAAGGCCGGCAGGACGATGTGCCCGGACTGTTCGCCGCCGAGGGTGAACTCTCCGGCGCGCAACTCCTCGAGCACGTAGCGGTCCCCAACGGCGGTGGTGCGCACCGTGATTCCGGCCTCGCGCATGGCCAGGTGCAGCCCGAGATTGCTCATCACGGTGGCGACCAGCGTGTTGGAGGCCAGTTCGTCGGCCTCCCGCATCGCCAGGGCCATGATCACCATGATGGCGTCGCCGTCGATGACCGCGCCGGTCGCGTCGACGGCCAGGCAGCGGTCGGCGTCGCCGTCGTGCGCCAAGCCCAGGTCGGCGCCGTGCGCGAGCACCGCGGACCGGACCTCGTCGAGGTGGGTGGAACCGCAGTTGTCGTTGATGTTGAGCCCGTCGGGCTCGGCGTTGATGGCCACCACGGTGGCGCCGGCGGCCCGGTAGGCCTGCGGGGCGGCCTCGAAGGCGGCACCGTGCGCGCAGTCGACCACGACCGTCAGGCCGTCGAGGCGGGTGGTGGCGGCCTTGCCGACGTGGCGCAGGTAGCGCTCCAGGGCGTCCTCGGCGGGGACCACACGGCCGATGTCGGCGCCCACCGGGCGCTCACCGGGACCCGCGGCGACGAGTTCGGCGATGCGGTCCTCGGTGGCATCGTCGAGTTTGTGGCCGCCGGGGCCGAAGATCTTGATGCCGTTGTCCGGCATGGGATTGTGCGAGGCGGAGATCATCACGCCGAAGTCGGCGTCATAGGCGCCGGTCAGATAGGCAATCGCCGGGGTGGGCAACACACCGACCCGAAGGGCGTCGACACCTTCGCTGGTCAGTCCGGCCACGACCGCGGCCTCGAGCATTTCGCCGCTGGCGCGTGGGTCGCGCCCGACCACCGCGACCCGGCGACGCGCCGGGCCGGTGCGCGCGAGGCGGCGAGCGGCGGCCGACCCGAGCGCGAGGGCCAGTTCCGGAGTCAGCTCGCGGTTGGCCAGGCCGCGAACGCCGTCGGTGCCGAACAGGCGACCCATACAGACAAACCTCCCGGTTTGATGGTCGGTTTCCACTTTCCGGCGCGAGCGTGCGCGTCCGCGGTGCGACACGCGACCGCAACAGCGGAACGACGCACGCTCGCGACCAGAAAGTGACCTGCTCGCAGTATCAGCGCTTGCTGTACTGAGGAGCCTTACGGGCCTTCTTGAGGCCGTACTTCTTGCGCTCGATGGCACGCGGGTCGCGGGTGAGGAAGCCGGCCTTCTTCAGCGCGGGACGATCCTCGGGCGACACCAGGATGAGCGCCCGGGCCAGGGCCAGACGCAGCGCGCCGGCCTGTCCCGAGGGTCCGCCACCGTCGAGGTGGGCGTAGACGTCGAAGCTCTCCAGCCGATCGACGGTCACCAGCGGGGCCTTGATCAGCTGCTGGTGCACCTTGTTCGGGAAGTAGTCCTCCAGCGTGCGGCCGTCCAGGATGAACTTGCCGGTGCCGGGCACCAGACGCACCCGGACCACGGCCTGCTTGCGGCGGCCGACGGTCTGGATCGGGCGGTCGATGTAGACGGGCTCGCGCGGGGCGGACTCGTCGGTGGCGACCGTCTCGTAGGTCTCGGTGGTCTCCACGACCTCGGCGGCGGGGGCCTCGGTGGTTTCGGTGACTTCTTCGGTCACGTCGGTCTCGCTCACTGGCTCACCTGCTTGATCTCGTATGCGATCGGCTGCTGCGCGGCGTGCGGATGATCCGGGCCCGCGTAGACCTTCAGCTTCTTCTGGATCTGGCGACCCAGCTTGGTGTGGGGCAGCATGCCGAGGATGGCGTTCTCGACCACGCGGGTCGGGTGCTTGTCCATCAGCTCGCCGATGCTGCGCTTGCGCAGGCCGCCGGGATAACCCGAGTGCCGGTAAGCGAACTTCTTCTGCAGCTTGTCGCCGCTGATGGCGACCTTGTCGGCGTTGATGACGATGACGAAGTCACCGCCGTCGACATTGGGGGTGAACGTCGGCTTGTGCTTGCCGCGCAACAGGGTGGCTGCTGCAACGGCAAGGCGGCCGAGCACCACATCCGTGGCGTCGATGACGTACCACTGACGCGTGGTGTCACCCGCCTTGGGCGTGTACGTAGGCACAGCGCTTACCTCTCGGTTATCCGGGCGGGGAGCCCGGAGAATGGATCCCGGAATGGACCGGGTGCCGGTCAATGTGCAAACTCATGAATTCCGGCGACCGACATTGACCCGGGTTCTGCGCCCCACCGGGGCGGTTGCACACCAACGGAGGAGCTTACCGGCCGACGTCCGTGCAGGTCAAAATGCCCCCGACCGGGTCGCCTCCGTCGAAAATGCCCTGCGGGCTGCGGGGCGGGCCCGAGCACAGCCGTGACGATGGTCTCGGCGCCGGGCGCGCCGAGCTCACCCGAGCAGTTCCGGGCCCGCCGCGCCAGGGTCCAGCGCCATCCGCGAGGTGTCCTTGACGTCGACCCCGGAGCGGCCCAGCGCCAGCACGCCGGTCAGCAGGCCTGCGGTGATCCGGGCGGCGTCGGCGTATCCCAGCCCGTCCGGCGGGTGGATGTTGGAGACGCAGTTGCGGTCGGCGTCGGTGCGGCCGGGCCGCGGCCGATGGGTCAGGTAGATGCCCAGGCTGTCGGCGAAGCTCAGGCCGGGGCGTTCGCCGATGATGACGAGCACGGTCCGGAACCCGGCGCGCTCGCCGATGTGGTCGCCGAGCGCGACCCGCGCCTGGGTGGCGATCACCGGCGGCGCCAGCGTGTACCGCGACCCCAGCTGGTCGGTCAGGGCGCTCAGCAGCGGCGCGCCGTGCCGGGCCAGCGCCAGCGGCGACAACCCGTCGGCGAGCACCACGCCGATGTCGTGATCGCCGGTCGACACCGACGTCGACTCCGCGGGCAGCCGGCCCAGGTCGGGCCGGCGCAGGTACTCCGCGCGCGAGGCGGCCTGGCTGGCCACCACCGTGGGCTCGCCCAGACCGCAGCCGCGCACATCGGCGATCAGGCGCTCGACGTCCAGCGGCTCGTGGACCGCGTCGCGGGCCGCGGCATGCGCGGTGGACAGCTCCAGCACCGCGTGGGTGGACAACGCGGTGCCCGCCCGGCCCAGGCCGATCCGCGCCCGGGTGGTCTTGCGCAGTTCGTCCCAGAACTCCTGGACGGCAACGTCTTCGGTGCTCATGCCGGCTCCGCTCCGGGGGCGGCCAGCGCGCGCAGCGGCGAGCGGCGCGTGTCAAACGGGGTCAGGCGACCCGCGTCGTCGATCATGCCCACGGTCTGCAGCCACGCCTCGAACTCCGGTGCCGGCCGCAGGCCCAGGGTGCGCCGCGTCGTCAGCGCGTCGTGGAACGACAGGCTCTGATAGCCCAGCATCACGTCGTCGGCGCCGGGCACCGTGATCACGAACGCCACCCCCGCCGCGGCGAGCAGCGTCAGCAGCGTGTCCATGTCGTTCTGGTCGGCCTCGGCATGGTTGGTGTAGCAGACGTCCACCCCCATCGGCAGGCCCAGCAGCTTGCCGCAGAAATGATCCTCGAGTCCCGCGCGGATGATCTGCTTGCCGTCGTAGAGGTACTCCGGGCCGATGAAGCCGACCACCGTGTTGATCAGCAGCGGTTCCAGGTCGCGGGCCACCGCGTACGCGCGGGCCTCCAGGGTCTGCTGATCCACCGGCTTGCCGCCCACCCCCAGGTGCGCACCGGAACTCAGCGCCGAACCCTGCCCGGTCTCCAGGTACATCACGTTGTCGCCGACGGTCCCGCGCCGCAGCGACCGCGCCGCCGCGTTGCCCTCGCGCAGCAGCGCCAGATCCACCCCGAAGGCCTTGTTGGCCCCCTCGGTGCCCGCGATGGACTGGAACACCAGGTCGACGGGTGCGCCCTCTTCGATCAGGCCGATGGTCGTCGTGATGTGCGACAGCACGCAGGACTGCACCGGGATGTCGTAGCGCTCCCGGATGGTGTCGAGCACGTGCAGCAGATCGCGGGTGGCGTGCGGGGAGTCGGTGGCCGGGTTGATCCCGATGACGGCGTCGCCGCAGCCCAGCAGCAGACCGTCGAGTACCGCCGCGGCGATGCCCCGCGGGTCGTCGGTCGGATGGTTGGGCTGCAGGCGGGTCGCCATGGTCCCGGGGACGCCGATGGTGCTGCGGAACGCCGCGGACACCTGCAACCCCGCCGACACCGCGATCAGGTCCTGATTGCGCATCAGCTTCGAGGTCGCCGCCACCATCTCCGGGGTCAGCCCGGGCACTACCGCCGCGATCCGCTGCGCGCCGTCGTCCCCGGAGATGTTCTCCAGCAACCAATCCCGGAATCCGCCGACGGTCAGGTGCGAGATCGCCGAGAACGCCTCCCGGTCGTGGCCGTCGATGATGAGCCGGGTGACCTCGTCGGTCTCGTAGGGCACCACGACGTCGTTGAGAAAGGTGTCCAGCGGCAGATCGGCCAGCACCCAGGCGGCGGCCGCCCGCTCGGCGTCGTGTTCGGCCGCGCACCCGGCGAGCTGATCGCCGGAGCGCAGCGGAGTGGCCTTGGCCAGCACCTCGACCAGGCCGTCGAACGTGTAGTTGACCCCCGCGACCTGTTGGTGGAACCTCACGTGACGTTCTCCTTGTCGCGTTGCGTCACGGGCCGGTCAGAAGAAGCCCTGGGCCTTTTCGCTGTAGCTGACCAGCAGGTTCTTGGTCTGCTGGTAGTGGTCGAGCATCATCGCGTGGTTCTCCCGGCCGATGCCGGACTGCTTGTACCCGCCGAACGCCGCGTGCGCGGGGTACTGGTGGTAGCAGTTGGTCCACACCCGGCCGGCCTTGATGTCACGGCCGGCGCGGTAGGCGGTGTTGCCGTTGCGGCTCCACACCCCGGCACCCAGGCCGTAGAGGGTGTCGTTGGCGATGTTGATGGCCTCGTCGTAATCGGAGAACGACGTCACCGCGACGACGGGACCGAAGATCTCCTCCTGGAAGATCCGCATCTTGTTGTTGCCGGTGAAAATCGTCGGCGCCACGTAGTAGCCGCCGTTGAGCTTGCCGCCGAGTTCGGCGCGTTCGCCGCCGGTGAGCACCGTCGCACCCTCGCTCTTGCCGATCTCGATGTACGACAGGATCTTCTCCAGCTGATCGTTGGAGGCCTGCGCCCCGATCATCGTCTCGGTGTCCAGCGGGTCGCCCTGGCGCACGGCCTTGGTGCGCACGGCGGCCAAGGCCAGGAAGTCGTCGTAGATGTCGGACTGGATCAGCGAGCGCGACGGGCAGGTGCACACCTCGCCCTGGTTGAGGGCGAACATGGTGAAGCCCTCGAGCGCCTTGTCCTGGTAGTCGTCGTTGGCAGCCAGCACGTCGTTGAAGAAGATGTTGGGGCTCTTGCCGCCCAGTTCCAGCGTCACCGGGATCAGGTTCTGGCTGGCGTACTGCATGATCAGCCGGCCGGTGGTGGTCTCGCCGGTGAACGCGATCTTGGCGATCCGCGGGCTCGACGCCAGCGGTTTGCCGGCCTCCACCCCGAATCCGTTGACGACGTTGACGACACCGGCGGGCAGCAGGTCACCGATCAGCGACATCAGGTACAGGATCGAGGCCGGGGTCTGCTCGGCGGGCTTGAGCACGATCGCGTTGCCCGCGGCCAGCGCCGGGGCCAGCTTCCACACGGCCATCAGGATCGGGAAGTTCCACGGGATGATCTGCCCGACCACCCCGAGCGGCTCGTGGAAGTGGTAGGCGACGGTGTCGTCGTCGATCTGCGACAGCGACCCCTCCTGCGCCCGGATCGCGCCGGCGAAGTACCGGAAGTGGTCGACCGCCAGCGGGATGTCGGCGTTCAGCGTCTCCCGGACCGGCTTGCCGTTGTCCCAGGACTCGGCGACGGCGATGGAATCGAGGTTCTCCTCGATGCGATCGGCGATCTTGTTGAGGATCAGGGCGCGCTCGGCCGGTGAGGTCTTGCCCCAGGCCGGGGCCGCGGCGTGGGCGGCGTCGAGGGCCTTGTCGATGTCGGCCTCATCCGAGCGGGCCACCTCGCAGAACACCGCGCCGGTGACCGGGGTGGGATTCTCGAAGTACCGTCCCGCCGTCGGCGCCACCCACTGGCCGCCGATGTAGTTGTCGTAGCGGGCCTCGAACGACATCACCGCGCCCTCGGCGCCCGGGTGTGCGTACACGGTCATGGTCAACCTCCTGGTCGGCGAGTTCGGCACGGGTCGTGACGGTTGAGTCCAGCCTGTCGGAACTCTTGGCCGCCCGCAACGCACTTGGTCAACACCGCGGCCTGGGCGACAATGGCGTCATCGTTACGTCACGCCGAAAACCCCGCCAGGAGCGCTCCCGGGAAACCCTCGACCTACTGATCGAGGCGGCGGCCCAGGTGTTCTCGCGGGAGGGCATCGCGGCCACCACCAACCGCATCGCCGAGCGCGCCGGGGTCTCGGTGGGCACGCTGTATCAGTACTTTCCCGACAAGCACGCGCTGCTACGCGCAGTGGCCGGCCGGCATCTGCACACCGCCGAGCAGCGGCTGACGGAGGTCTTCGACCGACTGCGCCGCGAGGAACCGCCGTTCGACGACGCCATGACCGAGGTGCTGGAGTTGGTGGTGCAGTTGCACAGCGACCGGCCGCGGTTGCACGCGCTGCTGCATCGGGTCGCGACCGCCGCCGGGGACGTCGACGAACTGGTGGGCTTCGAGGACCGGATCGTCGCCGAGGTGGCCTTCCACCTCGAGCGGTGCGACCGCGGCGGCGGGGATCCCGAGTTGACCGCGCGGACCATCGTGCACGCCGTCGACGCGCAGGTGCACCGGGTGCTGCCCCGGCACGGCTACGGCCCGGATGCCACCGCGCAGCTGCGGCTCATCTTCGATCGGCTTGCTCCGCCACCGCCGTGAGGGTGTCGCGGACGGTCTGTTCGAGTTGGGTCAGTCCGGGTTCCTCGATCGGGTAGTGCCCGCAGTTGTCCAGCAGGACCGTGCGGGTGGGCGCCGAGATCCGTTGCAGGAAGGCGATACTGCGCTGCGGTGGGGTCCAGGCGTCCGCGGCCGGATGCACCAGCGTGACCGGCGCCCCGCGGTACTGCTCGGGAGCCGTGTGCGGGTAGTTCACCCAGCTCGACAGGAACCCCAGCGGCACCTTGGCGCCCCCGCCGCGTCGGTCGTCGGCGCACAGCTTCGCCAGCGCGGGGTTGTTGCTCATCGCGGACATATCGGCGATCCAGCGGATCGGGACACGCACGGAACCCAGTGCGGCCCCGGCGATTCGCAGCGCCGCGGCGCTCAGGCGACCGCTGACCTTCCAGCGCGAGGCCGCCGACAGCGCGGCCGGGTCGGACATGTCGAGCAGGCATGTCGCCAGCACCGCCGCGACGTCGCCGGTGCGGGCCGCGGCCTCGTAGGCCAGCATCCCGCCCATGCTCGCGCCGAACAACACCAGTGGCCGGTCGTCGCGGCGATGCTCCTCGGTCACGATGTCGCAGAGCAGGTCGACCCAGTCGCCGTAGCGCACCGCCCCCGGGTTGGGTTCCTCGGTGTACCCGTAGAGCGGCATGTCCGGCGAGAGCACCTCGACGCCCTGCTCGGCGACCAACCGAGCCAGCGGCCACAGCGCGCCGGAATACCCGCCGCCGCCGTGCACCACGATCATCCGGATTGGGGCCGTCGGGTCGAGCGCGCGGGCGATGTGGACCCGGCGGCCTCGCCACGGCAACCACGTCGACTCGGGCGGCACCGTGGCGTGGCGACGGGCGGCGGGCAGGAACGCGGCGTACTGGTCGATGTCCATACCTCGATCGTGGGCCCACGGACCGCGGCTGACAACTCGCGTTCTTGCGGCTTGTTTGCGCAGTTCAGCGGTGGTGCCGCGGCACTGTGTTCAGGTTTGTGGCCGCGGGGCCCCGCCGGGCTCTCCTCCCGACGGGGCCGCGCAGCGGATCGTGGCGGCGCTACCGGAACCAGGTGTTGGCCGCGTGCCGGTCGGTCTCGGCGAGGTCGTCCGCGCCCGCACCGACGGCCTGACCGAGCCGCACCAGCATGTCGTTGAGCGCGAGCGCGGACTGCTGCCACCGCAACTGCTCGCCGCGGTAGGCGGTCGCGGCCTCGCGCGTCCAGAGTTCCTGCAGCGGCGCGATCTGCGCCCGCAGATCGTCGAGCAGGGTGTTCAACCGGGCCGAGGTGGTCTGGATCTCCTGGCGCACCAGGGTCTCGATCTCGCCGAACTGATAGGACAGCATGGGATCCATGGCGGCGGCCCTCAGAGCTCGGCCGCGCTGGCGCTGACCTGCTGGGCGTGCCGTTCGGTGGCCGCGCGCAGGGCTCGCTCGTTGGTCCGGATGGTTTCGGCGATGGCGTCCAGCGCGGTGCACAGCCGCACCGATTCGGCGTTCCAGCGTTGCATCACGTCGCGGAACACCGTGGCCGCCGTGCCGCTCCAGACCGACGGCGGCACCGCGGTCAACCGGCCGACGAAGGCGTGCAACAGCCCGCGCACCTCGGCGCTGCGGGCATCGGTCAGGGCCGCCACCTTCGCCATCAGTGCGAAGTCGGTGGCTAGGCCGTCCTGTGGTGTGTCGTGTGGTGTGGTCATCTGCTCCCCTGGTGTCGGATCTTCCTTGTTGGTTGGACGGTGCCGGGACGAATTCGGTTCCCTTTTCACCGGATTCGATGTGCCGAGCCGATCGCCGCGTCGCACACGGCGGAAAGTTCGGGCGGGCCCACACAGCCGATGCCGATCCGGATTCCGTCGTCGACGAGGACCGTCCAGCGGATCTCGGCGCCGGGGCGGATCTCCCGGTAGGTGATCGCCGGGCGCTGCGCGCGCCGGTCGGTGGGGTTGAAGTCGACGAACACCCCGGGTGGTTGCTCGCGCAGCGCGGCGTGCAGGGTGGCGGCCACGGCCGGCAGATCGCCGCCGGGCACGGCCGCCTGGGTGAGGTGCAGGACCGCGGCGGGTTCGCCGGGGGCGGCCACCTCCAGCCGCGCCGATCCGGGTCCGTCGGTGACGCGGCGCACCGCCCAGCCGTCCGGGACGGCGGTGCTGATCCGGCCCTCCACGAGAGCCACCGTCGGCGGCGCATCGACCGCGGCCTCGGGTGCGGCGAGCCAGGCCGCCCCGGCCAGCGCGCCGCCGAGGCCGACGCCCGCCACCCAACGCCAACGGTTCCCGGCCCGCGCCGGTGTCGGGAGATCGGGCGCCGCAGGTTCGATGGCCCATTGCCGGGGATCCACGGGGGTCACGCCGGTGCGCAGGCGCGCGGTGATCAACCCGCCCAGCACCGTGGCGCCGGGCACGTCGGCGGGTGCGTCGAGGGCCACCGATCCGGCGCCGTCGACCAGCTCCGCGACCCGTGCTGCCAGCGCTTCGGTTGTCCCCGAGCGTGTTTCGACGACGTGACCGCCGGCGCGGGCCACCAGCAGCTGATCCGGCCCGATCTCGACTACGGCGTCGGCGGCGGCCGAGGCCGACCGCGGCCGGGTCAGCACCCGGTCCGCCAGGCCGGCGGCCGCCGCGGCGACCATGGCCGGTCGCGTCGCGGGCCACCAGCTGGGGTGGATCAGGTGCGCCTCGGATGCGCCGTCGAGCAACGGCGTGAGGACCCGGCGCCACACCGCCGCGGTGCGCACCGCGCGCTCCCCCACCACGGTCATCGGGTCATCGCCCGCCTGCAGCGCCGCGTCGGCCAGGTCCGGGTCGGCGGTCCTCGGCACCCCGTCCAGGCGGCGGATCGTGACCGGCCCCAGCTCGCAGACCGCGACCCGGGTCACGGTGCGCTCCAGGCGACCTGGACCAGCTGCTCGCCGCCGGCGCGGGTGCTCAGCACCCCGCGCCCCGGGGGCAGCGCCGCGGGACGCGTCGAGCCGAGCAGCGGTCCCTCATCGGCGGCGGCGCTCATCTGCAGTCCCATCGCGTCGCTGTGCCGCACCGCGGCGAGGAACGGCTCGTAGAGCGCACGCGCGGCGCCGGCGGCCGGGCGCGCGATCACCAGGTGCAGGCCGATGTCCCGGGACGCCGGGAGGAACTCGACGAGTGGCGCGAGCGCGCCCGCGGAGGTCAGGTCGGCGTCGTCGATCAGGATGAACACGTGCCCGGCCGCGCCGTGACGCAGCCGCGGCACCGCCTCGGCGACCAGCGCGGTGAGGGCGGCCTCGCCGACGACGTGGGTCGCCCCCGCGGGTGCGGTCAAGGTCCGGCGCGGGTCCACCACGATCAGCCGGTCCGGCCCGCCGAGCTGCTGGGCGATGCCGCGCAGCGTCGCGGTCTTGCCGCAGCCCCGGTCGCCGAGGATCAGCAGGTGCGGCTGCACATCGAAATCCAGTACCACGGCGCGCAGTTCAGCCTCGTCGAGTCCGAGCGTGACGCGGCGGCCGGGTCCGGTGTCGTGCGGGAGGGTTGCGCGGTCGACGAGGTGCGGCAACACCTTGGTCGCCGGTGCCCGGTGGCCGGGATGGCGGGCGGTCAGCGCGGCGCCCGCCGCCGCGGTGGCTTCGGCCAGACCGGCGGCGGTGGCGGCCCCGTCGAGGCGCGGCAGCGCCAGGGTCAACGCGGACCCGTCCGGGGCCAGTCCTCGGCCCGGCCGCTGCGCGGGCACGCTGCGTGCGGCGCGGCGGTCGACCTCGGAGTCGATGGGGTCGGCCAGCCGCAGTTCGATCCGGGTGCCGATCTGATCGCGCAGCGCGGGGCGCAGGTCGGCCCAGCGCGATGCGGCCAGGACGACGTGCACACCCAGCGAAAGGCCCTCCGCGGCAAGGTTGGTGATGGCCAGTTCCAGGTCGTCGCGCTCCTGGCGCAACGCCGCCCAGCCGTCGACGATCAGGAACACGTCGCCGAACGGGTCCTCCGCACCCAGGGTGCCGTCGGCGCGGCGGCGCCGATACTCCGCGATCGAATCGAGGCCGTGCCGGGCGAACAGGATCTCCCGGCGGCGCAGCAGCGCGGTCAGATCGGTGACGATGCGCCGGGCCAGTTCGACGTCGCGGCGGGCCGCGACCGCGCCGACGTGCGGCAGCGCGCGCAGCGGACCGAGGGCGCCGCCGCCGAAGTCGAGGCCGTACAGCTGGATTCGCCGCGGGGTGTGCGTGGCGGCCAGTGCCAGCGCGAGGGTGCGCAGCGCCGCGCTCTTGCCCGATTGCGGCGCTCCGACGACCGCCACGTGGCCCGCCGCGCCGGACAGGTCCACCATCAGCGGTTCGCGGCGCTGGTCGAAGACGCGGTCGACCTGCCCGATCGGCACCCGCAGGTCCGCGGCCGCGACGTCGGACAGCAGCGCGTCCAGGCTCGGCGAGTGCGGCAGCGGCGGCAGCCACACCCGGTGGGCGGCCGGCCCCCGCCCCTCGACGGCGTCGAGCACCGCGTCCAGCAGCGTGCCCGCCGGCGGGGGCGCGACGGGTTCGGGACGCCGCGCTTCGGCGGTGAACTCGGTGACGGTGCGGACGGGTTCGGGGCCCGGGGCGGGCGCAGGTGCGGGACCCGACACCGTGACGGCGCGGAAGCGCAGCGGCTCGCCGGCGCCGGCCTTCAGGTAGGCGCTGCCGGGTGCGGCGGGCAACTCGTAGGCGTCCGCGACACCGAGCACCGCCCGAGACTCTCCGGCCGACAACGTCTTCAGGCAGATCCGATAGGACAGGTGCGATTCCAGTCCGCGCAGCCGGCCCTCCTCGAGGCGCTGACTGGCCAGCAGCAGATGCACACCCAGGGACCGGCCGAGCCGGCCGATGGCCACGAACACGTCGACGAATTCGGGGTGTTGGCTGAGCAGTTCGGCGAACTCGTCGACGATGACCAGCAGCGTGGGCAGCGGCGGCAGGGACCGGTCGTCGGCGCGGGCGCGCCGGTAGGCGTCGACGCCCCCGAGGTTGCCGGCTTCGCGCAGCACCCGCTGCCGCCGCTGCAGCTCACCGGTGAGGGCCTCCTGCATGCGCTCGACCAGGTAGGCCTCGTCGGCCAAGTTGGTGATCACGGCCGAGACGTGTTGTGCGCGTTCCAGTCCCAGAAACGTCGCCCCGCCCTTGAAGTCCACCAGGATCAGGTTGAGTTCCTCGGAGGAATGCCCCGCGATCATGCCCAGCGCCACGGTGCGCAGCAGTTCGGACTTGCCGGAGCCGGTGGCGCCGATGCACAGCCCGTGCGGACCGATACCGCCGGCCGCGGATTCCCGGATGTCGAGGTCGACGGCCTCGCCGCCCGGGGTGGTCCCGATCGGGATGCGCAGGGGCCGGTGTGCGCGGTTCATCAGCTGCGACCAGAAGTCGTCGGGCCGCCGCCCGGCGTCGTCGCGGTGCCGGGTCAGCCGGCGGGCACAGGTCAGCGCCTGCGCCTCGCCCATCAGGTCCGGGGTGGCCGTGGCCAGCACCGCGCCGTCGGCGCGGCAGGCGGCGACCTGCTGCGGGGTCACCGTCAACTCCAGATCCGCCGCGTCGGAGCCGCCCATTACCAGCACGCACATCGGCGGGGTGGCCGCGGGCACCCCGGCCGCGTCGAGAACCACCAGCAGCCGACGATCGGTGCCCAGTTGCCCGGCCTCGGCGAGGTCCCGGCAGAACATCGGTGCGGGGTGCCGGTTGTGCGGTAACCATTTGATCCAGTCCCACCGCCGGCGCGCCGAGGGGCCGGCCACCACGGCGATCGCGACCTCACCGGGCCCGTGCGAGACCGCCAGTTGGCAGATCATCGACCGCGCCAGGGCGGCCGCGTCGGCCGAGGCGCCGCGCACCGCGACCACCCCCGCGGCCGGCAGGTCGATGGTGACCGGCAGCCCCGGCACGGTCGCATAGGCGGCGAGGAATTCCCGCAGGGCCGACTCGGTGACGGGGTCGGGGGTCTGCGGGCCCTGCGCGTCGTCGGGGCGGGGTGCCCGCACCGGGCGGGTGTCGGGGGTGACGTCGCCGCGGCCGATGCGGAGACGGCCGAAGTCGGCGTCGCCGGGCCGGCACCGCCACATCGCCGGGGTCCCCACCGCGGCCCACAGCGCATCGGGGTCAGGATGGCGTTGTGCGGACCGAACTTGTTGCCGCGCAGCGGCTTCGGCCAAATCGGCACCGGTGCGGTCCAGATAGTCCAGGTAGTCGTCCCGGTCGCGGTCGAGCTTGGCGTTGCCGCCCGCGCCGACACCGTAGGCCAGCGAGGTCAGCGTCGAGACGATCATGATCACCGGGAACGCCAGCATCGCCGGGTTGTGCTGCGGCAGCGGCGCCCCACCGACGCCGAGCGCCACCATGACGCCCGCCCCGGCGACCAGTCCCAGGACCGGCAGCCAGCGGTTCCGGGCCCAGCCGCGGGTGTCCCGCGGCAGCGCGGGCGGCTCCGACACGGTGATCTCGACCACGGAACGGACCGTATGCAGCGTCGCCGCACCCGGCAATTCACCTGTGGATCGTCGCGCACGCACCGGGTACGGATCGGCCTAGCGTCGCGGCATGCGAGTCTCGATCCGTCTCAACGACATCGGCTTTGACGTCACCGTGCCCGACGATGTCCCGGCCGCCGAACTGCTGCCGGCGCTCTGGGACATCGGTATCGCCCACGGCGCCGACGAGGGCACCGCGGCGCTGTCCCGGCATCTCTACGCTCCGGGCGTGGGCCCGGTGGACCCGTCGGCGACGCTGACCGAGGCCGGGGTGACCGACGGTGAGTTGCTGGTGCTGACCACCGAATCGGCAGTGCCCACCGAGGTCCTCGATGTCGACCCGGCGCGGGCGCTGGCGCGCCACACCCGCGACCGGGGCCGCTGGACCCCGCGGCGGTCCCGGATCGCGGCGCTGGCCGCGGCGGCGTGCGCGGCCGCGGCCGTCGGGGCCACCGCGATTCCCGAGGCGCCGGTCCCCCGGTTGTTGTTGGCCGCGGCCGCGGTCGCGACGGTCGCGGTCCCGGCCGCGCGGCGGGCACCCGGGGTGACCGACGTGTTCGCCCCGGTCGCGATGGCCGCGGGGCTGGTGATCGCAGCGGCGTTGCCGGCCATGATCTTTGACGCCGGGATCGCGCTGACCGGTCTGGCCTTGGCCGCCGTCGCGCTGGTGGTGCTCGCGACGGCGGGACGGGCGGTCCTGACGCGGGGCGGATCCGAACCCGCTCGGTGGGCGGGCCTGCACGCCCGCGTGGTGGCGGGGGCGGCGGCCGCGGCCGGGATCGGCGCGGTGCTGGCCGACGATGTGGTGTTCAGCGCGGTGGCGGCCGTGGTGCTGTTGTTGCGGGCGGGCCATCCGCTGCCGCCGACCGCCCGCGCCGTGCTGCTGACCTCGGGCACCCTGAGCGCCTGCGCTGCTCTCGTGACCCAGGCCCCGGCCGGGGCGACGTGGCCGGCCGCGGTCGGCGTGGCGGCCGCGGTGTTCGCGATCCGGTGGGCCGTGGCCGGCCCGACCGCCGGGCTGCTGCGCGTCCTGGCCGCGGCCGAACAGATCGCGTTGGTCGCGGTGCTGCCGGCCGCGTGGTGGGCGTTGGACCTGCGCTGATGCGCACGTTTCGGATCCTCGCGGCGGCGCTGTTCGTCGCGGCCGCGGGGCCGGCGCCACCCGCGCAGGCGCTGACACCGCCGGTCATCGACAGCCACCGGCTGCCCGGACCCGCCGCACCGACTCCCCCGGTCGCCACCGCCCAGCGCGAGATCTGCGCGGTGCCACGGCAATTGCCCACCGACGGCACCCCCGAGCATCCCGTGGCCGCGCTCGGTCTGGAGGCCGCGTGGCAGCTGACCCGCGGGCAGGGTCAGCGGGTGGCCGTCATCGACACCGGCGTCGCGCGCCATCACCGCCTGGCCCGCCTCGAGGGCGCCGGGGACTACGTCGCCGCCGGCGACGGCACCGAGGACTGTGACGGCCACGGCACCGTCGTCGCCGGGATCATCGCCGCCGCGCCCGGCCCCGACGGGTTCTCCGGCCTCGCGCCGGCGGCGACGGTGCTCAGTATCCGCCAGTCCAGCACTAAGTTCGGGCCCGCCCACGACCCGGGGGCGGTCGGGTTCGGCGACGTCGAAACCATGGCCAGGGCCGTGCGGACCGCCGCCGACCGGGGCGCCACGGTCATCAACATCTCCTCGGTGGCCTGCCGCGCCGGGGCGCTCGACGACGGCGCGCTGGGCGCCGCGCTGGCCTACGCGGTCGACGTCAAGGACGCGGTTGTGGTCGTGGCGGCCGGCAACATCGGTGGCGCCGGGCAATGTCCGAGCCAGCCCGATGGGGCTGCTACGCAATGGGATACGGCCACCGTGGCGGTCAGCCCGGCCTGGTACGACGACTACGTCCTGACCGTCGGGTCGGTGGGCCCGGACGGCGCGCCGTCCGCGTTCACCATGCCCGGGCCGTGGGTCGACGTCGGGGCACCGGGAGAGAACCTGGTGTCGCTGAACCCGGCGGGCAACGGCCTGATCGACGCGTTGCCGGCCGCCGCGGGCGACCGGCCGATCTCGGGCACCAGCTATGCCGCGCCCGTCGTCGCGGGCCTGGCGGCCCTGGTCCGGTCCCGGTTTCCGGACCTCGATGCCCGGCAGGTGATGCAGCGCATCGAGACCAGCGCGCGCGGCGGACGCGGCTGGGATCCGGCGATCGGCAACGGGGTCGTCGATCCGGTGCGGGCGCTCGGCAGCGAATCGGTGATGGCGGCGCCGTCGCCCCGCGCGCAGGGTCACCCGCTCACCCCGGCAGCCGAACCCGCGGCGGATACCGGTGCCCGCAACGCCGCCCTGATTGGTGTCGGGGTGTGCGCGGTGCTGTTGGTCGCGGCCTCAGCGTTGGGCGGGCGTCGCGGGCGCGACGACGACGTCGCGGGCCACTGAAGCCGCCGCACGACTCAGCGGCGGGCCGGCCGGGAGCGCGGCGACCACCGGCCACGGCGCGGGCACCGGCGAGTCGGGCAGGCCCAGTAGGCCGGCGGCCGCGGCGTCGTCGATCGCGTGCCGAACTCCGTTCTCGCTCACCAGGGTTCCCACCCGCGGGCCGCGTTCGGGACGCACGTACAGGGCGCGCCCCGGCGGCAGCAGGACCTCGTCGACGGCCGGCCCGTCGCCGTCGGCCTGCGCCAGCCGCACCGTGGCGTCGGTCGGTACCGCGTCGGCGACCTCGAGGTGCACCGCGCCGGTGGGCAGCCACGTCGCGCACACCGCGGCCGGCGCCGGTCGCGGCGGCTCCAGCCGGTCCGGGTGGTGGGGCACCGTCAGCGCACCCACCGTGGGCACCGCGCTCAGCACGCCCGGCGCGAGGTCGGTGATCGCACGCCCGCCGGCGAAGGTGATCAGGTCGGCCAGCACCGCGCCGACCCGTTGCACGCCGCCGGCCAGCACCACGAAATACTCGGGGCCGCTGGTGCTCTCGATTCGCACGACGTCGCCGATCCGGGTCCCGGGCAGCGCGTCCGGCCCGGGATTTCCGAGACCGGGAATGTCCGGCGCCACCAGCGGCGGGTCCTCGGGCACCAGGCCCAGCAGGGCCGCCGAGACCGGGGCCGGGGTTGTGCCGTCGAGCCGCAGGGCCTGGCGCACCGCCGAGTCCTCGATGTCCAGCGCCGCGCGCCGGCCGTCGTAGAGCAGATACGTGCTGCCGCCCGGCCCGCGGGCGAGGATCGGCTGCGTCGCCGGCAGCGCCGTGATGCCGGCCGGGGGCGGCCCGGCGATGATCGTGGTGCGGGCGCCGTCGCAGACGGTCCACCGCGACTCGGCCTCGGTCAGCGCCGCCCCGATGCGGTGCGGCGCGCCTGGAATCCCGATCGGCGCACCGCGTTTGGCCGCGTCGATCGCGGCGCGGCCCACCGGGTCGGGGTCCTCCGCGCTGCCGGTCGCCAGGCGCGCCGAGGCCAGGTTGAGTGCGGGGTGCAGGACGTCGTCGACGCGGGCGTACAGCGCGCCGGTGTCGCGGTCCATCACGATGGCCGCGGTGCCCAGAGTCGGCGCGGGCCGCAGGAGGTCCAGCAGCATGGCCCCGGCGGTCAGCAGCGCGGCCACCGCGGCGCCGAGGAACACCCAGAACGCCGGCGTGCGGGCACCGTCCGGACCGCCGCGCGCATCGCCGTAGAGCAACGCCCGTTCCAGGCGACGGGCCAGATACCGCCGGGCGCCGGCCTGTTGTCGCTCCTCGGGCACTCCGATCACCGCCCCACCGTAGGAGCAGTCGGCCGCCCCGGGTGCGCGCCGATCCACAGTCAGCGCCAGCGCGCCCACACGTACGGCACCAACGAACGCAGGAAGTCCAGATCCGGACCCGGGCGCGCGTCGGCGAAGGCCTCCTCGAAGTAGTCCTCGGCGACCAGCAGGATCCCCTCGGCGTATTCGCGGGTGAAGTCGATGCTGCCGTAGTCGTCCATCATGGTGCGGACGGTGCGCACCAGTTCCGGGGAGCGTTCGGCCCGGCTGCGCCGCAGATAGTCGCGCAGCACCGCCCGGTCGGATCCGCGCGCGACGTCGAGCAGGTGGACCAGCGTCAGGGTCCGCTTGCCCTCGTAGAGGTCGCCGAGGATCTCCTTGCCGTAGGTCCGTTCGTCACCGATGAGGTTCAGCAGGTCGTCGCGGATCTGGAACGCCGCGCCGAAGTGGAAGCCGAACCGGATCAGCGGGGCCAGGTCGGCGGTGCCGGCCGACCCGATCAATGCGCCGACCCGCAGCGGGTAGATGGTGGTGTACCAGCACGTCTTGTGCATGATCAGCTCGAGGTAGTCCGCGGGCACCAGATCCTCGACATGGTCGGACTGCCAGCCGATCTCGGTGGCCTGGCCCTCCAGGGTCCGCAGGGCCATGGTGTCGAATTCCGCCAGCACCCGGTCGGCCAGCTCCCGGTCCAGGGGCCGGGTCGCCTTGCGCAGCACCTGACTTGCCACGATCGCCAGGCCGTCGCCGGCGTTCAGCGCCGCCGCCAGCCCGTGGCTGGCCGACAGGGTGGGCCGGCCGCGGCGCATCTCGCTGCCGTCGGCGATGTCGTCGTGCACCAGGAAGGCGTTGTGCAGCAGCTCTATTGCCACCGCGATGCCCAGCAGCGCCGCCGAGTCGGCGCCGAACGCGCGGCCCGACGACAAGCACAGGGCGGCCCGCAGCGCCTTGCCGGGCCGCGCGGGATACTCGCGCATCGGCCCGTACAGCCACTGCACCGGCTCGCCGTCGGGCATGGCGTCCAGCATCGCCCGCCGGACCTGGCGCCCCACGTCGCGCAGCCGGTCCTCGACCGCGACCACCAGATCCGGGTCGTCGGCGACGCTGGTCACGCGTCGGGCTCGCAGACCCGCAGGCCGACCGGCAACCACAACTCCGGGTAACCCTGCGCCAACAGCATGCCCCGGTACCACCCCGGCGCCACGCCCGCGTCCACGTGCACCGAGAGTTCGATCCCGCGGCTCGACCGCGCCGGCATCGGCACCGCGGCCGGATCGATACGCACGGTCGTCGCCGGCACTGTGCCGCCGTCCGCCGCCAGCAAATCACCGCACCGCAGCCGCACCGGACCGAGATCGGCCCTACCCGGATTGCGCAGCCAGACCTCCGCGCGCGCCGTTTCCTGTGGATGTGCTGTCAATTCGATACGGCCGGAGGCCACCGAACGGCTGAAATCCAGCGCCGCGCCCTCGGCACCGTCGTGCTCCGGGGGCGCCGCCCCGGGCAGCATTTGCTCCATCATCGCCAGCCACGACCGCAGCAGGGGTTCGATATCGGTGGCGCCGAACAGGTCCGCGCGCCGGTCCTGCCGACCATTCCCGCGCGAATCTCCCGTGGAAGTTTCGGCGCCGCCCTCAATTCCGTTCAACCCGGTCGCGGCAATTCGGATAAAACGGTCGACCAACCCGCTGGCCGCACGTAATCCCTCGGCCTGAATACCCGTCAGCGCCCGCATATTTGCTGCCGGATCGAATACCGCGGCCCACGGCAGCTCGCCGCCGGATGCGGCCCCATTCCCACGCTCCATGGGCCTGACTCCTTCGCAATCCCCACCGGTGATCCCACCCCGAAACCCACCCGAATCGGGGCCCGCGTGACGGTATGCTAACTGCGCATACGGGCCAAGGAGGGGGCAATGGCTGCGTTGCGTTCGCTACTCGAGGTGTACGGGGCGTTGGATGCCGCGGTGACTCATGCCTCCGATTCCATCGTCCCAAGTATCGTCGACGAGTTTCTTCCCGGCGCATCGGCGAATACGGGTTGGTATCGCGAACTCGAAACCTTGTTCTTTCCGCAGAATCCGCGACTGGAACCGAACTTCGCCCACGCCATCGCCGAATTGGAGACGACCACCGATGAGGATGACCCGCTGAGCGCCGCGGAGAAGTCGCGGCTGCTCTATGCGACGACGGCGCTGTGCCGGGTGCATCAGGACACCGTTCGCCCGGCGGACCCGAAGGATCCCGAATCGCGCGGGAAACCACCGGAGGAACCGCCCTTCGAGGACTACGTCGCCCGTGCGCTGGCGCTGCTGGGACCGGCCCCGAACAATGCCGGCGACAGACGGGATTATCAGGAGCGCCGGCAAACCTTCAGCGCCACCTGCCAGGAGCCCGGCGGCGCCGTGCAGACCTTCCTGACCGAGTTGCCGCTGCGGATGGCGCACCGCGACCAGTTCTACAGTTTCCGCAGACACACCGTCGACACGTTGGACCTGGACCCCGACATCCTCGACATCCCGGTGTGCCACGCCTCGGTGATCGACGTCTGCGGCACCGAGGCCGTGGTGGTCGACACCGAATGCACCACCGGCGCGGTGTCGCTGGACAAGCTGAAAAAGGTCGTCAACCCCTTCAACTGGCACCACAACTACCAGCATTTCTTCTGCAGCATGGACCCGATTGCCAAACCCGAGCGCCCCGACGGCTGGCGGCGCGTGCTCGAGAAGGTCGGATTCTGCAGCGTCTCGAACAATCTGCACCTGTGCACCGCGCTGAAGTACCACCTGTCGGTCAGTGGCCAAGACGAGAAGATCCCTTGGGCGCGACTCGATTACGACCTGGATGACCCGTGCCCGGGCCGGGGCGGCGACGGCCGGGTGACCGTCGACCGCGGCTACATCAACATGTGGGCCCACAACGACACCAACAGCGCAGCGAAAGACGGTGTGGCCGTGCGGACCCGCAAGGTCGTGCACATCACCGGCGTCTCGCCGTATGCCCAGGCCCGACTGGTGTGTATTGCCGGCTACGGCACGGCCTCGGGCGACTTCCTGATCGGCGCGGCCCAGCACCCGTCCAACGAATGCAAGGAGTTCGACCACTACGACACCGGCGTGCCGGTGCCGGCCGAACCCGCACCCAACCCGGCCGCCGCCGGGTTCGCGGCGGACGGGACGCCGCGGCCGGCCGACCACGCGGTCACCACCGCCGTGAAGCTGTGGACCGACGCCGTCGCCAACATCGGCACCAGCTACTTCAACCTGGCGGGGCGCTGGTCGGCCGGCACGCTGCGCCTCGCCGACGTCACCAAGCACTACCAGGGCGTCACCGAGCAGTTGCTGACCAAACCGCTCGAGTACCTCGAGACGGTCACCCAACCGCGCTACCCGACGCCGCCCGCCGAAACCCCGGCGGCACCGTCGTCGGGCAACCCGGTCCTGCGGGAACAGGAGGCCGCCGCGCGGGCGCTGCAGGAGCAGTTGCGGATCATCATCGCCAACGCCGCCGCGGACGACAAGGCCGGCAAGTGGGGTCTCGATGGCTGGATCCGCACCATCCACGACCTGATCGACCTGCAGATCCGCACCGTGGCGGGGTACCTGCAGACCGCCGGCGCCGGGCCGTGGTTCGGCGGTCTCGGACCGGGCAAGCCGTGGCCCTCGGAGAAGGTGTTCGTCGAACCGGCGAAGTTCCCGCGCCGCCTCGATGCCGTCGGATTCCGACGGGTGGGCCGCGGCGACGACACCGTCGACAGCGCGCTGATCGAGTTCCGGCCGGCGGTGCTCGACGCCAACGCCGACCACTTCCGGGTCTACCTGAGAGACGAATGCCGGATCGGCGCCAATTACACCGGAACGGTGCGGTTCACCAGAGCCGACGGGATCCCGGCCGCCCTCGATCCCCTGCCCGTCACCGTTGGGTTGTGAGCAGCGCTTGACCGATCAGCCCAGCATCGAAGAGTTGCTCGACCGCGCGGTCACGGCGATCAACCGGGGCGACCGCGCCACCGCCGACGCCCTGGCCGGGCAGGTGCTGGCCGTCGACCGCAGCAACTCCGACGCCGAGGGGCTGCTGGACTCCCCCGCCGACGGCGGCGAGATCCGGCGTCTGACAATTCTTTTCGCCGACCTGGTCGACTCCACCGCGCTGTCGACCCGGATCGAGCCGGAGGTCTATCGCACGGTCGTCGGACACTACCGCGATCAGGTCCTGCGGATCGTCGACCGCTACGAGGGCCACGTCGGCTCCACCAAGGGCGACGGGTTGCTGGCGGTGTTCGGCCATCCCACCGCCCACGAGGACGACGCGCGCCGCGCCGTGCAGGCCGGGCTGGACATCACCCGGGAGGTCGTCCAGCTCAGCGAGAAGGTGCGCCGCCGTTTCGGTTTCGACATCGCGGTGCGGGTCGGCGTGCACCGCGGCCTGGTCTACCTCGACATCGCCCAGGACGACGTCTACGGGTTGGGCGCCAACCTGGCCGCCCGGATGTGCAGCCTGGCCGACCCGGACGCGGTCGCGGTGTCCGCGGCCATCGAACACCTGGTACGCGACGACTACGAACTCGAGGAGCGCCCCGCCGCGCTGGTCAAGGGCGTCGACGAACCGGTCGCCCACTTCCGGGTGATCGGCGAGCGCGACACGTCGGCCGGCGTCCGCGGCCCGCTGATCGGCCGGGAGGCCGAAGTCGCACGGTTGCGCGATGCCTGGGCGGGCGCCGGCGCCGGCGAACTGGGCCCCGCCGGCCTCGCGGTGTGCGGCGAGGGCGGCATCGGTAAGTCCCGGCTGGTCGAGTCGGTGGTCGAACTGGCCCAGCGGGATAAGGCGCCGGTGCTGCGGTTGTTCGGTTCGCCGTTCCACACCCACGTCGGGCTGCGGCCGGTGCGCCGCCTGCTGGAACGTCGGTGCGGCATCAAACGCAACTCGGACGCGGCCACGACCCTGCAGAAACTGACGACCGAACTCAATTCCGTTGGGCTGGACACCAACCGGGTGGTGCCGCTGCTGGCCCCGGTGCTGGGGCTGACCCCCGAGAGCGGCTACCGGTTGGCGACGGCGAACGCCACGCGGCTCTACCAGCAGATCGCCGAGGCCGTCCGCGACTACCTGCTGGCGTGCGTGGGCCCCGGCCCGGGGGTGATCCTGTTCGAGGATCTGCACTGGTACGACGAGGACACCGTCGAGGTCCTCGAGGCGCTGCTGCGCGACCCGCACCCGCACGCGTTGGTGCTGATCACCGACCGCGAACTCCCGTCGTTGGCCGGCGACCCGGAGATCCTGGCGCTGCGGCCACTCGACGACGACGAGGCCGATCAGCTGATCCGGGCGTTGCATCCGCAGCTGGACACCCGGGCCCGCAAGAAGGTCCGGCAACGCTGCGACGGCATCCCGCTCTACATCGAGGAGGTGGTCGCCAAGGTCCGGGAGCAACCCACCGACGCGGGCCCCTCGACCCAGGTGCCCGACACCCTCTACGAGGCGCTGATCGCCCGGGTGCGGGCGAGCACCAAGGCCCGCGTCGTCGTCGAGGCCGCGGCGCTGACCGGCGGACTCATCGACCGGGGACTGATCCGCTCGGTGGTCGACCTGGACCGCGGCGAGGTCGACGCCATCTTCGACGAGCTGACCCGGGGCCGGGTGCTGCAGGCGGTCGGCAAGAACCGGTGGCGGTTCCACCACGAACTGCTGCGCGAGGTCGCCGCCGAACTGTCGCCCCCGAGTGTGCAGCGCCGGCTGCACATCCGGATCGCCGACGCCCTGGTGACCGGCGCCTCCGACGGGACTCCGGAGTGGTCGCAGGTGGCCTATCACTACGAGAAGGCGCAGCGGTTCGACGAGGCCGCCACGGCCCAGCAGAAGGCCTCGGTCAACGCCCGGCAGCGCGGGGCGCTCATCGAATCCCAGAGCCATCTCGCCCGCGCGCTGGAGAACGTCCAGCGGCTGCCCGCCAGCCACGCCCGCGACCTGCACGAGGTCGACATCCGCCTGGAGCGCGGCTTCCTGGCCTCGACGGCCACCGGCCACGCCAGTGCGGAGGCCGCCGCCGAGTTCGAGCGCTGCCTGCAGCTGATCAGCGACGAACCGGGCCTGGCCCTCTACGCCACCTTCAGCGGCCTGTGGAGCTACTACGCGACCCGCGGCGACCTGCGCCGGGCCACCCAGCTGGTGGAAGCGCTGCGGCTGCGGTTGGCCGACATGCCGGACTGGTACCGCGCCGCGACCGACGCGGTATTCGGCTCGCTGGCGGTCTTCCGGGGCGAGTTCGGCTCCGCGCGAACGACTCTGGAGGCCGCCGCGCTGGCGGTGGAGAGCCTGGATTCCGCCGAGATCGAGGGCGCCTGGTTCGCGCCGAACGACCCGGTCGCCGGGATGTACACCTTCGTCGGATTCACCCGATTCATCCAGGGCGACCTGGCCGGCGCCGAGGAGTCCTTCGCCAAGATGGAGCGGCGCTGCCAGACGCTGCCGTTCCCGCACGGCCCGTTCACCCTGTGCTACGGGCACACCATCGAATCGCTGATCCGCACCGAGGCGGGCCAGACCGACCGGGCCGCACAGCTTCTCGGTGACGTGGCGGCCATCGCAGAACAGTCCGGGTTCGACGAGTGGGTGATGATCGCGGCCAGCGCCGGCGCCAACACCTCCTCCCGCGGGCCGCTCACCGCCGGGACCCGGGATCCGGCCGCGCTCGAGGAGCACATCCAGAACCTGACCGTCGTCGTCGAGGCGTGGCGGGCGGCCGAACTCATCTCGTTCCTGTGTTGGTACGACGCCGCGCTGGCCCAGACCCTGCTCGCGGCCGGGCGCAAGGAGTCCGCCCGCGCCCGCGTCGACCTGGCGCTGCAGATGGCGCAGGAGACCGACTGGCACATCTACGACGCGGAGTTGCTGCGCATCCGTGCCCAGACCCACGACTGCGCCGACGCCGTCGAGGCGGACCTGCGCGCCGCGCTCGAGCTCGCCCGCCGGCAGGGGGCGTTGGTGTTCGAATTGCGCGCCGCGGCAGACGCATTCAGGTGGGGCGGCGAGTCCCACCGCGCCGAACTGCTCGCGGTGTTGGACCGCTTCCCCGCCGATCAGGACTGGCCCGACCTGGCGCGGCTGCGCTCGCTGGTCAGGTGAGGCGCGACCGGGACAAGGTGGCCGTCCTGGGTGGCGGCATGGCCGGGCTGGCGGCCGCCTGGCGGCTGAGCGAACCGGGCTGGCGGGAGCGGTTCGAATCCATCACCGTCTATCAGCGCGGGTGGCGCCTCGGCGGCAAGGCCGCGTCGAGCCGGGGCGTCCACGGTCGCATCGAGGAACACGGGCTGCACATCTGGCTGGGCTCCTACGAGAACGCCTTCGCGCTGCTGCGCGAGTGCTACGCCGAATTGGATCGGGCCACCACCGATCCCGAGGTGCCCGTGCGCACCTGGGAACAGGCGTTGATCCCCGCCGACGAGCTCGGGATGGCGGATCGGTGGGCGGGCCGGTGGTCGGTGTGGCCCGGCAAGTTCAGCCGCAACGACGAACTGCCCGGCGAGCCCGGCGCCGGCGGGCGCGAGGTCACGGTGATCGACCTCGCCCGCCGCACCCTCGGGCTGATCCTCGACTTCGCCGACTCGCTGGCCGCCGAGGACCCCGCCCCGGCGCTCGCGGCCTCGTCGCCGCGAGCACTGGACCTGCTGCGCCGCGGCGCGCTGGCGGCCTTGGCGGCGTTGGCCGACGCCGGGTCGGACCCGCCGATCGCGCGCCGCCTGCTCGACGCGCCGCTGGACGGGTTGCGCGACGCCCTGGACTACGAGAACCGCCCCGATCACCGCCGGTTCTGGCTGCTGCTGTCGGTGCTGACGGCCACGGCGCGCGGGGTGATCGTCGACAACCTGGTCACCGACCCGCAGGGTTTTCGCGCGATCAACGACGAGGAGTACGGCGACTGGTTGCTGCGTCACGGCGCGCACCCGGACGTCCTGGACTTCGCGTTGATCCGCGGCCTCTACGACATGGTGTTCGGCTACGCCGACGGTGATTGCGCCCGGCCGACTTTCGCGGCCGGGCTGGGTGTGCTGCTCACCGGGATCGCGCTGTTCCAGTACAAGGGCGCCTTCTTCTGGAAGATGACGGCCGGCATGGGTGACGTGGTGATCGCCCCGCTGTATCAGGTGCTGCGCCGGCGCGGGGTGCGCTTCGAGTTCTTCCATCGCGTCGACGGCCTACACCTCGATGCGCGCCGCCAGGCGATCGAGACGATCACGATGGGCCGCCAGGTGCACCTGACCCCGGGGCGCGACGACTACGAACCGCTGACCCGCGTCGGTGGCCTGCCGGTGTTCCCCGCCGCGCCGCTGGCCGACCAGCTGCAGCCGCGCGGTGACCTGGCGGGACTCGAATGTCATTTCGGCGACGACCGCCGCGACGTCGAGATGCGGGTGTTGCGGCGCGGCACCGACTTCGACCGGGTGGTGCTGGCCGCCTCGCTGGGCATGGTGGAGTTGATCTGCGCCGAGCTGATCGCCGACCGTCGCGAGTGGCGGGACATGACCCGTCGGGTGCGCACGGTGGCGACCCAGTCCTTCCAGCTGTGGATCCGGTCGAGCGAGGACGAATTGGGTTGGCACCGGCCGGGAGTCACCACCAGCGGCTACGTCGGGCCGTTCGACACCTGGGCGTCGATGCCGCAGACCCTGTGGGCCGAGGCCTGGCCCGCCGCGGACCGACCCCGCGCGGTCGCCTACTTCTGCGGGGTCCTGGACGCGCCGTGGCCGGTCGAGTCGGCGCCGGCGGACTACCTGCGGCGCTGCCGGCAGCGGGTGACGGCCACCGCAGTCGACCACCTCGACCGCCATCTCGGACTGTATCTCCCGGGAGCCGTGACCGAGCAGGGATTCGCCTGGGAGTTGTTGTGCGGCAACGTCGACGCCCGCGGCCCCGCGGCGCTGCACACTCAGCACGTCAGCGTCAACATCGATCCGTCCGACCGGTATGTGCAGTCGGTGCCCGGCTCGGACAAGTACCGGCTGCGCTCCGACGAAAGCGGTTATGACAACCTGGTTCTGGCCGGCGATTGGACGGATTCCGGCCTCAACGCCGGCTGCATCGAGGCCGCGGTGATGTCGGGCCTGCAAGCGGCCAACGCGCTGCTGGGCCGCGGTCGCCTGCATCGCATCCGCGGCTTCCACCTGCCCTGAGCGCACTCAACCCAACTGCGCGGTGCTCATCGAGACCCCCGCCGCCGGAAGCACTTCCAGCAATTCGTCGCCGATCGCGGTGGCCGGGGTCAGCACCCCGCCCGGTCGGCCGCGGCTGCGCAGCAGCGTCAGCGCGCAGACCCCGATCAGCACCGCCGTGGCCGAGTAGCCCGGGTCGCCGCGCTGGGACATGGTCGCGACGTAGCGGTGCCCGTGGGTGGTCGTGGTGTACGTCTCGACCTTGTAGTAGCCCCGCTCCCCCTGGTCGTAGCCGGCACCGGCGGGCAGCATCGTCTCGAGCAGTCCGGCCGGCAGCAGGCGCAGGTAGGCGCCGCCGAGGCGGGCGGCGCCGGTGATGGTCAGACCGCTGAGCGCGGCCAGCATCGGCGCGGCGATCGTCGAACCCATGCTCAGGGTCTCGGCGTAGCGGAACCCGCGGCCGTAGGTCCAGCCCTGCAGCGCGTTGCTGCGCCGCACGCAGCGGGTGTTGTACAGCGCCATCAGGTAGCCGCCGGTCCACAGCCCGGTCAGTTCGGGAGCGATCTCGGAACCGCTGCGCGCCTCGACATCCGGTTGCGCTCCGAGGTCGGGCTCGTGGGCCCGGTCCGGGCTGAGGCTGTACGGATCGTCGAGAACCGTTCGGATCTCCGGGTTTTCGGCGGCCACGCGCATCAGGTCGAGCATGGTCTGCAGCGACCCGGCCGAACAACCGCCGGAGTAGGTGCGCAGGACGAAGGTGGTCTGACCCAGTTCGCCGGCGCCGTCGGCGCGGGCGCGCCGGTGCAGGGCCAGCACGTTCAGGTCCGACGGAACCGAGTCGAACCCGCAGGAGTGCACGATCCGGGCGCCGCTGGCCACCGCAGCCTGGTGCCAGCGGCTGACCGAGGCGTGCACGAACGGGATCTCCCCGGCCAGGTCTGCGTAGTCGGTCCCGGTGGTGGCACACGCCTCAACCATCGGCAGCCCGCACCGCCCGTAGGGCCCGACCGTGCTGAGGACGACGTGGGCGCGGGCGGTCAGCGAGCGCAGCGCCGCCGGGTCGTCGGCCTCGGCGATCACCACGGGCCAGTCCACCCCCAGCCGGGTGCGCAGCGCCGCGAGCCGGGCCGGTGAGCGGCCCGCCAGCGCGATCCGCAGGCCCGGGGCCGAGGTCGTCAGGTAGGTCGCCAGGTAGTCGGCGACCAGATTTCCGATGAAGCCGGTGGCGCCGTAGAGCACGACGTCCAGCTCGCGCCCCCCGGCCCCCATGGCCGTCGAGGTTACTCCGATTCGGGTTACTCCGATTCGGGTTACTCCGCCGCGGCCCGATGGCCTCGGCGTTCCCGATATGCCGCGACGTGCTGTCGGTTGCCGCAGTTGCCGGTGTCGCAGAACCGCCGGGACCGATTGCGGGACAGATCCACCAGCACCGCGTCGCAGTCGGGGGCCGCACAGGTCTTGAGGCGGCGCAGTTCGCCGCCGCGGATCAGGTCGGCCAGCGCCATGGCCATCTCGGCGCCCATGCGCTGGGCCAGCGGATCGTCGACCGACGCCAGGTGCAGATGCCACTCGGGCATCTCGGGGTGCCGGGTCAGCCAGGGCGTGGCACGGGTGTCGGCCAGCAGGGCGTTGACCGCCGCGACGGTGCGTTCCTCGTCGTCGAGCAGGGTGAAGAGGTCGCCGAGGCGGCCGCGCAGCCGGTGCACCGCCGCCAATTCGTCGTCGTCGCGGTCGCGACGGCCGGTCCAACCCCAGCCGTCGAGATAGTCGTCGAGCGTGCGCTGGTCACCCAGCTGTTCACCGTCGGTGCGGTCGCTGTTGACCAGCGCACATATGGTGCGCAAGGTGAGCTCAGTGTCATGACTGAAATTCATTTGACTCATGACTCCTCCCTGGCTTAGCGTCATGAGCAACATTCATTTTACTCATGACATGGCGGCGGCTGCCGTCGAGGATCGCAATGCTGATGACCCCGGTCGATCGCCGCTTCCGGCTCGGCCTGTTGCTCGCCGTCGGTTCGGCGGTCAGTTTCGGCATGTCCGGACCGTTCGCGAAGGCGCTCATGACGGCCGGCTGGACCCCCACCGCCGCGGTCACCGCACGGCTGGCCGGCGGCGCGCTGGTGCTGGCGGTGTACGCGAGCCTGGTCCGGCCGGGCTGGATCGGCGAGGCGCTGCGCCACTACCGGACCGTCCTGCCCTACGGGATCTTCCCGATCGCCGGTGCGCAGCTGGGCTACTACAACGCCGTCGAACACCTCTCGGTGGGCGTGGCGCTGCTGCTGGAGTACACCTCGCCCATCCTGGTGGTCGGCTGGGTCTGGGCAGTCACCCGCCGTCGGCCCGCCAACCGCACTCTCGTCGGCGTGGCTCTGGCGGTGGTGGGAATCATGCTGGTGCTCAACGTCTTCAGTGCCGCGCAGATCAACACCGTCGGCGTCCTCTGGGGAATGGTGGCCGCGGTCTGCGCCGCGTGCTACTTCCTGATGAGCGCCCGGGTCGATGACCAACCCGACGGCGCCGGCCTCAATCCCCTCGCCCTGGCGGCCGGCGGCCTGGTCGTCGGCGCGGTGGGGGTGGCGCTGCTGGGCGTGACCGGCGTCATGCCGCTGCGGTTCACCGCGAACGACGTCGTGGTGGCCGGCATCACCACCTCCTGGATCGTGCCCGTGATAGTCCTGGCCGTGTTCAGCACGGCCGTGGCCTACACCCTGGGCATCAAGGCGGTGGCGCTGCTGCGACCCAGCTTCGCGTCCCTGGTGGGGCTGTCGGAGGTCCTGGCCGCGGTGCTGTGGGCGTGGCTGCTGGTCGGAGAGGCGATGACCCCCGTCCAGGCCGTCGGCGGTGCCGTGGTGCTGGCCGGCCTGGCCCTGGCGCGGACCACCGTGACCGCGCCCGCGAGCGCCGGATCGGCCGAGCCGGGGCAGATGACCGCGCTGCCCGACACCTCGACTCGCTAACATGTTTGCTGTGATCGCCACCCGCCTTCGCCGCCTCGCCTCGCTCGCCGGCGCCGCGCTTGCCGCGGCCACCGTGCTGACCGCGCCCGCGGTGCTCTCGCCGTCCCTGACCCCCACCGCCGCCGCCGCGGAGTGCCCCGACATCCAGGTGGTCTTCGCCCGCGGCACCACCGAGGCCCCGGGCCTCGGCCGGGTGGGCCAGGCGTTCGTCGACTCGCTGCGCGCCCAGGTCGGCGGGCGGCAGGTGGACGCCTACGCCGTGAACTACCCGGCCAGTTGGGACTTCCTCGCCGCCGCCGGCGGTGCCAACGACGCCAGCGGACACATCCAGTGGATGATGGCCAACTGCCCGGCCACCCGCCTGGTGCTCGGCGGCTATTCGCAGGGCGCCGCGGTGATCGACGTCATCGCCGCCATCCCGGTGCCCGGCGTCGGGTTCAACGCGCCGCTGCCGCCCAATGCGCCCGAGCACGTGGCCGCCATCGCGGTGTTCGGCAACCCGACCGCCAAGCTGGGCCTGCCGCTGACCTCGAGCCCGGTCTGGGCCGGGCGGGCCATCGATCTGTGCAACGGCGGCGACCCGATTTGCTCCGACGGCCGCGACGTGGCCGCCCACAGCGACTACGTCGCGTCCGGCCAGGCGGCTGAGGCGGCGGCGTTCGTCGCCAGTCGGCTCTGAGCGAAATTTCTGTCTGCCAGCACCGATATGTGAGTATTAGCGCCATGAGCGACGTTCATCCCCTCCGCAACGCCGTCCGACGGGCTGCTGCCGCCGTCGGCACCACGGTGGCCGCAGCGGCCCTCACGCTCGCGCCGATGCTGGTCCCCACGGCGTTGCCGGCCGCGGCCGCCGAACCGTGCCCCGACGTGGAACTGATCTTCGCCCGCGGCACCAGCGAGGCCCCCGGCATCGGCCGGGTCGGCCACGCACTGGCCGGATCACTGCAGGGGCAACTGAACGGCCGCACCCTGGGCACCT